>ENA-ORBV01000087-ORBV01000087.1-microbial-mat-metagenome-genome-assembly--contig:-NODE-87-length-176350-cov-13.906855_pt1 | contig 176350 bp, 162 predicted proteins | sample MGYA00237777_ERZ505514 | MGnify/ENA primary metagenome ERZ505514 (study PRJEB26160, sample SAMN06269048) | microbial mat metagenome | isolation source: Oligotrophic lake microbial mat | place...
ATCACTGGTCAGATTTCCGTGGCCGCCATCCCCGAACCGGTCACCGGCCTGCTCACCCTCGGCGGCTTCGCCTTGCTGGGCCTGCGCACGCGGCGCGGACGCATCGGCTGAGCGAGACAGGAACCTCAAATGCACAACGACAAAACCCCTGGGCACTCCGAGGGGTTTTTCATTTGATGGAGTTGAGGATCAAAGCACTCAGTACACCGGCATGTGGCGATCGATTTCCTTCGCCCACGCTGTGATGCCGCCGGTGATGTTGATGGCATTGAGGCCCGCCTTGCGCATGATCTCCACGGCCTGTGCGCTGCGCCCGCCCATCTTGCAGTGGACGAGATAAGTCTTCGTGGAATCAAATTCGCTCAGCCGGGCGGGCACCGTGGCCAGCGGAATCAGCTTCGCCATCGGCAGGTTGCAGATGTCGTGCTCGTGCTTCTCGCGCACATCGATCAGCTCAAAGGAGTGCGCGCCATCGATTCGCTTTTTCAGTTCCTGCACGGTGATTGCAGGCACTGCGCCCTCGCCGCTGAGGGGGCGGATGATGGTGTCCGATTCTTCGCCGCGCATGCCGCAGAACTGTTGGTAATCGATCAGCTCCTTGATCGTCGGGTTGTCGCCGCACACGGGGCAACTCGGATCTCGGCGAAGTTTGTATTCCTTGAACTGCATGTCCATCGCGTTGTATCGCATCAACCGATTCGTCAGCGGCTTGCCTTTGCCCAGGATCAGCTTGAGCGCTTCGGTCGCCTGAATGCAGCCGATGATGCCCGGCAAAACGCCCAGCACCCCGCCCTCGGCACAGCTTGGCACCATGCCCGGCGGCGGCGGCTCGGGATACAGACAGCGATAGCATGGGCCTTGCCGCTGACCATCTTTATTGAGGCGCGGATCAAAGACGGTGGCCTGACCTTCGAAGCGAAAGATCGAGCCATACACATTGGGCTTATTGAGAATCACGCACGCATCGTTGGTGCAGTAGCGCGTGGGAAAATTATCCGTGCCATCGATGATGATGTCGTACGGGCGAATGATGTCGAGCGCGTTGACGGAAGAAAGATGGCCGCTGTGAAGATCGATTTGAATATTGGGGTTGATACCCTTGAGCCGATCGCGGGCCGCTTCGAGTTTCGTTCTGCCAACATCGGAAGTCGAGAAAAGCACTTGACGCTGAAGGTTGGAAAAATCGACGACATCAAAATCGACCAGCCCCATGCGACCGACACCTGCCGCGGCCAGATAAAGCGAGACCGGTGCGCCCAGCCCGCCCGTGCCGATGCAAAGCACACTGGCGGCTTTGATTTTCTTTTGACCTTCCAGCGCGACCTCCGGCAAAATCAGATGCCTCGAGTAACGCTGAATCTCTTCCTTGGAAAACTGCACGGGTAACGCGGTCGATGCCATCGGGATGAACTCCACAAACGAAAGTAAATCACAGGCGACATTGTAGGCATGCCTCGATGTGACGGAGTGCTGCTAATGATCCGCGATAGCTGGCTGCACTTGAAGTGACTTTCTTTTACCCAGCAGACAGACGATCAGGGCGGGCACCATCGCCATCACCATGCGCCAGGGGAATGAGATCAACTTGTACCGCGTCGCCATCACTTCAAACTTCACACGCAGTGGAATTTCCACCTTGCCGATGTTGAAGACGTAATCATCACCCACGTACTGCGCTGCCAGTTTCCAGACAGCGGGTTCATAGGCGAGCGCGATAATCATGCCGACAAAGAGAGCTGCGATCGCGCTGAAAGAGTTGCCGCGATTCGTGAAGATGGCCACGAGAAATACGGCGAGCAAACCGGCGTATGGAATCACCATCACCGATAGCGCAAAGCTGATGAGCGTCTGGTCGGCGGGGTCATAAATCCAGACGCAGAACATCGCGAAGCCGCCGAGCATCAGGCCCCAGAAGACCATCGCACATCGGCCGGCGAGCATGTAGTGGCGCGAGGATTTGTCGCGCACGATGTGGCGGTAGAAATCGCTGATGAGCGTAGAGGACATGGAGTTGAGCGCGGAGTTGAGCGTGCTCAGCCCCGCAGCAAACAGGCCGGCAAGCAACAACCCGCGCATGCCGGCGGGCATCTCGCGCAGGATGAACTGAAGAAAAATTTCATGCGACCCGCTCAGTTCGTAAGTCGGCGCAGCATCGCCCATGAGCGCAGGTTGCTTGTAGAAAATAAACAGGCCTAGTCCGACGGCGAGAAACATCGCCTGCACCGGCACACTCACGAGGACCGAACCGATCGCAGCGGCGCTGCCTTTGAAGGCGCTGCGGCAGGTGAGCATGCGCTGAGCCATGTCGTGATTTGTGCCATAGGCGGCGATGTTGAATAGCGCCAGACCCGTGACCGCAGCGATGAGCGTGAAGGGGCTGGTGGTCTGCACCGTGATCAGTCCGCCCTGCACATCAATGCCCGAATCGACGGTGAGTTTCTTCGAGGTTTCCAGCGTTTGGTAGATCGTTGCGAAGTCTGCGGGAATATAACTGAGCATCAGCCAGAGCGCCGCGCCAGCGGCGATGATGAAGATAAAAAGCTGAATCACATCCGCCCAGATGACGCTGCTGATGCCGCCGGTGAGCGTGTAGAGAATGCCCACGATGGTGACGATGCCGATGGCGATGGCCATCTGCGTGGGCGTCTGTTCGCTGAAGAGGATCATGGCGGCAGGGATGCCGACCATGAAGAGACGAGCGCCGGAAGAGAAGACCTGGCCGATCATGAACATCGCGCTGGCGGCCTGCTTGGCACCTCGGCCCATGCGAACTTCCAGCAGCTCATAAATCGAAGTGACATTGTTCGCATAGAACGCGGGGATGAAAAAGAAACCGACAAACAGCACCGCGATGGTTGCGCTGATGATGACGTGCGAAGCGAGGTAACTGAGGTTGCCCGCGTAAGTGATCTGCGGCGCGCCGATGAAGGTGGCAGCTGAGAGCGCGGTGGCGACGATGGAACAGATGACCGCCCAGACCGGCATGTTGCGACCGGCGAGAAAATAATCTGTCGCGTCATCGTGCTTACCGCGCGATATCCACCAGCCGGAGATGATGAGGATGGCGATGTAGCCCGCGAGTACCGCCCAATCGAGCGGCGCGAACGTAGCAGCCAGGAGCAGCGAGTGGGTCGGCATGTGCATTTGGCTCTTACTACCCTCCCTCGGTGAGGGGCGGGGCGAGGGCAGTCGATCAAAGAAAAACCGAGCGCGTTTGGGGATGTCTCAATACGATTACAAGACGAATGCAGCGCCCTCCCCTAGCCCCTCCCCGAGGAAGGGGGATCAGAAAAAGTCACATCGGCCCGCCACGCGCACACATACTCACTTCATTTCCTTCTCAATCGCAGCCACCACCGCTTCCGCAAGAACCTTGCTGCCTTGCGGTGTGAAGTGCACATCCTTGGGCCGTTGAATTTCTTTCTGCTTTGCTTTGGCAACGCTGTAGAGATCATTGATCGTGACACCTGCTTCCTTCATCACCTTCGCAGCGACGGCGTTGTACTTTTCTTCATCGCCGACGACTCGCCCCTTGGCCCCTTCAGGCACCGGCGTCGTCGCGCACCAGATGAGCTTGGCCTTGGTGGCCTTGAGCTTGGCGACGATGGCGCGAAGGTTTTTCTCATACGCATCGATGGGGACCTGCTGCTTGCCATCTTTCACATCAACGAGCACGCCCTTCTCGTTCATGTACTTGATGTCGTGCAGGCCGAAGTTGAAATGAATGACATCCCACTTGCCATTGCCCAGCCATTTATCAATCTGCGAAACGCCATGCGTGGTCGGGCCGCAGTTGTCCGCAGGGCGGTGGACGTTGGCCTTGTCCTTGAGCAGCTCGCGCACCGGCAGCGTGTAGCCCATGGAAATCGAATCGCCCAGCAGCAGCACGCGCGGCAGCTTCGGATCATCTTTCACCTCCGCAAACGCCGGATTCTTGTTCTGTGCCGAAGCACCGCTGACAAAGCAAGCCATGAGGATTAAACCGGCCATGACGAAGATACTGCGCTTTTGCTGCATGATTGATCCTTTCAAGAAACCGATTGAGAACCCACCGGGCCACGGGGCCGTAGTGAGCATGTTAACGAATGGTGGCGATATTCCGCGCAGGCAGATGTAGCCCTCACGCTATACTCGCTCGCCCGATCACGCCTCGAAGGGAATTTCACATGAAGCGTCTAACACTGCTGACCGCCCTGCTGCTTTGCTTCACCCTACTCACGGCAAGCATCGCATCGGAAATCGGCAAAGCAGCGCCGCCATTTACGATCAAAGACCTCGATGGCAACGCGGTGTCACTGGCGGATTACAAAGACAAGATCGTGGTGCTGCACTTTCAAAGCGCCAACTGTCCGTGGGACAAAGCGTATCAGCCGGTGCTCAATGAACTCGCTCAGACCTACGCGAGCAAGGGCGTCGTGTTCCTGGCGATCAATGCGAATGCTGATGAAAACCCGGCGCGGATCAAGCAGTATGCCCAGTCCACCACGGTGGCGTACACGATTCTCAAAGATGATTCAGCCGGTGTCGCTGATGCGTACAACGCCCGGGTGACGCCGCACATGTTCGTCATGGATGCGAAACACAATCTCGCTTATGCAGGCGGCATCGAGAAAGAACCAAGCAGCCCGCGCGATGCAGGTGCGAGCAAGGAGCAGTATCTGGGGCCGGTGCTTGCAGCGCTGACAGCGGGAAAAAAACCGCCGTTTTCTGCGACGAAACCGACAGGCAGCCGGATACAGCGCAAGTGAAGTGTGACGAGCCGCGACTCAACGAGTCGCGGACGCCAAAGGCCTGAAAGAGTAATGATCGCGCGGTTGTTCTACTACAACGGCGCTGAAAGATCGGCCCTCATCGCACACGCATTCTGAAATCGCAGACTCCATGAGTCCCTAGACGTCCGCGACTCGTTGAGTCGCGGCTCAACAAATCACCTCAACCTCACATCACCTCAACATCAAATCGTCGCCTCGGTGACGCGCAGCACTTCATCGACCGTCGTCAAACCTTGCGCCACTTTGCGGAAGCCATCGATGCGCAGCGACACCATGCCGCGCTCGACGCACATGCGGCGAAACTCGGTGACATTGGGATTGCTCACGACCTTGTCGCGCAGGAAATCATCGAGCACCAAGAGTTCGTACAAACCGACGCGGCCGGAGTACCCGGTATTGCGGCAGCGATCGCAGCCTTCGCCGCTGTACATATCGTTGATACTGATGCCGTGCATGCCTAGATGTTCCACGACTTCCGCCGATGCTTTCAATGGCAACTTGCAGTGCTCACAAATTTTTCGCGTCAGTCGCTGCGCGAGCGTAGCGTTGACGGCAGCACCGATGAGATAAGGCTCGACGCCGATGTTGATCAGTCGCGTCACGCTGCTTGGCGCATCATTGGTGTGCAAAGTTGAAAGCACCAGGTGGCCGGTGAGCGATGCTTGAATGGCGATCTTGCCGGTCTCTGCATCACGAATTTCACCGACCATGACCACATCAGGATCTTGACGCAGCAGTGAGCGCAGCGCAGCGGCAAAGGTCATGCCGATGCGTTCGTGGGCCTGCACCTGATTGACGCCGTTGAGGTGATATTCGACGGGGTCTTCGACGGTGGAGATGTTCAGTTCATTGCGATCCATTTGGCCCAGCGAGGCATAGAGCGTGGTCGTCTTACCTGAGCCGGTGGGGCCGGTGACGAGGACGATGCCGTGCGGCTGATCGATCTGTCTTTTCCAAATGGAAAGCGTGTCGGGATCCATACCCAGCGCATCGAGCGTCACCTGAATCGAGCGCGTATCGAGGATACGCATAACCGCTTTTTCACCAGCAACTGTAGGCAAAGTCGAAAGACGCAGATCGAGTTTGCGGCCATGAATCATGGCGCGAATGCGACCATCTTGGGGCAGACGACGCTCAGAAATATCCAGATTGGACATGACCTTGAGGCGCGAGATCACCGCAGCATGCATGCCGTGTGGCGGGCTCATCGCTTCAAACAGAACGCCATCGATGCGATAGCGAATTTTCAGTTTCTTCTCTTGAGGCTCGATGTGAATATCGCTGGCGCCTTGCTTGACCGCATCAGCGATGATGAAGTTCACCAGACGAATGACCGGCGATTCACCGGCAATTCGCTCCAGATCGAGATCCTCTTCCTTCGACTCGACAACCTCGACATCATCCTCTTCAACACCGGCGATGATCTCATCGACATTGGTGCTGTTGTCCGCGCTCGTTTCCTCGCGGCGCGATTCGATGATAGCTGTGATGTCCTTGCGGCAGATCACGACCGCCTTCACCGACACACCCAGACGATGACGCACTTCATCAATGGTGATCAGATTGTCAGGATGCACCACGCCCAGAATCAGTCGCTGTCCCGTCATGCGCAAAGGCATCGCCAGATGGTCGCGGCAATAATCCTGGCCTAGTTTTTCGAGCAGTTTGACGTTGACTTCCTCAGGCGTGATACGCTCGAAAGTGAGGCCGCTGATGATCGCGGCGGCGGTCTGAATTTCTGCTTCATCGATACCCATCTCAAAGAAAATGTCGGCCATCTTCTTGCCGGGCGTTTTGGAAATGACACTGCGAGCGCTGGAAAGTTCGGCAGGCGAGATCGCGCCGTTGTCGAGCATCACCTGTGCCATATCGCGCACAGACACCACCTCTGGCTCGTCATCAGGCGTCCACAAATCGGAGAGCGATTCCGTGGCACGACGAGGAATCGGCGCAGGCACACCGCCCTCTTCGTCATCCAGTGCGTTTAGCCATTTTCCCAGTTCGGTCTTTTCCATGGATATCGCACACCAATAAAGAGAATGTGTCGTCACCGCAGTATTTCGTTTAGCCGCTGGCCAAAGGCTTTGCGACGGCCAGCGCGGAGCGTCGCCCCCGGAAGCGGACCTTTGCTCCGCGGCTAAACGAATTCGTTACCTGCCCTTGATCGCCTTGATATTCGGATCGCTTTCGATGCTCAGTGAAAACTCTTTGCCGTCGGCTTCGAGGATGACTGCGAGCTTTTGAATTTCTTTGACGCGGAAGTTGCCGACTGCTTCGCCGACCTGCACGATCTTGTTGTCGATGATGGCCACGGGTTTGCGGCCGTTGGGCAGGATCGACTGAATCTTCATTCGCGAAATCTCGGTCTCGAGTTTCTTCATCAGCTCAGCCAGTCGCTTCTCTTCCGCATTGGGCTCCACCTTCACGGGTGCTGCATCGATGGGACGCTCCATGAAGAGATAGAACGGATTTTTCTTGGTGAACTCGACAGGCACCTGCCGCTTGGAAGGATCGACATCAAGCTGGGCGATGATGAATTCAGAATCGTTGAGCAGCGCTTCGATGGAGCCCTTGGCCAGGTGATGATTGCCGCCCAGCGCCTGAGCGCTTTTGAGCTGGGTCATGAGCTGTTCGACCTTGGCTTCGGACTTGCGCACTTCTTCGGATTGTTTGCCGTCACCCTGGCTGACGCGCATGGCGTAGAGCGCACCGGCAGCGATGAGCATGATCGCAACGACCAGCATGGTGCCCTTGTTGAAGAGCTTGCTGCCGCTGTCGAGCGAGCTGTAATCGATGTCGCCATCAAGACCCTCTGGCCGACCGCCGCCGGTCATCAGAGGAATCTGCGAAGGTTCTTCTTCAGCACCACCCGCAGCATTAGCGCTTGTGATGTCGTCATCAAGTTCATCATCCTTGGATGGTCCAAATCTCATAGCCGGCCCCTCCCTCGTTTGGTCGAGCCGAAGTCCGCAGAGTCATCGGTCTCAAAGAACACACTCAGCACCACTTCAGCACGCATCTGTCCCTGGGCCAAATCCTTGTCCGCCACCTTGGTCAGCCTCATTTTCGGAAGCTGCGTGATACGCGGCAGCTTTTCCAGCTCCAGAAGAAAACTGTAAAACCCGTCAAAATCGCCGACGATTTCCATCTGAATCGGCAGTTCGGAATATTGATTGTTCGGCAGCGGCTTGTCGGTGCGCACACTCTTGGGTGTGAGGCGCTGCTTGGCCGCCATCTCCCAAACCTGCTTGAGCACTTCATCCACCTTGCGCTCATCGGGCAGCTTCTGCTCGATGATGTCAATGGCATCGGTGAGGCGATCGATTTCCTGACCGAGATCGGGAATCTTCTTGGTGGCCTGTTCGAGTTCTTCGAGCTTGGCCTGCTTGCGCTTGATCTCTTCGCGCACTTCTTCGACCTGCTTGTTGCGAGGCTCGAAGACGAACAGATAAGCGCCCACCGGCACAGCCAGCAGCAGCAGAATGAACAGTATTTCGCGGAGGCCCATTTTCATGGCATCAGTCCTTGTTGAGGTTGCGGACATCGGAAGCGTTCTTGATCAGATCGCTGCGGGGAATGCGGGGAACGACCTGGCCGTTCTCGTTGATGTTGACCGTGCCTCCCATGGGATTCTGTTTCAGATCGCGTTTGACCATGAGCGGTTCAAACTGGCGAAAGTCGATGTCCTGATTGACGATGATCTCGACCTTGAACTTTCGCATCGAGACTTCGTTGAGTTTGATTTCTTCGGAGAAGCCCAGATTCACATTGGAAAAGATCGGCGTGTTCTTGATGTCAGCCATGAACTGCGAAACTTCCACATCGGTCTTCGCCACGCCGGTGATGGTGAGCTTGATCTGCGTCGGTTTGACTTCGATCTCAGGCTCAGGGGCAGCAGCGCCTTTCTTGGTGCGGCTGGTCTTGGCGTCGGCCTTGGCCTTATCGAGAGCGGTGCGCGCAGCGGAAGCCGTCGGCTTGAGCACCGTCGTTTCCAGTTCCACTTCGAGCAGACTCAGCGTCGTAGGCATCGAGTTGACGAGCTGCGAAAGGATCAGACTGCGCGGCAGCTTCTCCAACAGCGAGCCGGTGACTTTCGCCTTCTTGAGCATCTGCTCTTTGCGGTTGTAGAGCACTTCGAGCTGCTCCAATCGCTTGGCAGCATCGGTGAAGCGAGCGTTGATGATGTCGCGATGTTTGCGCACATCGGTGCGCTGCTGATCGCTGACGAAGTATGCGCCGATGACGGTGCTCATGACGATGACGAAGAGCGTCACGCAAATGACATTGGTCCGCCGTTGAGCGCGGCGCTCGAGGTAGTCTTCAGGTAGAAAGCTCATGTCAGCCATAGTTAGCTCCAAGGCAAGGTTCAGAGTTCCGAGTTCAAGGTTCTGAGTTTTCGGATTGCGCCGGTTGATCTAACCTTGAACTTTGAACCTTGAACTTTGAACTTATTTCGACGTTTCAAGCAGGCACAATCCAAACGGCACAGCCCAACCGGGTTGCGGGTCGCGCAGATCCACGCCCATGCCGGTGATGGGGTTTCCTTGCTGACAGGCGCGGGCGAGCGGGTCGCCAAGTTGTGCGCCGATGCGCAGGGTCTTGGCGATTTTCTGGCAGGTGGCCACGTGGTTTGATTCGCCGCCGAGGAAGACGAGCTTCTCGATGGGCCTGCCGGGGAACATGGTCTGGTGATAGCGGACGGCAAGCTGAAGCTCATCGACGAGGCATTCGATCATGTCGCCTTGCCCGTCGGACACCTGCGATTGTTTCGGGTTGCCGAGGCTGGCGATGGTGGCGACACCGCCGGTGTGGGGGTCGCCAAGCTCAGCTTGGAACTGTGCATCAATGGCGGCAACGCCGGTGGGTGTGCCGCCGCCGCGACGATCGCTGGCCGCCATCGCGGGCACGGGGGTCTTCACAGCTTCGGTGGGCGGGCGCACATTTTTCGCTTCCGCAATGCGGCGCTTGCGAGCTTCGGCGAAGCTCAGCGACTGGCTCTTGGCAACAGCGCGGGTCAGGTGATCGCCGGCTGCGTGGATGTTCTGCGCGAAGACGAGCTGCGTGCCGTGGGCGATGAGCACCTTGGTGGTGGCAGCGCCGATATCGATGAAGCAAGTGGTTCGCTGATCATCATCAGTGCGGCGGTAGAGGTGCGCAAAAGATTTGATCAGGGCGTGCGGTTCACAGTGAAGATCGACCACTTCGAGCTTGGCGCGGTGAGCGGTTTCGATCTGCCGCATCACGACATCACGGCTGATGGCGAAGCAGATGACTTCCTGTTTGCTGGAGCCTTCGCGCACGATCTGGCCGACCTGTGCAGAGCGAATGACCATGCGGGAAGGATCGACATTAAGCCGTTGCCTCAGGTAGATGGCGATCTGTTCATCGAGGTCTTCGTGTTCGACTTTGGCGATTTGCAGATGCTGAACGAGCGACTGATAAGCGGGGATGGAGCAGACCGCGCGCTTGCCTTTGAAAGGCTGCGACTTGAGCATCATCTTGATGGCTTCAACATAGAAAGCATGACGAGCTGCGGGATCGGTACGGACATGCTCAGGCACATCCGCGCTGCCGGCAGCAATGATCTGCGGCGGCTCACCAAGAACCACCTGCAACATCTTGATGCTGTCAGCGCCAAAATCGATGGCGATGGGAGAAACTCGCGATGTCGAGAATCCAAATGCCATTCTCACTCCCACTCGTTGCGGTCGCCGCAAGGCAGTCACAATCGACGCTCACTTGATACGCCGGCCCGCTGCTGGACGAAACCTGGATGGATGACGATCCAGTGGTTCATCGTCCCGATAGGGTTATAAGTTAAGTTCAAAGTTCAAGGTTCAAGGTTCAAAGTTGAAAGGCATCAAGGCGAGCCGATCACAACCTTGAACTTTGAACCTTGAACTTTGAACTTGTATAAAAAAAACCCCAGGCAGCGTCGGGGGGCCTGCCTGGGGCGAGTACTTGGGTTGAGTCGGGGGAGGTCAACCCAAGATTAGGAGGTTTTTTCAGGTGATGATCCGTATCGGCTACTGCCAACTGTCATCACGTTTCACCCGCTCTAATCCTTGTATCGATGGGTCCGAAAATCAAGGAGTCAGGTCCGAAAACCCAACGAATTCCTTCCGGTATCTACCTTATACCGCACAACCGAAACAACCGACATAAATAGCAGGCATTTAAATCGCCACTACAGAGCCCTGCCACCTATAATCCATACCGCGAGGCCACACCTCGGCTGACCTTTTGGAGATTCATCTCGTGAGCATTCGCGTCGCCCTTCATCATCGCACCACGTATCACTACGACCGCGCTATTCAGCTTGGCCCGCAGGTTATTCGCCTGCGCCCCGCTCCGCATTCGCGCACGCCCATTTCCAGCTACTCGCTGAAAATCGAGCCGAGCGAACATTTCATCAACTGGCAACAGGACCCGCAGTCCAATTACATGGCTCGCATCATCTTTAATAAGACGACGAAGATTTTTGATGTCACCGTGGACTTCATCGCAGAGATGACGGTCGTCAATCCGTTCGACTTTTTCCTCGAACCTGATGCTGAAGAATTTCCATTCACCTACGACGCTTCGCTGGCGCGAGAGATTGCCCCATTCCTTCACAAGGATGAAGCCGGCCCGCTTCTGCGCGGCTACCTCGCCTCGATCCCCCGATTCAAACGGCGGTCGATTGATTTTCTCGTCGATCTGATTCAGCGGCTCAAGACAGATATTCACTACCAGATTCGCATGGAGCCTGGTGTGCAGGAGCCAGAGCAGACTCTGCAATTGCGCAACGGCTCCTGCCGCGACACCGCCTGGCTTCTCGTGCATCTGCTTCGCCACATGGGGCTGGCTGCTCGTTTTGTTTCGGGCTATCTCATTCAACTCAAGCCTGATCAGAAATCGCTTGATGGCCCCAGCGGCGCTGATGTGGACTTCACTGATTTGCATGCATGGTGCGAGGTTTATCTGCCCGGCGCTGGCTGGGTGGGACTCGATCCCACCAGTGGTCTCTTCGCAGGCGAAGGACACATTCCCGTCGCGGCAACCCCCGAGCCTCAGTCGGCAGCGCCCATCAGCGGGCTCGTGGAACCGGCGGAAGTTGAATTCACTCATGAGATGACAGTGACGCGGATTTACGAATCACCGCGCGTCACCAAACCCTACACCGAACAGCAGTGGAAATCGATCGATGCACTGGGCCACCTGGTGGATGAAGAACTGCGCGATGGCGATGTGCGCCTGACACTGGGCGGCGAGCCGACGTTTGTTTCCATCGATGACATGGAAGGCGATGAGTGGAACACGGCTGCGGTCGGGCCGACCAAGCGCAATCTCTCGGAGAATCTGATTCGTCGTCTGCGCGATCGCTTTGCACCGGGCGGGCTTCTGCACTTTGGCCAGGGCAAGTGGTACCCCGGCGAGCAGTTGCCGCGCTGGGCGATGTCGTGCCACTGGCGCAAGGATGGCCTGCCCATCTGGCACAATGAAGAACTGATCTGCGACGAGCGCGAGGAGTATCACAACACTTCAGCCGACGCGAAGCAGTTCATCGCTGCGCTGGCAGTGAGGCTGGGCGTTTCGCAAACGAATGCAGTGCCTGCCTTTGAAGACCCTGTGCATTTTCTTCAGCGCGAAGGCCGACTGCCCATCAATGTGGACGCTTCGGACAATCGCCTCAAAGAACCCGAAGAGCGCGAGCGCATTCGCCGCGTCTTCAAGCATGGCCTGAGCGAACCCGTGGGCTTTGTGCTGCCCGTGCAGCGCGGCTGGAACGATGAAGGCGATGAGCGCGTCTGGCTCAGCAGTCTGTGGACCTTGCGCGGCAAGCACTTGCTGCTGATCCCCGGCGACTCGGCCATCGGTCTGCGTCTGCCGCTGGGCAGTCTGCCTTGGGTGAAGCCTTCGCAGTACCCGCATGTTTATCCGACAGATCCGATGGCACAGCGCGGCCCGCTGCCGGTGCCGACGCAGCAGCGCGACTTCGCACAGACGCTGCTCAAAGCCAATGAAATGGATGAAGACGAAGCGCTGCGCCATGTCGCAGCCCGTCGTAAAAAAGTGCGCAGCCGTAACGGCAGCGCGGTGGATGTGGAAGAAATGGTCGCTGAAGTCGATCGCCTGCCCAAGCCCGGCGAGTCGGCGAACTGGGTGGTGCGCACCGCCATTTGTGTCGAGCCGCGCGACGGGCGCTTGCATGTGTTTATGCCGCCGGTCACCACCGCTGAAGATTATCTCGACATGATTGCTGCTGTGGAAGACACCGCGGCTGCACTGAAGATGCCCGTTGTTCTTGAAGGCGAGTTGCCCCCGCACGATCCGCGACTCGATTACATCAAGGTCACACCTGATCCGGGTGTGATCGAAGTGAACGTACACCCGGCCAAGAGCTGGGATGATCTGGTCAAAAACACGACCACGCTCTACGAAGAAGCAAGGCTCGCGCGACTGGGTACTGAAAAGTTCATGCTCGATGGTCGCCACACCGGCACCGGCGGCGGCAACCACATCGTCGTCGGCGGCGCGACGCCTACCGACTCGCCCTTCCTGCGCAGGCCCGATCTGCTGCGCTCGCTCATCGCTTACTGGATCAATCATCCCTCGCTGAGCTATCTCTTCTGCGGCATGTTCATCGGCCCGACCAGTCAGGCCCCACGCATCGATGAAGCTCGCCACGACAGCCTTTACGAACTCGACATCGCCTTCCAGGAACTCGATGCGCAGCTCAAAAACAACGGCACGCCAACGCCCTGGCTCGTCGATCGGCTATTCCGGCATCTGCTGACTGATCTCACCGGCAACACGCATCGCAGCGAGTTCTGCATCGACAAACTTTATTCACCTGATTCCTCCACAGGTCGATTGGGCCTCGTTGAATTTCGCGCTTTCGAGATGCCGCCCCATGCGCGCATGAGCCTGACGCAGCAACTGCTGCTTCGCGCCATCATCGCTCGCTTCTGGAAGAAGCCTTATACGGAGCACCCCACGCGCTGGGGCACGCAGCTTCATGATCGCTTCATGCTGCCTCATTTTGTGTGGAACGATTTCGAGGATGTCATTGGCGACATGAACCGTCACGGCTACCCGATCAAGAGCGAATGGTTCGCCCCGCACTTGGAATTTCGCTTCCCGCTGTTTGGCCAGGTCGAACACGCAGGCATCGAACTGGAACTGCGCCAGGCCATCGAGCCTTGGCACGTGCTGGGCGAAGAACCCGGCGCAGGCGGCACCGCGCGCTATGTCGATTCGTCACTGGAGCGCGTGCAGATCAAGGCGAACAATATGCTGAGCAATCGCCACATCATCACCTGCAACGGCCGGCGTCTGCCGCTGAGGCCCACGGGTATTCACGCGCAGTTTGTCGCAGGCATTCGCTACCGCGCCTGGCAGCCGCCCAGTTGTCTGCATCCGACCATTGGTGTGGATTCGCCGCTGGTGTTTGACATCATCGATACGTGGAACAGTCGCTCCATCGGCGGGTGCATGTACCACGTCGCCCACCCCGGCGGCCGCAGCTACGACACCTTCCCCATCAACGCCATGGAAGCCGAGTCGCGCAGGTCCAATCGATTCTTCAAACACGGACACACGCCCGGCCCCATCAGCGTGCCGCAGGAATATCCCAACGCCGAGTTCCCATACACGCTGGACCTGCGCCGCAAGTCGATGTGATTGAGCAGAGATAAAGTGCAAGTGATCAATCAGGCCCGATGGCGAGTCCGCGAGCCGTCGCGGGTAGGCATTCACTTTTTAATTGTGCATAAGTGTCTCGCATCGCACGCGCTGCTTCTTCAACTTCAACCACCGGCTACACTGTCATGGCTTACCGCGATGTGCGGATCTCATGTGTTGCAATCTTCGTTCGCCAAGGCGAACGGCTAGTCAGGCGACTGTGCCATGATGCCGATTCTGTTTACTGATCTTGTGTTGTCATGAATCAAGTTCCGCCTACAGCTGAGCCGACGCCCGCTTCCGCGCCGATACCACCGCGAGCGCTGTGGCGCTATGAATCGACACCGGGTCACTACGATGAACTCATCGCAAATAACGGCGAGATGCGCGGGGCCTGGAAGCCGCTCGTCTCCGCGCTGGAGGCAATGGGCCCTGAGGAACTTCAGCGCCGCTGGGAAAAAGGACGCCGGCTGATTCACGAGAACGGCGTGACCTACAACGTCTATGGCGACCCGCGCGGCATGGATCGCCCGTGGCAACTCGATGCGGTGCCGCTGGTCATTTCCACAGAAGACTGGAAGCAGATCGAAGCCGCAGTCGCTCAGCGCGCCACGCTGCTCAACAAAATCACCGCCGACATCTACGGCCCGCAGGACCTCATCAAACAAGGCGTGCTCCCCGCCGGCCTGGTCTATTCCAACCCCGGCTTTCTGCGGCCGATGCGCCATGTCGAAGTGCCTCGCCATACCTATCTGCACATTTATGCTGCGGACCTGGCCCGCTCGCCCAGCGGCCGGTGGTGGGTGATCAACGATCGCACTCAGGCACCCAGCGGCGCAGGCTACGCGCTGGAAAATCGTTTGGTGGTCACGCGATCGCTGCCTGATGTTTTTCGAGATGCACAGGTGCATCGCCTGGCGGAGTTCTTCGCCAAGCTGCGCGAGATGCTGCTCGAGATGGCGCCGATGCACAGGGATAATCCGCGCGTCGTGCTGCTGACGCCCGGCCCTTTCGACGAAACATATTTCGAGCATGCGTATCTGGCCCGCTACCTGGGCTGCACGCTCGTCGAAGGCGGCGATCTGACCGTGCGCGACAAGCGCGTCTATCTGAAAACACTCAGCGGCCTGCTGCCTGTCGATGCGATTCTGCGCAGGCAGGATGACAGTTTCTGCGATCCGCTGGAGCTGTGCGACGATTCGACTCTGGGCATCCCCGGCCTCGTCGGAGCGGTGCGAGCCGGCAACGTGGTCATCGCCAATGCGCTGGGATCGAGCGTGGTCGATACGCCGGCGATCATGGCGTTTTTGCCCACGCTTTGTCCTGCTGTTCTGAAAGAAGAACTGCTGATGCCATCCGCTGCCACCTGGTGGTTCGGTCAGCCTTCGGCCATGAAAGATGCCATGGGGAAACTGGATCGGCTGGTCATCAAGTCGGCCTATCCCTCGATGGGCAGCGAAATCTATTTCGGCGATCAACTCAATGATGTGACGCGCAAAGAACTGCTCGATCGCATCGCTCTGCACCCGCATCGTTATGTCGCGCAGGAACGCATCACGCTCTCGACCGCGCCGACCTGGTTCAGCGGTGCGCTGGAGCCACGCCATGTCATGGTGCGCGTCTTCGCTGCCGCGATGCCCGATGGCACCTTCAAGGTCATGCCCGGCGGCCTGTCGCGCGTCAGCGGCTCGCAGGATTCCATTCTCGTCTCCACCCAAGCAGGCGGCGGCAGCAAAGACACGTGGGTCATCAGCGATGCGCCGGTTTCCAATTTCTCGATGCTCAAGCCGCCCGGCAGTGCCGCTGAACTTTCGCGCGCTGGCTTCGTGCTGCCCTCGCGAGTGGCGGACAATCTTTTCTGGCTTGGCCGATATGCCGAGCGCATCGAGTCGGCCATGCGCGTGGTGCGTGTGATGATTCGCCACATGACCGACGAATCCGAAGCCGGCGATTATGCCGTGATTCCGGGCTTGGCCAATGTGCTGGCCGGGCAGAGCCGAATGGTCGGCCTGCTCGACGAGAATGATCCGAAATTCGATTTGAGCACGCTGCGCGCTCAGGTTATTTCGCTGCTCTTCGATGAAGATCGCCCCTTCTCGATTCGCGGCGACATTGAAAAATTTCATCGCATCGCATCGGGTGTGCGCGACCGCATCTCTATCGATTCGTGGCGCATCGTCACCAGACTCGTGGATGAATTTGTCACGCCCAATGTCAATGAAGCGCTCACACTACAAGCCGCGCTCGACCTGCTCGATGGCGCGCTCTTCACACTCGCAGCCTTTGGCGGGCAGGCGATGGAAGGCATGACCCGCGAAAAAGGTTGGCGCTTTCTCGACATCGGCCGCCGCATCGAGCGCTCTTCCGCACTGCTCTCGGTCCTGCGATTTGGCCTGGCCCGCAGCGATGCCATCGAAGGCAATCGGCTCGAGTCGCTTCTGGAAATCGCCAACAGCGCGATGACCTACCGCTCGCGCTACATGGCGGGCTTTGAAGCAGGGCCGGTGCTCGATCTTTTGCTGATGGATGAAATCAATCCGCGCTCACTGGCGTTTCAATTTGCCGAGCTTTCCAGTCACATCAATCAACTGGTGGGCGATACGCACACCGCCACGCGGCCAGCCGAGCAGAGACTGATGATGAATGCGCTCACCACGGTGCGCCTGGCGGATATTCACATTCTCGCCCAGCCCAACCCGCGCAAGCAGCGCGCCCTTCTGATGGAACTGCTCGATCGCTTCGAGCGCGACCTCACCGAACTGAGCGGCGTCCTGATGCGCACCTACCTGAGCCACGCGAGAAAAGTTCAGCACTTAAGTGAGTACGGGATGTGAAATCAGGTTCAAAGTTCAAGGTTCAAAGTTCAAAGTTCAAGGTTCAAGGTTCAAAGTTCAAAGTTCAAGGTTTGGAAGTGTGCCAAGCCGTCCGGTTTTTACAGCTTGAACGCACCCCGGGAGCACCAGCAACGTCCCAACTTTGAACTCTGAAGTCTGAAGTCTGAACTCAGAACTCAGAACTCAGAACTCAGAACTTTGAACTTTGAACTTTGAACCTTGAACTCTGAAGTCTGAACTTTGAACTTTTTCATATGCAGTACCAAATCACCCACAAAACGACCTACGACTATGCCGAGTCTGCGGCCACGAGTCACAATCAGGTACACCTGAAAATTCGTGAGATTCCCACGCAGAACTGCTCGCGCCGGGAAGTTTTCGTCGAGCCGATGCCCGAAGGCATGACCGATCACACCGATTACTTTGGCAACACAGTGACCAGTTTCACAATCTACGAGCCTCACAGTCGGCTGACGATCACCTCCATCAATCGCGTGATGGTGAGTACGATCGATCTCGCGCAGCCGCCCGCCTCAGTTGCATGGGATACGGTGACGCAGCGCGTGCGCACGCAGTTGGAAGACGACACGATCGACGCTTCGCAGTATCTGTACAACTCTCCGTACATCGCCACATCGCCAGCGCTCAAAGCCTACGCGATGCCTTCGTTCGCGCCAGGCCGTCCGCTCTTTGAAGCGGTGCTCGATCTCACGCAGCGCATCAAGCGCGAATTCAAATACGCACCCAAAGCGACCAACCTGGCAACCTCCATCGAAGAAGTCCTCGAGCGCCGCATGGGTGTTTGTCAGGACTTTGCCCATCTTCAGATTGGCTGCCTGCGTTCGCTGGGGCTGCCGGCGCGTTATGTCAGCGGCTATCTGCGTACTGATCCGCCGGCGGGCAAGCCCAGGCTGGTCGGGGTGGATGCGTCGCATGCCTGGCTCAGTGTTTTTGCGCCGCCGGTGGGCTGGGTTGATTTCGATCCGACCAACGGTTGCCTGACCGGCCAGCGCCACATCACCCTCGCATGGGGCCGATGCTATAGCGATGTGAGCCCGATCAAAGGCGTGGTGCTAGGCGGCGGAGCGCACAAGCTTTCGGTGTCTGTCGATGTTGCGCCGATTTGAAAAGGACCAAAGGCGAATAGCCAATGGCCAATGAAAATTGAAAATTGCAAAGTGGGAAAGGCAGCAAGGCAGTCGCCGTGCCTTGTCAATTTTCAATTGACATTTTGCACTGGCTATTGGCCATTGTCTTCCTTCTTCTCTCGCACGCCCGCCACCAGCAGCGCGATCCAGCCGACCATAAATCCCACACCGCCCAGCGGCGTAATCGCCCCGAGCCACTTCATACCGGTGACAGCAAGCAGATAGAGCGTTCCGGAGAAAATGATGATGCCAATCGTAAAACCCCAGCCGGCGACCTTCATGCACGCGCTGATTTTCTGCTGCGCCATCAGCGCGACCACCAGCAGCGCCACCGCATGAACGAGGTGATAGCGCACGCCCACTTCGAATGTCTCGATCATCGCTGGCTCGATCCTTCCCTTGAGCCCGTGCGCCCCGAAGGTGCCCGCAAGCACACCGAGAAATCCAAGAAGCCCAGCCAGAATGAGGAATCGACGATGCATCACGAAACTCCTGTTGGGGAAGACGCAACGCAGTGTATCGCGAAGATCTTTGTCCATTCAGATTGAGCACGGACTGCACACCACAAATGAGATAGCCCGCCGTTGCCTGCAATGATGCACGATCCCTTGGCGTCACACCAATATCTCTTTGATCACCTTGCCATGCACATCGGTCAGCCGGAAATCGCGGCCTTGAAAACGATAGGTGAGTTTGGTGTGCTCCAGTCCCAGCAGATGCAGAATCGTGGCGTGCAGATCGTGAACGTGCACCTTGCCTTCGGTGACGCCAAAGCCCAGTTCATCGGTCTTGCCGAAGCTGAAACCGGGCTTGACACCGCCGCCCGCCATCCAGACGGTGAAGGCATCGATGTGATGATCGCGGCCTGTTGATGCGCGTGGCTCACCCATCGGAGTGCGGCCAAACTCGCCGCCCCAGATCACCAGCGTATCTTCGAGCAGGCCTCGCTCCTTGAGATCGCGCACCAGCGCCGCCGAGCCTTGATCGACAGCTTTGGCGGTGCCTACGAGATCTTTTTCGAGGGTTTCGCCGGGGCCGCCGTGGTGATCCCAGTTGGTGTGGTAGAGCTGCACGAAGCGCACGCCGCGCTCGATGAGCCGCCTGGCGAGCAGGCAGTTATTTGCAAACGAAGCCTTGCCCGGCTCAGCGCCGTACCGCTTGAGAGTTTCCGGCGACTCCTTGGAAATATCCATCAGCTCCGGGGCGCTGCTCTGCATGCGGTAGGCCATTTCGTAAGCAGCGATGCGCGTGGCGATTTCAGGATCGTTCGTTGCGTCCAGGCGATGGCGATTCAGATCGCCGACGACATCGAAAAAATCTCGCTGCGTGTTTGCATCGATGCCCTTGGGGTTGGCGAGGTTGAGGATGGGGTCGCCGACACCGCGAAAGGGAACGCCTTGATACGTTGTGGGGATGAAGCCTGAGGACCAGAGCGTGGCACCGGCGCGCGGGCCGCGCGGGCCTGATTGGAGGACGACAAAGCCGGGCAGATTTTGCGACTCGCTGCCGATGCCGTAGGTCACCCAACTGCCCATCGAAGGACGGCCGGGCTGAGGCGAACCGGTGTTCATAAAAATCTTGGCGGGGCCGTGATTGAAGACATCGGTGCCCACGCCGCGCACGAAGGTGATGTCATCAACAATATCGCGGTGATAGGGAAGCAGATCGCTCAGCTCCGCGCCGCTTTTGCCGTAGCGACCGAAGGTGCGACGGCCGCCCAGGAGTTTGATGTCGCCCTTGAGAAATGCGAAGCGACGGCCTTCCATGAAATCGGCGGGCGGCGCTTTGCCATCAAATTCGCGCAGCTTGGGCTTGTCTTCGAAGAGTTCGAGTTGCGAAGGGCCACCGGCCATGAAGAGGTAAATCACGTTCTTCGCTTTGGCGCGGTGATGCGGCTTTTTGGGTGCCATGGGCGAAGTGGCGGGTGCATTAGCGGCGAGGCTGGCTGAAGGATTCGCCATCGATGCGAGCGCGATGGAGCCTAGGCCAACAGAGCACTGCTGGAAAAAGTGACGGCGCGTGGCCAAGTGCTGGCGCGCGGCGTGAGCGATTTGAGGATCGTGATTCATGTGTGGCCTTTTGAAACTTCGTTCGCCAAGGCGAACGGCTGAATATGCGTATCTAAACTACATCATTCACGCGTGATGAACTCATCGAGATTCATCACGCCACGCGCCACCGCTGTCCACGCGGCAGCCTCGGCATCGTTCACATTCTTTGGGCGACTTACCGGGGCAATCTGCTTTGCACTGCTTGTGTCTTTCGTGAAGCGGTCACGCTGTTTGCTGAGGAAATCGATGAGCCGTTGGGATTCGTAAGTGTCGGGCTTGCGGGTCATGCAAATGCGAAAGAGCAGCGTCATGCGATCGGCATCGCTTTTCACTGCGGCGCTTTCAGCAAGCACGCGCGAGGCCAGGCCCTGCGCCATTTCGAACATCGCATCATCGTTGGCGAGCGTCAGCGATTGCAACGGCGTGTTGCTGCGGATGCGAGCGGTGCAGGTCTGCGTCATGTTGGACACATCAAACGTCGCCAGCATCGGGTACGGCGCACTGCGGAAAAAGAACGTGTACATCCCACGGCGAAAGCGATCCTCGTCCGTCGCCACATTCCACGATTGCCTGTTCTGCGTGAAGTCATAAACACCGGCAGGCTGCGGAGGACGCACGCTGGGGCCGCCGATCTTGGAAGACAAAAGGCCGCTGGCAGCGAGAAAAACATCGCGCACGATTTCCGCTTCGACACGCAGACGCGACTGCCTTGCGAGCAGGCGATTGAAGGGATCCGCCTGTACAAGATCAGCGCGATTGGCTGAGGCCTGGCGGTAGGTGGCGCTGGTGACGATCAGGCGATGGACCGCTTTCATCGACCACTTCTGCGCAGCGAATTCGCTGGCAAGCCAGTCGAGGAGCTCTGGGTGCGTGGGCCTGCTGCCTTGGGAGCCGAAGTCTTCTTCGGTATCGACGAGGCCTTTGGGGAAGTAGCGCATCCAAAGGCGGTTCATGGTGACGCGAGGCGTCAGCGGATTTTCATTTGAGACAAGCCAGCGGGCCAGATCGAGACGATCGGGAATGGACTTGGGATTGTTGGATTTGAGAGCGGGCAACACCTCGGGCACATCAGGTGTGACGGCGGCGCCGAGCCTTAGAAAATCACCACGGATAAAGACGTGCGATGGCCGAGGCTGAGGCAACTCGCGCATCACCATGAGCGATGGAATGCTTTTGCGGTGGTCCGCGTTCTGCTTCTTGAGCGAAGCGATTTCCTTGACCAGTGCTTCACGATCTTTCTTTGCATCCTCGTTGGACTTGACGGCGGCTGGCATCGCTTTGTCGAGATCGCGCAGCTTCTTCTCAGCAGCGACAAGCTGTGCGCTGAGCGCGTTTTCTTTTTCTTCCATCTCTTGCGTAGGCAGTTGTACCGTCGGGCCGGTGTTATTGGCATCTTCGGTGCTGTTGAAGAAGGCGAAGAACTGGTAGTACTCCTTCTGCGTGATGGGGTCGAACTTGTGCGTGTGGCACTGAGCACAGGCCATGGTCAGCGACAGCCAGACCTGCGTCGTGGTGGCCACGCGATCGTAGGTGGCCTCGATGCGGAACTGATCATCCTTCACGCCGCCTTCCTGATTGATCATCGTGTTGCGGTGAAACGCCGTGGCGATGAGCAGATCGGTGTCGGATAGCGACGAAACCTCGGCTGACTTTTTGTTCTCTGCCCGTTCCTTCACCAGCAGATCGCCCGCAAGCTGGGCAATCGTGAACTCATCAAACGGCAGATCATCGTTAATCGCTTGAATCACCCAGTCGCGGTAAGGCCACATCGTGCGGGCACTGTCCACCGAGTAACCATTGGAGTCTGCATAGCGAGCTTGATCGAGCCAGTGCCGACCCCACCGCTCACCGTAGTGCGGCGACGCGAGCAGACGATCGACCAGCTTCTCATAAGCATCCGCCGAGGTGTCCTTCACAAACGCATCAGCTTCCGCAGGTGTGGGGAGCAGCCCGAGCAGGTCGAGATACAACCGGCGAATGAGCGTGTAGCGATCAGCTTCAGGAGAAGGTTTGAGATTCTCTTTTTCAAGCCTGTGGAGAATGAAATGATCAATCGCATTGCGAGGCCAACTTGCATCCTTGACCATCGGCAGCGCGGGGCGAACGATCGGCTGAAACGACCAGTGATCGCTCTTTCGCCGTTGCAGTTTGTCGCCGTCGCCCTCAGGCCAGGTCGCGCCGGTGGCGATCCAATTGGAGAGGAGTGCGATCTGGTCTTTGGTGAGCGGATCGCCTTTGGGCGGCATGATGTCCTCGGGGTCATCGCCGCGCACGCGCTTGATGAGTTCGCTTTCTTCGATTTTGCCGATGACCCACGCCGGGCCGATGTCGCCGCCATGCACAGCAGCGGATTTCACATCCAGTCGCAGGCCGCCCTTCTGCTTTTCTGAGCCGTGACATGAATAGCAATGCTTGGCGAAGATCGGCTGAATATCGCGCTGAAAATCAATGTCAGCAGCGCGTGCTGGCAACGCGGATATGAGCAGCACCGCAAACGTGAGAATTTGAAATCGTGTCATGGTCATAGATGTCGGCCATTGTCGATACGAAAGAAAAAGATACACCGTAATTGCACCGCAGATTCGTCAGATCAATCGTAAATGCTGGATGAAATGGTAGGGCGCGAGGCGAGTGAATCCAAACCCAATGGTGCTGGAGCGCGAGCAATTCATCCGAGCCGCAAAGCGTAAGTTTGCGGAGTCACGGGATTACTTGAACTCTCAATACTCCGCAGGCTTACGCCTTGCGGCTCAGATTGAATCATCGTTTTTTGAGACAGAGCCAAGCACTGGATCGGTCATGCCTAGCGATTCGAAGGCTCGCTTGCGCAGCAGGCAGGAATCGCAGTGCGCGCAGGCTTTGCCATCGGGCATCGGGTCGTAGCAACTGTGAGTGAGGCCGAAGTCCACACCCAGGGCGAGGCCGCGCTCGATGATGGTGGTCTTGGGCCAGTCGATCAGCGGCGTGTGGATGGAGAGTTTCGCACCTTCGACGCCGACTTTCGTGGCGAGGTTCGCCATGGTTTGAAAGGCACTGATGAACTGCGGCCGGCAATCGGGATAGCCCGAGTAATCGACAGCATTGACGCCGATGAAAATGTCGTTGGAGCCGAGCACCTCGGCGAAGGCGAGCGCGTAAGCGAGGAAGATGGTGTTGCGTGCGGGGACGTAGGTGATGGGGATGCCGTGCGACATGGCATCGTCATCGCGGTCTTTGGGCACATCGATGTTGGCGGTGAGCGCGGAGCCGCCAAAGGCAGTGAGATCGAGTGTGACCCAGCGGTGAGAGGCGACGCCCAGTTGCGCTGCGACACGGCGAGCTGCCTCGAGTTCGACGCGGTGACGCTGGCCATAGTCGAAGCTGATGGCGTGACAGGCGAAGCCTTGAGCGCGGGCAATGGCGAGCGTGGCGGCGCTATCGAGGCCGCCGGAGAGGAGGACTACTGCGGCGGGATTCGATGGTTGAGGTGCAGTTGGCAAAGACATTGCAATGGGCGGCATGAAAACGGATTCTTCGTTCGCCAAGGCGAACGGCTAATTATTTCGAGCGCTTGGGCCTGGGGTCCGGCGGCGGATCGCTGCCATCTTGATCGTCATCTTTGTCTTCATCATTGCGCAGGTTGCCGCGCGGCGAAGCCTGCTTCTGACCATCAGTCGGCGAAGTCGGCATGACCACCACGGTCCGCCCTACCACATCGCCCAGTCGCTGACGGTTGGGACTGATGATTGCAAAAATGAGCAGCGGCATCGCGATCAGGTCCAGTGCCTTGAACAGATTGCGAGCCAGCACCTGCCAAATATCTGGCGGCTCACCCTTGAGGCCCGTCACACGCATACCGATGAGCGCTTTGCCCATGGTGCGAGCGGTGAAGAGTTCGGTGAGGAACGTCGAAGTGATGAACAGACCCATGGCGATGGCACCGGGAATCATCGGCTCCCAGCCGCCGCTTTTGCCCGGCCAGAAATCGACCATCTGTTCCATGCTCACACCGGTAATCAGTGTGGACAGATACAGACACGGAAACAAATCAATCGAAGCGGCCAAGGCACGCGGCAACAAATCGGCCACGCGCACACCACGGGGCAGCGCAATGGGCTGCCCCGCAGGATCGCGCTTCCACATCAGAATCAGCACCGGTGTCACCAGCGCCAGCACAATCACAAACACCAGCAAGTCAGCCACCGGGCCAAGCGAAGGCGGCGCGGCAGCCATGGGAATCGGATTGGCATCGGCGACGCCGCGCAGATTGATTCGGCGAAGCTGCAACTGCCCTGCTTCATCATCGGTGATCAGACAAAGCTGATCGCCTGAAGCAGTCAATGCCCAATCGCCGCCGCGATCATCGAGGCTGAGCGTGCCCAGTTCCGAGACGCGCTCGGTGCGAATGGAAGTCACTGCCCATTCGATTTTGCCTTCGGTGGACAGCCGATGCATGACGACCAGTTGCCGATCGATCGTGGTGGCGAGCATCGAGCCGGTTTGCTCGATCGTTTGCTCACTGGCGATCCACTGCGGCAACGGCTCAGCAGCAGGTGGCTGCGTGGCTGGCGTCGTGCCAACTGGCTTTTCCCACGAGTACCAGCGCACCGTTTTCTTTGCTGGCGCTGGCGCAGCGCTCGCATCAGTGGCGCTGGGCGTGGAGTTCACAACGAGCATCGGACGAGGGTCTTCAAAGGATGGCGTCACCAGCGTCGCAGGCAGATTCACATTCCAATCGGCAGGAAGCTCTACCACTTCCCAGCGGTCGCGCACCAGATGGAGCAGCCGATCTGCTTTGATCGCGGTGGGTGCAGGAGCAACGACGGGAGGATCTTTCTCATCCGACTTCGCAGTCGATTCAATCGGCGGTTCTACAGCAGCCTTCGCATCATCCTTAGCCGCCGCATCCTTCGCCGCATCCTTCGCGTTCTCACTGTCCGTTTGTTCCTTGAGCTTGATCCTGGCTTCCTGAGCATCGCGGCGGCGTTCACGCAAGGTACGCTCATCGGCACTCGGATGATCCAGAGCATCGAGGAGCCGTTGATCTTCGATCCGGGCCAGCACCCAGCCGCCGGTGCGAGTCACGGCGATGGATCGCACGGTGATGCCTTTGGGCAGCGAGGGCAAAATGATATCGGTGTAGCCTCGGCGACCGACGGCGTCTTCCAGGACGCGGATCGACTGCACGGTGGAGTCTTGATAGAAGAGCCAGATTTGGCCATCGGCTGCGACGATGCCATCTTTGATGAGCCTGCCGCGCAGCTCGGTGGCGGTGCTGAGCTTGCTCTCTGGCTGATCGGACACCTTGCGGTGCAAGATGGTAAATTTCTCGCCTGTCACCGCCGGCCTGATGATCCACAGATTCTGCGAATCCCCGGTGGCTAGGAGCGAATCGGCCCCCTGCACCGGCAGCGCCAAAACAGCGCCAGCCAGCAGAGCGACCGTGAGGAAGAAAGTACGAATGGAATAGTGCCTTGCAATCACGCAGACACGATAGCAGATGTGAATTGAACAGTCGCCGGGCGATTAGAATGCACTATTTAAGGTTGATCCCATTAGCCACTGAAACCGGACAACGGGCCAGGTCAATCGTTATTGAAGCGGAAGCGTTACGTTTTATATCGTTTCCACGCAATGAGCATGGATATCTGACGTTTATGGTACGATAATACCAGTAGTTGTCGCCCCTTTGGCTCCAGAAGCGACTTCCGATTTGGCTCCTGGAACTCCTAGAAATAGTCCGCTGCCTGCGGGCCGTTACCGTTGTGAGGATTGACATGGCCACAACCGCCCCCGTGCTACTCGCTCAAGGCTGGCTCGTAGATGCGCTCACCAGCGACTTCTCGCTGCTTTGTGCCGCCATCACGCTCATCTGTCTCCTCATCCTCTTTATGCTCGTTCGCGCTGTCGTTCGCTTGGGCCGGCAGCAAGCCTCCTATAAAGCTCGCGCCAGTCATCCGCTTCTTTCGCGCCTCGCCTCGTTCCTCTCTGATCAGCGTGGCACCACCTCCATCGAATTCGCCCTCGTCTTCCCCATTCTTCTCGTGCTGTCGCTGCTGATGGTGCAGTCGATGATGATGATGGCGGGCAACATGTACGTGCACTATGCCGCGTTTGCGGCGACGCGTGCTGCCACCATTGAGATCGCTCAGGATTACACCAATCGCGGCGACTACGAAGCGAATTTTTACGCGCCCGGCAAAGGCAGCATCAAGCACGAGCGCATTCGCCGTGCTGCTTACATGGCTCTAGTCCCCGTCTCCGGCCAATCCGATAGCGGCGCCGGCCCAGCGGGCGAAGCGGTCTCTTCGATGACCACTCACTTTTCTACCTACGGTGCCAACGAGCCCAAGTGGGTGCAGGCCATGCTTGCCGCCAAGGTGGGTTATGCCGAGTCGAATACGGAGATTGAATTGCTTGAGACGCTGGTGCAGTCGGATAACGATGTGACCTTCGAGATGCTGCCGGAGAATCCTTATCGCTTTGGCATTCGCGATGTGATCACGGTGCGTGTGATTCACAAGCTGAATCTGGGCGTGCCTTTTGCCAGTCGATTTTTCTCTGATGGTGACAACGGTGCCAAAGGCCCGGGCCGGTACACGCTGGTCACCGCCAGAGCCACGTTCACGAATGAAGGTGTGCCTAATCATCTGCCTGAGCGACCTGATATCGATCGCGTGACCCCGTCGCTGTCGCCGATTGTGAACTTCGACAGCAATGGCCAATTGATCCCGTGATGAAATGATTGCCAGCCCCCGACAATTCGCCAACCCTGATCATCGAACTTGACTCTGACTTCTGCCCCTGCCCCTGCCCCTGCCACTGACCCTGCCACTGCCACTGCCACTGACCCTGACCCATGACTGCAAACTCCACCAATATCTCATCCATCGGCCTTCGCCCCGGCGACAAGATCGATAAGTACGAAGTCATCGAACAGATCGGGGCCGGCGGCTTCTCCGTCGTCTGGAAAGCCTACGATCGATTGCTCGACAAACACGTCGCAGTCAAACAGATCACGGTCGATCCTTCCGCTGATGAAGACACCTTCCGCGAGCGCTTCCGCGCTGAAGCGGTGATTCAAAAGAAGGCTGCACAGGATCACAAGAACCTGGTGCGCATCATCGAGTTCGTCGAAGAATCGCGTGGCCTGTTCATCATCATGGAATATGTCAACGGCCCGAGCCTTGAGCATCTGCTCGCGCAGAATCCCGGGCCTGTCGATCTCAAAACCGCGCTGGGCATCGTCGCAGCCGCAGCGGTCGCCCTGGGTGCCCTGCACGATAAAGGCATCGTCCACCGCGACCTTAAACCAGCGAATATTCTGCTGCCTGCTGAAGGCGGCCTGAAAATCTGCGACTTCGGTCTGGCGACGCTGATGGCGGATCAGGAGGTGCCTGCGGTGGGCACAGTGCGTTACATGGCTCCGGAACTACTGGATGGCAAGCCGGTGGATGGCCGAGCTGATCTGTACTCGCTGGGCATCATGCTTTACGAGATGCTCATCGGCAGAACCCACTTTGACGACTCGTTCAAAACAGTGCTGCGCGATCAGCGCAATGTGGCCCTGCGCTGGATGAAGTGGCACACCAATACGAAGATCAAGGCGACGCCGATCCGTCAATATGTGCCGACGATTCCCGAGCCCATCGGCATGCTCGTCGAGCGCATGATCGAGAAGGATCCCAATCAGCGCATCGCCAGTGCATCACAGCTCATCGACGCCATGCGCCGCCAGCTATCAAACCCCGGCACCCCCGGAACCGCTGTCGCAGCGCCCGTCGGGCCCTCGGCTGGATCACTGCCTTCCACAATGATGACGCCCGGTGCCGTGGGCGATCAGACGATCAAGCTCAAGAAGCGCAACAAGGTGGTGCTCATCGCTGCCGTGACAATCATTCTCTGGACCGTCGTAGGCATCGGCTACATGCTCATCACGCAGAGCAAGAAAAACGCCGTCGAACTCGCCAGGCAAAGCGAAGTCCACAAAGACTACCGCGAAGCGCTCGACCTTTTCAGTAAGGAAAAGTGGGACGAAGCCTCCGTGAAGTTCAAGTCGATGCTGTCCGAACACGCGGCATACCTCAAGCTCGCCGTGCCTGTCGCGGGCAATCAGCGTAAGCCGTTGGAAACCGCCGTCGCCGGGCATCTCTACTTCTGCGATGCACGTCAGGCCTTTGCGATGCAGAACTATGACAAAGCGATTGACCTGCTCAACAAATCCGAAGCAGCGTCCGCGTTAGACCTCAACAAGATCGATTCTCTTCGCAAAGAAGCAGACATCCTCAACCGCATCGGCTACAAGGAACAGACCATCACCAAGCTGATTGCTGAGGGCAAGTTCTTTGCCGCCAAACACGAATGGCTCAAGTTCCGCAGCGACGGTTTCTATAAGTTCCTTTCCGAAGATCAACAGCTTCGCTGGGATGACCTTGGCCCCAAGATTTCCGCTCAGCAGGAAGAGCGCGAAGCTCAAGGCGTGGTCGCCGATGCCAAGGCGCTCGAAGGCACGGATCGTTCCGCCGCCGTCGCCCTGCTCGAAACCTGGCGGGCCAAGAATCCTGACAACCCCAATCGCGTGGTCGATGCTTTCATCATCGCGCTCAAGGGTGCTGCCGATTTCGAGACCGCCGTCGCCCGAGGCAAGTCGGCGCAGCAGCGTATGGAGTACGCCACAGCGATCGATTCGTATGAACGAGCGCTGGGCTACAACCGCCGCGCTGGTGAGGAAATGGGGCTGCCTTCGCAGATCAACTCGATCAAAGGCCGCGTCGCTTACAACCTGGGCAAAGAAGCCTACGACAGCGGCAACACCGATCAGGCCATCGAGCAGTGCAACCGCGCGCTCTCTTATGTGCCTGACATGGCTGAGGCCAAAGCGATCCTTAATAAGATCGATTCCGCCGGCCAAATGGCTTCACTCAAACGGCAGGCGATCACCGCCCATCAGACCGGCGAATACGAAAAAGCCATCAACCTCTGGACCCGTCTTCGCGATGATTTCCAGGAAGACCCCGTCGCCGTCGCTCAGGAAATCGCCAAGGCTCAGTTCCAGATCGCCGTCCGCAAAATGGATCAGGCCTGGTCCGGCGATGACGATGCCGCCACGCTCACAGCCATTGATGTGGTGCTCGCTCAGGACGCTGCTTACGACAGAGCTTCGACGCTCAAGACGCTCATCGAGACTCGCCGTCGCATTCTGAACCTGATCACCGCTGGCGACAAGATGCGGACCAAGGGCGAATATGCCGACGCCAAGCGCGAGCTTCGCCGTGCGCAGGATGTAGCCAAGACGATCACCGATGGTGTGATTCGCGATCAGCTTCTGGGACAAGCCACCAAGTATCTCGACGATGTCGAATACATCGATCTCTACAGCAAAGCCAAGCGCGACTTTGAACTGGGCAAACTCGATACTGCCCGGGCCAACGCGCTGGGTGCGATCAAGACCAAGAAGACCGATGACGCCAAGGCACTGCTCGACAAGATTCAGGCTGCACTCGACAAAAAGCAGGTGAATGAATGAACACGCAATCATGCATGACCAATCGTGCGACTTCCCGCGATCGTGGCATCGTGCTGATGCTCACGCTGCTGGCCGTCATCCTGCTGGTGGGCATGGTGCTCTTCACCATCAACCTGGGCCGGCAGACGACGCGCCGCATCGATGTGCAAAATGCTGCCGACTCCACCGCCATCGCCGGCGCTGGGTGGGTGGCGCGCTCGCTCAATACCGTGGCGATGAACAACATCGGCATCACGCGTTTGCTCTCGCTGGTCAACGTCGTTGATGCGATGCCTGATTCCGTGCGCTTCACCAAAGAGGAACACGAGTTCACCCTTGAAGCGCTCAAGGGCGCACGCAGCCGTGGCATCGCTGATGCGTGGGTCGTCAATCAGGTCACCGACATGGAGCAGGAACTTCAGGATGAACTGAACATCCTCAACCCGCTCAATAATTATTTCACCGCCAACGATGTTTCAAAGCAGACCTTCTACGATGCCAGTGGCGGGCGCGGCGAGTTTTACAAAGCCATGGAAGCGATGTCCGAACTGAGCGTCGCCACTATGGAAGGCCTAGGTGAATTCGCACAGCTCAACGCAGTACGCGGCGGCATGGTCAACCTCGATCGCGTCTCCACCGACGCCATCACCTTCATAGCTCCGCTAAAGCCGACGATCCCCTACATCATCGGCGAGTTTGATGACTTTCAAAACCCCGTGCTCAACGGTCTGCTTCCACCAACGATCGACGATAAAGAATTCAACCGCGGCCCGTGGGACACCCTCCTCGGCTGGCGTGATCTCATCGGCGGCAATCAGCCGGGCTACTGGGTAGGCGGTGGTGGTGGCCCCACTAACTCCGGCGGCAAAGGCAACGTGCCCATCGGCTCCGGTGCGGGCGGCGGTGGTGGTGGTGGTGGTGGTGGGCACTTTGTCGCCACTGGCCCGCGAGAGCCTGATTCCTATCACGTTTATTCCTACACCAGATGGATGCTCAAAAGCGTTGCAAGCTTTGGATATTCGGAGCTTCCCCATAGCCAGTTCACGCGATGGCACAATCGCCTGACCACTATCAAACTCAACTACCTTTGGCACAACACCGGCATCAAGACCGTCATCGATCCTAAGTTTATTCTGGACTTCAACGAGGCGGCGGATATTGCTGCGACTGATCGCAGTCGCATTCGGGAAACCTGGTTCCTCGCCATCGAAATGAAGAGCAAATTCAAGCGAGGCGAAGCGGGCTTCATGTCGCCTGGCACCTACAGCTATTTCGTCTCCGGAGCTCAAACCGATCGCGAGACGCCGCGCACCGTACGTTCTAGCGGCTGGAGCGATCCTCGCACCTGGAATGCTGAGCAAATTGGCGACTGGCAGTGGCGCGATGAATGGGACTACACCACCATCGACGAGCCCACCATTGGACTGCCTAAGCAACTCGATGCCCAAGGCCAGCCGGTCTCCTTTCCCGTTTATCGCGTTGACACCTTCATCTTCCTGGGTGTGAACGTCGGCGAAGAATACGAAATCCGCAACCCGCACAACTTCACCAGCAAACAGAACCTGCCTCGCCCCATTGATCTCGATCATGGTCAGCTAGGTCACGACAACGAAGTGGGCAAACAGGACTTCCTGAATTACCTGGCGATTGCTGAGCTTAATGATCGAGCCGTCGCCTGGCCCAGTCGATTCGATGGCCGTAAGCCATATCCCTATCAAGTCGCCATTGCGCAGGCTCATGTATTCAACGATCACTCATGGGATCTGTGGACGCAGATGTGGGAAGCGCAGCTAAGACCCGTTGAGAATATCGATGCCTGGGTCGATCGCATGGAGTCCGGCGACGCCAGCGCCCTGCCTTCGGATGTCACAGCGCAGAAGGTCAACGAACTGGCGAAATACCTGCGCAGTGTGCGCGACATCATCGACCGCATGACGCGCGACTGATGCACATAGCCCCGGCTTTAGCCGGGGTAACGCCACGACTACGGCGATTCACCCCGGCTAAAGCCGGGGCTATGTGGGGTGCTATGTGGGGTTGTGATACACACTCTAAGACAAGTGAACAGATGATTTTGCAGGAGCATGACATGACCCTTTCAACATCACGACAACGCGGCACCGCCATGACCGAGACCATTCTCGCGCTGCCGTTTCTACTCTTGATCATGCTGTTCATCGCCTACTTCGGGCGAAGCAGTGTTCGCGTCGAACGCACGCACATGATGGCCCGCTATCAAGCGGTGCGCAGTGCTTCGCAAGGCCCCGGGCCAAGGCCTGATGTTGATAACACGCACGAACAGATGAACGACACCTGGTTCAACAACACTGCGGACAACACCAACTTTTCCGGCCACACGATTTTTCCAGAGGATGCTTACCAGCGATGGCAGGATGCCGCCGCCCGCCGCTCGGATGATGCCGGCTCGCTGCTCGATCAGATGTGGGAGAATTTTCAGTCCTACGCCCAAGGCACCACTGCGAATGTTTCCTCACGCCACAACTCCAGCAACAAGTTTCTGGAGATGTTCAATGGCGATGTCAACGCTTCCCACACCGTGCAGGATGGCGATTGGAAATTCATCAACGGCTACAAACACCGCGCGGACTCCTACGATCCCAACGGCACGCAGGTGCACAATCTCAACACCCTACGCGATATTTTCTACGACGGCTTCGACTCCACCCTCGAAGGCATGTCCGATGCCCAGAATCCCCTGGCCTCCACCATTCGCACGCTCTACCTGAACTCTAATGGCTACCGCGGGCCTGAGGTGCCTTGATTCGGGCTATGAGCCGCGACTCAACGAGTCGCGGACGCCTACGAACTGTTGGAGCAGTCGTTCAACCAGTGATCTTGTGCTTGCAGCGTGAATCACCATCTGAATCAACTGCGGGCAGTCCAAAACACTGCGCGATGTACGCTCCTTCAGGCCGCTCACGTCCGCGACTCGTTGAGTCGCGGCTCTGTACAGTCGTTCAATAATCCGAGCCACTATCCTGGCTCTTCATTTCGCCGATAAGAACACCATGTCGCGTTCTCGTTCGTCCAACTCCATCACCACCGGGCAACTCCTGCTTCGGCTGAGTATTCCGCTGGCGATTCTCATTGCAGCGGCTGTTGGTTTTTATTTCGTCATTCAGCGCATGACTGCCAATGTCAGCAGCGGCAAAGGGCCGAGCAAAGTGATCCTCTATGAAGAGGCCGAGTGGATTCCCGATGCGGTGATGGGAAGTCTATTGCCGGGACGCTTTGAGTTTGAACCGGGCAGTGATGATGTCATCGTCATCAGTAAAGTGACCGAAAGGCGTCCGCTGGAGGAAAGCAGTATTCAGCGGCTGTGGCTACAACTTCCGCCTGACCTCGAAGTGGGCAAGCCGATAGACCTGGTTCAATTGCAAAGCGAAACGCACTTGGGTTATGACCAAGGCGTTTACCGCAAAGGCATCTTCGCGATGATGCCCAAGGTCGATGGCACGCTGACGCTGCGGCAGCGTCATGCGAACTGGCTCGTCGTTGAAGTGAATGGAAACCTGACTACGCCAGACAATACAAGCTGGAATCTCGATGGCTACCACGTCGCCTATCTCGCGCCAGGTGGGCATCACGCTCAGCAAACTAGCGGCAGCAAAGAAGCGTCGCCCGTCGTGCCTCATGCCGCCCCGCCGCCTGGTGCCAAGGTCATCGGACAGTGGCATGGCGAACTGGTGAACGATCGCGGCGAGAGTGGCTTCGAGGTGTATTACCAGTTCAATGCCGATGGCCGGTTCGCCCATTCAACGTGCCGGGGCGGCGGCCAAGGCACCGGCTACTCCGCAGGCATGAAGTATGGCACGTGGAAAATGCATGGCAACAAACTGGTCATGCGCGTTGATATCTTCGTCTTCGATGAACCGAAGAACAACGATCACATGGATCATCTCCAAGGCCAGCCGCTGATTGTTGCCGATGTGGTGCCAGTGGATGACACGATCACCTTCAAAGGCTATCTGATGGTGCCGGGCAATCACGATCTGAAAATCAAACGGTTGCGTAAAACAAACGTGCCCGACCTGTTCACGCATCGCCCCAATGCCGATCGCAAGCCCGGCTTCTTCGAACGGCCGATGCCATCGCCCAGCGAAGTCGTGGGACGCGGTGTTGTCGCGCCGTGATTGATTTTCCGTGTGGCACTGACAGGCCGCTGCTTTGAGCGGTTTGCCAGTGGTGCCTTTGACATAGTGTTTCATCACCACGGGCAAACCATCCAGAGCGAAGGCCTGCCCGTGCCAAACAATTCACTGACGTGCGTCGTGCGCTCAATCAAACCATTCATCGTGATGATCAAACGCCGGGACAGGCACGATCAGAATCTTGAGCTTGCCCACAGCGCGGTGCCGACACAGCGGCCGAATCATGATCGCGGAGCCGGGCCTGATCGGCTGCGATTCGCCGTCAAGCTCCATCACGCCTTCGCCTTCGAGGACGTAATAAAGCTCGGTCATTTTCTTGTGGTAATGCGTCTGTGAATCGGTCTTGATTTCCGTCACGTGCATCGAAGCCGTCTGCTCCGGCTCCTCCGTGAAGGCTCGTCTGGCCTGACCACAGGGACATGGCACCGCAGCGACCTCGGCCATCTGCACCAGGCTGTACCGCTTGCGATCGGTCATTGGAATTCAGTGCTGCGATGGCGTGATTAATTCTCGTTTGTTCGCCAAGGCGAACGGCTAAATAAATTCATCTCACCGCTTGCGTGGCTTGCTCTTTTTCTTCACCACTTTGCGCTTGCTGCCTGCCAGCGCGCTTTCCTGTTGCGCTTCGAGATAGCGCTCAGCAGATTTGAGAATCTCCAGCTTCGCTGTGCCTGTCGGTTCCCAGCCTTGCGTCACGACACTCGCCGCCTCAAGCTGTTTGTAGGTGCCAAAGAAGTGTTCCACTTCGCGCAAAAAGTGCGGCGCGACTCGCCAGAGATCGTGAAACTCAGCGAAGATCGGATCGGTGTTGGGCACCGCGAGAATCTTGAAATCGTTGAACCCCTTGTCAGTCATCTTAAAGAGACCGATCGGCCGGGCCTCGATGAGGCAGCCCGAAAACGTCGGCTCATTGACCATCACCAGAATATCCAAGGGGTCGCCATCTTCCGCCAGCGTCTGCGGAATGAAACCGTAGTCGCCGGGATAATGCAGCGATGAATAAAGATATCGATCCAGCTTGATGAGGCCAGTGACCTTGTCGATCTCGAACTTGCTGCGACGGCCTTTGGGAATCTCGACGATGGCGTTAACCACCTCGGGCACCTTGGGGCCGACGGGAACGAACTGAGAACGCGGGGGCATCGGAGTTTGCATGTGTGACCTGATCGTTGGACGAAAAGCGAAAGTACGAGGGCGGCATTGTCGCTCAGTACTGGCCCAATGCAAACGCCATCACGATCGCGCTCATCATCGCGCTCACCGATATCACGCAATCAGGTCATGAATCACATGGCCATGTACATCGGTCAGGCGGAAATCGCGGCCCTGAAAGCGATAGGTCAGTTTCGTGTGATCAATACCCAGCAGGTGCAGAATCGTGGCGTTGAGATCGTGCACATGCATCGTGCCCGGCGTCCAATGTTCCTTGCCGGGGCGAGGTTTCATCGGTGTGCCATCAGCATTCGCAATGTTATAGCCAAAGTCATCGGTCTGACCGTAGGTGATGCCCGCCTTGACGCCGCCGCCCGCCATCCAGATGGTGAAGCAGCGCGGGTGGTGATCGCGTCCGTAGTTTTCTTTGGTGAGGTTGCCCTGACAGTAGGCGGTGCGACCGAACTCGCCGCCCCAGATGACGAGGGTGTCATCGAGCATGCCGCGCTGTTTGAGATCCTTGATGAGTGCAGCGCAGCCTTGATCGATGTCTTTGCATTGCGAGCCGTGTTCACCGGCGAGGTTGCCGTGGGCGTCCCAGCCGCGATGGAAGATTTGAATATTGCGCACGCCTCGTTCGACAAGCCGGCGAGCATTGAGACAACACGCGGCAAACGTGCCGGGCTTGCGCGAGTCTTCACCATACATCGCGAAAGTCTCGGCACTCTCCTGCGACAAGTCCATCAGCTCAGGCACCGACATCTGCATGCGGTAGGCCATTTCGTGATGTTCGATGCGCGAGAGAATTTCAGGATCGCCGAACTTGCTGTGCTGTTCGCTGTTGAGTGCGGACAGTGCATCAAGCTGGGCCCGGCGATCGCTGCGCGAAACGCCATCGGGATTGGTGAGATAAAGCACAGGATCGCCCTGGCTTCGCAGCAAAATGCCTTGATGATCCGAAGGCAAAAAGCCGGTGCCCCAGAGGCGATTGAAGAGACTCTGCTCAGCGTGTTTGCTGTGTGCGTGCATCACGACATAACCGGGCAGATTCTGATTCATATTGCCTAGGCCATAGCTAAGCCAGGCACCCAGGCTGGGCCGGCCGGGCACTTCGCTGCCGGTCTGAATGAAGGTGATCGCGGGATCGTGATTGATCGCTTCGGTGAAGGTGGAGTGAACGACGCACAGCTCTTTGGCCACCGTGGCAGTGTGCGGCAGAAGCTCGCTGATGTAAACACCGCGATCGTTGTTCTCATACTTCGTAAACTTGTACTTGCTCGGACAGACCGGCAGCGACTTTTGCCCGCTGGTCATGCCGGTGATGCGCTGACCATCACGCACATATTCAGGCAGCGGCTGATTGAAAAGGTCGCGCATCTTGGGCTTGTAATCCCACATGTCGTGATGACTGGGCCCGCCGGACATGAAGAGATAGATCACGCGCTTGGCCTTGGGGGCGTGATGCAGCGCGGTGGACTTGAGCGCTGAGAATCCAGTTGCGTCTTGCTGCGCTGCTGAGGCGAACTGCGGAGCCATGAGCTGCGCCATCGCCGCCGTGCCTACGCCCAGAGCAGCGCGGCCAAAAAGCTGGCGACGGGTCATCATCAGTTCAAATTCACGTTTTGGGTCTGTGCAATGCATATAAAAACCTTCAGTGAAATCAGTACCGTCAGCAATCAAATTAGTAAAGCAAAATCGCCGCATCACTGGCGAGCACAATCGTCGTCACCTGCGTCCATGCCGCATGCAGTGCCGCATCGAGTGATTCATCACGTTTGGAATCGCCGATGGTCAGCAGCGCGACTGCGTCCTTGGGGGCGGCTTCGTATCGTTTTCGCATCTGAGCGAGCAGCGATTCGCAAGTAGCACGTTCACGTTCGCTGGGCTTGCGCGAAGCGAGAAGTTCATAAAGCAGATTCAGCCGCGCCCCATCATCTGTCGCTTCCTTGATCAGTCGCTGCGCCAGCGTGCGGGCCATCTCCACGCGCTGCGTCTCATTGAGCAGACCCAGTGATTGCAACGGCGTACTCGAACGCGACCTGCGAATGCAGCTCGTCTCACGGCTGGGCGCATCAAAGAGCGTCATCATCGGATGCGGGCTTGTCCGCTTCCAATAAACATAAAGACTGCGCTGATACAACTTCTCACCTTTGTCCGCCTCATATTTCTTCGTGTTGCTGCCCGGATGCGCCAGCGCTAGCCACATGCCCGGCGGTTGATAAGGCTTCACGCCTTCGCCGCCCATGCGCAATTGAAGCAACCCGCTGGACCACAAGCCAACATCACGCAAAACCTCAGCATCAAGGCGATGACTTGGGCCGCGAGCCAGAAGCCGATTGGTAGGGTCGGCGATCTGTTTGCGCCAGTTGGATTGTTGTTTAAAGGTTTGACTGGTCACCATCAGGCGCAGCATCTGCTTCATGTTCCAGCCGCTGTCGTGCAACTCGACAGCAAGCCAGTCGAGCAATTGCGGATGCGTGGACTGCTCACCCTGCATGCCAAAATCCTCAGGCGTGCGCACCAGGCCTTCGCCAAAGACGTGGAGCCAAAGCTGATTGATGAGAACGCGTGAGACAAGAGGATGCTCACGACTGACCAGCCACTGCGCCAGGCCCAGGCGATTGCGCGGCGCATCTTTGGGGAAGTGCCCCATCACGGCTGGCACATCGGGCTTGAGAACATCGCCGATGGGCTGGTCGTATTCACCGCGGCGAAGCACACGCGTCTCGCGCGGCTTGGGCAGTTCCGTCGCAACAAGCGTCGTCGTGAAAGTCGCCTCCATCGCAGCCCGCTTGTCGAGAAGAGCCTTCGCTTGATCCTTAAGCCCCATCGCTGACATGGGCGATTTGTCATCGGTCAACAGCTTGAGTTTCGCATCCGCATTTGCAGCTTCCCACTGCTTCGCTGCGCCATCAGTGATGTCCATCACCGCAAGCTTCTGCTGCGCCTCTTTCAAGAGTGCATCGCGCTGACCGCTCCAATCATCCCACGCCTGCCAACCTGTCTGATCCTGCGGCGCTTTGACGATCGGGCCATAGATGTAGGCGTTGCCATCCATCGATGATTCAGCGGTGCTATTGAAAAACGCCAGCAGGCTGTAGTACTCGTCGTGCGTGATCGGATCGTATTTATGCGTGTGGCAGCGGGCACAGCTAAACGTCATGCCCAGCAGCACCGTGCCCATTGTCTCGGTGCGATCAAAACTGTTTTTCGCCTGAAACTCCGCAGGAATCGCCCCGCCCTCGGCTGTCGTGGGATTCATGCGCACAAAACCCGTGGCCACGATTTGATCGAGCGTTGGATCGGGCAGCAGATCACCCGCCAGTTGCCAAGTGATGAAATTATTCAAAGGCAGATTGCGATTGAAAGCGCGCACGATCCAGTCGCGATAAGGATAGATGCCGCGCTTGTTGTCCAGGTGCAAGCCATGCGTGTCGCCATAGCGCACGGCATCGAGCCAGTAGCGAGCCTGATGCTCACCATAGCGCGGGCTTTGCAGCAGTTCATCAACAAGGCGCTCGTAAGCATCGGGCCTGGTGTCGGCGAGATATCGCTCAAGCTGCTCGCGCTCAGGCGGCAACCCTGTCAGCACCAGCGCAGCGCGGCGCGCCAGTGTGGCGCGATCAGCCTGCGGCGCGAGCTTCAAATCACGATCGCTCAACTGAGCCTCGATGAATGCATCAATCACCTGCGATTTGTTCGTGATGTTCTGCTCCGCCGGCTGCGGCTTAACAGGCAGCTGCGCCTTTACCGGCGGCACAAACGCCCAGTGCTTGGTGTACTTGCCCCCCTGCTTCACCCAGCGCGTCAGTAGCTCACGCTCTTCATCGGTGAGTTTCTTCTCCGCTTTGCGCGGCGGCATCGGATCGTCCTTCGAGTGAATGCGCTCCAGAATCGCGCTCTCGCTGATGTTCGCCGGGTCGATGCCGCGAGAGCCATCACGATCGAGCGTGGCCCCTTCGTAGGAGTCGAGCCGTAGGTCGCCTTGCTTCGTATCAGGCCCGTGACAGACAAAACATTTATTAGAAAGCACCGGCAGAACATGCCTCGCAAAATCGACAGGCTTGTCAGCGCTCTGCGCATAAGCAGAGGGCGTCATCCACGCGATGACGCAGAACGCCACGAGAAGTACCCAAAAGTTTCGAACCATGATTGACATTGAAAGCATTGGCGTCGTCCCTGCTGCAAATGAAATATCCACATCATACGCGGATGATGCTAGTTAACATTGCTTGAGATGAGATGACTGAAGCAATTTCGCTGGCGCGCGCCGTCGCGATCATTTCGATTCTGATTCCGGGCCAGCGGCGTCTTCCTTCTTCACACCTTTGGACTGATCAGCGGGCACGAACTTGAGGCTGACCGAGTTGATGCAGAAACGCTGACCGGTGGGCACGAGGTCTTTGGAGTAGCCTTCGTTTTCGAAGACGTGGCCAAGGTGACCATCGCAGCGGGCGCAGGTCACTTCGGTGCGGTCCATGCCGCCGGAAATGTCGCGGGTGAGTTTGACGCGATCGCCAGCCTTGGCGGCAAAGAATGCGGGCCAGCCGCAGCCGGAGTCGAACTTGGTGTCAGAGGTGAACAGCTCCAGGCCACATGCCGCACAGAGATATTTGCCAGGCTTGTAGAATTTGTCGTACTTGCCGGTGTAGGCCCGCTCCGTGCCCTTGCGGCGAAGGACGTAATACTCTTCATCCGACAGCTTCTTAGACCATTCGGCTTCGCTCAGTTCCATGCGGCCAACTTTCTCCGGCTCATCGCCGGCCTTGGACTTTTCAACCTTGTTGCCATCATTCTCCTTCGCCTTCTCGCCATCCTTGGTGCTCATCGCCACAGGCTGAGTTGTCGCACCCTCTTTCTTCGAGGAGGCAGCCGCACCACCGCCGCCAGGTGGCTGCGAGGCGACATGCTGTTCGCAGGCGATCAGGAGCAGGCACGACAGGAAGAGGAGTGTCTGTTTCATCGTTGAATCCTAGGCATGGAGAACGGGCAAAGCACCAAAGAGAAGAACCCATACAAACCGATGTTCATTTCAATCTGCAAGGTACCCACTGCATTATGTCATGAACACTGAATAACATCAGCAAGACATTTTTTAAGGAAGGAAGGAAAGCGAGCAAGGCAGGAAAATACCAGAATTCAGGCATCTTTTCCTTGTTTGTCACTTTCCTGCTTTCCTCAAAAAATCGATAACCTGCGGGAGTCAGCGCATTCTAGGAGTTCTTCATGTCATCGAGCACTGCTGCCGCGATCTGCTTTGGTGTCATCGCATCGGCTTCAAACCAGCGCACCCCGCGATAGCGCCTGAGCCAGGTGCGCTGTGTTTTGGCGAATCGCCTTGTCAGGATTTTCGTCTGTTCCATCGCATCGTCAAGAAAAATTTTGCTGGGGCTTTGCAGATGATCGAGCACCTGCTGATAGCCCAGTGCTTTTCGCGCCTGTGGCCCGAGGAGGGCCAGCGATTCAAGGCGAGCAGTTTCTGCCGGTAGCGATTCAGGCGCTGAGGGCGCCACGCCGCAAGCGGCGGGGAAAAACATTTCCTTAACGCGCGCATTGATTCGCGCGTTGATCTTTTCCACCGGCCAGGTCATGCCCACAAGGATGGGATCGTGACGATAGGTGGAGAAACGGGTGTCGGGTGTCGGGTGTCGGGTATCGGAGAAAGGAGGTTCATCTTCTGACTTCTGATGACTGGCACCATTTTGGATGGAGGTCAACTTTGCCTCTCCGACACCCGACACCCGATCCCCGGCATCCGGTTTTTCCCATTGCGTTTGCAGTTCGCTGATTCGCTTGCCGGTCTGTTCAAAAACTTCGATGGCGCGCACCATGCGTTTGCGATCGTTGGCGTGAATGCGGGTGGCGGCAACAGGATCGATCGCTTCAAATCGCTGACGAAGTTTGGCGATGTCCAGAACGCCCAGTTCATCGCGTAAGGCTTCATTGATGGCGGGGCCATCGAACATGCCTTCGAGCAGTGCTTTGAGGTAGAGGTTGGTCCCGCCGACGATGATGGGCGTGATCGATTGCGATTGCAGCGAGACGATGAGTTCATCAGCCAGAGCGATCCAATTGGCGACTGTGAACCTTTGCGTTGGTTCAACGATATCGATCAGGTGATGCACTGCACGAGCGCGCTGCGCCGCATCAGGCTTGGCGGTGCCTGCTTCCATGTGGCGATAGACCTGCATCGAATCAGCGCCCAGAATCTGCCCGGGGGTGCCGGTCTTCGCGGCCAGTTGCTGCGCCAATTCGACAGCCAACTCGCTCTTGCCACCAGCGGTCGGGCCGAGGATCACGATGGGTCTGGGAAGATAGGCAGCACTTGCGCTCATCGTGTGATTGTAAGAAATTCAGAGGAGCCGCGAGTCAAGCGCCAAGCCCTCAACGGAACTCTTTCAGTAGAAGAACCAAGCGGGCGCAACATCCGCTTTTTTATAGTCTTACAACGAATATTTATATCGCTACTCAACTGCGACATCAAAGGAGTCCTGTCCTCTAGCCGAAGATGTAACTTACGATTACTACAATATTTCAGAACATATCATTGAGTAGCCCGGAAGCGGCTGGTACAATTCACCCGACGAGCAATGACGATTTATCTTTGAGGTACAGCAACATGACAACCCGCCAAAAAAACAGATCTGCACAGGGTTTTACGCTGATCGAGATGTTGCTCGTCGTTTCGCTGATCGCTTTGCTGATTGCGTTGCTGTTGCCATCTCTGAGCAAGGCCAGGGAAGCCACCAGGCGGGCGATGTGCATGAGCAACATGCGACAGATGGGCAATGCGGTTTTTGTCTACTCCAGGGATTTCGATAACTGGACCCCGAATCAGCCTCGCACCGCCTCAAACACTCCTGGGTCGATCAATGATGGGACCCGCAACGTTTCGCATGGTCAAAATAAAACCAATACAAATACAACGGACAAGGCGGCTCAGGAGGTCGTGGGTAAAGTAATGAAGAATGGCTACATGCCTGAGAAATCTGAAATCGTGTACTGCCCCAGTCGTGTTCGCAACGCCCGCTATGGACCTGATTCCCTGGTTTACGGCTGGGTCAACTGGTCTGAAAGTACCGTCGAATACTCCTATCAACACAGGCTTCAACGACGGCTCAACAAAGCGAACTCCAGTCAAATTTACGGATCCGAACTGGGCATAACGGACAACTACTACATCGGATCCACGCCAATCGCCGCCATGTCCGTTGGCGCGGAGGTCAGTCACGGCGACGATTACTACAACCTGTTCTACTTCGACCTGTCCAGCAAATCATTCATCGATAAAAACAAAGAGTTCGGAAGCGACAACATGCTCTACTGGAACTCGCCGGGACGTGTCTTGAACAAAATGGAGTCGCTCGATTAGGCATGGCTCGTTACGGCTCTTCCTCAATTCTGGCCGCGTTCTACCCACCCAAAATTTCAATCGCAGGCGCAGGCAGCTCGCGCTCAATCTCATCGAGGCGATACCCAAAGCCCGGGCCTTCAATCGTGGAAATATCAACATGGCCATCGCGTCTGCGATAGAGGCCGGGGTGTACCGCTTCCTCTGGCTTGGAGGCGTCGGGGTAGAACTGCATGCCGTTGGTTTCTACACCCATGATCGTGCCGACATGTGCAGCGAGAAGGACGTGCGGAATCTGCGCGAGCATCGGGTTGGTCAGGTCCTGCACCATGAGCGTCATGCCATGCGCCTTGGCCCAGCAGGCGGAGAGGATCGCGCCGGTTTGCGTCTTGCAGGTCTTGAGCGCGACGCCGGTCCATCCCAGAGATCGACCGAGTTTCACGAGCTGCCAATCATGAGCGCTCTCATCCATGAAGAGCGGCTTGCGAGCGGAAACACTGTGCACATCAATGCGATGTTTTTCCAGGTCATAAGGAAACGGCTGCTCCACGTAAAGCAGTCGCTGATAAGCGCGCGGCTGCTCATCGCGCAGATGGTCGAGAATCGCATTCACGTAAACAGCGTCAGTGACGGTGCAATTGAAATCCGCCGTGAGCCAGCCGTCATCACGGCAGCCGCTTGCGGCGTAGCGCCGCTCAGCGCAGCGATCAAGCAAGTCAGCCACGGCGACAATGCGCTGATAATCCCAGGCCGCATCGTTGCCGCGTAATTTAATTTTCAAGCACGAAAGCCCATCGCGCTCCAGCCACTGTTCGAGTGTGACGGGATAACCATCATCAGGTTCGCTGCCTGTGCGATCTGCATCACTGAGCAGATCGAGGCCGCCCACGAGGTGCCAGGCTTTTAATTTTGCTGGCGGTTTGGCGATGAGAAAATCACTGGGAAACAAGCCGGCGAACGATACATCGCTGCCTTGGGCAGGTTCAAGAAACGATGCCAGATCGCACGACATGAACTGCTTGTTGTATGTCTGATAGGTCGGCAAGCTGTGCAATTTTCCATACGCATCATGCAGCGCAAGATCGAAAGGCGAGCAGCAGACCAGCGCCGCCAGATGCGGCATGGCTTGGGTGATCTCCTGCATATCAGATTCGAGATTTGAAATCTGAGATACCGATCCCGCCATGAGCACCGGCAGCATCTCTTCGATGAAATCGTGGCCGACTTCCAGAGCGTGACCATACGAATCAAACTGCGCCCAGGCTTTGGCGAGGTCGATTACGAATCGCTTCATCACATCGAGGCGGTGCTGCGTCGAAAGCGTCGTGCTGGGCCAGACCCATTGGACGGAGAGAGGCGTCTCGCCCCAGCCGACGGCGGTGTTGCCCTGCCGATCCTGCACGGTCAGTTTCACGCGGGCCACGGTGACGTGTGTGAGTGTCTCGCTGCCGAACTTGAGCGGCATTCGCGTGGCGACAGGAATGAAATAGACGGAGGCGGCAACAGGGCGAATGTCGGTGGGAAGTGACATGGCACGAGTGTAGCAAGTGGCATGCATGCGATCACAGGCTGAAAACAACCGCGCGATTTATCTCGCCATCAGGTAGTGCGCGTCCGCGACTCGTTGAGTCGCGGCTCAGCGGAACCCCCTTAATCGCACACTTATTTGGCTGCTGCTTCCGGGAAAATCTTGCCCTTCTTTTCTTTCGACTCCGGGCCCCAGATGCGGACATTATCCACCTTGCCGGTGTCATCGAACGAACCGAATCCGATGTAGCCTTCGAGGAAAGTTTTATCTTCCGCGATCATGATCGGCTTGGTCATGTCGTTGAAAAAGACTTTGATCGTGCCTGCTTTGGTGTCGCGTTCGAGTCGGATGTGGTTCCACTTTTCAAGGCCCCAGTCGGCGCCCTTGGTGGTTTCCTTGGCGAAATTCTTGCGCGGGGCATCGTTGACGATGAAGACGTTGTGGGCGTTGGCATCACCCTTGGTGGCGATGTGAACGTAGTAATACTTGGTGACATCGGTGAAGCCGAAGAAAAAGCACATGTCGCGGTGGCCATATTCTTTGCCGGTCTGAAGGGCATCAGCTTCGAGAACGAAATCGCCAAACGTGCGATCGCCCAGGAGCGCGATGTTGAAGGGCGAACGGACCTTCGTCTTGTAGTTGCTTTGCTTGTGCAGTTCGAGAGCGCCGCCCTTGTCGCCGACACCTTTGTCGGAAAGTTTCCACGCATTGGCATCACTGAACTGATAGCCAAAAAGCGCATCGGCTTCATCGAAAAGCTGCGAGTAAAGCAGCTTGTATCCTTCGGGCAAAGGCGCGGAAGGTTTGGCTTCATCGGCGGCAACGAGCAAGGGTGTGGCCAAGGCAAAATAAGTGATGAGTGCGAGTAAGCGCATGATTGATCGACTCCTATTCATAAACGTCTCGACGATTCAAGCAGACCTTTTGAACGCCACCGGCTTTTCGCCTGACGCCTCGGCCGCGTCATAGGCCCTGATTTCGTCAAGCTCCTCGATCTGAGCGAGCATCTCTTCGTAACGATCGAAAGGAAGAATCACCTCGATCCGCCGACCTCGGGCATCGACGATGAATCGCTCTTTGGGAGAAGGCATGATGGTACTCCTTGTTATCGCTTGTCGTCCGGTTTCAGATCGTCGCCGGACGCCAAGAGATGACAGCTTTGCTTAATGCGTTTTACGCCAGCGGCGACAGGTCAGGCACCACGTAAGCATCGCGGTACGGACGCGTCAGCAGCTTGTTGGCGGCTTCGTTATTGGTGAATTTTTCGGTCTTCACATCCATCGAGAGCCAAGGCCCGATGGTGACGGTTTCATCCTTGATGTCGATGCCGTTCTTGCTCAGATGCTCAGCCATGCGCTCGAAGGAGGCGCTGCCTTCCTTGTGGCTCTTGATCTGCTGACGGATGTCATCCGCCTTGGCCTTTTTGCCTAGGCGGTAGGAGATGTTGCCGGTGTGGCACAGACCCGAAGAGAGGTGGCCTTCTTCGATGTCGGCGAAAAGCTCGCTCGACTTGCCGGAGCGGACACAGGCGATGAAGTTGGCCACGTGCGGCGTCATCGGATCGGTCTCGCGCCACGACTTGATGGATTTGCCATCCTTGTCATGCGCCGACGTACTGTAGTAATTAGGAATCACCATGTGGCCACCTTCGCATTGCACGACAACGCCGACACCTGCGCCGCGGTAGTTGTCCATGCCGGTCTTCCAGTCGAGGCCGCTCTTGGGTAAACCGCGTACTTCAAAAATCAGCGGGGCTTTGTCGTAGTCGTGGAAAATAATTTCGGTGTTGGGCGTATCACCAGCATCGTCATAACCGAGGCGACCGCCGATGGCCATGACGCGCGGGGAGAGCGTCTTCTCGCCGAGGAACCAGCGGGCGATGTCCATCTGGTGAATGCCTTGGTTGCCCAGGTCGCCGTTGCCGGTGTTGAAATCCCAGTGCCAGTCGTAGTGCAGCTTGGGGCGGAAGAGATCGACCTTGGCAGCGGGGCCGCACCAGAGGTCGTAATCGATGTTGTCGGAAATCTTCAAAGGCTCTTTGAGCTTGCCGATGGACTGACGCGGCTTGAAGCAGGTGCCCACGGCATACTGAATCTTGCCCAGTTCACCCGACTGCACAAACTCGACCGCTTCGCCGATGCCTTTGCGACTGGCGCGGCTCTGCGTTCCAGTCTGACAGATCTTCTTATATTTGCGGGATGCGTTGACCGCCTGACGTCCTTCCCAGACGTTGTGGCTGACGGGCTTTTCGCAGTAAACGTGCTTGCCGCGTTCCATCGCCCAGATGGCCATCAGCGAGTGCCAGTGGTTGGGCGTGGCGATGGTGACGACATCGATTTCCTTATTGTCCAGAAGTTTCCGCACATCGATCTCGGCGATGGCGTTGCCGCCGGGCAGCTTCTTGGCGATGGAGTCAGCGGTGCGGCCGAGGTTGCCCTTGTCTGCATCGCAGACGCCGATGACGCGCACGCCGGGCACCTTGTAAAGCGCCCCGATATGCGAACCGCCACGGCCACCCACGCCGATGGTTGCCGCACTGATTTCATCGTTGGCACCCAGCACGTTGCGCGTGACGTTAGGCAGAAGAACCACAGCGGCACCGGTGACGGCACCCTTCACAAAGGTACGACGGGAAAAGCGACGAGACATGGAACGCTCCTTATGTTGGCGCTGAACGGTTGGCGATGAACGGTTGGCGCTGAACGGTTGAAAACGGCTCTGACGAACTCAAGGTCGAACAGGTTTCACCATGAACCGCGATGCGGGATTATCATCATAACACCATTGGCGAAATCGCCAGAGGGTTAGCAACGATGGGGCAAATCCTGGCCGCCCATTTAGCCGCTGCCTTGGCGAACGAAGGCGGATGGTGAAATATCATTCACTCCCTCGCTTCCACCAGCATCTGAATATCCTTGAACATCACATGCATGTCCTGCCCGCCGTGCATCTGTAGCGCGATGAGCCCTTCGCGACGGCCTTTTTCATCATTGAGTAGCTCAGCCGTCTTGGTGCCGTTGACGTGCACGACGATGCGCGTGCCGTGAGCGCTGACGACCATTTCATTCCACTCGCCGATGCGCCAGTATTTCTTCACATCCTCCGGCTTAGGCTGCACGACCCACGCACGGCCGTTGGTCTCATACAGCCCGCCGTTGTCCTTCTCTGCATCCAGTTCCGCCTGAAAACCCGCCACGCTCACGCCGCCTTTGACCGGCTCAGCGCGGAAGTAAAAGCCGCTGTTGCCCTTGAGAATCTTCGCCTTGAGGCGGATGGTGAAGTCGCTGAATTTTTCCATGGAGATGAACATGCCATGCGTCTTCTCGCTCTTGTCGCTGATGCCTTCGATGTAGTTGCCATCTTTGTCTTCAACGATTTTCCACTGACCGCCTTTGAGAATGTTCCAGCCGTTGGTCGTCTTGCCATCCCAGAGCGGCTTCCATTCATGCTTGCCCAGATTCTTGAGCTGAATGTTTCGGTACATGACCTTGAGCGGATCAGCTCGCTTGCCCACACCGTGCACCTGAAGGCCGATGAAGCCGGACTGAGCGCCAGGGTCCCGGGCATCGACCGCTTGCACGCCGTTGATCCATGTTTGAATGTGATCGCCTTGGGCGTGAACGCGGAGCTTGTTCCAATCGCCTTGCTTGAAGGCTTTGCGGGCCGGTTCGTTGCTGGTCAGATCACTGAGCCAGCCGCGCGCTGCTTCTTCGTAAAGTCCACCAGTCCACCAGCGATTGCGCTTGGGGTCGGGATCGATTTCATATTGATAGCCATACACACGGCCAGCCGGGTGCTTGCTGATTTTCTTGTTGCCCTTGTCGTCGTATGAGATCAGCTCTGTGGCTGCCGGGTAGGCGTGACTGCGAAACTGCACGCCGCAGTTGAGATCGGGATCGACTTTGAATTCGAGTTCGAGAATGAAGTCGCTGTAATCTTTTTCGGTGCAGAGAAAACTGTTGGGTTCGTTGACAACGGTGGTACCCACGATGGTGGGGATGCCATCGATGGTCTCGATGGTGTACTTGGCTTTGCCGTTGAGCTGCTTCCAGCCGGTGAAGTCTTTGCCATTGAAGAGCGGCGTGAAATCAGCGGCTGCGGCAGGCGCAGCGGCAGTGATGAGGAGGAGCAGGGCGATGAGCGAGGTGCGTGGAACCATGAGGCAGCATCCTTCATTGAGAAAACGGGAGAGCTTTGCAACGTATGTAACGGTACAGATTGACGTGCAGTTCGGGAAATGCAAATACAGCGGAAACAGGACAATCGCAGAATCCGCGTAGTTAGCCGTTCGCCTTGGCGAACGGAGATTGAGATGGCCGCAAAGAGTCGCAAAAGGCGCAAAACGTTCCTTCACCCGCGCTTGCTTCGGACGATGCCCACCCAGCCGAGCACAGCGGCGAAAAAGACGCAGATCACGGTCAATGCCCAGCCTTGCGATGTGAACTGCGTCGAGGGCGCGGTCAGTGCGTAAAGCGCTTCGATCGGGCTGATGTGCATGGACCAGTTGATCGCTGCCACATTGCCCGCTGCGCGTGGCAGCACATCGCGGGCCACCATCAGCGCGACAGGCTCGGCAAACAGAATCGCCAGCACGAGCAGCATCGCAGCAAACCGCCAGATCGCTGTGAGCGAACGGCAGCCCCAAGCCACCACCACCGCGATGAGCAGGCTCCACGCCGCCACGCTCGCGCTGACCCAGCCAGCCTGTTCGAGGGTCCAGTGCTTGGTCATTAGGTGAGGCCAGATCACCGCCTGGAAGACGCCGTTGAGAGCGAACCAGTCGCGGAAGATGAGGCCGGGGGTGAGGAGGGATTTGGAATTTTTGATTTCCGAAGCAACCTCACAGCCACAGGCTGTCTCCTGTTCCCTGTCTCCTGTTTCCTGTCCCCTGATTCCTGTCCCCTCCGCTCTTCCATTTTGACTCAGGCGATAGGCGGGCCAGACGATCATCATGCCGATGCAGGAGGCGAAAATCATTTGGCGAATGGGCGTGCCGTTGAATCCCATGCCCAGCATAATCCAACTCGCCAGCAGCCAGAGGCACCAGCCGAGCATCATTTCTCGCGAGCCATCTTCGCTCTGTGGCCGAACGCGCTTGCGGCGATATGGCAGCGGCGTGGGGCGTGGCGATTCTTCCGCCTCATCATCAATATCCAGTGGCTCAAAAACAACCGGCGGCAAAGACGCTTCATCCTCGCGCTGGCCTTCGCCCTCTGGCCTATCAAATTGTGCTTGTGATTCCGTCATGCGACACCTTAAGCAATGGTATCGCCAATGAAGCTGCGAGGTTCATTCATGCAGGATTGAATGGCGTTTCATTTATCGCTGATTCAAACGTGTCCGCTGAATCAGATCGCTGGACCTGAAATCCGCGTTGTTCGTGAAGTGGGCGATGCCTTCTTCGCCAGGCTGCAGAATCGTGGGCACTTCGGTGAAGAGCGCCACAGTGCGGCCACCTGAATCAATCTGAAAGCGATGCTCGCGTGAGGCAGAAATCTGCGCCAGCCACTGCATCTTCACTTTCGCTTCGCGCTCAATGGTCCGCTCCTGGCCCGGAGGCAGGCCCCACCAGACCATGCCATTGGTCTTGGTTCGCAGCGACAGCCAGATGCGATTGCGCGTGTCCCGACCCGCCACGTCGTAAGCCACGATCTGATTGGTATATGGCTCAGCGGACAGCAGCTTCGCCAGTGACAGGCCAGCCTGCACATCATCGCCGGTCCAGATTTGTCCCGCTTTGGGAGCAGCAGCGGCAACGCCGACAATCACCGGCAATGGAATCGTCTTGAGCTGCGCAAACGTATAAGGCACATCGCGCTGGCCCAGGCTATCCGTCGGCAAGCGCACACCTCGTCCATCGATAGCGAAGAAGCGATCGGTCTTGCGCAGGTAATCATCGCCATGTTCACGTGAGCGCGGAATCATCACCAGCGCTGCGGGAGCGCGGTACTGAGCGTGAACGCGCAGACCCTTGTGCGTGCGCTCGAGTCGATCGATCGATTCGAGCCACGCGTTGGCGGCGAGGGCTTTGAAGGCTTCATCGAGACCCTGGCGATTCATCGGATCAGTCGTGAGGTAACCGCTCGCCAGCCAGCGCAGATCGCGCTGCACATCGGCATGAATCCAGCCGGGGCAATTGACCAGTTCCACCTGCTCCGCCGACACCGGCTTGCCACGCGAGGCGGCATAACCAATCAGCTCCACCTGGCCATATTTCCAGCCGAAGAAAAGCCCGATAAGAATCGCCGCCGAGGCCAGCCACTTCAGACCCTGTAGCGTCCGAGCGCGATCCCAAGGCTCGCTGGTTTTACGCTTGACAGCAGCAGAACGACCCTTTTTCCGTTTGAGAAACCAACCCATGCAATCACTTCCTTCAAAAACAAATGGGACATAGCGGGCTCTGGGCATATCGACCAGATCAGCTTCGTCACAAGAATTGTGAATTGCATGAGCCGCGACTCAACGAGTCGCGGACGTCAACGACATGAAGGCGGAACAATCGCGCGGTAGTTCAATGGCCTAAAGGGCCAAGCACGCAGCGCGTCAGTCAAAGATCTGTGGTGTTGAGGTGCGCTCCATCAGGCCGTAGGCGTCCGCGACTCGTTGAGTCGCGGCTCCACTTACTCTGCTTGTCTCGCCGTGCTCACATGCCCGCTAGCAGCTCAATCACTTTCGCGGCAGCTTCTGCAACGGGAATCAGTTCCGCCTTCGCAGCCGTGCGCGCTTTGATTTCCACCTTGCCCTCGGCCAGCGCTTTGTCGCCGATGGTGATGCGCACGGGGAAGCCGACGAGGTCCGCATCCTTAAACTTCACGCCCGGCCTCTCTTCGCGGTCATCGATGATCACATCAGGATGGAAGAACGTGCAAGGCCCCACCGGCGAGCGCAGCGATTCGATTTCCGCAGCAAGCTTGTCAGCAGTTTCCTTGAGTGCGCCTTCGTACTTGATGGGCGTGATGCAAACCTGAAACGGTGCGATGGCAGCGGGCCAGATGATGCCGTTCTCGTCGTGGCCGTTGTGCTGAGCGTCTTTGCGTTCGATGGCGGAAGCGAGAATGCGATTGACGCCGATGCCGTAGCAACCCATGAGAACGGGGATGCGATTGTTGGTTTCATCGACAACGGTGAAGTCCATCGCCTGGGTGTACTTGGTGCCGAGTTTGAAGACGTGGCCGATCTCGATGCCTTTGGTGGAGCGCAGGATGCCGCCGTCGTTTTTGGGAGAGGGGTCGCCTTCGACGGCGTTGCGGAGGTCGGCAGTGTCAAGAATAGAAGGCGATGGCGGCGTGTAGGTTGAGCCATCAATGTCGCGCACTGGTTCGAGCGGCTTCATCGCAGTGATGCGAGGCATCAGGTAATCACGGTTCCAATTGAAGTGCTTCACATGATGATCCGCTTCGTTCGCACCGGTCACCCAGAAGCCGCCTTGCATCACATCATGATCCGCGAAGACGACGGTGTCTTCACGGCCTACTGCGGCGTGCGGCCCGACGTAACCAATGGCAAAACCGGCGTCGCGAGCTTCGCGTTCATCAGCGAGTTCGATCTCCATATCGCAGCGACGGCGAAGCTTGCCTTCGTTGACTTCATGATCACCGCGTACCACGCAGAGCAGCCACTTGGCATCGGCAGGCACGCCGGACATCACGCGTTGCTCTGGTGGCTTGATGCCATTCACCTTGAAGACCAGCGTCTTGAGCATGTTCTTCGTCTTGGTCTTCATCAGCTTGCCGACTTCGACGATGCCGGGGCAGTTGGGCGTGTGAACTTTTTCCAATTCACCTGTCGGCTCGCCTTCGATATTTTCATCACGCGTGCCGATCTCGCACTTCTCCATATTCGCGGCGTAATTCCCTTTGTCGCTTTCGAGAATGACATCTTCACCCGTGGGCGACGGCACCATGAACTCGTGCGAGGCGCTGCCGCCGATGGGGCCGGAGTCAGCTTCGACGATGCGGATGGGGATGCCGCATCGCTGAAAGATTTTGATGTAAGCGTTGTACATCGCGTCGTAGCTTTTATCGAGGCCTTCGCGCGTCGTGTCGAACGAGTATGCATCCTTCATCTGAAACTCGCGTGAGCGCAGCACGCCAAAGCGCGGCCGATATTCATCGCGGAATTTCGTTTGAATCTGATAGAGCGTGATGGGGAGCTGGCGGTAGCTTTCGACAAACGCCTTGGTCATCTCGGTGAAGACTTCCTCATGCGTCGGCCCCAGTGCCGACTCACGGCCATGACGATCCTTCACCACAAAAAGATTGTCACCATAGGCTGCGCGGCGACCAGTCAATTCCCAAAGCTCGATCGGATGCAGCGTGGGCAGAAAAACTTCCACCGCACCAGCAGCATCCATTTCTTCGCGCACGATGTCCATCGCCTTACGCAGAGCGCGGTAACCCAGCGGCAGATATTCATAAGCACCCGCGCCAAGCTGACGAATCAGGCCCGCACGAAGCATCAGTTGATGCGAAGGCACCACAGCCTCTGCGGGAACATTGCGAGCGGTGGGGATCAGCGATTTGGACCAGAAAGTAGGCATGGGATTGGGGTTTCGGGTGTCGGGTTTCGGGTGTCGGAATTCAAATCAAGGCGGAACATCTTACCGGCTGCATCGACATTTGCTGATGCATTCAACTTGCAAACTGAAGCAACCAGTAGGCGACAGGCGCAATCAGCAGCGGTGAGTCGATGACATCAAGAACGCCGCCAAAGCCGGGGATGGTGGCACCGGAATCCTTGAAGCCTGCATCGCGTTTGAGCAGGCTTTCGAGCAGGTCGCCCATGTGTCCGATGACGGCAAGGAGCAGGCCCATGAGTGCGGCAAAGGGGAGCGAGTAGAAGCGATGTTCGAAATCGCCTTTGGGGCCGTTCCACACAAGCAGCCAGCCCAAGTGATTGCTAAGCGCGGTGAGAATCATGGCGAAGCCGACGGAGAAACAGATGCCGCCGGCGAGGCCTTCCCAGGTTTTGCCCGGGCTCAGCCAGGGGATGAGTTTATGTTTGCCAAAAGCGCGGCCGGCGGTGTAGGCACCGATGTCGCACGCCTTGGTGAGCATGATGATGGCAGCCAGCATCCACGCACTGTGTTGCCCGCGAATCAAAAGAAAAAAGCCGGGGATCACACCGAGATAGACTGCCGCAAACAAGGTCGCTCCACCCGCTGCCAGCGCGCCTTCGGTCTGCTTGCGACAGACGTGGCGGACCATGCCAGCGACGAAGGCGATCACAAGACCAGTCATGGCCCAGGGCGTGCTCAAGATGCCCGGTGCCTCGCGCGGACTCAGGTACATCGCCGACAGTCCCAGCGCTGCGCTGAGCATCATGATCGAGCGATCAGCGAGGATGCCCTTGGCGTTGAACATGGCGGTCAGTTCGCGCGCTGCGAGTGTGACCATCAGCAGAAAGACTGCGTAAATGAGCAGGCCCGCCGGCAGAAACGATTGCCCTAGCAGCAGCGACTGCGCGAAGGAATTGGTGACATCGACGCGGCCCAGACGATCATCGCCATAGATGATCGCCATGAGTGCCACGAACATGACCGAGCCGAAGATCAACCGATGTTTGAGCATGGCTCCATCGTAACAGGTGATTGATGGTGCGAGGTGAGATGAAGAACGCGCGGCGAGGACGCCGCAGCTACGAAAGAACTCGCTTCTTTATAGCCGCAGTGTCCGCACTGCGCGTTCCGCTGCTGCGCTTTCTTCAATTCTCCATCGCATGCGCTGATGGCTCTTCTGCTGCTTCCGCTTCAGGCGCGAGCTTGGGCTTATCCAGCCCGACAAACCTTCGGTAGTTGTCGCGCAGCAGATTCGCCACATCCGCTTTAATCTGATCATCCGTCACCCGGTAGCCCACTTCCATCAGGTCTGCATATTTATCCGTGAGCACCTTGCTGATGATCTTGCGGCTGTGGTCCCACTTGTAAACAAGTTGATCGAGGATGCGGGCATCGCTGTGCTGCGGGGCGAAGGTGGTGCCCAAGAGTTCGAGACGCATGCGCGTCATCTCTTCGATGAGCGATGGGTTGTTGAGAAACCACCAGCACCCGAAGACGAACAGGTTGCCGAACTTGCGGGCAGCAACGCAAAGCTCGTGTTGATTCTCCCGGCTGAGCATCGTCACCATGAACTTGTTATCCGAGAACTGGCGACACAAATTCGTCACAGCACTGATATCAGCGCGGCCGCCCATATCCGCTGCATCGCGCAGCGCAGGATTCACGCCACGCTTGGAGCCGATCATCATCGCCCAGGCCATGTTGCGTTCTTGAAGCACAGGCAAGAGCGCTTCTCGAATGATTTTGTCGGCCCCGTTTCGCTCTGGCGGCAGCGTCGGATAATGAAACTCTGGCGGCAGACTCGTCGCCACATAAACCGCCTTCATCCGGTCGATCCACTCATTGAGGAATCGCTTGACCTCATCAATGGTGGAGCCACTGAAATCAGCACGCACATCAAAGCCCCAATCGCGCAGCAGCCGGGCTGCGGCAGGCCAATCGAGCAGCAGCTTGTCGAGGCGCAGCACCGCTGCGAAGCGCGAGTCGTTATTCAAATCAGGCTGATGCATCCAGAGATGGCTCTCGTGATCGGAGAACACTTCGTTGGTCATCGTGATCTGATCGACGTTAGCGATCTTCATCACCAGGTCGATGTAATCACTGGGATTCTGCTGCGAAAACCACTGGCGATAAGTTTCGAGCGTCTTCTCGTGCGGATCGAGTCCGAGCTTGCAGAGCGTGGTGATCACGCCACGGCAAGCCTCGCTCACCGGTGTGCGATCTACGAATAATGTTTTCCAGATCAGGTCGGCCTGCTCCTGCTTGTTCATCGACCAGAAGCGGTAGTAAGGCACCTCGCTCTGCGGCACGATGCGAAACAGCTCAGCAATCAGATAGTGATAAGTCACCAGTTCATCAATGCCCCAAAGCAGCAGGCCGCCCGGGTCAGGCGAAGCGCCAAACGCTGGAGAATAAACATGCGTGTGCAGATCGGTGACAGGCTGCGCCGCGACAATCGAAGAGACGGAGGCAGCTAAAGTAGAACGACTGAAGTCAACGGTCATGTGAATATCCTTGAAGCGGAAGCGGCGCATTCTAACGCACCATGATCCATCATACGTTTTCACACGCACCACTTCCGCCGCTTGCGGCGTAGCGACGTCATCGCGGTGATCGCCCCACAACCTTGTCACTTACGCAAATCACGTTCTATTTCGTTACCATGATGCATCTTGTCGCAACATCTACAGGCAACTCTGCCGCGTTGATTGAAGTCGGTTCCTTAGTCACCTACTCGAAGAGGAGTTTCGTCATGAGTCAGGACACGAACAACGAAAAGAAAGCAACCGCATCACGAAGAGATTTCATCGCCACCAGCGGTCTGGTCGCGGCGGGCACCACACTGGCTGGCCTGCATGTGCCGCTCGTTCATGCGGCCGACAGCAACACCATTCAGATCGCTCTCGTCGGCTGCGGTGGCCGCGGTACCGGAGCAGCCGCCAACGCGCTCTCTGTCAAAGCTGGCCCGACCAAGCTTGTTGCCATGGCCGATGTCTTCGACAATCGCCTGCAAAGCGCTTATCAAGGCCTCAAGCGTCGCACACCCGCTGCGCAATTTGATGTGCCCCAAGATCGGCAGTTCATCGGCTTCGATGGCTACAAAAATGCGATGGATGCTCTCAAGCCCGGCGACATCGTCATCCTCACCACGCCGCTGGCCTTTCGCTGGGTACACTTCACCTACGCCATCGAAAAAGGTCTGAACGTGTTCATGGAAAAGCCGCTCACTGCGGATGGGCCCACTTCCCGCCGTATGCTCGAACTGGGCAAAAAGGCCAGCGCGAAAGGCTTGAAAGTCGGCGTCGGTCTCATGTCACGCCATCAGCGCGCCTTGCAGGAAGCACAGAAAAGAATCGCCGATGGCGAAATCGGCGACATCGTTTCCATGCGCGGCTACCGCATGGCGGGCAGCGATCTCGCTTCCTTCCGTTCACAAAAATGGCCCGGCTCACCGTCGGCACCCTCCGAACTGCTCTGGCAGATTTCCCGCTTCCACTCCTTCCTCTGGGCCAGCGGCGGCGGCTTCAATGATTACTACATCCACATCCTCGACCACCTCTGCTGGATGAAAGGTTCATGGCCCGTCAAGGCGCAAGGCGTGGGCGGTCGGCATTACCGTGGCAACTTCGTCGATCAAAACTTCGACAGTTACTCCGTGGAATACACCTTCGCTGACGGCGCGAAACTTCACTTCGATGGTCGCTGTATGGATGGTGCTGCCAACTTCTACTCCAGCGCCGCCCACGGTACCAAAGGCATGGCCATCCTCTCCGCCAGCGGCGACTGCGGTCTGCCTTCATCAACCTACACTTCGCAGAACGCGGACAATTCGAAGAAAATCTGGGAAGCAAAAGTGCCCAACGATGAGCGCGATCCTTATCAGAATGAATGGAACGATCTGGTCGATGCCATCCGCGCCGACAAACCGTACAGCGAAGTGGAATACGGCGTCTATGCCAGCCTCACCGGCACACTTGGCCGAGTCGCCACACACACCGCGCGCGAATGGACGATGGATCAGGTGCTCAAGTCTGATCACGAATACGCACCGGGCATTGACAAGTGGACAATGGATTCACCGCCGCCGCTCAAGAGCGATGCGCAAGGCTTGTATCCCGTGCCGCAGCCGGGCATCGTGATTGATCGGGAATACTGATTTGCAGAGCGGCTTTAGCCGCGACAAAAACGCCCTCTCCCTCGGGGAGAGGGAAGGGGTGAGGGCAGGACATCAACAGCACCTTCACCCACGCGCAAAAAAACAACAATTACCGTTCCGCGCTTCGACGCTAATAGCCTCGAAGCGCTTTTTTAATTGCACGGCCCTCAACCCAACCCTCTTCCCGAAGGAGAGGGCGTCGATGTCGCGGCTTCGCCGCTCTGCGTGGAATGAAAGGGTGTGTTATTCTCAGGTGTTTACTCGTGCCGGTTGCCGAGGTTTTCGCCTGAGGAATTTAATGTCAACGATTGAACTTCCCGCTCCTCCGCTGCCTGATGCCCTAGCCCCTGCTTTTGCGGGCAAGGTGCGACATCATCTCAATATCGCTGTCGATCATCTGCTTTCACTTCAGAAACCCGATGGCCACTGGTGCGCTGAGCTTGAAGGCGATTCGATTCTGCAATCGGAATATATTCTGCTCAAGTGGATCATCGAACAGGAGAGCGATCCGCGTCTGCCTTGGGTGGCGAATTATCTGCGCAGTCAGCAGCGCGAAGATGGCACATGGGGGCAGTATCCGGGATCAGGGCCGGACATCAGCGCGTGTGTGAAGGGATATTTTGCGCTCAAGCTGATGGGCGATTCGCCGGAGGCTGCGCACATGGTGCGGGCGAAGGCGCGGATTCACGAACTGGGCGGCGCGGAGAAGTGCAACAGTTTTTCGAAGTTTTATTTTGCATGTCTTGGGCAGATTCGTTTCAGCGCATGTCCTTCGATTCCGCCGGAGATCATGTATTTGCCCAATTGGTTTTATTTCAGCTTGCCGCATGTGAGTGCCTGGACGCGGACGATGATTCTGCCGCTGTCGATTGTGGTGACGAAGAAGCCGCTGCGCGAGCTACCTGCGCATCTGCACATGGATGAGCTTTATCTGGATCAGAAGCTGCGTCACAAGCTCGTGGCCACGAACAACGCTGGCCCGTTCTGGACGAAGATGTTTCTGCTGGTGGACAAAGCCCTCAAACTCGTGGACAAAATCGGCACGCCGCTGCGCGAGCGCGCCCTGAAAAAAATGTGCGACTGGATGATCGAGCACTGCGAGGAGTCCGATGGACTGGGCGCGATTTTTCCGCCGATGGTTTACATACTGATCGCGCTTCGCATCATGGGCTGGGCTGATGATCATCCGTTTATCAAGAAGGCGCACAAGGATCTGGATGATCTGATGATTGTTGATGAGGCGAAAAAACAGATTCGCATTCAGCCTTGTTTTTCGCCGATCTGGGACACTGGCATCGCTGCCTACGCGCTAACCGAAGCGGGGATGAACCACGAAGATGAGCCGCTGGCGCGATGTGCGAACTACCTGCTCGCAAAAGAATGTCGCAAGCCCGTGGACTGGGTGGACAACGTCAAACTCAACATCGAACCTTCTGGCTGGTACTTCGAATACAACAACCCTTGGTACCCCGATGTCGATGACACGGTGATGGTGGCGATGGCGCTGCGCCAGACGGCGGAGGGGAAACGAAGTTCAAAGTTCAAAGTTCAATGTTCAAAGTTGAAAACGATCCTAAGCGCCGATCCACTGGGTAATCGGGCAACTCAGAACTCAGAACCCAGAACTCAGAACCTGCCTTCCCGCCTCACCGCCGCCTCCACGCGTGGCGTCAAGTGGGTGCTCGCCATGCAGAACGACGACGGAGGCTGGGCAGCATTCGATCGCACACGTGATCGGCCAATCCTCGAAGCTGTCCCCTTCGCGGATCACAATGCGATTCAAGATCCATCGTGTCCCGATATCACCGGCCGGACGCTCGAATGTCTGGGCCATCACGGCTACCGCGTCGGCCATCCCGCTGTCGATCGCGCCATCGCATACATCCGCTCCAAGCAGGAACGCGATGGCTGCTGGTTCGGACGCTGGGGCGTCAACTATATCTATGGCACCTGGCAAGTCGTGGGCGGTCTGAAAAACGTCGGCGTCAACATGCACGAACCCTGGCTGCTTCAAGCTGCGACTTGGCTCAAGAGCGTGCAGCAAAACGACGGCTCCTTCGGCGAAACCGCCAACACCTACGAAGACCCCACTCTCCGCGGCACCGGCCCAGCCACCCCCAGCCAAACCGCATGGGCTGCCATGTCGCTCCTCGCGTTGTGTGGCCCTAGTGACCCCGCCATCCACCGCGCCCTAAGCTGGCTCTGCAAAACACAACTCGACTCAGGCACATGGGAAGAGACATGGTTCACCGGCACAGGCTTCCCGAAAGTATTTTACCTTCGCTATCACCTATATAAACTCTATTTTCCAATTATGGCGATGGGGCGCTGGCTTAAAGAAGGCAAAGGCTAATACTTATTATTTAATACTTATTACTTAATAGCTATTGTCGGAATGTGTTACCGATCTCGCCTTGTTGTTTCCTATGGCTCGATATAACCATTAAGTATTAAGCATTAAATAATAAATAATAGCCTTCTGCCTTCCGCCTTATTTCTCTCCCGGCTGCCCCACAAACGTCACGTCCTTCACCCCCGCCCGTTTCACCTTCTCAAACAGCGAAATCAGTAGCGGGGCGCGGTCCTTGTCGCCTTCCGCATCGACGACGAGATAGAGCATTGGCTGCTTGGCCATCTTGCCGATCTCGGCGAGTTTTGTGTCCAATTGTGCAATGCTTAGCGGTTCACGATTGAGAAACAGTTCGCCTTTACGATCGACTTGAAGCCACTGCACTTCGCCGCTACCTGCGCGCTCGCCGGTGTTCACATCGGTGAAGCGCACAGGCAATACCTGAGCCTGTACGCTGACGATCAGGTTGTATATGAAAAACGTCAGCAGCAGAAAGATCACGTCAATCAGTGGCGTCAGTTCAAGGCGCGGCGAATGGTCGGATCGACGAAGTTGCATGATGTGATTGTAGTGGGTTCCTTCGTTCGCCAAGGCGAACGGCTAATTACGTATCGCCTGCCACGCCTTTTCCACTGCAGCCGCAGGCGTGTCTTTCACGATTGATACCGCGCCCAGCTCATCGGGCAGAATCAGACGAATCTGATCGGCGGCGACTTTCTTATCCAGCTTCATCGCTTCCATCAGATCGTGTACCGAGGCGAGATCCTTCGCGTGCGTGGGCAGGCCGATGCGGTTGAGGAGTGAAATCAGGCGATCGAGCAGTGCGGGCTTAACGCGCTGGGTTTGCACAGCAAGATTCATCGCGGCGACCATGCCCAGCGCGACAGCTTCGCCGTGGGCGTAGTGGCCGTAGCCGCTGGTGGCTTCGATGGCGTGGCCGAAGGTGTGGCCGAAGTTCAGGTGGGCGCGCTCGCCGGTTTCCTTTTCATCCGCCATCACGACGTTAGCCTTGATCTGCACGTTCCAGCGCACAAGTTCGACGAGTGCATCGGAATCGAGCGCTAGAATTTTATCGAGGTTGGTTTCGATCCACTCAAACAATTTCGCATCGCGAATGATGCCATGCTTAACACACTCAGCGAGGCCGCAGCGGATTTCACGTGGCGGCAGCGTCTTGAGCGTGTCTGTATCAATCACCACAAGTTGCGGTTGCCAGAACGCGCCGACGAGATTTTTCCCACGCGGCAAGTTCACACCCGTCTTGCCGCCCACTGAAGAATCGACCATGGCCAGGAGCGTGGTGGGGCATTGAATAAAAGGCACGCCTCGCAGATAGGACGCGGCAACGTAGCCGACGGTGTCGCCGATAACGCCGCCGCCTAGAGCGATGACGGGGCTTTTGCGTTCGAGCCGGGCATCGAGAAGCACTTCAAAGAGCGAAGCGACCTGCTGAAGATTTTTGTGATCCTCACCGGGAGGCACCGCATGAGAAACGCCGTGATATCCAGCGGTTTTGAGCGACTCACTGGCCAGCGGCGCATGCGTCTTAAAAACATTGCCATCAGCAAACAGCACGGTGCGTGCGTGAGGTGCAACCTCGTGAGTCCAGGCACCCAGCGATTTGAGAGCGCCAGGCTCGATGCGGATGTCGTACTGATGATGCGGAAGTTTGAGCGTGACAGTGGCCATGAGTGCCGACATGATAAAAGCGGGGGGGCGGAAAAGCGAGAAAGCGGGAAAGCGAGAAACGGAAAATCAGAGGCGTGACATCGAAATGAAACTCTTCCTCATTTTTCGCCTTACTCACTCCTCCGTGATCTTTCGCCGCTCCATTTCCAAGAGCGCCTCCGCAGGGTCAGCGGGCAGCGGTGGGCCTTGGTCTTCCTCTTCCTCTTCGCCGTCGCCATTGGTGTGCGTGTGGCTCTGCGTTTCGCGCTCTTCCTTGCGCTTTTGGAGAATGGCGCGCAGGCTTGAACCGGTTGCCCCATTGGCATCCAACTTTTTGATCCGACGGCGAACCACATAGAAGCCGATGCCCAGAATCACGAGCGCTCCTGCTGCCGCGCGCACCACATTGCCCGACAGTCCGCCGGCTGTGCCTTCGCGACCTTGCGGTGCAGTCGCGTAGCTGAGCGCCTCAAGCGATTGCACGCGATGGCCCGCCAGCACCACGAAATTGTAAGGCTCATTGAGATCGCCTTTGGCCAGATAAGTGCGCCAGATTTTGTAGAAGCGACCGACGATGCTCACCTTATCCCCCACCTTGAATTCAGCAGGTGGATCAGGCAGATAAACGACGACGCTTTCGCCTGCTTTATCGCGCGTGGTCGGCGAAATTTCCACGATCCACTGCTCGATCGCTTTCCAGTTGCCGCCGCGTGACGTGGGAAACGCCTGCCGCCTGACGAGCACACCTTCAGCGCGCAGCGGCATGCCGCGATAGTCCGCAGGCGCACCGATGATCGGATCGGGATGCGTGATCAGCGGCGATGCAGGCACCGGTTGATCCTTGCTACGCATCGCATTATTCATCAGTTGATAGAACGGCCCTTCGCTGATTTCTTCCGTAAAATCCACCACATCCGAAAGCCCACGTTTTTCCGACGCTGTCAGCGGCGGCAGCGAAAGACCTGCGGAGACCTGCGCACTGTTGCCGACAAAAACCAGATACTCGAGCTTTTGCCCCGAGCGCTCATCCGTCACCGGCCAGACCTTATAAAATCGGCCGACCAGTTTCACCTTCTGCCCCACCACCGGCACCGGCGGCGGTCGCACCAGAAACACCATCACCGCAGCATCCGCCTCCGGAATGCGAATGCCCCACTGCTCCAGCCGGCCATCCCAAGGCCCGGATTTTTTCACCATGTGAACTTCATGCAGCCCCATGTACTCGCCTTCAATAAGCATGGGCAAGCCGCGATATTCCGCAGGCGATGCGAGCACCGCTTTCACATTCAGCCCGGCCCCCTGAACTTCATCTTCCGCAGGCCAGCCGGCTGCGTTGGTCATCAGGCTGTAAAAGGCTTCATCAATTTCGACCTTGCGATCGAGCACACCTTCGAGCGTCAGTCGGTGCTCAGGAGAGAGCGGCGGAATCACGCCAATCAGAAGCGACAACATGGCCAGGGCAATCGAGTTCATCGGGGAATTGTAGCAGCGGGGATTGAAGGCCTACGGCAGAAAAACGCGTACACACCAGTGCAACGATTGAACTGGGCTATTGTTCGATGCATTGTATAGCTATGAGAAGTTACTTTGGCCGATGGACTACAATAGATTACGACGGAATAGCGATTTGCCAGGAGGCCTTCGCGAGCGGCGCAAACCTTTTTTGGACTTGCATGATGATGTATCGCAGTAGCAATCTCAGAGTTGGACAGCATCGCCAGAAGCAGGCGATGGCGCTACTCATGGGAGTGGCGATGCTGCTGTCACTTGCGCCATTCGCAGTGGCCGCGACGCCGGAGCAGGAACGATTTTTTGAGACGAACATTCGCCCGGTGCTAATCGAGCAGTGCGCTTCCTGTCACGGTGCTGAGAAACAGAAAGGCGGCTTTCGCGTCGATGGGCGGGAATCTTTTTTCAAAGGCAGCGAGTCGGGGCCAGTCGTGGCGCATGGCAATCCCGATGCGAGTTTGCTGATCGATCTGATTCGGTACACGAACCAAGTGAAGATGCCGCCCAAGAAAAAGCTGCCCGATGAAACGGTCAAGCTTTTTGAAGAGTGGGTGAAGATGGGTGCGCCTTGGCCTGCGGAAGTGAACAAACCCAAGCCGGTGACGGGCACTGAGCCACCCAAGCCCGACCAGCCTAAGCGCGATCCGTTTGAAGAGGCGCGAGAAACGCTCTGGGCACTGAGGCCCGTGACGAAACCCGCGCCACCGGTGGTGAAGAACAGTTCTGCCGTGGGCAATGATGTTGATCGTTTCATTCTCGCCAAGCTTGAATCCAAAGGCATCACCGCTTCGCCGCTGGCTGATCGTCAGACGCTGATTCGGCGAATCACTTTCGACCTCACCGGCTTGCCGCCCACTTACGAAGAAGCGCAGGCATTCATTAACGACAAGGCACCCGATGCATGGGCGAATGTCATCGATCGGCTGCTCGCATCGCCGCAGTATGGCGAACGCTGGGGTCGGCACTGGCTCGACATCGCCCGCTATGCTGACACCAAAGGCTATGTCTTCACACAAGATCGGCGGTACCCCTTCTCCTACACCTACCGCGATTATGTCATTCGCGCTTTCAACGAAGACAAGCCTTTCGATCGCTTCATCATCGAGCAGATCGCAGCCGACAAAATCGACACCAGCAGTGACAAGCGCGATCTGGCAGCGATGGGTTTTCTCACCGTCGGTCGTCGCTTTAACAACAACATTCACGACATCACCGATGACCGCATCGATGTCGTCACGCGTGGCTTCCTCGGCTTGACCGTCGTCTGTGCCCGCTGCCACGATCACAAGTATGACCCGATTCCCACTGCTGATTACTACTCGCTCTATGGTGTGTTTCGTTCTTCGGTTGAGCCTGATGACCTGCCGCTGATTGGCGATCCCAATCCTTCAAACGAGACCAAGGCGTACGAAGCCGAGCGTGCCAAGCGCGAGCGAGAAGTAGAAAACTATCTCGAAACAGTTCGGCAGAACATCGAAAATGAAATGCGTCAGCGCAGCGGCGACTACCTCGTGCAGATCGTCAAGAATCATCCCAATCACACCCAAGGCCCTGCACCAGTGCAGAGCGCACGCGGCGAGATGCGCATCAAAGCTGTTGATCACTGGGAGCAATACCTCAGTCGCCGCAATAAAGAGAACGATCCGGTCTGGGCACCCTGGCACAAGCTCATCGCACTCAAGAAAGAAAACTTCAAGGATGAGGCAGCCAAGGTCATCGCGTCGTTCGATGGCGAAGTTAATGAGAAGAAGGCCGCGATCAATCCGGTGATTCTCGATCACCTGCGCAAGAGTCCGCCGCAGTCGATGGAACAGGTTGCTCAGATGTATGGCAATGTCCTCGAAGGCGTCGAGAAATCGTGGCGCAGTTCACTGAAGGACAAAGCAGGCGATCCGCCCAAGTCGATGGCCAGCGCAGAAGAAGAGCAACTTCGTCAGGTCTATTACAGCGAGGGCAGCCCTGCGGTTTTGAGCCGAGATGAGAGCGCGAAACTCATCAACCGCGCTGAGCGCGATCACGAGCGCAATCTGGCACGCAAGGTCGATGAGCTGACCGCTTCGCATCCCGGCGCACCAGCGCGGGCGATGGTGATGAACGATGGCGGCATGTTCAATCCGTATATCTTCCTGCGCGGCCAGCAGGATCGGCGTGGCACGAATGTCGATCGCCGCTTCCTACAAGTGCTCTCGCCTGTCGATGGCGGCAAGCCCTTCAAGCAAGGCTCCGGTCGCCTCGAACTCGCTCAGGCCATCGCTAGTAAGAGCAATCCGCTCACCGCCCGTGTCTTCGTGAACCGCGTCTGGCAGAAACATTTTGGCAGCGGCTTCGTCGCTGATGGCTCTGACTTTGGCACGCGCAGTGAGCCGCCGGAATATGCAGCTCTGCTCGATCACTTGGCTACTTTTTTCATGGATCAAAATTGGTCAGTCAAGAAGCTCCATAAACATATTCTTCTTTCTCGCACTTATCAGCAGGCGAGCGATCACCGCAGCGATGCGGCTGCGATTGACTCCGAAAATTTCCTGTTCTGGAAGATGAATCGTCAGCGACTTGAGCTCGAGCCGATGCGTGATGCGATGCTCTTTGTGGCGGGTCGCCTTGATCTGTCGCTGGGCGGCCGTCCTGTGAAACTGTTCGATCAGCCTTACCCGACGCGTCGCACTGTTTATGGCTACATCGATCGGCAGGATCTGCCCAGTGTGTATCGCGTCTTCGATTTGGCCACGCCCGATGCGAGCAGCGCTTCGCGTCCGCAGACGACGGTGCCGCAACAGGCACTCTATATGATGAACAATCCGTTCGTTGCGGAGCAGGCGCTCAAACTCATCGAACGCATAGAGGTGAAAAAGCACCCGGCTGACCTGGACCGCAACATCACCTTGCTCTACCAGTTCATCTATTCGCGTCAGCCCGCCGCTGGTGAAATCGCCATCGGCAAAGCCTTCATCGCCCAGGAATCGCCCGATGGCGAAGGCAAAGCTTGGGAGAAGTACGCCAGAGCACTGCTATTATCTAATGAGTTTGTGTTCATCGATTGAATGCGTGACCTGTACAAATGTAGCTGCGTGCTGAGTGTGAATTGAAAGGTGTCCGATGGTACGAAACATTGACATAGACGAAACAGCCATGGCAGCGCTGCGTCAACTTGAATCGCAGGCACTGCGCAGAGGCGTGGCGCTGGGGCCTTATCTTCAAACCTTAGCGGAGCATCAGGAACAGAGTGGTGCTGTTGTAACGAATGAACACGCAATGCCCAAGGAGACATCGGAGCAGTGGATTGCCCGGCTGCGGGAATGGGCCGATCGTTTTCCCAAGTCCGATGTCATCGCCGATGACAGCCGAGAGAGCATTTATCCGGATCGAACGTGATGCAAGTACTGGTTGATACGAATGTGATTGCCCGTTCCGTGCAACCGGCGCATCCCGCGCATACCACCGCGATGCTTGCATTGCAGCGGCTCCGTGAGCGACCTATTGAATTGTGCATTGCAACTCAGAGTATGTTTGAACTTTATGTCGTGGCGACGAGGCCGGTGGCGAATAATGGACTAGGACTTCAAACCCGAGAAGTTCTACGGGAAATCGAACGACTGGAAAACATCTTCACGATCATTCCTGAATCGCCTTCGACTTACCCACGCTGGCTCAAACTGATGAATGAAAACGAAATCAGCGGCAAGTCAGCGCACGATGGTCGTCTTGTCGCAACGATGCTGACGAACAACATAGAGACGATTCTGACTTTTAATGTCAACGATTTTTCGCGGTACAAACAGATCACGCTTTTCAATCCAGAATCACTTGTCGCTGAGCGCCGTTAACACTGGACTGAAAAACCTTCACTGCCTCAAGGTGGCATCATGATGAATTTCAACAAACAAACCATGCCTCATTCCCGTCGCGAGTTTCTCTCGCGCTGCGGCATGGGCTTTGGCGCAATGTCGCTCTCTTCGCTGCTGGCCTCCGAAGGCTATCTCGCTTCGGCGCAGGCTGCCTCGTTGCCTGGCGCATCGGCGGTCCGTGGCAATCCGATGTTGGCGCGGCAGCCGCACTTTCCCGTCAAGGCGAAGCGCGTCATACATTTGTTCATGAACGGCGGCCCTTCGCACGTGGACACCTTCGATCACAAACCTTCGCTCGCCAAGTACGCTGGCAAGCAACTGCCCAGTCCCAACCTTAAGACCGAGCGTCAGACCGGTGCTGCGCTTCCCACACCCTTCAAGTTTCACAAGTATGGACAGTCGGGCATCGAGGTTTCCGAAATCTTCAAACACGTGGGCGAACACATCGATGACATCTGCGTCATCCGCTCCATGCATGCAGATGTGCCCAATCACGAACCATCACTCATGCTTATGAACTGCGGTGCTTCCGTCGCGGTTCGCCCCAGCTTCGGCTCCTGGCTCACCTATGGCCTGGGCACCGAAAATCAGAACATGCCCGGCTTCGTCGTCATGTGTCCGCAAGGCTATCCCATCAAGGACACGCAGAACTGGCAATCCGCGTTTCTCCCCGGCGTCTATCAAGGCACCTATGTCAACACGCAGCATCAAGAAGTCGAAAAGCTCATCGAAAATATTCGGCCACATGGCATGCCCATCAATGAACAGCGCCGCATGCTCGACTTCGTGCAGCAGCTCAATCGCAAGCATCTGGAAACCCGCGCCAGTGAACCGATGATCGAGTCGCGCATCCATTCCTACGAACTCGCCTATCGCATGCAGATGGAAGCGACCGATGCCTTCGATATCACCAAGGAACCTGAGCACGTGCGCCAGCGCTATGGCAACACCACACAGGCCCGGCAGATTCTCATCGCCCGTCGCCTCGTCGAGCGCGGCGTGCGCTATGTGCAGCTCTATCACGGCCAAGGGCAGCCTTGGGACAATCACGATGACATCGCTGACCAGCACCGCAGACTCGCTGGCGAATGTTCACAGGCCATCGGTGCACTCTTGACCGATCTCAAAGAGCGCGGCATGCTCGATGAAACATTGGTGATCTGGGGCGGCGAATTTGGCAGAACGCCCACGGTGGAGCTACCGCAGAAAGGTGCGAATGCCGGCAAGGTCAACGGCAGGGATCACAATCATTACGGCTTCTCAATGTGGATGGCAGGCGGCGGCGTCAAAGGCGGCACGGTGTACGGTGCGACTGATGAGTTCGGATTTCAAGCGGTCGAAAATCCCGTGCATGTCCACGACTTGCACGCAACGATTCTTGCGCTGATGGGCTTCGATCACGAGAAACTGACTTACCGCTATGCCGGCCGGGACTTTCGGCTGACCGATGTGCACGGTCATGTGGTGAAGGACATTATTGCGTGAGGCACGCCGAGCTAGAGTGGATACTCTTTCAGCAACGAAGTGAATTCTTCAACATCGAGCAAGAGCATGAAATACCGAGTATTGATCGAACAGGATGAAGACGGCGTGTTCGTTGCCGAAGTGCCTTCACTTCCCGGGTGCATTTCGCAAGGTGATACCCGAGCGCAGGTACTCATCAACATTCAGGATGCCATTGCTGGGTATCTGGAAAGCCTTCGCCAACATGATGAGCCTGTTCCACCTTCGATTTATGAAGAGGTGGTTGAGGTGCAGCCATGAGTTTTCTGCCACCCGTTTCGGGACGCAAAGTGGTGGCTGCGCTCAGTAAACTCGGATATGAACTTGATCACCAGACCGGCAGCCACATGATCTTGCGGCAGTCTGTTGCCCCATTCCGCAGGCTCAGTGTGCCGGACCATCGAGAAATTGCCAAAGGCAATTGCGGGCCATTATCCGGCAAGCAGGTTTGACCTTAGCGGAATTCAAATCGCTGCTGTAGGCTGGTCAAATGATTGCAATTTGAATGATCCTTGCAACAAATTCACAAAGGCAATCAACCTTTCTATTCACTTCAACACCACCGCTGATTCTGCCCGTAGCGCACGGCCAACGTCAGCGCGTTTTGCTACACTATTGGGCTCGCATTCCTGCGTGTTATTCGCAGCTTCATGGAGTTTCCCTATGTCCACCGCCACACCAACTACCACTACCGCCACCGACGCCGCCACCGAGATCAACCGCATCAGCAAGGTCATCACGCAGCCGCAGGCTCGCGGCACCAGTCAGGCGATGCTTTACGCCACCGGCATGACCGAAGCTGACATGAACAAAGCACAGGTCGGCATCGTCTCCATGGGCTGGGATGGCAACCCCTGCAACATGCACTTGGGCGAGCTTGCAACTCATGTGAAAAAAGGCACCGATGGCCCGCGCATGATCGGCCTGCGCTTCTCCACCATCGGCGTCAGCGATGGCATATCGATGGGTACCGATGGCATGAGCTACTCGCTCCAGTCGCGCGACATCATCGCTGACTCCATCGAGACCGTCATGTGTGCTCAGTGGTACGACGGCCTGGTCACCATCCCCGGCTGCGACAAAAATATGCCAGGCTGCCTCATGGCCATGGGGCGACTCAACCGCCCGTCACTGATGGTTTACGGCGGCACCATCAAGCCCGGCTGCACCGTGTTCAATGGCAAGAAAGAAACACGCGACATCATCAGCGCCGCCCAGAGCTACGGCGAATACATCGAAGGAAAAATCACCGAAGAGCAGCGCAAGGAAATCGTCCGCAAGTCCTGCCCCGGAGCTGGTGCCTGCGGCGGTATGTACACCGCCAACACCATGGCCAGCGCGATTGAAGCGATGGGCATGTCGCTTCCGTATTCCTCTTCGATTCCCGCTGAAGACCCGGCGAAAATTGAAGAGTGTCACCGCGCAGGCGCAGCGGTGCTCAAGCTGCTGGAGATGAACCTGAAGCCGCGCGACATCATGACGCGCGAGGCGTTTGAAAATGCGATGGTCATGGTGATTGCAACAGGCGGCTCGACGAATGCTGTACTCCATCTCATCGCGATGGCCAAGGCGGTTGATGTGCCGCTGACGATGGATGATTTCCAAGCGGTCTCTGATCGCGTGCCGTTCCTCGCTGATCTCAAGCCCAGCGGCAAGTATGTGATGGAAGATCTGCACACCGCTGGTGGCACACCCGCGCTGCTCAAATATCTTCTCGAAGAAGGCTACATCAACGGCGACTGCATGACCGTCACCGGCCAGACCATGGCGGCCAACCTCGCCGACCTGCCGGGGCTCAAGGCGGGGCAGGAAGTCATTCGTCCCGTGAGCAATCCGATCAAGAAGACCGGCCACATTCAGATTCTCTACGGCAACCTCGCGCCCCAAGGCGCTGTCGCAAAAATCACTGGAAAAGAAGGCCTAAAGTTCACCGGCATCGCCAAGTGCTTCGATCAGGAAGAAGACATGCTGCGCGGCATGGAGAATCACGAAATCAAAAAAGGCATGGTCGTCGTCATTCGTTACGAAGGCCCCAAGGGCGGCCCCGGCATGCCCGAAATGCTCACGCCCACCAGCGTCATCATGGGCGCTGGTCTGGGTAAGGATGTCGCGCTGATCACAGATGGCCGATTCAGCGGCGGCAGCCACGGCTTCATCATCGGGCACATCACACCTGAAGCGCAAGACGGCGGCCCGATCGCTGTCGTGCAAGATGGCGACACCATCACCATCGATGCGGAGACGCGATCGCTGACGATCGACAACATCACTGATCAGGAACTGGCACTGCGACTGGCATCGTTTGAGGCGCCGCCGTTCCGCGCAACGAAGGGGACGCTTTACAAGTACATCAAGTGCGTGAAGCCCGCGAGCGAAGGCTGCGTCACGGATGAATGATTGAATGAATGATCGATTGATTGAATGTGAATAATCCCCGTTTAGCGCCGTCCCAAAGGGACGGGCTTCCCGCGAATGACGTGCATAGCAACGATGCAAACGCGTCCCTTTGGGAGCGCCGCTAAACGTGTGCGATGTTGCAGTTCACTGTTGCACGATGAACTTTCGACCATGGATGGCATCATGACTGAATCGACCACAACCACACCGATTCCGATTCTGGATTTGTCCGGCGAAATAGAAGAGCTTTGGCCGCAGATCAGTGCGAATGTCGAGCGCATCCTCAAATCCGGTCAGTTCATTCTCGGGCCGGAGGTTGCCGCGTTTGAATCGGAGGTCGGCAAATATCTGGGCGTCAAGCACGCCATCGGTTGCAATAGTGGCACCGATGCGCTGGTGATTTCACTGCGTGCTCTGGGCATCAAGCCCGGCGATGAAATTATCACTTCGCCCTTCAGCTTCGTGGCCACTGCCGGTGCGATCAGCATCATCGGGGCCAAGCCGGTGTTTGTGGATATTCAGCCGGACACGTTCAACATCGATCCCAACGCCATCGAAGCGAAGATCACAGGCAAGACCAAGGCGATCATTCCCGTCCATCTCTTTGGACAGGCGGCAGACATGGACGAGATCAATGCCGTCGCCGCCACGCATGGCCTCAAAGTTCTCGAAGATGTCGCACAAGCATTTGGCGGCAAATACAAAGGCGCGATAGTCGGCACGCTCAGTGACATCGCCGCGTGGTCCTTCTTCCCCACCAAAAATCTCGGTGCGTATGGCGACGGCGGCCTGATCACCACTGAAGATGATCAGCTCGCTGACCTGGCCCGCATGCTGCGCGTGCATGGATCCAAGAAGCGATATCACAACGAACTTGATGGCTACAACTCGCGCCTCGATGCCCTGCAAGCGGCGATCCTGCGCGTGAAGCTGCCTTACATCGATCAGTGGAATGCGCAGCGCCGCGCTGCTGCCGATCGCTACGATGCGCTGCTCAAGGATGTGGACGGTATCGTTACGCCGGTGCGCTCTCCCGATGCAGAGCACGTCTTTCATCAGTACACCGTGCGCGTGCAACCCACCCTCGGAGAGGGTGGGCTTTCGAATTCAACAGCCCGCGATGCGATGGTCAAGAAGCTCAATGACGCATCGATCGGCGCAATGGTGTATTACCCGATCCCGATCAATCGTCTACCTGTTTATGCACATATCGGCGGCGCGTTTAAGCACACCGATGAGGCCTGCGATCAAGTGATGAGCCTGCCCATGTGGCCGGGCATTTCAGAAGAGAAACAGCGCATCGTGGTCGATGCGATCAAATCTATTTAGCCGTTCGCCTTGGCGAACGAACGCGCGCGACTATCAAGCAACTCACTTACCCGCATAGTCAATCACACGGCTGATCTCCGCTCGCAGATCGTGCCGATGCACCACGCGATCGACGAAACCCTTGGCCAGCAGATGTTCGCTGCGCTGGAAGCCATCGGGCAGTTCCTGCCGCACTGTGTTGGCGATGACGCGTGGCCCTGCGAAGCCGATGAGTGCTTTGGGCTCGGCAATGATCACATCGCCGAGCATGGCGAAGCTGGCGGTGACGCCGCCGGTGGTGGGGTCGGTGAGCACAGAAATGAACAGCCCGCCCGCATCGTCAAGCCGCGCCAGGGCTGCGCTGGTCTTGGCCATCTGCATGAGGCTCAGCGCGCTCTCCTGCATGCGTGCACCGCCTGAGCAACTGACAATGATCAGCGGCCGATTGATTTTGATTGCCAGTTCAATCGCTCGCGTGATCTTCTCGCCGACCACACTGCCCATCGATCCCATCATAAATCTGCTATCCATCAGCGCCAGCACCACGCCTCGGCCTTTGATATATCCCTTGCCCGCCAGACAGGCATCATGATGCCCCGTCTTTTTCGATTCTGATTTCAAGCGATCCGCATAAGGTTTCAAATCGACAAACTCGAGCGTGTCCACCGGCGCGATATCTTCCCACATCGCTTCAAAACTATCGGGATCGCACAGCAGCTTGGCGCGTTCATCCGCACCGATGCGGTAGTGATGCTGACACTCGGGACAGACCTGCTTGTTCTGCTCGACATTCTTGCGATAGAGCATCGCCCCGCACGAAGGACAGCGCATCCACAAACCTTCGGGCATATCGGTGCGCTTGCCCGTGTCCATGGCCTTATGCCAGGTGCGAGGGTCGCCGGCTGCTGAACCGGGGCTGGGAACCTGCGTCATGGAAGATCCTTTGAGAGTCATCGTGAGAGTCATCGCTTAAAGAAAGCCGATTGCAAAATGGCCATTGAAAAATGCTAATTGCAAATTGCCCAGAAGAGACGACACTGTCTTTTCACTTTGCAATGGCCATTTTGCAATGGATATTTTTCAATGGCCTTTATGTCTTTATCCAGAGGCTTAAACAATGCGCATTGTACGTTTTATCGATGATAAGAGCCAAACCCGCCTCGGCCGAATCGCTCTGGGCGACGTGCCTGGCGAAGCGGAACTTCTTGAGGGCGAACTGTTTGGGCCGCTGAAACCAACCGGGACGAAGGCGATGATTCGGAAATTGCTGGCTCCGCTGGTGCCGGTCAATGTCTTTTGTATCGGCGCTAACTATGCCGAGCACGTGAAGGAATCGGGGCATCCGATGCCGACGCAGCCGGTAATTTTTATGAAGCCGACGACAGCGATCACCAACCCCGGCGACGCGGTGCTGATTCCCAAAGCCTGCGTGAGCGGCCCCGAAGTGGATTACGAAGCGGAACTGGCGATCGTCATCGGCAAAGTCTGCCGCGATGTCAGCGAAGCTGATGCCCTGAGCTACGTGCTCGGCTACACCGCAGCCAACGATATCTCCGCTCGCAAATGGCAAAAGCAAGGCGGCGGCGGGCAATGGATTCGCGGCAAGAGCTTCGACTCCTTCTGCCCCCTGGGCCCATCCATCGTCACCATCGGCAGCGGCGCAGATGAAATCGCTGACCCGCAAGCTCTGAAAATCTCCACCACCTTGAACGGCCAGGTCATGCAAAACAGCACGACCGGCGACATGATCTTTTCCGTCGCCACCATCGTCAGCTTCATCAGCCGGGATACGACGCTTTTGCCCGGCACCCTGATCCTCACCGGCACACCGCCAGGTGTGGGCTTCGCGAGACAGCCGGAGGTTTATTTGAAGCCGGGCGATGAAGTGATCGTGGAACTGGAGAAAATCGGGAAGCTGAATAATCCTGTGGCGGCGGGATGAGTGCCGATGGCGAAACGATGACGCGAGGAGTCAACAAACAACAAGCCCGATGGTGCGGTGATTGAACCGCGTCATCGGGCTTGTTGTACGACTGATTCCGAATTTCAAATATCAGATTTCAAATTTCAATTTTCGAAGCGTGCCGATCAGTTGTTGGCGTCGGGCGCTACCGGCGCGGCAGGATCAGCCGGGGCTGCGGGATCAACGGGTGCAGCCGGGGTTTCGGATTCGATGGGTGCGGCGACTGGGGCGGAGCCGCCGTACAAGCCGATGCGAGCAGCGTGGCCGGCCACGAGTGTACGGGCTGACTTGATGCGGGCGATGCGGGCATCACCCAGCGTGGTGCCTTCTTTGATTCCGGAAATCGAAGCATCGGCGAAGAGCGCGTTGAGTTCGGCAACCGTCTTGCGCGATTCATCGACGAGGCTCGCCTGCCTCGCTTTAGCCTCTTCAATATTGGTGGCGAGCTCGGCTGCATCGCCAGATAACGCCTGACCTGTACGGGCCTTGACCTGTCCGCCGATGGTGGCAAAGCGATTGGTGGCGACGATGGCATCGGCCTGGGCGCTGAGCTTGGACAGCGTGGCATCGAGCAGCTCGAACTTCACCGACGCTTTCTCATCGCCCTTGGCCAGCGCGTCCGCCTTCTGGAGCGTTTCCACCGCAGCGACAGTCTTGGCCAGTGCGCCGTCGAGTTTCACGGTGACTTTCTGGTCGTAATCTTCGGTGAGCTGTTTGAGATCGCCCGCCAGATTCGCAGCAGACTCGGCACGATAACGGACGATGTCAGACTCAAGTGCCTTCATCGCTTCCTGACGCTTCTCCACATCGCCCACACCCGAGGCCAGCGTTTCCGACCACTTCTGTGCGATGCCTAGTTCGCGTTCGAGCAGCGCCAGCTTGGCCTTGGCCAAGTCCTGTGTGACGGTCAGTTCATCGATCTTGGTGTCGCTGCTTTGGCCATCGCGCTCAGCATCGATGGCTTTGATGTGAAGCTCATATTCTTCGATGTTCTTCTTTTGAAGGGCCTGCGTTCGCAGCGTGCTGGCCTGCTTGAAAGCATCATCGCGTTTGGCGGTCAACACGTCGATCTGCTTTTGAAGGTCATCGATTTCTGATTTGAGTGTCTGCGCATCACCCTTGAACTTGGCGACGGCGGCGGTGACGACTTCCTGATTCTGGTTCCACTTTTCCAGCACCGGCTTCTCATCATCCGTGAGCACACCAATCAAACTGGAGTTGGATTCAATGCTCGAAAGGAACGTCTCGATGGCGGCAGCCTGGGGCGAAAGCGCATCGCTGACGATCATGGCTTCGCGGCGATCATGGGCCGACGACGCTAGATAAAGACTGGCCAGAAGCTGATGAGCGGCGATGCGCTGCGAGGTCTGGCCACGGGTGACCAGATTCTTGAGCTTGCCTTCGATCTGATCGATGACAGCAATCTGGTAAGCACGCAGTTGGCCGGACTTCATGGCAGCGACGATGGCGGGATCATCAAACTTAATGAGCGACGGTGCGTGCGTGCCCAGTGCAGCCAGGCCTTTTTCAGAACGCAGGAAACCTTCCTGCACTTCTTTGACCATAGCGACAACCTGCTGAAACTCAGCACGGGCCTCGCGCGTCTCCTTGGCCACCATGTTCTCGCCGCAGCCAAGCGGGAGAAGCGAAACGATCGTAAGTAGAGCAGCCAGCAGCGGGAATAAGGATCGACGCACGGATGAACTCCTGAAGGTTGATCGCTACAAAGACCATTGCCAGATGCAGGCCAGGCCAGCAGCGTTCCCGGATAAGGAAGGCTGAGAATAATCTAAATTGATCGAGTCGGAAAGCGGGCGGGCACACGTTCTGTTTCAAATCTCTGGCCGAGGCACAAAGCGTAAGCTTGCGGATTCGCGGGATTGCTTGAAATCTCAATGCTCCGCAGGCTTACGCCTTGCGGCTCGGATTAAACACACGCCTCAAGGCGTTTTGGGCTCTGCCGGGGTCACTTGCGGCGCTGCCTTAGCGGGCTTGGCGACGGAAGGCAGCGTGTATCTCAGGTCGTACTTAGGCTCAGGGCGGTAGAGCGATTTGGTGATCCACTCGATGAGCATCTGGTACGTGCGATCCTTCTCGCCGGTGAGCATCGGGGCCTTGAAGCCGGGCACATCGGGATGCGGGTTGGCTGATTTACCCACGGGCAGACCATACTGAAGGATCAGCGACTTGGAGGGGTAATCGCGATCGACCATGTAAGCCGTCTTGGTCTTGGTCTGGGTCAGGATGTAGAAATTGGTGTGAATCGTTTCGCTGCTGCTGGCTGCTGTATTGAAGAGAAAGAAGCTACCTCCCTTGGCACCGCCGTGGCAATCTGCGGTGGCGCAGAAGGCGAGGATGTAGTTGCGGTGAATGTTGCGGAAGTCGCGAATGGCTGGCGGATCATCGTGGCTGATGATGTCTTCGTAGAACTTGTTCGCGCCCACCGCCATCATCACCTTGAGCTTTTCAATATCCTTCTGAGCTTTGAATTTGTTGCGCGCGGTGGCACCCTTGGGAACCTCATCGCTATCAGAAAACTCGGTCAGAAATTTCTCGACCACGTTGGGCGGAATGGTGATGCGCGGATTCAGATCCTCATTGACCTCCAGCAGGCGAATGCGGTTGATCTGCTTGGCGTCGAGCCGATCCTTGGGCAAGTTCACATCACCAGTCGGAGTGTCAGGTGTGGTCGTGTCAGGCGTCGTGCCGGGCGTAGTTCCTGGAGTAGTTCCGGGGGTAGTTCCGGGGGTTGGCAGCGGGGCCAGATCCTTGGCTTTTTCATCGACGATGCGCTTGAGCAGGTTCACATCCGCGTTCTTGGGATCGCGCTTGGCCAGATCATTGAGCTCGGCCTTGGCCAGTGCATACGCCTTCTTGTCGTAGAGCCAGCGGGCCAGTTGGTAGCGACCGGCAATGTCATCATCGCTGAGCTTGGGGCGCTTTTCTGCGTATTCCTCTTCGACGGACTTGACGTACTCGATGCTCTTGATGAGTTCGCGAGCATAAGGCGTCTTGATGCCGGAGATGATCAGCGAGACCGCTTTGTCATCCTCCTCGGCCACTTCGCCTTTGATGGTGCGACCATCCTTGAGCGTCAGCACCGCTTCACGAGCCGCATGGGCCAGTGAGACAGAGAGCAGCACCGCAAGGAAAAAGATCGAGAAAAATGATTTTCGCAGAGAGGTCGTCATGGATGAAAAGCCTCCGGGACGATGCGCGTAAGCAGGCGGGTGAAAGAAGCGGAACGTTCAGCGATGAAGTATAGGCAATAGCGCAGCAAAGCGAAAGTGAACGCTTGTGAACACTGAATCATCGTTTGCTATTGAGCCGTTCGCCTTGGCGAACGAAGTTCTGGGATGGCCGCGAAAAGTCGCAAAGAGCGCAAAAAGGAGATTGACGGGTCAGGCGTGATGAAAGCACAGATGAACACAGATGAACACAGATGAAGACAGAAGAAGGGGGATCCTGAAAAACCCACGCTCCACCTCGGTTTCCCAAAGAATTGCGTCTTGGGCATCTTGAAAATCCCAACCTTTCACTTTTCCAAAAAAAGATGATCGCGAATTACGCCAAGGCACGCTCGTGGCGTCGGCGGAGACTGTCATGAGCAATGGTGTGAAGAAATGAAGGGATATTCAGGGCACCCATTCCAGTGTGGCCCGCCGGACGAACTCCGTTTCTTGGGCCTCAAGACAAGCCTCATCAACGGATCAGCTCAGCGGGAGCTTCGCTCACCCGACGTACATGCGATTGCCCTGGTGCGGGGTGTGTCCACTTCACGAAAGAACAGTCAGCCGTTACGCTACGCAGGTTCGATGGGCCGCCAGATGGAAGATGATTCGCATCGAACTCGACACCCGACACCCACACCTTCCCCGAGCCTGCCATGTGGATAGACATCAACAGCCCGTACTCTGGTCTGATCGTTCGTGTCCGTGACAAGGACATTGGCCGAAGCGTTCGCGACAAAGATGGACGAGTTTTCTTTGTGCTGCCTCGCACCACTGGCGAGGGGCATTACGCTTCCGTCACCCGTATTGGCGGGCCCAAGGAGGAAGAGAAATATCTCGCCATGCTCGCTAAGGAAGAGGCAGCCCTGGCCAGCGGGGAGGCTCGCTCGCAGCAGCAGATTCACGATGCGACCGGCCGCCAGCGATCGAGCTGGAAGGGCAAGTTCGTGATCCTGGTGATGGTGCTGATTCTGCTGGTGCTGGTGTATGTGTTCACGATTGGGCCCTTTGGTGGTGAGAACTTCCCCTGGCGCAAGCCCCCGGCTCCCCCGGTGTCGCCGGTGCTGCCGCCGAATCCGAGCGTGCCACAGCCTGCGATGTTGCATGGCAGCGAGAGCATCTGGCTCTGCGAAGGAGCGGGAGTATTTAGTGAATTGTTTATGGCTGATGCGATGAGTTCTGGTCAACGCATGGTATGATTTTATAAGCCTTCTGAGTGTAGCTGTGCATGTCATGTTTCGCGGTTTCTGCGTTTTGAAGTAGAAGTATTCACCTTCGGGTCAAAAGAACGTGTCGCAATTATCAACACATCTTCGCCGTGGTTTTACGCTCATTGAGATGTTGCTGGTGGTCTCGCTCATCGCCTTGCTTATCAGCCTGCTCTTGCCTTCCTTAGCCAAGGCCAGGCAACAGGCTCGCATCGCAGTCTGCATGGTCAATGCCCGTTCGCTGTCGGGTGCTGCCATTGCGTATTCCACTTACTGGCGTGGCAAGATATTTCCTTATGACAACGATGGCGGCCTGTATTACAGCTCGTTCTGGATGACACTCATCGATGAATACACCGGCGACATGGATCAGATTCGCATGTGCCCCGAGACGGTGATCGATCAGGCGTCACAAGCTGGCGCGTATGCAGCAGGGTGGGGCACGGTGAAAGCCGCATGGGGGCAGCCTTGGGTCAGTGCTGGTTGGGGATTTCTGGGCAAGAACTATGGCAGCTACGGATGGAACGCGTGGATGCACTCAGGTCGCACGGCCCATATCAACGGCACCTCGGTCAACGCGGCAGATCATGCCAAGCATTGGAAGAGCATCAAGCTGACCCGGACGCCTTCGACGACACCGTTCTTCAGCGATATGAACTGGGTGGATACGTGGTTTTCCAATCGACCGGGTTCGGTGAGCCCTCCGCCGGCGAATCTGTTTGCGGAGAACTCGGCAGCGGGCCGCGTCTGCATGGATCGCCACAATCGCGGCGTGGTGCATGGCTATGTGGATGGGTCATCGGGCTGGACGAAACTGGAAGATCTGTGGAAGCTGACGTGGAACAGCGAGTCGGTGCCGATGAATCCGCCTTGGGCGCTACCCGCGCAGTGAGTGGAGTGAGCGCGGCAGGGTCGCAAAGGATCGCACAGGATCGCAGGGGGTTCAAGGCCAGATGACGACTTCGCGTTCGAGTTCGATGTTGAACTTATCGCGCACCACCTGTTGCATTTTCTCGATGAGCGCAATCACATCACTGGCGGTGCAGCCCTTGTGACAGACGATGAAGTTGGCATGCTGGGGTGAGACTTCCGCGCCGCCGATGCGGGTGCCTTTGAGGCCTGCCAAGTCGATGAGTTTGCCAGCGGGACGCTTCTCGCCGGTGGTCGGATCATCGGGCGGATTCTTGAACGTGCAGCCAGCGGAATTGGCACTAAGCGGCTGCGTCGCCTGCTTGTAAGCGAGCACTTGTTTGTATCGCTTGCTCAGCGCATTGTGATCTTCCGCTTCCAGTTCAAACTCAGCTTCGATGATGAAGCGGGCGCTGATGTTGGAAGCGCGATAGGAGAAAACGAGATCGCTGCGATCGCGGGTGAAGACCTCGCCTTGCGAGTCCATGAGCGTGATGGATCGCACGGACCTGCCGATGTCGCCGTAGGTTCCGCCGGCGTTCATGCACAGCGCGCCGCCGACGGTGGCGGGAATGCCCGCCAGCACTTCCAGACCGGCGAGACCTTGGGCGACTGTCGCGTTGATCAGCTTGAAGAGATGCACACCTGCGCCGGCGCGAACGATGTTGTCTGTGATTTCAATCTTCTGAAAGGCAGGGCCATCGAGCACAACAACAACACCATCGACGCCTTTATCGCTCACCAGCAGGTTGGCCCCCGCGCCCAGCACGCGCACTGGCGCACTCACCTGGCGACAGCGCTGGATGATCGCGCTCAGGTCGCTGGCGGATTGCGGATGAGCAACGAGCGACGCCTTGCCGCCGATGCCGAACCAAGTCATCGGCCCCAAAGGCACATCGCGCTCATGAGGAATCGGGAGGTCGGCAAGCAGGTCATCCGTGACAAGCATGGGCAGTTCCAAGGTGTGTGTGAAAGGTCCCAACAATCATATCGAATCAATGCGTGAACTGAGCCGAAAAATGGTGAATCGCCACCTATTTAGCCGTTCGCCTTGGCGAACGAAGTGCTCTGATTGCGTCGCGAGCTTCGGCCTGTCCCAAACTGCCTGCCCGATCCATCCGATAAGTCTCACAGGCACTGATTCGATGCCCATGGAAACGCTGTGAATATTCGTCAATGCATTCCTGCTGATCGCGATAAGGCTTCCACCTTCCTCGAAGGGTTGCCGCAGAAGCCCCGCGCCATCGCATCGCCATTTGTTCTGGCGCTGAGCCTGATTGCTTCAGAGGAAGAGCAGACGCAAGGCGTGGCCCTGTGCTATCCCGTCGAGGGCACGCAGACGCACGAGCTCTTCGTCGCAGCTTCGCCCGATGAAGCTTCGCTCTTGCAGGAGCTCGTGGACAAGTCGCTCACCAAACTGCACTCGCAAGGCATCCACAAGTGCAAGGTCACGCTGATCCAAAGCAGCGAGCCGCACCCGATCTGGAATCAGTCGCGCTGGGCAGGCACCATGTCCGAGCCTGCTGCTCCCGTTGCCGCCAAAAGCAAAGCGAAGAAAGCGCCCAAGGCTCGCAAGGCTGCTGCGGCTGCTGCGTGAAACAGTTTTCATCTCTTCCAATTCTCAGCCGAGCATGCGCTTCACATTCTCCGCATTCACCGGCTCGATGATGCCTTTCTCCGTCACGATCGCCGCGATCAGTTCGTGAGGCGTCACATCAAAGGCCGGGTTGTAAGTCTTCACGCCCGGCAACATCGGCGCAGTTCTGCGCCCAAATCCTTCGGTGATCTCTCTACTGTCGCGCTGTTCGATGGGAATCTTCGAGCCGTCGGCAATAGAAAGATCAAACGTGGAACTGGGCGCTGCGATGTAGAACGGGATGCCATGATGCTTGGCGAGCACAGCGACGTTGTACGTTCCGATCTTATTAGCGCTGTCGCCGTTGGCTGCGATGCGGTCAGCGCCGGTGATGACCATGTCAATGCGGCCTTCGCGCATCACCTGTGCTGCCATGTCATCGCAGATGAGCGTGACATCCACGCCCGCCGCTGCGAGTTCAAAAGCGGTGAGGCGAGCTCCTTGTAGTAGCGGTCGCGTTTCGTCGGCGAAGATGCGCACGGGTAAGCCGCGCTGATGGGCGAGATACATCGGCGCTGTCGCGGTGCCGATGCCGCCTGTTGCTAGAGCGCCGGCATTGCAGTGCGTGAGGATGGTGACAGCCGAGTCGCTGCTGATTCGCTTGATGAGCGCCAGGCCATGTTCGCCGATGCGTCTGCACATGTCGGCATCTTCTTCATGCACGTTCTTCGCTTCGTTCAGTAGCGCCTCAGCCGTGCAAGGCTCCACGCGCTGCATGCGCTCCAGTGCCCAGAAAAGATTGACAGCAGTAGGCCGACTGGTCGCCAGGTATTCACAGGCGCGCCCTAGATTTTCTTTCACATCGCCCGTTGCCTGCGCTGCGATGACGCAGCCATAGGCAGCGGTGACGCCGATGGCTGGGGCACCGCGCACTACGAGGCGCTTGATGGAATCCCAGACGGTTTCAACATCCTGGCAGTCGATGTAGGTCTCTTCGGTAGGGAGCTTGGTCTGGTCGAGCAGCCGCAGAAAACCGGTGGCTGCGTCGCCGATCCATTCGATATTTCGCAGGGTGAGCATGAGAAGATGATAGGGAAGAATTGGGATGGTGCAGGGCGTGTCGCAGACAGAAGCCGATGAATTACCAAGGCTGGCGCAGCGGGTTCGTACTCCCCTCCCTCTTAGGGAGGGGCTGGGGGAGGGTTGGATTCGCGATAAGAGAAATCGCAATGTCTCGTGAAAATTTCATCGAGCACTCGACCCTCCTTTCTTACCCCTTCCTAGCAGGGAGGGGAATCAGAAGCAGTGACCTGCATTTGCTTTCACTGCCCTACACTACCGCCTCATGCATCACGTGGCCTTCGCCATCATCTGCCTGTTGTGGGGCTCCAACTTCATCTTGATGAAGAAGGCCACGGTGTCGTTTGGGCCTATCAGTGTCGCTGCCTGGCGTGTGGCGCTGGGGGCGATCGTGGTGGCGATCATCATGGCGATTCAGCGCGAGCCTTGGCCGGTGCGCCGAAGGCATCTGCCGCATCTGTGTCTGGTGGCGGTCTGCTCATACATCTTTCCGTTCACCGCGCAGCCTTATGTGATTGCAGCTTCGGGCAGCAGCGCCTTCGTCGGGATGATGGTGAGCCTCGTGCCGCTCTCGACGATTCTCGTTTCGATTCCGATGCTGCGCATTCATCCTTCGCCGCGCCAGATTGTGGGTGTCATCGGCGGGCTGCTCTGCTTTGTCATCGTCTTCCGCGAAGGCGCAACAGTGCAAGGCCTCACCTGGGTTCATCTGCTGCTTAGCGCAGGTGTGCCCGTCGGCTACGCCATCGTCAATACCTACATCAAGAAATATCTCCACGATCTGCCCGCGGTGCCTTTGACTTTCATGTCGCTGCTGCTGGCGTCGATTGGTCTGGTGCCTCTGAGCCTGCTCACCGAAACAGTACAGGTCAACGATGGCCTCACCATCGCCATCCTCGCGCTCTTGCAAGTGGGCATCATCGGCACAGGCATCGCCACCATCCTCTTCTACAAACTTATCCACGATCACGGCCCGCTCTTTGCAGGCATGGTCACCTACATCATTCCCATCGTCGCCATGCTCTTGGGTATGGCTGACCGGGAGGCGATGTCGTGGCTGCAAGTGGCGGCACTGTGCGGCATCTTTCTGATGGTGGCGCTGGTGCAGAAGTCCTCGCCGCGCCCAGTCATCACCCACGCTGGCGTGAATGATGGGGCGTGAGTGATGGGGCGTGAGTGGAAAGGGGTGCGCGAGGCGCGCGCGCTGTCGCGTGGCGTTGTCATGTGGTGTTCACGCAACACAAGTTCGAGCGCGCGATGTTGTCGCCATTACACATTCCCGCATTTTCCGCACAGTCGTTACAGGTGGAAAAGTGCCAAAAAACCAGTGGTTTGTCGCTGATTTGTCGTGCAAAACAGACGTGCCTGCTGCTGGCACGCATGGTGTATCTCTCTCATCGTCCCGCCACGAAGGTGGCAAACACGATCAGGAGCATCACCATGAGCAGCGTTTCATCCATCAGCTCGAACATCTCCAGCTTTAGCGCCAGCAGCATGATGCCCACAGGCAACGTCGCCGCTCCCGCCGCTGGTCAGGCCAACAGCACCTCGGCGATGACCTCGATGTCCGCCAGTTCCGAGTCATCGAGCATGTCGATGGTCAGCTCCAATGTCTCGGACATGCTCAGCTCCATCGACAGCGGCCTCGCTGGCAACGAAACCCTCAAGATGGCCATCGCTCTGATGATCCTTCAAGCACTCATGGGCGAGCAGAGCGACGGCTCCAAGAGCGGCAGCGACATGATCGCAGCGCTCGCCGGTGGTATGGGTGGCCAGTCCAGTGCATCTTCAATGATCATGATGAGCTCTTCATCTTCATCCTCGATCAGCATGGAACAGACGGTCTCCACTTCACAGGCTCAGCAGGCATATGCCAGCGGCTCAGCGACTGCCGCTCCTGCCAGCAGCAGCGCGATGAGCGTGATGGCGTGAGTTGAATTGACTGATGACCAAGCCCTCGGCGGGAAGAGCGAAGCCGCAAGCGGCGAGTGAGCGGGCCGCACACCGATGGTGCTTTTCATTTCTCATTTCTCATACGCATCTTCAACGGATTGCACTTGCCGCTCAATGCGTGAGTGACTGGTGTAGAGATTGAAGTAGTGGCCGCGCTGTTGGATCAGTTCCTGATGCGTGCCCATCTCGGCGATGCGTCCAGCTTCGATCACGAGAATGCGATCAGCGCCGCGAATCGTCGAAAGGCGATGAGCGATCACTAAGCTGATGCGACCTTCGAGCATCACTTCCAGGCCTTTTTGAATCAGATGCTCGGTCTGTGTGTCGATGGATGAAGTTGCTTCATCCATAACGAAGACGCGTGGCTGCGCGAGGATGGCGCGGGCGAAGGAAACGAGCTGCTTCTGGCCGGTGGAAAGACGGTTGCCGCCTTCGCCTACAGGTGCGTCATAGCCCAGGTCCATCTGGGCGATGAATCCGTGAGCATGAACGAGCGTGGCTGCTTCTTCCACTTCAGCATCGGTCGCATCGAGTCGGCCATAGCGAATGTTCTCGCGGATGGTGCCGCTGAACAGGTGTGGCGTCTGAAGCACGATGCCCAGATTCGATTGAAGCCAGTGCAAGCTGCGCTGGCGATAGTCGATGCCGTCGATGAGGATCTGGCCTTGCGTCGGTTCGTAGAAGCGACAGACGAGGCTGACGATGGTGGACTTGCCGCCGCCGGTAGGGCCCACGAGTGCGATGGTCTCGCCGGGCTTGACGGTGAGATTGAAATCGGTGAGCACCGGCTTGCCGTTGGCGTAAGCGAACGAGACATCGCGGAACTCGATGGTGGAGAGCGTGTCGGGATAGCCATCGATAGCGAGAGGAGGAGTTGTGTCGGATTTCAAATTTGTGATTTGTGATTTGTGATTTGAGAATTGCACATTGTCTTCGTGCTGTTTGATTCGCTCAATCACCTCCGCCGAATCCTTGATCGCAGGCACCGTATTGAGCAGGCTAAGCACGCGCTCACCGGCGGCCTGAGCACCTTGCATTTCAGTAATGATTCTCGCCATCTGTCCGATGGGGCCAAAGAACTGCGTGGCGTAGTGGATGAACATGACCAGCGTGCCCAGCGTCATGGTGCCAGCGATGGCGCTCGCGCCGCCGTACCAGAGCACCATGCCCGCAGCCACGCTGCCAGTGGTCGTAATCAGCGGCAGATAGACCGCCGAGAGCGTGGCGCCGCGCATCGAGTGGCCGAGCATCTGCTGCGAGAGCTGACTGAATTCGCTGAGGTTGTCCGCTTCACGCACCAGTGATTTGGTGGTGCGGATGCCCATAATCTCTTCGTTGTAAGACGCGGTGATCATCGAGTGCATCTTGCGCACCTGCCGACTGCTCAGGAGAATCTGCTTCTGAAACCATCGGCTCACCAGCACCACAGGCAGCACGACACCGATCACAATCAGCGCCATCTGCCACTGAGTAACGAGCATGATCGAAGTCATCAGCGCCAGGATGCACACGCCCCAGAGCAGATCGGTCAGACCCCACGCGATGATCTGCGCCAGGCGATCGCAGTCGCTGGTGATGCGCGACATCAGCCAGCCGACGGGCCGAGCATCGAAATAGGCAAAGGGCAGGTCCTGAAGTTTGTCGAAACATTCCTTGCGAATGTCGTGGCTCAGATAGCGCGAGATTTTTCCAGCATTGGTGATGAACAGCCAAACGATCAGGCAGAGGAAGCTGACCATCACCAGGTAGGCCGCGACCCAGAACCAGAGGCGCGGCGTCAGGCCTTGAGTGGTGGCTTCATCAATGACGAGTTTGGTGAGCGGCGCGAACGAGGCATCGCCCAAGGCAGCGCCGATGGCGACGAAGCACAACGTATAGACATTGCGCTTGTAGCGCATGGCACGCTTGAGCACGCTGATCCACATGGACCAATCGAGCTTGCCGTGGAATTCGTCTTCAACGTATTCATGTGCCATGGGAAAAGTCGCGGGTCCGAGATACGTCTTACTTGATCCACTTCTCCCAGCCGACGGGCTGCGTCCAGGCTTGTTTCATCTGGTCCTTGTAGGACGGATTGGCGGCTGGCTTGTTCGAGGAAATAATGGCGCGCACATAAAGCTCTTTGCCGGTGAGTTTGTAGCTTGCTTTGGTACCGGTGGTTGTTGCGAGAGTCTTGCCGATGTCATCGGAGTAGTGGCGCGTGATGGGCAGTTCGTTGCCTTCTTTGTCAAGCACAGGTTTGCTGGTGTCGTCAAAATCTTTGAGCGTTCCGACGAAGGTGGTGGTGAACAGAGCATCGCCATCGGGCTCGATTTCGATGGTGATCGTGTCATTATTGAATTGCACCTCGCGCAGCGTCACACCGCTGGAAGCGTAGAAATCACCGGCCAACATCGCGGCAATAATCGCTTCAGGTTCCAAGCGAGCGGATCGCACCATCACCCAGCCGCGGCCGCTCTCAGCTCGCTTGATGCGGTTGGGCGAAGCGGGGTCGCCGTGATAGTTGTGCGAATCATCGGTGCCTACGCCGTAGAGCGGGGCGGATTTCATCTTGGCGATGCGCAGGGTGTTGGCGACATCCCAGATGCGCTCGATGCTCGGATGGCTGGCGTCGCCGAGTTGGTTGACGCCGGGGTGGCCGTTGTGCACTTCGAAGAAGCGATCGAGCACGACGGCAGCAATATCCTCCGCTGTCACGCCCCATACAAAATTCGGATGATTCAGATGCGCCAGGATCGGCTTGCCCGTGCGCTCGCTCTGTTCCTTCACCTGCGTCAGATTGTTCGTCATCACCTCGCGCACACTCTTGCCACCCAGAGGCTTGATCACTTCCTGAATGTTGGTGGCGTTGATGTGGATCGGCTGCTTGCCGAACTTGTCGGTGATTTCTTCTGCTTGAATCATCAGAAACTTGCCGGGCTTCTCCACGAGCTTGCGAAACTCATCGAGTGGCTTGAGTCGCACTTCGCGCTGGTCGCCTTCGCCGCGCTGCTCAACCCACTTGTCGCCGAACTGCTCCTGATATTTGCTCAGCGCCAGCGGGCCGCCGCGTCTATTGATGTCGCGCAGGTTCATCCACTTGTCGCCCTTGCTCAGGATGTTGTGGTCGGAGAGCGCAAGAAACTCGTAGCCTTCCTTCGCGTACCAATGAGCGATCATCTCCGGAAAATCATCGCCATCACTCCAGAGCGAGTGCGTGTGCAGATTGCCTTTGTACCACTTGGGTTTCGCTTCTTCTGCTTGAATAAACATCGCTGCGCTGACGATGATCAACAGTGTTGTTGCCAGTGAACATGCGAACCATTTCGATCGGGTCATCGTGAAACTCCTTTGGAAAGCGACAGGGCATCCTACTCGTGATTGGGGCATCGTCGCATGGCGGAGGGTACACGGGCAACGTTGGGGCATCGTCGCATGGCGGACATCATGTCGTCTGCATGTCGCGCTCAAGTTCCGCTTCCAGTGAACTCTGAATGCGCCAGAGTTTTTGATACATGCCTTGCTGCTGGCGAAGCTGATCGTGTGTGCCTTGCTGCACGATTTTGCCGTGGTCGAGGACGATGATCTGATCGGCCTGCATGAGTGTGGAAAGCCGATGAGCGATGACGATGGTGGTGCGCTTGCCGTGACGATCTTTGAGTGCGCCAAGGATCATCGATTCCGTGTGGCTGTCCACAGCAGAAAGCGCATCATCGAGAATAAGGATGGCGGGATTGCGCACGATGGCGCGGGCGATGGCGATGCGCTGGCGCTGGCCGCCGGAGAGATTGACGCCGCGCTCGCCGATGACCGTGTTGTATCCCTGTTCAAAGCCGACGATGGTTTCGTGAATGTGTGCGATCTGCGCAGCTGCCTCGATTTCATTGGGCATCGCTTCACTCTTCCCGTGCCTGATGTTCTCGCCCAGTGACTTCGAAAACAGAAACGGCTCCTGCATCACCACGCCCACCTGTGACCGCACAAACTGCCGGGGCAGCGAGCGCAGCTCAACACCATCAACGCGAATCTCGCCCGCTTCATAGTCATACAAACGAAGCAACAACTGCATCAGCGTCGATTTGCCTGCGCCGCTGGGGCCCAGGATCGCCAGTGTCTGTCCGACCTCGATGTGCAGCGAAATATCACTGAGCACCGGGTGAACGCCATCGTGTGAAAAGGTGAGGCCTTCAATATCAAGTTGGCCCCTGAAAGAGTCCGGAGTGCCGAGTCCCGAGTCCCGAGTCTTGCGGCCGGCGATTGCAGGGGCAAGTGAGATTCTATCTGTATCGTCTTTCGACTCCGGACTCCGAACTCTGGACTCTGGACTTGTCTCCTCGGGCTCATCAAGAATCTCGCGCATGCGTCCCAGTGCAACGACTGCCTTGCCCAGATCGGTGAGGATGCGGCCCATCTGTCGCACAGGCCAGAGCATCATCTGGAGATAAGCGAGAAACGCATAGAGCGTGCCGACAGACATTTCGCCTTGCGTGATCCAGTACGCACCAAAGCCCAGCGCTGCACTCATCTGCAGCAGCACCAGAAAATCGGAAGCGGTCCAGTAGATCGACATCAGCGAGACCAGCCGAAACGAGTGATCGCGATAAGCCTGGTTCTTGGCAGCAAACTTGTCGCGCTCATACTGCTGCATGGCGAAGGCACGTACGACGCGGATGCCGGTGAGATTTTCCTGCACAACGGTGGTCATTTCGCTCTCGGCTTTTTCCACAGCTTTGAAGCGATACTTCACTTTGATAAAAAAGATGATGGCGAAGGTGATGATGATCGGAATCAGCGCAAGCGAGACCAGCGTCATGCGCACATCGATCGCAATCATCAGCGGGAGCGCAGTGCAGAGCAGAATCAGGGCGTTGGCAATTTCCACCACTTGCGCGGAAAGAAACAGACGCATCGTTTCGACGTCGCTGGTGCATCGCTGCACGAGGTCGCCGGTATCTGCTTTGTCGAGGTATTTGCTGGGGAGTTTTTGTAGGTGATCGTAAAGCTGATTGCGCAGCTTGCGGGCGATTTGTTCTGAAGCACCGGCGGACCAGCGAACTTTGAGGAACGTGAAAAATCCTGCGGTGGCGGTGAGGCCGATCATGAGGAGCGCCGCCATCCAGAGTTCGCTGGTCATGCGCTCGATCCAAGGCGTGACGCGGTCGAGGATGCTTAGGACTTTCGTTGAATCAACTTTTGTTGAATCAACCAGTGGTGAATCGGGTGAAGCCTCGCGGGGTGGTGTGGTTTCTGTTGGCGCGGGCGTGGTGATGTTCGGGGCAATGGCATGATCGATCGTCGCTCTGCCGATCAGAGGCACGAAGTAGGCCACAAGTGTGGCGACACCGATAGCGACAATCGCGCCGCCATAGCGCAGCCGCTGACCAGCCATCAGTCTCCAGATTGTGCGTAAAGTGGCGAACATCGAAGGGAAGATGATAGGCGAAGATTCTGCATGAAGCAGAGTCGCGCAGCGAGGACGCTGCGGCTGCGAAAGATGCGGCGGCGCTTTCTTTCATAGCCATAGCGTCCTCGCCGCGCGTGCTCACATCTGCACCTGCTGCCCATCATGTAGAAAAAGCAGCGAAGCAGTAATCTGCCTCGCGGGCAAGCCAAGCATCACCGACAGCGCATCGCGGTAAGCATCAATCTGCGGACGGTAATGATCCGCTCGCAGTTGCTTGGCGCTTTCAGTATGAATCTGATCCGTCTTGAAGTCGATGAGCTGAGCGCGCACGGGCCTTTGCTTCTCACGAATGATGACGACACGATCGAAGGTGCCACGCAGCAGATCATCGCCAAGATGCACTGCGAAATTGCGCTCGCGCCATAGCTCGATCGTTTGTCCCGATTTGATTGAAGGCGGCGAGAAGGCACGCTGCACATTGGGTTGATCGAGCGTGGCGCGAAACGTATTGATCTGCTGGGCGATCCACGTATCACTGTCTTTTCTTGCGGGCACCACTGATCGGGCCACATTCATCAGCTGATCATCCGATGGAATAAACTGCTTGTCACCGAGCCACTGAATCTGCTCAAGCCAGCGGTGGAACAAGGTGCCACGCGATTGACCTTCGCTGGTGTGGAGCGCGAGGATGTCTTCGATGGAGCGATGCGCCTCTTGATGTAGTGATGAAGGTGAAACGATCCTGCGAGAACGCGGAACCTCCGGTAGCGGCGCGGTGCCCCTTGGCTTGCGCTGATCGCTCAGCTTGTCTGCTGGTGCAGCGGTCTTCACTGGCGTTGGCGTAGCGACCTTGGCGCTGGCGTGCCAATTGGCGTTGCCGTGTTCATAAAGCATCTGATTTCCAGCGGGATCTTCTCGATCCGGCTCATCGCACAGGGCGTGGCGCAAGAGCGAGGCAAAGGATTGATCGCGCAGGCCGCGTGTGCTCAGGCCGTTCTTGGTCGCACGCACCGGCTCCGCGATCAGATGCAGCGCCTGCTTGGCGCGGGTCATCGCGACATAGAGCATGCAAAGATCATCGCGCAGTCGCCGCATGCGTTCCTGTTCGTAGGCTGCCTCGAGTGAGGTGCTCAGCGAACGGACATCCTTGTTGGTGCCGCGGTAGATCGCCTGGACTTCATCAGTGTCCGGATCGCGCAGAATGGTCACACCATCGTTGCTGGTGATCTGTCCCATTTTCTTGCCAAGCTGCGGCAGGACAACGATGTCAAACTCCAGCCCTTTGGATTTGTGAATGGTCATCACGCGCACCGGTGAACTCGAAGGCTCCTCGAAATCAGCATGTTCAACCGCATCGATAAACGGGCCCAGCCTTGCGGTGGCGTCGATCTCGTAGCGGTCTGCGAGCTCGACAAGTTGCAGCAGCTTTCGTGCGCTGGTGGTGCTGCACGAGGGTGCCAGTTTTTGAATCCACTGGCCGACAATGGTGGCGAAACTGTGCGCGAGCATCTGCGATCGAATGGCCAGCGCGGTGGATGCGGTATCGCGCGTTCGCATCGAGCGCAAACCGATGATCGAAGCGAGCGGCGAGTTGAGCACGTGAAATGCAGCAGCGGTGTGGCCGGGATGATCCGCCAGTCGCAGCGCTGACAAAATCACTTCCACCGCAGGATCATCCGTCAGATGACTGCGGCCTTCCGCACTGGCATCGACGCCTAGCGCGCGCAGGCGACTCAGCAGTGGCACCGCGGCTTTGTTAGTAGTCACCAGCACGCCGATGGATTGCTGCGGCCGTGCGCGGTGGAGATTTGCAATGTGGTCAGCCACGAAGGATTCATAGACAGCGGGCAGTGAATCACTTTCGCCCTCGGGTACGAATTCACTGCTGGTATCGGCGTGATTCCCATCATCATTCGCCTTGACGATCGCAGGTGCGGTGATGAATTGAACATGGCCTTGCAGCTTCTTCTGCTGCGCTTCATGCGCACGAAAATCCTTCGCCCACTTGCTGGCTTCTTCGCGGTCGCTTTCGCCGGTGGTCCAGGCGGGACTGCTAGGCACGGAGTTAAAAACCTGATTCACCGCATCAAGCACTGTTTGCGATGAGCGGAAGCTGACATCGAGAGTGACCTGTGCATCGGCGGTGAGATTGAGCTGCGCGGGGATTTGGTTGAACAGTTCAGCCCGGCCGCCGCGCCAGCCGTAGATCGCCTGCTTCACATCACCAACGCAGAAGAAGGTGCGCGAGCCATCGCTGTGAGCGGTGACTTCTTCAGCGAAAAGGCCGAGCACGCGCCACTGATCGAAGCTGGTGTCCTGAAACTCATCGAGCAGCAGATGACTGACGGAACCATCGAGGCGATAGCAGATTTCGGTGAGCAGCGCATCATCGCGCTTGGGCAGTTCGTGTGCGAGCTTGTAAGGAAGATCGCTGTAAAGAAGCAGCCGCTGCTGCTGGCGCAGGCGAATGTAGTGCGCATCAAAGCGATGGAGCAGGTCGTAGGTGGCCTGCGTCTGTCGGGCGACATAAGTGAGCAGCGTCGCTTTGGCATGCTCGATCAGCGGCACGAAGACGCTGAGCAAATCCGCATCGATCGCCTTCCTGTTGAACATCGGATTCATAGGATCAGCGAGAATCTTCGCAGGCAATCCCTTCTTGAGAAATGCAAGCCAGTCGCTGCGCATCGCGCTGTCGCGGCCTTGCTCAATGGCATTGACCAGCGGCTTGGTCGTGGCCGTCGCAAGCAGCGAGCCGAGCTGATTCACCAGTTCGCTCACTGCATCGAGCGGCAGCGGCGCAGGCGCATCGAGCTGTTGCCAGTGATGCTGCTCGGTAACGCGGTAGGTGTCGTAAAGCTGACTGACGATGTCATCGAGCGCCTGCGTGATCGATCGGCCAGTCTGATCGTGGTGCAGTCGTTTAAGCAGATCAATGAGCAGATCAAGGTCTTCATCGCTGAGCATCGCTTCGATGGCCTGCGTGCGCAGTCGCACCGCCAGCGCATCATTTGAATCAACCAGTTTCGGATCAGGTGGCAGCTTCAGTTCATAGCGAAAACTGGAGGCGATTCGATGAAAAAAACTGTCGATGGTCGAAACCGAAGCCCGGTGCAGCGATCGGCAAAGCGAGACGAGCATCTGCTGCGAACGCGCCCGCGATAGCGGCGCAAGCGTCATGCCATCTTCCGGTGTCAGTGCCTTCGCCAGCGCGATCTGTTCACTCTCCACCGTCGCCGCCAGTGCCAGTCTGCGCAGGATGCGCTCAAGAATTTCGCCTGCTGCCTTGCGGGTGAAGGTAGTGGCGAGAATCGTCTGAGGTTCAGCGTGGCGGTAGAGAAGATCGAGATAGCGCGTGCTCAGTTGGTAGGTCTTACCGGAACCCGCTGAGGCGCGAATGACGATGTGCGGCTTGTCGCTGATGGTCAGTTTTGAAGTGCTCATGACTCGCCCTCCATCTGACGCGTGACCTGCTGGATGATGGCAGCGCGACTGTCGTAGCCATCCATGCACAGCGCAGCGAGATCATCTTCATACTGCGGCGGTTCGCTGGGTGGCCAGAAGATTCCACTTTGAATGTTCGTGATGATCTGCTGCGCCAAGCCGGTCGCCTCATCAATGTCCACGAGCGACCATGGAGCAGGCACGAAGTTCACCGCTTCGATTCGTTTGGGCAGAAGGACATAACCCAACTCGATGTCGCCGACGATGTTGAGTGCGCTGGCCATGTGGTGATAGAGCGGAAGCTGAAGGTCGGTCCAGGCTTTGTTGTCCTTGGGGCCTTGGCGGTGCGTTTCTTCGGGGGTCTTGCCTGAGTCGCCGGTTTTGTAATCGATGATTCGGTACCGGCCGCTCTCGTGGCGATCGATGCGATCGATACGGCCGTGCACGGTGACCTTGCCGTGTTCTGTTTCAAAAATCGACTGTGCGGAACACTCGATCATCTCAGGCAGAATGTGCCAGCCATCGCGCACCATGTTCGCCTGCTGAGGTGCGAAGGCATCGAGCCGTTGCTCGAGTTGCATCAGTTGCAATCTTGCCGCGATAGGCGGTTCATCGCCGAGCAACTGGCCGGCGACATCATGCAGATGATCCTTGAGAAACGCTGCGATTTCTGCTGGATTCATCGAGTCTCGCTGATCGCTTTTGCCGAATTGATTGAGAACTTCGTGAGCGATACTGCCGAAGGTCATGCCGTCGAGTTCGACGCAGTGATCATCAATGGCGCGGAGTTTTTCGATGTGTTTCAAATAGAAGCGATAGGGGCAGGCCAGGTAATCCTTGAACCAGGTGACGCTCATGCGCTCGATCGGTTTCGTCGGCAGCTTCGGTGCGGGAATGAGAAAGCGATTGCCGCCAGCGAGTGCGAACAGGGCGTGGTTGCCTTGGCCGACGGCTTCGTGATCTTTGGGATAGAAGTGAAGGATGCGCTGCGCGAGCATGTCGGCACTGCCGGTGAGAAGCAGACGACTGGGCGCGAGCGGCTCATCATCGTGGCCGCGTCTGCCGGCGATGAGCGCCAGATGTTTCTTGCTGTGCAGCATGGCGGTGAGCGCTGCAGCATCGCGGGCATAGCGCCGCGCGCTATCGACGAGGCCAAGCGATTTTCGCAGATGATCGGGGAGAAACGCATCGCCTGATGTGGACTGGGGAATGTGGTGTTCGTTGAAACCGGTGATGATCAGGGCCGGCGCATCATCGAGCACCAGTTCGAGCCAGCCGAGGAGTTCGATGGCGCTGCCGCTGGGTTCATCGGCAGTGGGCGTGGCTTCACTGGCGATGAGCGAGGTGGTGAGCGCGATCGCATCCGCGAAGGAGAGCATCGGCGTCGTCGGGTCCTGCGGGTCCAGTTCCTCTTGCTCGCGCAGCGCGTTTGCGATCATTTCCAAAGTGCGAATCAGGTCGCCATCTTCGCGGTTCTGCGGGTTCAGAGATGCGTGAGCATAGACCTGCCTGAGCAGATCAGCGATGGCCTGGCTCCATGCAGGCAGCGAACGACGAAGCTGCGGATGCTCGGGCAACAAGGCATGAATCGCATCGTGAATTTGCTTGAGTTTCAGGGCGTTTTCAGAATCGCCCAGCCAGTCGCCAGTGTGCCGCGAAGCCAGGTGTTCGCTGATGTAGCGGTCCAGCAACGTGAGCCAATGTTCGATGATGTCATGTGCGCCAGTAGCCGTGGCGAGCAGATAGCGCTCGATGTCGGGATGCCTTAAGAGTGATGCGAAGTCATCGGTGCGCTGATGGCGAATGTAGGCAGCGAGGCTGGTGAGCAGGAGCCCGGGTCTGGACTGCGCGATGGGTCTGCCGGCGGCCCAGTGAGTGGGCAAGTTGGAGAGCGCGAGCGTTCGCTGCACAGCGCCGGCGAGTGAGTCATCGCCTAAACCGATGGTGATTTGCGTGGGGTGAAACTGCTCAGATATCGCGCGGGTGCTGTCAGCGCTCGCGTGGCCACCATCGAGCATGGGATCAAGCAGTCGTGCGACGAGCATCGACTGATCGCGCGGCTGACTCACGACGTGAATCATGCTCTCGGGCACATCAATGAATCGCTCGGCCCAGTGCGCAGGCGTGACGCAGCCCCACTGATCAAAGGCATCACGTTCGCTTTGCGGCGCGTGAATCAGACAGGTCACATGCTCGGACAATGGGGTGAGCATCTGCCGCACCATGCGGTTCAGATCGGTCAGTGAAAGGAGAATGATGTCGCCGTCGGTGGTGCAGCGCTTCTGCGATATCGCAGCAGCGTGGGCCATGTTTTGATCGCAGTAATTGCGCGCACCCAGCGAGCTGCGATAGGCCTGGTGCAACTGGGCCAGCGCCTGCCAACGGGGCGCATCATTGAAATCAACCTGCTTTTCGCACTGCGTAATGACATCATCGACGGTCAACGATTCACCGGCCAACTCGTCATCCAACTTCGCCAGATCGCGGGCCAGCGCCAGCCAGCCCAGCAGATCATCATCCTCGGGCGGCTGCGGCACGATCGCTTCAAGAATTTCCCGCTGCCCACTGCGAAGGGCGTGCGCTCGTGTCAATAGCGATTGCAAAGGCGATGCAACGGCCACTTCACTTTCATATAGCAACTCAGGCAACTGCCCCAGCGTGATGATGCGAGGCGGAACGAAAATGCCCGCTGCTTGCGTCAGATACTCGAGCAACCTGCGACCCGCCCGTGCACCAGGCAGCACGATGATCACCTTGCTCATGTCGTAGCTCGTCGCCGTTTCATAGCGATCGCGAAGCCACTTCGCTGCGCTCGGTAGGCAAGGCTGATCCCATCCCAGAAAAACACGACGTTCGTTCATGTGCAGATTATGCCACGATTCTTGATTGGTCGGTGGGGCGTCGATCGCTAAAGATTCTTTGAAAGAAAAAAGTGCAGTGCCCTCGCCGGGCGGGCCGTTCAATCGCCACGTGGCTCAGACCTTTGCAGCCGTCAGTCGCAGTGTTTCGCTCGCGATTGGAGCACCAGCGCGCATGCTCACCAGCGCGAGCGAATTATCCGAGCCGTGAAGCGTAAGCGAGCGGACGCTTCGGGAGTCCGTTGTGTTACGCACCACTCGCTCGCTTTCGCTTGACGGCTCAGACAAAGCCCTCACGCTTTGATGTGCTTCTTTGCGAAATAGAGGCCGGCCCAGAGTTTCAGGTCGATCATCGTGGTGGCGCTCTCGCGCTTTTTCAGCCAGGACTCGACGCGGGAAAGTTTGATGCAGTGCGTGGTGATGTCTTCGTGGCCATCGCCTTCGCCTTTGCCGATTTTCTTCAGGCCGGTGGCGAGGAAGATGGTGATGACTTCATCGCACAGGCCAGCCGAGGGTGGGCCTTGGGTGATTTGTTTCATGCGGCTGGCGGTGTAGCCGGTCTCTTCGAGCAGTTCGCGATGGGCACTGGTGGCGAGCGCTTCATTCTCTGTCCCTTCGATGTCGCCAGCCAGACCGGCGGGCAGTTCGATGATTGTTTTGCTTAGTGCAGGGCGAAACTGTTCGATCAGGATGATTTCGTTTTTCGCGGTGATGGGCACGACCATGACGATGCCTGTGACCTTAGTTCGCTGAGCGAATTCCCATCGGCCGCGCTGAACGAGACGGATGTATTTGCCTTCGTGCAGCGTGACGGATTTGGGTGGGCGTTTGGCCATGGTCAGATGATATCGCTGTTGGACGAGGGTGCCTTCGTTAAGTTCCAAATTACAAGAACCAAATTACAAACGAGCTCCAAAGTTCAAGAAGCAGAAATGGAACCAAAAGAGAATGTTACGCTTTCGCTCTGATTGATTTTTGGAGCTTGTTTGTGATTTGAGTTTTGCGATTTGTTCATTCGCTCCGATGCCAAGGGCAGTCAGAAGTTCAAAGGCGTGGTTGCAAGATGAGCCAGTGCATCGCGGTTGCCCGGTAATCCCTAGAATAGAGTGATGGACTACATCATCGTCGCAATTCTCGGTGTGCTGCTTGGCCTGGTCAGTCTGCTTGCCATCATGAAGCGGCGGTCGGGGATGCAGACAGCGGTGCAGACGCATTCGTCCGTGGTCGAGATGAAATCCGTCGGCGAACTGATCGTCTTTCGCGTTGTCACCAAGGAAATCGTCACCGCCAGCAAACACTGGTTCGGCACCATGGGTGAGAATTATCTCTCGTGGTTCATCTCCGGCAAGAAGATGGCGATGATCTTCGTCTTCGGTATCGATTTTAAATATGACCTGCGCAGCCAGGCTTTTCGTATTGAGGAGACGGCCAACGGGGATGTCACGCTGCGCATGCCGCCTTGTGAGTATGAAACGCATCTGCGCGATGTTTCGTTTTATGACGAGCAGAATGCGAAGCTGCTGCCTGGCCTGTTGCCTGATGTGATCAGCAAGGTGCTCGGCGGCGGGCTGACGGAGACGGATAAGAATCGTCTGGTGGAGACGGCTCGAACGCAGGCCGATGCACTGGCGCGGGCGATGGTCGAGCGAATGACGCCTGAGGTGCAACACTCGGCAGAGCAGACCCTGCGAACCCTGGCGCGAGGCTTCGGCGCCAAGCGCATTGATGTGGATTTCACCGCCTCGAAACTCGTCTCCTCCGGCAAGGCCGATGTGAGGATGCTGGAAAATCTCGACACCACGGGCGGGAAGAAGTAGAGGCCAGAGGACAGAGGTCAGAAGTCAGAGGTCAGAGATCAGAGGACAGAGGTCAGAGGTCAGAAGTCAAGGGGGCCGAAGACAGACGTCAGAGGTCAGTTTGAGCTGATGGACGATGTCTATTTGACTTTGCTGACTTCTGACATCTGACCTCTGACCTCTGACCTCTGACATCTGACCTCTGACCTTTTCTCCTCACCCGGGCTCGTTGCCTGTTTTCCATTTGATGTTGCATCCGATGCTTGGCTTCTGTTCCGCGACAACGGGTTTGCCTGCCAGCAGGGCATCGAGTGCAGCGCGTAAATCTCGGCCATCAGATTTGGCTGGCGATTGATAGTTGCCAGGCCCAAGGCGCGAAGGGCGTGTGTCATCGAGTTGGCCGCGGTAAACCAGATGGCGGTTCGCATCGAAGAGGAAAAAGTCCGGCGTACATACTGCGCGATATGCCTGTGCCACCGCTTGCGATTCATCATAGAGATAGGCAAATGTGAACTGGTTGGCCGCTGCAAACTCGCGCATCTTGTCCGGGCTGTCCGCAGGATGGGTGGTGATATCATTGGAACTGATGGCGAAAAGAGCGATGCCTTTGGCCTGGTAATCGCTGGCAATCGCGACGATCTGATCCTTCACATGCAGCACAAACGGGCAGTGATTGCAGATGAACATGATGAGCATGCCTTTGCTGCCTTGGGCGCTGTGGAGTGATACATTCTGGCCGGTGCGGGTGTCGGGCAGCATGAAATCCGGAGCGGTGGTACCCAAGGGCAGCATGGTGGAAGCAGTCTGTGCCATGGAACAATCCTTGCTAAATGTAGGGTGATTCGAGTAGTTTACGTTGCATGACCCGGAGGGATTGACGCTTGAAGATCTATGGCGATATGTCGTCGCAGTTGCTTGATGAGATTGCGGTGCTGCGCGCCCGCATCGCTGATCTGGAAAAAGTCGAAGGCGATCGGCAAAGCGCTGAGCTGGCCTTGCGCGAAAGTCGCATTCGTCTTCGCACGGTCGTCTCCAATGCCCCGATTGTACTCTTCGCGCTCGATGCCAACGGCGTGTTCACACTCTCCGAAGGCAAGGCTCTGGAATTGATCGGATACAAACCCGGTGAAGCGGTGGGGCAGTCGGTGTTTGATATCTACAAGGATGTCCCCAAAGTTCGCGATGATTGCAGGCGAGCACTACGTGGCGAAGTATTCACGACGATTCTCGAACTTCCTGACGCCGCTTTTGAAACGCGCTACACGCCACTGCGAAACGCTGCCGGCGAAGTCAACGGCTGTATCGGTGTGGCGACGGACATCACCAGCCGCCTGCGCGCTGAGCGCGAACTGCGCGCCAGCGAAGAAAAGTTTCGCATGCTCGCCGAGAACGTGCCCGGTGTGATCTACCTGTGCAAGAACGATGAGCGCTTCACCGTCATATATCTCAGCGAAGCGATGGAGAGCCTGGTGGGCATTCCCGCCGCGCGTTTCTTGTCGGATGAGGCCTGCTTCAAGGACATTATTCACCCCGATGATTTAGCCAAGGTTTACCAGCAGGTGAATCAGGCGATCGCTCGCCGTGAGACTTATCAACTGATCTATCGCATGGTGCGTGCGGATGATCGTGTGATCTGGGTGCAAGAGCATGGTGCGGGGGTGTTCAAGGGGAATGAACTGGCCTTTCTCGAAGGCTATATCACGGACATTACAGATCGCATCGCCAGCGAACAGGCCTTGGCGCAGTCGCGCGAAGAACTGGAGCGCCGGGTCATCGAACGCACTGCCAATCTCAAGGCTGCCAACGAGCGCAACCTGAAAATTCAGGAAGAACTGGCCCACGTTCTGCGCGTGGCCACCGTAGGCGAATTGGCCAGTGGCCTGGCGCACGAACTGAATCAGCCACTGTCGGTGATTAACAATTACGTGCAAGGTGCCAGGCGGCGGATCGAAGCCAAAGCCATCACTCAAGAGGAACTGCTCGGTGCCTTCGAGAAGATTTCCGCGGAGTCCAGTCGTGCTGCATCGATCCTGCAATCGGTACGTCACTATCTGAATCGGCGAAGCACCGTCGGGCTGACTTGCGATTTGAATATGGTGGTGCGTAGCGCGGTGGAACTGGTGGAACTGGGCATTCGCGATCATCAGGTCGAGTTGAAAATGGAGCTTCCTTCTGATCTGCCTGCCGTCGAAGCGGATGCGGTGCAGATTGAACAGGTGATCCTTAATCTGGTGCGCAATGGCATCGAGGCGATGGCGTCCATGCCAGCGACTGGGCGTCGCTTGCGGATTCAGACGCATCAGACGAGTGAGTCGGTCGTGCAGACCACCATCGAAGACGCTGGCCCCGGTCTGCCAGGTGAACTGGCGGCAAGTGTGCTCAAGCCGTTTTTCTCTACCAAGCCGACGGGGATGGGCATGGGCCTTTCGATCAGCCGTTCCATTATTGAAGCGCACGGCGGCCGATTCTGGTTTGGCAATATTGCTGAATCATCAACGAAGGCAGACAATGCTTCTGCCATTGGCGGTGCTCGATTTCAGTTCACGTTGCCCATCTTAAGGAAACCGACATGATCACACTCTCGCAGTCGCCTACTGTCAAAGCGATCCTCGCCAGAGCTGTTGTTTTCATCGTCGATGATGATTCAGCCATGTGCGAATCACTTTGCTGGCTGATTGAATCGATTGGCCTCAAGGCAAAGTCATTCACTTGTGCGGCTGCGTTTTTGAGTGACTACGATCCCCAGCAGCCGGGCTGTCTGATCACCGATGTCCGCATGCCGGGTACGAGTGGTTTGGAGCTTCACGCCAAACTGGCCGCGGCGGGCTCGCCTCTGCCCGTGCTGCTCATCACCGGGCATGGCGATGTGCCCATGGCGGTGCGGGCCATGCGGCATGGGGCCTTCGACTTCCTGGAAAAGCCCTTCAACGATCAGGCACTGCTCGAAAGCATTGGGCAGGCAATTGAGCACAATCATCATCAGCGGGAAGCGCGTCGGCTCCAGCAGCAGCACGAGCAAAAGCTCGACTCCCTCACCTCGCGCGAACGTCAGGTGCTCGATCTGGTCATTCAAGCTAGACTTAATAAACAAATTGCTGGTATCTTGGGCCTCAACGAAAAGACCATCGAAAGCCACCGTGCCAATGTGATGAAAAAAATGGGTGCTGCAACCGTCGTGGAACTTGTGCGTATGGTAATGGGACAGCCGCTGAATGGCGCAGGCGATGGCGTGGCCTGAAGCGACGCATGGTAGGTGATTGGTTTGGCATGGATTTGAAAGTCCACGTGAATTTTCTTTCATTCATCGGACGGTCGGTCGTTGTGCAAGTTGTTTCGATTGGGCCTGGCGGGGTGGTCATTCTCCGCCCAATTCTCCGCCCAATGGTTTCCGTGCGAATGGTTTCAATACTCTGATCTGTGCTGGCAGCAATTAGGAGTTCCTGGGATGAGCGACCGATCAACCGTTTTTCTGGTGGACGATGATGCCTCGATTCGCAAGACCTTGCCTCTTGCAATCGCGCGGCGCAGCTATGAAGTGAAAGCGTTCGAGTCAGCCGAGGCATTTCTCGAAAGTTACGACGGCCACACGCCCGGCTGCGTCGTGCTCGATCTGAGCATGCCCAAGATGAACGGCTTATCCCTTCAGGAGGAAATGAACCGCAGGCAGTGGACTCTGCCCATCATTTTTCTTTCAGGCTTTGGCACCGTCGAAACCGTCGCCAAGGCGATGAAAGCGGGGGCCGTCTATTTCTACGAGAAGCCCATCGAGGCGCCACAATTGGTCAAGTGCATCCGCGAAGCCCTCGCCCTCGATCAGGCCAATCGCCGCAAACAAACCAGGCAGTTGGAAGTCGAGGAGCGAATCAGCAGGCTCACGCGCAGACAGCGTCAAGTGATGGAACTGGTCGTCAAAGGCATGACCAGCAAACAGATTGCCGACAAATTTGGCCGCAGCATCAAGACAGTGGAAGTACACCGTTCGCAGATTCTGGGCCGAATGGAAGTGCAAGGCGTCGCGGAACTGATCAACCTGGTGCTGGGGCCTCGCTGAAGCTGATCCAGTGCGCTGTCGTCTTCAATGCTCGTGCCCCTTCACTGCGCCGCCTGTTTCGAGATAGCGCAGCACGTCGAGCACTTCCGACTCCTTGAAGATATTCATCAGCCCCAGTGGCATCATTGAAGTTTGTCCCTTCGTGCGATCTTCGATGTTGCTCTTGAGTACTTTCTGAGGCACCGGATTCTGCGGATTGGTCACGATCATCACCGCATCATCCGTCTCGCCGGTCACCAGCCCGAATAGACGATCGCCTTCGCTGGTCTCGATGATCTGCGGGCGGTATTTCTCATCGATCACTTTCGAAGGCTCCAGAATTTCGCGAAGCACATCAGCCCGGTTGCCTTTCCACTTCTTGAATACCTCCGTCAGTTCCGGGCCAACCATGCCGCCTTTGCCTTGCACCTTGTGACAGAGCACGCAGCCTGCTTCACTGAAATAGATCGCACCGCGCTCAGCACTGGCGCTCTTGTCCATGGCTAGGAGTTTGTCCTTGAAGTCATTGGGCGTCCACTGCTTCACCAGTGATCGCGTGTTGCCCAGCGGGTCCTTGGGTTCAACAGGCGAAGCATTGAACGCATCCAGATCCTTCACCACCACCATCACGCCATACATGCGACGCCAGTGGCCGGGGTATGTACAGACATAGGGATATTCGCCAGGCTCAGTCGGCGCGGTGAAACTCAATCGCCCGGTCTGCCCCAGTTGCACCAGTTGCATCGCGGCGAGTATTTTCTCAGACTTCGGAATGAATTGCTTCACACTCGGGTCATTGCTTGGCTGCATGGTCTCAGCAGCCGTGCCGATCTCTTCGAGCGCGCCAGGTGCAACGACCACAAAATTGTGAGGCATCACATCGGTGTTCTGAAAAATCACCTGCACCTGCTTGCCCGCTTCCACCGCGAACCATTTCTGATCAAACACCATCTGCTCCGGCGGTGCCTTGAGCACAATCACCCGTACGCCCAAAGCGCCCAAGGCTTTCTTGATAGGCGCTGCTTTTTCAGCGCTGAGCTTGCCCGCCAGTTCATAGCCAAGCTGCGTCGCATCGATTGAAGCGGGCCAGGTGCGGGCGTCAGCGTCCGTCGCTTCAAGCAGTTTCACGATGGCATGCGCGATCGGCTCCATATCAGTTTCAGGCCATTTTGCGGCAGGAATCCGCTTGATCGCCCCAGCAGCGGCGGCAGCATCATTACCCTTGATCAGGAGCCCGCTTAGTAAACTGAACGCAGCTTCCTCCTTGCCGGGCACAAAGCTCACCGCATCCATCGCAGCATGGCGCGTCACATCATCACTGGTTTCGCCGATGGCCGATTCAGCAGCAGGATAGATCGCAGCGAGAATGGCTTTGTCCTTGATGAGCGCTGCCGAGCCAAAGAGATACCGCTGGCCGTTTTCTTTTTCAGTGGTGAGCTGCATCGCCTGGTCAATGGCGCCATCGGCAACCATCATCGCCCCGTAGCCGATTTCTTTGGCGCGTGCGTCGTTGCCATCACCCGCCAGCGTCACCAGTTCATCGCGCTTCTGCGTCAGCACATCCTTTTTCTCGCGCAGCAGCATCGCGCCAAGTTCCTCAAGCATGGCCTGCCTCTGTGTAAGCGTTTCTTCATCGGTCTCTTCATCGACGCGGACAATCGCTGCAATCAGTTCGCCGGCAGCGCTGCTCTTGTTTAATTTCACCAGCGCCTCAACCGCCTCTTTGCGATATTTGCCATCGAGACCCGGACGAGTCAGTAGAGCGAAGTAGATCGGGGCGTACATGATGTGATCGGTCTTGCGCTCAAGCGAGGCAAGTTGCTTGTTACTCAGTTGCCTCAGTTGAAATTCAACAACACGCGGCGACTTGTCCAGAAAAATCGTCGGCGCAGGTTCCTCGGCAGCAGGCCCATGCTCATGCTCCTGTGCAAAACAGATCGGCGAAGTGAGCACACACGAGGCAGACAACATCATCGTGATAAGCAAGCGAATCATGGCGGCAATCCTCGAATCGGTGATGGTTCAGTTTGAAAATGAAGCGGAGAATCATAGGGTATAAGGCGGGGCGCTTAGCGAAGCATCGAAACACTACTTCGCGGTCGCATCATCGCTGCCGCGCATGCGTTTGCGGAGTTCGCGGATTCTCGCTTTGAAAGGCGGGTGAGAAGCGAAGTAAGCACCCAGCGAATCTTCCGGATGATCGCCTGCCAGGGTTTGCAATCGCTGCATCATCTGCACGGTTGCCTGTTCATCAAAGCCCGCTGCACGAGAGAGCTTGAGGCCAAAAGCATCGGCTTCGAATTCGTGATCCTGCGAGTAAGCAGCGGAGAGAAAACGCGATCCTGCCTGAACAGCCATGCGCCCCAGCGCACCGCCGATGGGCACCGCTTTGGTGGCGGTGTTCACCAGCGTGGAATTGACCATGCGCTGCATGGCGTGGCCGCGCACGACGTGGCCCATTTCGTGGCCGAGGATGAAGGCCAGTTCATCTCGGAAGGAATCGCCACTGGCGCACAGATCGATGAGCGATCGCGTGATGTAGATGAAGCCGCCGGGCAAGGCGAAAGCGTTCGGTTCGTCCATACGGACCGCCTTAACGGAAAACTTTCGCAGTTTGTTTTTCGTTCGCTCCGCCAGTGCATTGGTGATTTCGTCAAGCAGTTCGATGATGGGTTCATCCGATTCGAGTTTGGATTCCTTTTCAAACTCAGCAGCGATCTCGACGCCTGCATCGTATTCCGCTTTGATGACGTCTTCATCACTGCCGGTGATGGATTGGAAAATCCATTTGCCTTTCTGCACACCCGCACGAACGGATCGTCCCATGTTGTAAAAAAAGCCAGCCATGGCGGTATTGTAGTTGCGATCAGCATCGCTCTCTCAAATGCGCCGGCGCGAGAACGTCGCAGCTATCAATCACTAAACCCTTGATTTGTGGTTCATAATATGCTAAACTATGGCCGGATCGATCCTCTCTTTTCTTGCGGGGGCTTGGATATGAAGACTGTTGACCTAGCCGGTATTTCCGTTGCTGTTTTCGGACTTAACTCTTTCGCTATGAATGCGTTGCGCCTCATTAATAAGGGTTTCCTGGTAGACGTCTACCCGTTTACCCCTAGACACGCTTTAACCTATTTAATTAAAAAGACTTACGGTGGGATGTTGAATTGAAAAAAGCTCAGGGTAGACAAACCTGAAATTGCGTTAGCACGATCTGGACATTCTTCACTGGCAGGGCATCGCCGCGTTGACCTCTGGCCGCTGACCTCTGACTTCTGACTTTTGACCTCTTGATAGCCACCTGCCGCTCACTGCCTTACACTGCGCTTATGTCACAACACATCACCATCATCGGCGACGGCTCCATGGCGACGGTCTGTGCTTTACTCTTAGATGGCAACGGCCATCGCGTCACTGTCTGGGGCGCGTTTGGCGACAACATTGCCGAGCTGATTCAGACGCGCGAGAACAAGCGATATCTGCCGGGGCATCCGATTCCTGAATCGATTCGCTATACCGCTGACGATGTCGGTGCCTTCAAGGATGCCGACTTGATTTTGTCAGCGGTGCCCACGCAGTATGTTCGCCGCGTGTGGGAACGATTGGCTCCGCACACGCCCAAGGATGTACCCATCGCCTCCGTCGCCAAGGGCATCGAAAATGAAACGCTGCTGCGGCCGTCGCAGGTCATTGCCGATGTCCTGCTCCAGTGTGCACCTAGTGCCAACAACCCCGACAAAGCAGCCCGGCCACTCGCTGCGATCTCCGGGCCTTCGGTCGCTGATGAACTTGCGCGTTGCCTACCCGCGACCGTCTGCGCTGCCAGTGATGATGAAGCCTTTGCACGTTCGCTTCAGGAAACATTCACGACGAGCTGGTTTCGCGTCTATACCAACAGCGATCTCCTAGGCGTCGAACTGGCGGGCGCAACGAAGAATGTCATCGCGCTGGCGGCGGGCATCCTCGATGGTCTTCAGGCAGGCAACAACGCCAAGAGCGCACTGCTCTCGCGTGGCCTGGCGGAGATCACACGACTTGGTCTGGCGATGGGCGCCAAGCAGGACACGTTCTTCGGCATCGCAGGTGTCGGCGATCTGGCGACGACTTGCTTCAGTCCCACCGGCCGTAATCGTACGTGTGGCGAGCAGCTTGGCCGCGGAAGAAAATTGGAAGAGGTGCTTTCCTCCATCAACGGTATCGTCGAAGGCGTCGCTACGACCAAGTCGGTCGTCGCTCTCGCGCAGAAGTTCAAAGTGGAAATGCCCATCACGCAAGCGGTGCACGAAGTGCTATTTGAAGGCCTCGATCCTATTGAGGCGATCAGTCAATTGATGAGCCGAAAGAGCAAGCCGGAACGAATTGCGTGAGAAGGGCGGTTGTTTCGCGCGGGGGCCGTAAATAGTGGATGATCGATCACGTAGCAATTCGAAGTGCCATGCGGTTGGTCTTTGAGATTGGCAAGTGATTTTTCCCCTAAATCATCCCGCGAAATGAAGAACGCTCCCCCGCTCGTTCGATAAGAACAATCAGATGGCAGCCGCGAAATCAACTTCGACCACTCAGCGCAGGAAGTTCATTAAGCCCAGGCACAAGCGAGTCGCTGCCGGCTGGATGACGTGGGCTGTCGTCGTGCTTCAGGCTTGCCTGCTGGTGACGCTTGCCGTCGCACCGCGCTGGAATCCGCCACGTGGCCAGTTTTTTGAAGTCGTCTGGGCCTGGATGCACAAGCCTTCGTTCTACCCCTTCGTCGCGCTGCTGGTCATCGGCCCGGTCCTCTCCTTCCTCGCCTCGCAAATCAAAGGCACGCACCGATGGTGGCTGCTCATCACCTGGTCAGCCTTCTTCATCATTCTCGTCAACTTCTTCGGCGACCGCGTGATGGTGATGGGAAGGATGCTGTGGTGGCGGTATTTGGAGTAGGAAAAAGCGAGAAAGCGGGAAAGCGAAAAAGCGAGAAAATCGGAAAGAGGTCAAATATTGTTCGAGGCTTCGGTTGATGAAATCCGAATTTTTCGCTCTCCCGCTTTCTCGCTTTTCCGCTTTTCTTAATCCAGTCCGCTAAACAAAAAATATTCCATCAGCTCATGTCCATGCTTCACGTGTAGGTCGCTGTCGTTTGCGTTTTCTTCGTTGAATGTTTTGCTCACCACCGCACGCACATTTTTGCCTGCGACTACAAACGGCACCGGCGTCGCGTCGTGCTTTCTCGTGGCGACTCGCGTGTAGTGATCGGGCATCATGAGGATGCGCCAGCCGCCGTAGGCCGTTTCATTTTTCAATAGATGATCGAGCACCGGGCCCACGACGTGGGTGTCGATCGCTTCAATCGCGGCGACTTTCGTCTTCGCATCGGCAGCGTGTGACGCTTCATCGGGGGCTTCGATGTGAATGCAGACGAGGTCGTATTTTTCCAGGGCGGCGATGCCGTGCTCGCCTGATGCTTTGTAGTCGTTGTCGTGATAGCTGGTTTGGCCGGGCACTGCGAGTCTGTCCCAGCCGATGAATGTGCTGATGCCTGCGAGCAGATCGACAGCGGTGATCATCGCGCCCTTGAGGCCGAAGCGCTCTTCAAAACTTTCCATCGTCGGCCGCTGTCCCTGACCCCAAGGCCAGACATGCGTCGCAGGATTCACACCCAACTCACGACGAGTCTGATTGATCTCATGCTCCGCAAAAATCACTTCGCTCTGCGCGACCATGCGATTGAGCAGTTCCGCATGCTCGCCGCCCATCGGCAGATGTTTACGCATCGACTCGCCGGGCACATCGTGCGGAGCTGTGGTCACCAGTTCCGACCAGTCGCGCTCGCCCGAAGAATCCACCATGATGTTGCGATAGCTCACGCCCGGATAAAGCGTCATGCCAGGCAAGCCGCCGCTCGATTCAATGCCCTGTGCAAACTCCGTCAGCAGCACTCGGCCTTCCTGATCGCTAATGTGTCCGGCGGAGTGATCCTGCATTTGCCCGTCGATGACGGTGATCAGATTCACGCGGAAAATCCAGTCCGTTGCGGCAAGCGGAATGCCCAGCGCTGCGGCCTCGAGTGGAGCGCGGCCTTTGTGATATTTCCGAGGGTCGTAACCGAGCACCGACATGCAGCAGACATCGGAGCCGCAAGGCATGCCTTGGGGTGTGGTCGCGGCAGTACCGAGGCGACCCATCTTGGAAAGGCGATCCATGTTGGGCGTGCGTGCCGCTTCGAACGCGGTCTTGCCATCGAGTTCATCAAGAGGAAAATCGGCAGCACCATCGGGGATGATCAGAACGTATTTCATAAGCGCGAATCTTAGCAGGAAGGAAACGAGGCGCGATGCGTTGCGCTAAGCCGCGACTCAACGAGTCGCGGACGCTAGCGGCCTGAAGGCGGATCATCCGCGCCAAAGATCTGAGGCCTCGACGATCGCGCCGCGCCAATCAGCGGCCAAAGGATTGCTCTATTGTTCGTAGCTCCAACAGTCCGTTGACGTCCGCGACGTGTTACGTCGCGGCTCATGTTTCAACCCGCTATGATCGCGGCGTGAGCAAATTGACGTTGCCAACAGGTTGCCGAATCATCGAAGGCGTGGTCACCACGGTGAGTGATGCCACGGGTTTTTCGCCGCAAGATGGCTCTCGTGATGCGGCTCTGTTGCCGCTGATTAATGTGGCACCGATGGGGCCGATCGTGGATAAGGCGATGACGAAGCTGATCCTTCGGCCGTTCACTTCATCGACGACTTATCACAATCTCAAACGCACCGGACAAGGTGTGTTTCACATCACCGATGATGCGCTCTTGATCGCTCGCGGCGCGATTGGAAAGATCAAGGCGTGCTGGGAACATACAACGGCTGACACTGATGCCGTCGCGGTGCGACATGCGACCCATGTGGCGGGCGTGGTTCTGGCGGGGGCTTGCCGATATCATGAGTTTGAAGTGGTGTCGCTGGATGATTCGCAGGAGCGAACGCACATTGAAGCGCGTGTGATTCACGCCCAATCGCTACGGGATTTTCTCGGCTTCAACCGTGCCAGACACGCGGTACTCGAAGCAGCCATCCTCGCCACGCGGATACATCTGACCGGTGCTGCAACAGTTCTCGCCGAGTTCGACCGCCTGCAAAGCGCCATCGACAAAACCGGCAGCGACGCCGAACACCAGGCGATGCAGGAACTGCGAGCCTTCGTGCAAAGCCATGTTTCCTGACTTCTGACCTCTGAATGCTGACTGCTGATAGCTGATTGCTTCCCCACAATGATTGAAGTTCAAACCCCATGTCGTCTGCACTTTGGCCTGCTCGCTTACAGCCGGGATGATGCCCGTCAGTTCGGCGGCGTCGGCCTCATGGTGCGCCAGCCTCGCATCGCCATTCGCGTGCAGCCTTCGGATCGCTTCACCGCCACCGGCCCCATGGCTGAGCGCGCGCTTTCCTTCGCGCACACCTTCGCAGGCAACTGGGCGGCGCAGAATTCAACTCTGCGTGCAACACAGACCGCAAGAATAAAATCGCGTGAATCCAGTGCGAACGATGATCGCATCGCGCGCGAACCCATCGCCATCCAAGGCGCTGCCATCGACATCATTCAAGCCCCGCGAGCTCACACCGGCCTGGGCACCGGCACCCAACTGGCCATGGCTGTCGCACACGCCCTGGCCAAACTCTTCACGCATGATGATGAAGAGGAACTGGGCGTCAGCGAACTGGCCCACCTCGTCGGACGCGGTGCTCGCTCCGCCATCGGAGCCCACGGCTTCTTCCACGGCGGCCTCATCATCGAAGGCGGCAAACGCCATCACGATGACCTTTCCCCCATGCTCGTGCAGCAATCGTTTCCACCCGATTGGCGTCTCGTCCTCATCTGCCCTGATCCGCTCGTGGGTATTCATGGCAAGCTGGAAAAACAGGCCTTCGCGAAGATGCCGCCCATCCCGCAGGAAGTCACCGGCCAAATGTGCCGCCTCGTCCTCATGGGCATCCTTCCCGCCATCATCGAGCGCGACATCACCGCCTTTGGCCGAAGCTTGTACGAATTGCAACAGCGCGTGGGCGAATGTTTTGCTGCTGCGCAAGGTGGTATCTACGCCAATCCACTACTCGAGCGCATCGTGCACCACATCCGTAAACAAGGCATCGAAGGCGTAGGCCAAAGTTCCTGGGGCCCAACGCTGTATGCAGTGACGGAGAGCGAAGAGACGGCGCAGCAGCTTGCCGCCGATGTGCGCTCGCGCTTCGATTTGTCGCAGCGTGAAGTGTTCATCACCGCCGCCGACAATCAGGGATGTGAAGTGCGCGCGTGATGAGAAAAATCGAGTCCCCGTTTAGCCGCGGAGCATAGGCTTGGCGCCGCTCCGCGCGGAGCGGCGCCAAGCCTATGCTCTGCGGCTAAACGATAAAAAACGCCGACGTTGTCGTCGGCGTTTGATCACTTCTTAATTTCTACACCCAAAACCCGACACCCGCTTCTCACTTCTGCTTCATCGCAGCCGCGAGAATCTCGCTGGTGCTTGGGCGCATGATGCGTGGGTCCACCTGTTCACCTTTGAGGAGCGTTTCGCGGACCTGTTTGCCGCTGATGAAGACGGGTTTTTCTTCTTTGTGATTTTCCATGAGATCGACGCGTTTGATCGAATCGTAATACGCTGCGAAGCCGACCTTCACGGGTTTGACGAGCAGGTCGCCGTTGAGTTTCTCGAAGATTTCCTGAGCATCGAAATCGCCCCAGATCGCGGTGCCATCAGCGTAGGGTGCATCGGCATGTTTGCGGCCGATGACGATGTGGGTGAAGCCCATGTTCTGGCGGTAGATGGCGTGCATGATCGCTTCGCTGGGGCCGCCGTAGAACATCTTCATGTCCAGGCCGATGAGCAGCGTGCGATCCTTCACGGTGTTTGCCGGGGGGCCGACCTTCTTCCAAAGTTCAACATCGCTGTCGCCATCGCCCAGTTCACCTGAGTCGATCAGCCGCTTATAGGTCTGCATGCGAACGAGTCCGTTCACATCATCGCCCTTGGTTTCACCGAGCAGAGGATTGAGAACAGCGGCCGCGTTTTTGCCTTGCTTGAGCAGCCACTCCAGGCCATAGACCATGGCGTATTCGTGAGCGCGGTGCAGAGGATTGCGCGTCTGGAAAGCGACGACAGCATCCCAGCCCTTGGCATCGAGCAGTTTGCGAATCTGTGCGGGGGTCTTGATGTACTGACCGAACTGCGGATGCACTTCCTGCTCAATGACGCTGACGCTGCCGCCTAAGAGGTGGGTCTTGTCGATGTTGTCCGGGTTTTTGAGAACGATGTCAGCGCCCGGGTGATCGGTACGCTCGGTGCGATAGACCTGCTTGAGGTAGTACGTTTTGTCCCAGGCGAAAACAGATTCGACATCGAGCGTCGCAATCACTTCGCCAGCGGGATTGGTCAGCGCAACGGTCTGGCCGGCCTTGATCTTGCCTGCCAGTTCGGTGGTGATGGGCAGCGAGAGCGGAATGGTCCAGGCCAGTTTGTTGCCATTGACTTCGACGACATTCTCTTTCAGAACACGGTTGAACACGGCTTCATTCATCGGGCCCACCATCGGGCTCAGCGTGCCATCAGCCCAGCGATAAACGGTGGAGACATCAGCATTGCTCAGGGGCACTTTGACGAGTGAAGCAGCCTTGGCGAGGAGGGCTTTGGCATCGGGTGCGAAGCGGTTGACGAGCGTGCCGCCGTGAGGGGCGATGAGGGAAGACATGGCAACTCCATTAGGAAATAGGCGTGAAAAAGAGGTTGATTGCAATTGGGGGAAAGGATGGTAGTGAGACGTGCAGGCGGGTGCAAATGGCGCGGGAATGAATCGATGGCAATCGCATGTCGGATGCGTCAAGAATTTTCTTGCAGTCGGATTTTGTCTACCTACGCGTTTTTCATTTGCGACTTTCATCGTAAGTTATTTCTTTTGCTGTGATTAGATCGTGTCTAGGGGTAAACGGGTAGACGTCTACCCGTTGCCCCTTATCGCTGTCGAGATGATCCCGCCGGTCGTGCTAGGCATAGTATAGCACAATGTAAACTAAATTTCAAGAGTAATATTATTGATAAACGTGCTGCGGGGCATAACCGATTTGTGGTGATCGCAGCGCTGACGTCGCTACGCCGCAAGCGGCTCGGAGCGAATCCACAAGTGGCGAAAAAAAAACGGCCTCCGTGTGGAGGCCGTCTTCAAAGATCAATAGGTTCTTATTCAAGCGGATCAATCTTCGATCGGCTTCACCCAGATGTTGCGATAGCGAACCTTGTCGCCATGGTTTTGCAGATGCAGCGGGAGCTTGTCAGCGTGGGGCTGATATTTGGTGGCTTTGACGTGTGAGACGACGCCGACGAGTTCGTAGTTGTCCTGCACCTTGATGCCGTTCCAGATGACGGTGATGCGGGCGGGCTTGACGAGTTTTTTGTCAGCATCGAACTTGGGGGCGTGCCATTGGACGTCATAGCTATTCCACTCGCCGGGCTTGACGGAGGCGTTGACGCTCGGCGGATTCTGACCATAGATCGCGCCAGCCATGCCATCGACATAGGTGGCGTTCTTCCAGCTATCGAGAACTTGCAATTCGTACTTGCCCATGATGATGAAGCCGGAGTTACCGCGACCCTGGCCGCCGCCTTTGACTTCGGTGGGGGAGGCCCATTCGACGTGATAGATTGCTGAGCCGAAGGATTCTTTGGAATTGAGATTGCCCTTGGCGACTTCCATGTAGCCGTCCTCGATTTTCCATTCGCCATCTTTCCATTTGGAAAGATCGGTGCCATCGAACAGAACAATCGCGCCTTCGGGTGGCTTAGCGCCGAGGTTGGGCTTGATGTCCTTGGGGTCAGCGGCCTTGGGCTGTGGGCGGGTCGGGTCGTGTACGAACCACTCGCTGCCAGGATTTTTTTCGCTGTCGTATCCGCTGACAGTCACTTCATCGCCCCAGGCGTCGGTCATCTTCGCCTGCTTGGCAGCCAGCACGCTCGTGGCAGGCAGCAGCATCGCTGTCACCGCCGTCACCGCAGAAAGCGTTACCAAAGATCGGCCAAGCCAGGTGGACTTCAAAATCACATTCGACATGGAACCACTCCTCGTAGGGTGAAAAACAAAAACGGTCACCTCGTTGCCGCGCGGCAATAGGCAGCCGTGACTTGCAAGGATTGAGTGTATCAAGCAGCAGGGTTACGCGGAAAAACGATGCGATGTTTGCACGTGCCGTTTATTGCAGTGTAGGGTGTGTCACTTCGCAATACCCAATGCGCGCTATCCTTAGTGAACACCATGAGCGACACCCCCGACAACTCGAACGATATTCCTCTTGCCACTAATGCGCAGACAACTCCTGTTGCTGAACCCAAACCCGAACAGCCGCCCGAGGTAAATCCCTATCCTTGGCTTCAGCCCATGCCGATGATGTGGCTGTGCGTGTTCATCTGCATCGCGCTGATCGTGCTGGGGGCGGTGCTCAATAAAGGTTGAGGTGGAGAAATTTCAGGATCATCCGCCTTCAATCCTCCATCTGATTTCGTCGCGCTCTGAATACACTGTCGCGATGCGAACACTCATCCCCGCCGCTCTCACCCTGATCGCTTTGCTCGTTCTGGCTTCGCCTGCCGCTGCGCAGCAGAAGACCGCCAAGCTCAACGTTCTCTTCATCGTCTCCGATGATCTGAACAATGATCTGGGCTGCTTCGGCCATCCGATGGTCAAGTCGCCCAACATCGATGCGCTGGCCAAGCGAGGCATGCGATTTGATTTGGCTTATTGTCAGTACCCGCTTTGCAATCCCAGCCGCGCTTCGTTTCTCACCGGCCTTCGCCCGGATCAGACCGGCGTCCACGAAAACGCCACGCACTTCCGCAAGAAGAATCCTGACCATATCTCCCTCGGTCAACTCTTCCGCAACAACGACTACTTCGTCGCCCGTGTCGGCAAGCTCTACCACTACGGTGTGCCCGGCCAGATCGGAACCAACGGCCTCGATGATGCGCCTTCCTGGGATCAGGTCGTCAACCCGCGCGGTCACGACAAAGACATCGAAGATCAAATCTTCACCCTCACCAAAGGCCAATACGGCGGCACGCTCAGTTGGCTTGCCACTAAAGAAGATGATGCGAAACACACCGATGGCATCGGCGCAACTGAAGCGATCAAACTTCTGGAAGCACACAAGGACAAGCCCTTCTTTTTAGCGGTGGGCTTCTATCGTCCGCACACGCCGTTCGTCGCGCCGCAGAAATATTTTGATCTCTATCCGACTGACAAAATCACGCCCGCTGTTGTCACTGAGGATGAAGTGAAGGGTGTGCCTGCTCCCGCGTTTGGCAGTAAGAAGAAGGAGCAGGAGAAACTCGACGACAAGCTTCGCCGTGAGTGTGTGCAGGCTTATTATGCGAGCATTTCGCACATGGATGCACAGGTTGGCCGCGTCGTTGATGCGCTGGATCGCCTCAAACTCAGCAGCCGCACCATCATCGTTTTCATCAGCGATCACGGCTACCACCTGGGCGAGCACGGCCTATGGCAAAAGCAAAGCGTCTGGGAACAGTCCGCGCGTGTGCCCATGATCGTCATCGCCCCCGGTGCCAAAGCAATCGGGCAGGCCTCGCAAAGACCCGTCGAACTCATCGATCTCTACCCGACTATTGCCGACTACTGCGGCCTCGAGGCTCCGAAAAATCTCGCAGGTAAAAGCCTTCGCCCGCTGCTTGATGATCCTAAAGCGATGCACAAGCCCGGCGCCATCACGCAAGTCCATCGCGGCGGCGGCAAGGGCGGCATCACCGGCTACTCGATCCGCACTGAGCAGTATCGCTACATCGAATGGAACGACGGCGACAACGGCCTTCAGCTCTACGATCACACGACTGATCCGAAGGAACTGAAAAATCTCGCCGCTGATTCCGCCTACTCACAGGCGATGACGCAGCTCAAGAAGACGATGCGCGAGATGCTCAAGTCGGCGCAGTGAATTGAACGCGTCTATAATCGAACGATTGAATGAGGTGCCCATCATGGTTCAAGCCAAACATGAAGCGTTGCGATTGATACAGGCCTTGCCTGAGGACTGTACGTTTGAAGATATTCAATATCATCTTTACGTCCGTGAAGCTTTTGAAGAAGGCATGCGCGATGTGGATGCAGGGCGTGTGCTGGATCAACAAGAAGTGGAAAACCGGGTGCGATCATGGTTCAACTCGTCTGGACCGAGCGGGCGCTGACTCAACTCGAACGAATCAGGGACACCATATCCGCAGATTCTCTTCGCTATGCGGAGCGTTTCTGCACGAGGCTTGTCGCTGCCACAGCCAAGCTGGCCGACTGGCCAAGATGTGGTGCGGTGGTTTCTGAGTTTGATGATGACTCTGTCCGCGAGTTGCCTTTCTTTCCGTATCGCATTCTTTACAAACTTCAAGAGGACAAGTGCTACATCGTGACCATCATCCACGGAAGGCGAGACCTGTTTCGCCACGAGCAACCGGAGAAATGGGACGTGTGATGTCTTATGATGCCGCCGTTTGCTAGCCGATGTTTGATTGTGCGTCATGTTGATGATGTTGATATGTCACGAGCCCATGAAGGTGCCCCATGCCCGTCGCCCGACCTGCTTACCAGCTTCACGAACATTCCCGCGCCACCTGTCTGGCCATTAGCGCAGGCAGTGCAACGCCCACAGCGATCAATGAATTTGGCAGCGCGATGTTGCAGGTCATCGCGAAGGAGCATGCCGCGAATCTGGTTGTTGATCTGACGCTCGTCGAGTTCATGCCCACCGCCATGCTGGGCCACCTTATCGCCGCCAACACCAAGCTGCGCGTCAAGGGCGGCCGCATCCGTCTGGTCGGCGCGAACAGCCACATCGCAGGCGTCTTCGATGTGACGCGGATGAAAGATCATTTCGATTTTCATACCACGGTTGATGCGGCGCTGAAAAGTTTCGGGGAGTAGAGGAGGTACAGGAAGCTAGAGGAAGTCCACATCGTCTAATTTAATGTACCTCCTCTACCTTCTCTACCTTCTCTACCTTCTCTACCTCCTCTGCCCCCTCACCCCGCCAGATAAAACCTTCCGATTTCCACGGTGAATTCCTCACCATCATCGCGCTGCATCGTGTAGGTGCCTTCCATGGTGCCCCAGTTGGTTTTCAGCGGGCAAAAGCTCTGATACTTGAATGCTTGTCCCGGTTCCAGGCGTGGCGTTTGCCCGATAACGCCCGGGCCTTGCACTTCTTCGCGGCGACCAGAGGCATCGATGATGATCCAGTGCCGGGACAGGAGTTTGGCAGGGGCCTCGCCCTCATTGGCGATGACGATGTTGTAGCCGAACACGAATTGATTCTCCGCCGGGTCTGACTCCTCGGCCAGATAAAATGCGGCAGCGCCCACGCGAATGCCTTGCGTTGTGATGTCCGACATTTTCACTTGGGCCACGTTCAATCTCCTTGGTCTTGGTCTGTTGTGTTCGTTGCAGTCTGCGAAAAAGCACCAGCCAGCGCATCACGAAATTTCGTTGCCATCTCATCCGCATTGCCCCAGCAGACCAGATCGATGCCTGCTTCCTTGCGGGCAATGGTCACCATGCGGCCGCTTGAAGCCACGCGCAGTTCGCGCCAGTGCTGCGGCGGCTGCTCATCGGGAAACGCAAGCTGACCATCAATGAGACGCATGTGCACATCGATACCTTGCGCCTTGAGCGATGCGACAATCGCCTGCCAATTGGCGGGTGTCTTCGTTGCGATGTGTGTGGTCATGCCCATGGTTGGTTTTGTATTCGTTGGTTTGCAGGAGTCAGATGATAGCGAGTGGTGCTGGTGCGCGACGATGATTCACACGCGGATCATCATGTTGCGATGCGGGCCGTAGTTTTCAACGGTGTAGAGATCAGAAACGATGCGCCAGCCAAGCTTCTCATAGAACGCGATGGCGTGCTCGCGCGCTCTGCACCAGAAGAGGCGATAGTCGTGCATCGCCAGTAGCTGCGCTTGTGCTGCCAGCACGAGTTGTTTGCCGACGCCGGTGCGAAACAGATCCGGCCGCGTCGCCATGCCGCGCAGTTGCCAGGCCGACTCATTCTCATGCGTCGTCAGCATGTAGCTCACACAACCGAGATTGGCCACGCCTCGCGATGTCTGCGAAAACGCCCCGAAATGATGGGTGTTTTCATCTTCATCACCGACGAACATTGCCTCAGCCCACGGCCGACCTGTGCAGAGCACCGCATAGCGCAGCGGCAGAATCTCCATCCGATCGGCTTCGCGAAAAATGACTTCACTCATGACAACATCTTTCATCAGCATCGCTCGCCTATTTAGTCGTTCGCATTGGCGAACGAAGACTTTCAGAGTCAACAGAATCAACTTAACAGACTACACTGGCCAGCGGATAGTCGTGAACCATCTGGGAGCATCCATGGGCCGAATGCGAAATGCCTGGCAGACACTGAGCGGACTCGTCACGCTCAGCGATGTCCTTGGCACCATCGGCTTCTGGCTCTACCGCGGCACGCTCCGCCGCACACTTCTCTTCGTCATCGCCTTGGGCGGCGCAATGCTGGCTGACAAAAACTCGCAGCTCGTCAACCTCGGCCTGACCACCCGCGCAGCCGTCGGCACCGCATCCATCGTCTTCGCGGTCAGTTGCCTGGGCGGCGCAGCGCTCATGTTCATCGGCGGCTCATTCTCCAAATCAGCCCTGCGCCTGGGCGAAGCCAAGGGCGGCAACCTTCTCGAAGATCTGAAAAAATCCCGCCAGCCGATCCACCGCGAACGACTATGGAATCACGTCTTTCGCTACGAGCGCCAGCTCTTCACCGCCAGCGATGTCGTGAGCGAAAACCAAGCCATTGAGCAGCACCGCGATCGTCTCGAAGCCCTCTGCAATCCCGCCAGCCATCGCAGCATCAACCCGCAGCAGCGCATCGAACTCGAACGCATCATCGGTACGCTCGGCCTGACCTACACCGGCTGGATCATCTGCTTCGATCACGCCATGTTTCTTCCTTTGCCCCGCTCCGTTCTCAGACACCAGCTTCGCTTCGATCTCTCCAAACTCAAGGACTGGTACGACGGCGCACCTTTTCACCACACCGACACCAAGCTCCAGCAGCAGTTCGATGCTGAAGAACATCTTCAGGAAGCGAAAAAGGATGCCAGGCTCACTCGCTTTTTCCTGCTGACGCACACGCGAAAGAGGCTCCTGCAAAGTATCTGGTTCAAGGTGATTACCCGGGCGATTCAGTTGCGTGTAGCGCGGGCCTGTCGCTGGCTGGATCGCAAGTATCCGCCGTTCCATTTTTCCATCGATCAGTTTCTCTGGCCTAATCTGCTCACCGATGATCTGATTCGCAAGGAGAGCGGCAGCGAAGCACTGGAAGATCTCATCGATCTGCGCACGCGCATTTTTCAGCGGGTTTTCAAGCCTGAACCGGAGCTTGCACTGCGCCTGATGCAACGGGCGATCTATCCGAATTTTGAAGGTGCCAGTCAACTGCGCAGACTGTATGACCCGCAGTATGTGCTGGGCGAATTGGGCGAAACCTGGGCCGAAGATGTGGTGCGCTACAACCGCGCCTTCACCCCGCAGGAACGCGAAGCAGGTCGGCGAAGGCTTTTCATCCAGCGCACTCGCCGGGAACAGGATGCGCTGACTGCGTACCTCGCGCAGCATGTGGAGATCGATGTCAGAAATGATCCCGAAGCGCTGCGAGCGCTGCGCATCGCGGTGCATGTTGATCGCGATGGTCTCAAGACGCTTTTGCTGGGTGAGCGCGAGGATCGTTCACTGGGCCTGCGCATCGCTGAGTTTTTCATCGGGCGCAGTCCGCGCAAGCCTAATGCGAGCGCGGAAGAAGTGATCCGCAAAGTCATCGCCCAGAAAGAACTTTACAGGGCCAGGCTGCTGGCGGTACGCGTGCATCAGGAACTGACGCGCTGTGAACTGGATGATTACGAACACTACCTCAACGCCATCATGGGCGGGAATGTGGCGGCTAAGGTGGAAGATGCAGAGAAAGCAGTCGCGGAAAGTTGAAAGGTGTCAGAGCTTGAGATTGTCGTTTTCGTCGAGCTTGTTTTCTTGCGGTGGCTTGCTGCGTTGGAGGAGTTTCCAAGCGACGAAGCAGATCACGAGCACTGCCGCGATGCCGCCGATGACTGCGATGGCCATCATGTCGCCTTCGATCAGCCGTTTGATGAGGCGAGCGATGCCAGTTTGGGCGAGTGTTGTGATTGTTGCAAGGGTGATGCTCATTTGTTTTCCAGAGCGCGTTTCTTAGCTTCTTCTTCTTTGCGCTGGGCGAACTCGATCATGACTTTGTCGGGGTTTTCTTTGAATTCATCGAGGCAGCCTTTGCAGCAGACGTAATAGGTTTTGCCTTTGTATTCGACTTTGATGTCGCCTTCGCCGCCGGTGACGATGCACTCATTTTCTTTTTGCGAGACGCCAAAGCCAGAGCCTTTGCGGGTGTAGCCCACCTCGGCGAGGCGCACGAGTTCTTTGCCGCCCACGGGTGAAGGCTTGCTGTAAAGGATGATGAGCCTGGCGCCTTTGGCGACAGTTCGCAGCGAGATTTCGGCAGGGCGATCCTTGGTGCGCGTGTCAGTGGTGAAGACAAGCTGACCATCTTCATTGACGCTGCCGATGAATTTTTCCGTGGTCTTGCCATCGGGCAGCGTGCCGATGAATTGAAATTGATTGGCTTTGTCGGCGGGCGTGATGTGACCGCTCTTATAGATCACACCATCGGTGATATCGAAGACGATGGCGGCGCGTCCGCCTTCAAAGCTCCATGCCCAAGTTGCATTTTCGCCCCAGGCGCCTTCGGATTTGCCGCGATCGGGAATGCCTACGCCGCGCCAGGAGCCGATGTAGGTTTGAATGGGTGCGAGAAGTTTCTTGTCAGCGGCAAGCTGAGCGCGGGCTTTGTCGTCAGCGGCCTTGTCAGCGAAGGCGGGGGCCGTGAGCAGCAGGGTGAGCATCGCGATTGTGAGTGCGCTTGAGTAGTAGCATCTTCGTTGAGTGGATTCAGTTTTCATCATCGCTCCATTCTAGGTTCAGGCCCGTGCATCCGCCCCAGCGGTCAGATGTAGGCCTTGATGTCATTCAAACGTACAACCACCGGCGACATTGCGTACAGATGATTTGCAGTTACGAAAACGATGGCCATGACACGCGTCAATCGCGACAATCGCTTCATCATCGAGAATCACCACGACTTGTCATATACTCTCACGCATGAGACCTCTGCGGATGATTTCCGGGCTCTTCGTCTGGCTTGGCCTGGCTGCCTTGCTCTGGTGGTCGGTCAGTTCGCGGGTCATGTCGAACCATCGCTCGGTCACCGGCGACCTGTTGCCAGCGCTTTGGACACACGCCTTCGCGCACCATCAGCGCGTTGAGCTGGCACCCGAAGAATCGATCTGGGCCGCCATCGGCGATCCGATTTTCATCATTCATCCTGATGGCTCTTTCGATCAGATCGGGCAGGTCACTGCGCTGGGCGAGGTCACCGGCCTGATGGCGAAGATGGGAGCTTACACCAGCAAAGCCAGCGCGATGTTTTATCCGCATGCGCCGCTGCTGCGTGATGGTGATTCGCTTGTGTTTTATGAGACGCCGTTCTCGACGAGTTGGATCATTAACACGATGGTGCCAGCGGAACGCAAGGCCGCGATCATCGAAGACCTGCGTCAAACATTTGAATCAAACAGTGGTGAGATTCTCGCGGCACTGAAGCCGATCGTTGAAGACACGCTGCGCGAAGCAATGGCTGCTGTCGAATCGCAACTGCCACAGGTGCTCGCCAAGCATGAAGCCAAGCTCGCCGAGCTGGGCGGCAAGTACCAGGCTCAGATTCTGGAGAAGAAGCTGCTGCCACTGGTGAAGCAGGAAATTTTTCCGATGGCGGTGGCGCGTGCTAAGCCGGTGGCGACGACCATTGGGCAGAAGCTGTGGGATCGTGTTTCGGTCTGGCGCTTTGGCGTGCGATTTTTGTGGGATCAGAATCCACTGGCCAGTGGCGAAAGCGTCAAACGCGAGTGGGAACGTTTTCTAAAAGAAGATGCGGTGCCCATTGTCGAGGCTCACTCGGCTGAGCTGGTCGCAGTGCTTCAGGATGTCGTCAGCGATGCAGCGAAGAACAAAAAAGTGCAGGCTGTTTTTCGCGAGAGTATCGAGCAAGTGGTCAGTGATGCGGAATTGCAGCGAACCATCTGGCTGATCCTGCGCGAAGCGGTGCTTGAGAATAAGCTGGTACACGAAGTCATCGATCGGCAGTGGCGCAGCCCGCGCGCCAAAGCGGCGTTTGCCCTGACAAACAATCGGCTGGAGCCGATGATCATCCGCATCGGCGACATGCTCATGGGCACCCGCGAGACGGGTATCTCGCCTGAACTTGCGCGGGTGCTGAGGTATCGTCTGCTGCACAAGGACAGTCGGTTTTTTGTGCTGGAGCGCGGAGGGAATGCGGAGGCGGTGGCGCAAGTGAGGGGCGGAAGCGTATTGAAGATGGTGGTGAAAGTGGGCGGTGAACCGAAGGTGCACCCATTTGTTCCTGTGAAGAAATCAGAATGATCAGATCACACTCTCATTCATAACCTTGAACTTTGAACTCGGAACCTTGAACTTGACTGCTTCGCCTGACATGTCGAACACGCTCGTGGAACTGGAGCGATTCACGCTGACGGCGGGGACCAAGGTGCTGCTCAACAATGCTGCGGCACGCTTTGAGCCTGGCAAGGTCACGCTCATCGTCGGCGCCAGCGGCGCGGGTAAGTCGCTGCTGCTGCGCACCATGGCCGGCCTGATGGACGAATCGCACCGCGAGGTGCAAGCTCAGGGCAGCGTCAAGATCGGCGGACACGAAAGCCTTCACGAACGCGGCCCGCGCTCCGTCGGCGTCGTCTTTCAGCAGTTCGCTTTGTTCGATGAACTGTCGCCCTCCGAAAATGTCCGCTTCGCACTGGCACATCGTGCCCCTGATCGCAAAGCACTTTCCAATGATGCTGATCCCGCCGCGATTCTCGCCGAGCTGCGCGTGCCCGTGAATGTGCGCACCAGCGCGCTCTCAGGCGGACAGCAGCAGCGACTGGCCATCGCCCGCACGCTCACCTACAACCCGCAGGTCATTCTTTACGATGAGCCCACCAGTGGTCTGGACCGTGCGACTGCCGCGCAAGTCGCCACGATGATCCGCTCCACGCACGATGCGCACCCCAAGACTTCGATCATCGTCACGCACGATTACGAATCACTCGCTCCCATCGCTGATGCGGTCTATCTGCTCGATGGAAGAACGCAGTCGCTGCGCCTGATCGAGCGCGAGAAATGGACATCGCTCAAGGATGAATTGGTCTCGCCTCGCAGCAAAGAAGATGCGAAGGCGGCAAGCGATGGCGCATCACTGTCGCACTTCATCAGTCGCGCTGGCCAGTGCGGCGAATCGTTTCTGACCAATACCAGTCGCGCTTTGGAAGCGACGCTTTTGATGCCGGTGCGCCTCGTGCCGCTGTGGCGCAGTCCTGCGTGGGGCGTGCGGTATCTGCTGCACTATCTGCGACTGGTCAGCGGATTCAGCGCCTGGCTTTACGTCTGCATGATCGGCATCATCATCGGCTTTGTCACCACACACTTCACCTTCAAGTTCATTCCTTACGCTGACTACACCGAGCCGCTCATTATTGAAGATTTGCTCAAAGCCGTCGGCTACGCGCTCTACCGAATCCTGATTCCGATCTTCGCCACAGTGCTCATCGCAGCGCGCTGCGGCGCTGCCGTCGCTTCCGATGTGGGCGGCAAGACGTATGGCAAACAGGTCGATGCCTTGCGATCATTTGGCGCATCGCCTGATTCTTATTTGCAGACCAATATTCTTTATGCGTTTCTGCTGGGCGTGCCGTTTCTGACGGTGATGTGTTACTTCATCGCCAGGCTCACCAGCCTGATCGTTTTCAGTGCTGCTTATCCTGAACTTGGGCCACCGTTCTGGAGCCTGCATTTTCACCGCGAGATCACCATGCCCGGCGAGTTTTTCTACGTCGGCACCGGCTGGATGCTGGCGAAGGTCACTTGCTGCGCGATGGGCATCGGCCTTATTTCGTATCACATCGGCGCTCGCCCCAAGCATTCGAGCGGGGCTGTCAGCAGTGGCATCACTTCCGCGATTCTCTGGGCCACGCTCTACACGCTGGTGGTGCACTTTGCATTTGCGTTCATCGAGTTTGAGAAGGTGCAGTAGGACTCGCAGTTGTGAAGGCACGCGCAGCGAGGACGCTGCGGCTATGAAGCGATGATCACTTGTAGCCGCAGCGTCCTCGCTGCGCGTTTTACTTCTGTCTCACTTCGCAAGCAGCTCGACCATCGCATCGCCCATCGCCTTGCCGATGCGATTGAACCAGATGGCACTGCCAAAGTAGTGGTAGGGGAAATCGCCGCCGGTCTTTTTCCATTCCTCCCCATTCTGTTTCCAAGTGGGGAATAGAGCCTCGGCCGCTTTATCGACGAGCACATCGGTGCGGATCGCTTTCACATTGCCTTTGTACTGCGGTACATCGTTCATGCTCATCTGAGCTTCCTGCACGATGAGCATGGCATTCTTCGCAGGCTGCGAACCGTTCTGCCCCATCGCAGCGATGACGACCGGCAGCTTGGGTGATTTGTATTCTTTGCGGATGTCGTTGATCAGGTGCTTCATGTTGGAGGCATATTCATTCTCGCCGCCGTACATGTCGTTCCAGCCTTGAAACCATACGAAGCCGGCGATCTCCAGCTTCTTGCCTTTAAGCTGCGGGAACATGGTTTCGTAATCATTCATCACGCTCTGCACCTCAGAGAGCATGTCGCGGTACGAAGAGCCGTAGCCGGATTTGATGTCTTGCATCGTCGGCAGCGGATCGTTCTTCTTGTTCTTTTCATTGTTCTTGGTCACGCGATCCTGCGCCTGTTTGAGTTCTGCTTCGAGTTTGTCCTGTGCAGGCAGACCCGCGGAAGGTGAGCGGAAAAGTTTCACGAGGGAGTGGCCGCCCCATGCGGTCTTGATGAGCAGCACGGGTTCTTTGAAGTGGTCGCCCATGACGGTGCCCAACTCGAGTTCGACACCGGTGCGATCGCGTGAGCCGTAGCCGAGGGTGAGCGGGCCTTTGCGTTCGAGGAACTTGATGAAGACATCATCGCGCACGATCCACTGACCATCTTTGCGCAGATGGGCGAAGAGGTCTTTGGTCTTCGGATCGGTGGCCTGAAGATCGAGCAGGGCGTTGGGCGCTTTGCCTTCCATGTTGGACTGACCGGCGAGAATGAAGACCTTGACGGTTTCCGCTTCAAGCGTGTGGACGGATGTCAGTGAAGCGAAAAGTAGCGTAAATGCAAGCACAATTGAGCGGGCATGTGAGCGGGCATGGTGGAACATTGGCGAACTCCGGGTGGATGGGAATGTTACTTTGATACTTGCCATTCTCGGCGTCGGGGTGACAGGTGTGCGGTAGGATGTTGCCACTTTCATCTGGAGTCTTTCATGAGACGATTCTCTTTTCTCGTCGCTCTGCTTTTTGTCAGTCTGCAAAAGTCAGTGGCGCTGGGCGGCGAGTAAGCGCGCAAACAAGCGTGCAAATAAGCGCGGTGACTTTTGTAGCCGCAGCGTCCTCGCTGCGCGTCAGATGCAAGCCCCGCGCAGCGAGGACGCTGCGGCTGTGAAATACGCTGCGGCTGTGAAGTTGCAGCTATGTTCCCGTGATGATTCGCTTGGCGTCTTCCAGGCCGATGCCGATGAAGAAGCCGATGTAGTGGAACGCGGCAGGGGCGACCAGGAGCAGGCTGTTGCAGCGGTCGAGCAGGCCGCCGTGGCCGGGGATGGAGTGGCCCATGTCTTTGATGGAGAGGTCGCGCTTGATGGAAGAGAGCGTCAGGTCGCCCAGTTGCCCGGTGATGGAAATGATCAGGCCCAGGCCGACAAGATGCGGCAGCGTCGCCATCTTGGTGCCAGCGAAAACAGAAAAACCCAGCGCGGTAACGAGCGTCGTCGTGAGAATGATCGCACCCAGCGAACCTTCGATGGTTTTGTTCGGGCTGGTGCCAGGGCAGAGTTTGTGTTTGCCCAGCAGCTTGCCGCAGATGAAGGCGAAGACATCGTTGAGCTGCACGCAGGCGAGAATTAGAAAAAGCATCGGGCGGTAATGCGAGTCGTTAGCGAAGTAGCCCAGGTGTCCCAGGCAAACACCAAAGAGTAGGAAGGCGAAGATGCCTAGCGCGACGCGCTGGATGTAGCCTTTGGGATCATCGCGCAAAATGGAAGCGGAGACGAGGAGGGCGATGGTGAGGGGAGGCAGAGCGGCGAAGAAGCCGTACCAATGATCGAGCGTGGCGAAGGTGATGGCGAGGATGCCGATGACGACGATCAGGCTGACTTCACGGTGCCGAAACTGGCCGGTGGCGCGGGCGAATTCTCGGTAGCACAAGAGGCTGAGCAGCCCGATGAAAAGAATCATCCACGCAGCGCCCAGCAGCAGCGGCACGATGACGGCTGGCACAATGATCATCCACGACACACATCGAGCGACGAGTTCATCGCGCAGCTTTTCATCGATTTTCCCCGTGCGAAACAGCAGGGCGATCAGAGGCAATGAGAGAGCGAGCACAGCCGCGATGCTGACGGTGAGCCAGAGCGTGACGGGGTGATCGAAGGCGTGTTGGTAGCCGAAGAGGCGATCAGTGGTGGGCATGGGGGGTTAGTTCAGAGTTCAAAAGTTCAAGGTTCAAGGTTCAAAGTTCGGAGTTCAGAGTTCAAGATTGGAATCATGAAGATCAACATTGCACGATGATCCCCGTTTAGCGCCGTGCCGAAGGCACGGGTTTCGGGCGCGATGTAGATTTTCATTTTCGCAGCACGTTCACAATTCGTCCAAGTCTGCGCCAAGCGGTGATGATGCAACCAAAAATAATCAGCGCGAGCGTCATCGCGATCAGGCCGTAGGCGTGGCCGCGACATGTGATGACCGGTTGCCAGTTGCTTGGGGTGAGTGCGAGGTAGAGGCAGGCCACAGTCATAAAAAACATGCGCTGCTGCTTGGCCATCGGGCCACAGAATTCGTTGTGAGCACCGGCTGATTTGCCGAGCGTTCGGATGTAGGCCACGAGCAGGGCGGCACACGCGGCCAGGTACCCGAGGGTGATGTCGCCGCTGATGGCATAGCCCGCGCCGATGAGCACGGCCATATCGGAAATGCGATCAGGGGCTTCGTTATAGAGTTCGCCCACGGCGGAAGCCTTGCCGCTGGCGATGGCGACCATGCCATCAAGCATGTTGGCGAGCAGGCGAAGCTGCATGCCACCGGCAGCGACCAGCAGCAGGACGCGGCCGATGTGGGGCCAGTGAGCGGTGAGAAAGAGGGCGAAGCCGGCGACAAGGGCGGCGAGCATGCCGAGGATGGAGATGAGGTTGGCCGAGCAGCCGCGAGAAGCGAGGGCGTTGGCCATTCGCTGAAAAACAGGGCGATTGCGAGCAGCGATGGGGCGGCGATCGGTCGGCTCGTAGGTGGGGGAAGTCATGGCGGGAGATTATTCCATATTTGGCGGGAAAGGGGCGAAGGCTTGTTTTTGCTATGAAACTGCGGCGACATCCTCTACCTCCCTCTACCTCCTCTACCTCCTTTACCTCCTTTACCTCCCCTTAACTTCTTCCCTGCCGCTCCACCGATTTGACACCGAGATTATTTTTCATACACTGTTCCTCCTCGCCATAGGTTGGCGAGATTTGTTTTCTAGTTGTTCTTTGACTTTTGAGAGCTCTTCCGATGGCCACCGGCATCAACAGCATTCGTATCCGTATGGAAGCTTACGATCACCAGGCGCTGGACGCTTCCGCGAAGGAAATCGTCGAGCACGCCAAGCGAACGAATGCGAAGGTGGCTGGGCCGATCCCGCTGCCGACGCGTATTGAGCGTTATACGGTGCTGCGTAGTCCGCACGTGGATAAGAAGAGCCGTGAGCAATTCGAAATCCGCACGCACAAGCGGATCATCGACATCAAAGAGCCAAACGCCCGCACGGTTGAGGCGCTCAATCGCCTGGTTGTCCCTGCCGGCGTGTTTGTGAAGATTAAAGCGTAAAGCTTTCAGCCGTCAGCTTTCAGCCATCAGCTTAAGGCAGGTGGCGTAAGGTTGGGTTGAGAGTAAATGGTGGTTCGGTCGAAATTGAATAAGTGTGAATGTCGGAGCGTCTGGCTGAAAGCTGATTGCTGAAAGCTGACCGCTCCCAAGAAAATCAAAGCAGGGCCGTGATCCGCTGGTGGCGATTAAGAAACGCTGCCATGATCCCGAAGTCCGGCGGAATGCTGAATGCTGACGGCTGATAGCTGACAGCTTCTGAAGCTTCACCCGCCGCTTCTCCCTCGGAGGTTAGTACGATGCCCGCAGCAATGCTCATTGGTAAGAAAATCGGCATGACCCGCATTTTTGATGCGGATGGCAAGCAGGTCCCGGTCACCGTGATCGAAGCAGGCCCTTGCTTCGTCAGCCAGGTTAAGACCGCAGATAACGATGGCTATGATGCCATTCAGCTTGGTTTTCAGGATCTCAAGGCTCGCAACTCCACGATGCCGCTCATCGGCCACGATGGTAAAGCGGGCATCACTCCCAAGCGTATTCACCGCGAAGTCCGCCTCAAAGCGGAAGATGTGGGCACCTACGAACTGGGTCAGGAACTGAAAGTCGATCTGTTCGAAGCGGTCAAGTTTGTGGATGTCATCGGCACCAGCAAGGGTAAGGGTACCCAGGGTGTCATGAAGCGGTTCCACTTCAAAGGCCTCTGTGCTTCGCACGGTACGGAACGCAAGCATCGCTCGCCCGGTTCGCAGGGCGGTCGTGCAACCAACCGTGGTTTCTCCGGTCGTCCCAAAAAGGGCGGCGGCATGCCAGGTCGCATGGGTAATGAATTCGTCACGGTCCGCTCGTTGGACGTGATTGGTCAGGATAAATCCAAGAATCTCCTGCTGATCAAAGGCCCGGTCCCCGGCGCCAATGGCGGCATCGTCGTGATTCGGGAGGCTACACGGCTCTATAAGAGCAAGGCTGTAAAGGCCAAGGCATCGTAAGTCGGGAGAAGCCGTCAGTAATCAGCCCTCAGCAATCAGCCAGAAAAAGTCTGGTTCAAGCTGATGGATAAAAGCTGATAGCTGAAGGCTCCTCCGCAAGATACTGCGATGTCAAGACAAGTTGGAGTGTGTGTGACCCGTTTGATTGGTGCTGACAGATGTCGGCAATCAGTCATCAGCAATCAGCCAGACAGAGTCTGGTTCAGGCTGATAGCTGAAAGCTGATAGCTCAAAGCTGATCGCTGATTCGCTTCCAAAGGCATAACCATGATTGATCTTCCCATTCACAATTTGCAAGGCCAGCAGGTCGGCACGCTCCAGCTTGATAACGAGCTGCTCGGCGGCGAAGTTCGCCCCGGGCTTCTCAAGCAGGCTTACGTCCGCATCCACGCCAACAAGCGTCTGGGCACTTCCAAGACTCTGAACCGTCACGAAGTCAACGGTTCCACCCGCAAGCTTTATAAGCAGAAGCACACGGGCAACGCCCGTCGCGGTGACAAGAAATCCAACATTCTTCGCCACGGTGCCCACGCGCATTCCAAGAAGCCGCACTCCTGGAGTCAGGACATGCCGCAGAAGATGCGTCGCCTGGCCAACCGCAATGCTCTGCTCGCCAAGGCTGTCGATAATGAAATCAAGGTCGTTGATGGCCTCAACTTCGATAAGCCTTCATCTAAGCAGTTCTCGTCTCTCCTTTCTGCTCTGAAAATCGATCGCACCTGCCTCGTCGCTGTCAGCGACGTGACTAGCTCGGCAGCTCGATCGGCATCCAACCTTGATGATGTGACCGTCACGCAGGCTGATCGCCTGAACGTGTTCGATCTGCTCAATCACCGCTACCTGGTGGTCGATCAGGCGACGCTCAATGCGTGGATCGATCGCGCCAAGTCGCAGGTTGCCACAGCCAAGAGCAAGAAGACCATCAAGACTGCTAAGCCCGTTAAGCAGGAGACCAAGTAATGCAGCTCGACTCGACCTATATCCTCAAGCGTCCGCTGATCACTGAAAAGGGCACGTGGGAAGCAACGGGCATCAAAGCTCGCGGTTCCACTGCCGGTCAGCCGCTCAATCGTTATTCGTTCCTCGTGGACATGCGGGCCACCAAGCTGACCATCAAGGCAGCGGTGGAAGATCTGTATAAGGTTCGCGTGGTGAAGGTTCGCACGCAGATTCGCAAGGGTGTGGACTTCCGCACTCGCTACGGCTCCAACCGCACGCCGGATTGGAAAAAGGCCACCGTCGAACTGCACTTGGACGACAAGATCGAACTGTTTTGAGAAGCGGTCAGCTTTAAGCTATCAGCTTTCAGCCTTCAGCTTTCAGCTTTAAGGCGTGAAGGCATGGAGTTTGATCGTTCGAAAATGTATTTGTCTTAAAGCTGATGGCTGATGGCTTGTGACGGATCGTGAGTTTGGGTATTGACAGTCAATTACGCAGTTGCTGGCTTGAGGCTGAAAGCTGATAGCTGATAGCTGACGGCTCAAAGGTGATTCATGGCTATTCGAATCTATAAAAAAACCAGTGCCGGTCGTCGCAACGCTTCGGTCAACCTTCATGTGGAAGTGACCAAGAAGAAGCCGGAGAAGACTCTGCTGGCTCCCAAGAAGCGTGACAGCGGTCGCAACAACAGCGGCAAGATCACGGTGCAGTGTCGCGGTGGTGGTGCCAAGCAGCGTTACCGCATCATCGACTTCAAGCGAACCAAAGACGGCGTGGCAGCGAAGGTTGTCGGCATCGAATACGATCCCAACCGCACCTGCCACATCGCTCTGCTCGAATATGCCGACGGTGAAAAGCGTTACATCCTCGCACCGATCGGTCTGACCGATGGCCAGATGATTGAGTCGAGCAAGACAACGGTGGAACCCAAGGTTGGCAACTGCATGCCGCTGGCGAACATTCCTGCCGGTCTGAACGTGCACAACGTCGAGATGATTCCCGGTCGCGGCGGCCAGATGTGCCGGTCGGCTGGTACTTACGCTCGTCTGACCAATAAAGAAGCTGGCTGGGCAACCCTCGTGTTTCCCTCCGGCGAAGTGCGTCAGCTTGCTCTTGCTTGCCGTGCAACCATCGGCCAGGTCGGCAACACCGATCACCAGCACGTGATTCTGGGCAAGGCCGGCATCAGCCGTCACAAAGGCGTGCGTCCCAAGATTCGTGGTATGGCCACCAACCACAACGATCACCCCATCGGTGGTGGTGATGGTCGCAGTAAGAAAAATCGTCCGCCTGCATCGAAGACCGGCGTGCTCTCCAAGGGTGGCAAGACCCGCGCACCCAAGAAGGCCTCGAGCAAGCGAATCATCCGCCGTCGCATCAGTGTTCGCTACGGCCAGTTGACGGTGTAAAGAAGCGGTCAGCTTTCAGCCATCAGCCATCAGCTAAAAGGCAAGAAGGCATGGTGGCACGAAAGCACGAAAGCACGAAGTTTAATTGTTCAACAATGTTTATCTGATTGCTGAAAGCTGATAGCTGACAGCTCATTGCTTAAAGGCTCCCCATGGCACGAAGCACGAAAAAAGGTCCGTTCGTTGATGAAAAGCTCTACCGCAAGGTGGAGAAGCTGAACCAGATGGGTCGCAAAGATGCGATCAAGACCTGGTCACGCGCCACCACCGTGGTGCCTGAGTTTGTCGGCCACACCTTCCTGGTGCACAACGGCAAAGTCTTCCACAACGTGTTCTGCACGGAAGACATGGTCGGCCACAAGCTGGGCGAGTTCAGCCCGACGCGAACCTTCCGCGCTCACACCGCAGGCACCAAGGCTCAGCGTTCGACCGGTGCGATTTGATAAGCAGCCGTCAGCTTTCAGCTTTAAGCCATCAGCTTAAAGGCATGAAGGCACGAAGGCATGTAAGCACTAAATTGCAAAGTTTGTTTGTTCGTAAATGTTTTATTTGACTTTTAGCTGATAGCTGATTGCTGACGGCTTAAAAAGCTGACAGCTTCCCGGAGCTTCCAATGTCCAAGTTCACCAACGTACACCGAGGCGCCCGCATGAGCCCCACCAAGGTGCGCCCTGTGATCCAGATGATTCTGGGCAAGCGCATTGATGAGGCGTTCGCGATCCTCCAGGTCAGCAAGCGCCGCGGCGCCGTGTTTGTCCGTCAGGCTCTGCTGGCTGCACAGGCCAACGCCGACCAGGCGGAAGTGGACCCCCGCAAGCTTAAGGTCACTGATGCCCGCGTGGACTCAGGCCCGACCATGAAGCGGTTTCAGCCCAAGGATCGTGGCCGTGCTCACCAGATCCTCAAGCGCACCTGCCACATCACTGTTGGTGTGGACCCGATTTGAAACTCGGGTGTAGGTATCGGGTATCGGGTGTCGGAAAGACACAAGGCCTGAACCTTCGCCTGCGGGCTGACTAAACGAATTTGACTAGAACGAAATTTGAGTTTGATGAAATTGAACTGGTTGATGGCTTGGGCGAAACCCGAAGCACGACACCCGAAACCCGGATACAAACATGGGACAAAAAGTACATCCATTCGGCTTCCGCGTCGGCATCACCGAAGCTCACAAGAGCCGGTGGTTCGCACCCAAGGCTCTCTACGGTGAGCTGCTGATTGAAGACTGCAAGATTCGTCGCTACATCGACGATCGCCTCAATCGTCGGCCTCCCTTTGCTGCCGTTTCCGATATTCATATCGAACGGACCCGCGAAGAGCTGAAGGTGATCATCAAGACCGCTCGCCCTGGCCTAGTCATCGGACCCAAGGGTGCTGAAATCGAACGGCTGTCGCAGGATCTGCAACGGCTCACCGGTCGCAACGTCGTGGTCAACTGCATCGAAGTGACCAACCCCGATGCGGACGCGAAGCTGATCGCCGAGTCGATCGCTGAACAGCTTCTCAAGCGTGCCGGCTTCCGCCGCGTGCTCAAGATGAAGGCTGAAGCAACGATGAACGCCGGTGCCAAGGGTGTGAAGATTCTTCTGTCGGGTCGTCTGGGTGGCCATGAAATGAGCCGTAACGAAGAAATTCGCTTAGGCTCGATTCCGCTGGCGACGTTGCAGGCGAGCATCGACTACGGCTTTGCGGAGAGCTTCACCACTTACGGCGCCATCGGCGTCAAGGTGTGGGTCTTCAAAGGCCTTTACAGCGCGATCAAGGAAAGCGAAATCGAAAGCAAGGCGGCTGGCGCTCGGCCCCGTGCACGTGGAAGAAGGTAAGGCAGGGTTCCGAGTTTCGAGTTCCGTGTTCAAAGTTAAAGAACCGGATCGCTCAACTCGGAACGCAGAACTCTGAACTCGGAACTTAAGGATCGAACCATGGCAATGATGCCCAAAAGAGTGAAGTTTCGTAAGCAGCAGCGCGGCAAGATGAAGGGCAATGCCACCCGCGGCAACTATGTTGCTTTCGGTGAGTACGGCCTTCAGAGCCTGGAAATGGGCTGGATGCCTGCCCGCACGATCGAGGCCGGCCGCGTTGCGGCTCGTCAGTTCGTGGCTCGCGAAGGCAAGCTGTTCGTGCGTGTCTTCCCTGACAAGCCGATCAGCAAGAAGCCGCTCGAAACCCGCATGGGTAAGGGCAAAGCGGAGCCTGAATACTGGGCAGCTGTGGTCAAGGCCGGCACGATTCTTTATGAGATGTCCGGCGTCAGCCGCGACATCGCTCAGAAAGCGTTCACCCGCGTTGCTCACAAGATGCCGTTCAAGACCCGCTTCGTCGAACGTCGCCATGCGTAAAGAAAAAAGGCGTGAGGTACGAGGTCGTGAGGCTTGAACATTCAAGTCCCCAACGTCAACCCCAGGCCAGATACCTCAAGCCACAAGACTCAGGATTTACTTATGAAAGCCATTGAAGTACACAAGTTCAACGACGAAGAGCTGAAGGTGGAATACGACCGCCTTCGCCGGCACCTGTTCGACCTGCGTTCGCAGGCCGTGACGGAAAAGCTGGAGAATCCTCGTCAACTGGGCAATATTCGTCGTGACATCGCGCGTCTGCTCACTGAGCAGAAGAGCCGCCAGATCAAGGCAAAGGGAAAGGCGTAAACCATGGCAGATACTCAAGAAGCAACTAAGGAAGCAGCTAAGGTAGCACGCAAGCCTCTGATGGGCACGAAGACCGGCGTTGTCACCAGTGACAAGCGCGAGAAGACCCGCAAGGTCGAAATCTCCTTCACGGTCAAAGCGCCCAAGTATGGCAAATACATCAAGCGCACCAGTGTGTTCCAGGTGCACGATGAGAAAAACGAAAGCAAACTCGGTGACCGCGTCGAGATCGCCAACTGCCGCCCGATCAGTAAGACCAAGAGCTGGCGTCTGGTGAAAGTACTTGAAAAAGCCCCCGCAGCAATCTAAAGCCGTTTACGGCTTCGCTCTCAGGATGTGAATCATGCTCCAACAAGAATCAAGAGTTGATGTGTGCGACAACACCGGCGCCAAGATCGCTTACGTGATCCGCGTCATGGGTGGCACCACCCGCAGAGGCCGCTTCACCCGTCGCATGGCGACTGTCGGTGACAAGGTCGTCTGCTCTGTGAAGAAGGCGCTGCCCGGCGGCGACCTTAAAGCTGGCACCGTGGTCAAGGGCGTCGTCGTCCGCACCGCCAAGCCTCTTCGCCGCGCTGATGGCAGCTACGTGCGCTTTGATCGCTCAGCGATCGTGCTCATCGATGACGAAGGCAACCCGCGCGGCACGCGCATCTTCGGTGCAGTGGCACGCGAACTGCGTGAAAAGAACTTCATGAAGATCGTTTCCCTGGCTTCAGAAGTGGTGTGAGAAAAGCTGTCAGCTTTCAGCTTTCAGCTCAAGACAGTTAATACACAGTGAATCGTATTGTTAAGTTTTCAGGCTCAGTGCTTACCGCTTATTGCTAAAGGCTTCATCATGCCTCGACACGTACGAAAAGGCGACCTGGTTCAAGTGATCACCGGTGACGACAAAGGTCGTCAGGGCACGATCATGCGAGTGATTACCAAGCGCGATCAGGTTCTGATCCAGGGCATCAATGTGCACAAAAAGCACATCAAGCCCAACCAGCAGTACCAGCAGGGCGCAGTGATCGACAAAGAGATGCCGGTACACATTTCCAATGTGCTGCCGGTGGTCGATGGCAAGCCCACGCGAGTGAAGTTTGTCGAGAACGCTGACGGCTCGAAGCTGCGTGTGTCGGTCAAGACCGGCGCCCAGATCGGCCAGCCGATCCGTAAAGCTCCCAAGAAATAAGAAGGCTAATAAGAAGGCTAAATAGCAAATCTCAAATCTCAAATTTGAAATTTGAAATATCACGACTCGCGCTTCAAGCCTCGCACCGTAAGCCCCGCACGACCGCGTGCAGATGAAACATCGCACGCAGCAGGAATAAGACCATGACCCCGCGAATGAAACAAAAGTTCTCTGATGAAATCACCAGCAAGGTGAAAGAAAAGTTCGGCATCACCAATCCGATGGCGGTGCCTCGCTTTGACAAGATCGTCGTGCAGGTGGGCATGGGCAAGAGCCTCGAAGGCACCAAGCTCAACGCCAAGCACAAGGATCAGGTACTCAAGGATCTGACGGTCATCACCGGCCAAAAGCCCGTGGTCACCATCGCCAAGAAATCAGTTGCGAACTTCAAGGTTCGTGCTGGTTACGAAAACGGCGCCCGCGTCACCATGCGTGGCGAGCGCATGTGGGAATTCCTCGATCGTCTGATCAACCTGGCCATCCCCCGCATCAAGGATTTTCGCGGTGTGAACGCCAAGAGCTTCGACGGCCGCGGCAACTACTCGATGGGTGTCACCGAACAAGGCATTTTCCCCGAAGTCGATATGGCAGAAGCGGTGTTCATGCACGGTATGAACATCAACATCGTGTTCAAGAACAGCACCAACGAAAAATCATTGTTCATCCTCAAGGAACTGGGCATGCCCTTCCAGAAGCCTGAAGATCGTCAGCCGCAGCGGCTGCACGTTGGCTGAGTGATGGAATAAGATTTGAGATTTGAAATTTGTTTGAGTTTTGGTTTTTGAGATTTGTGATTTGAGCCAACGTCCTGGAGTTTTCGAATGTCAACGAAATCATCGGTAGTTCGCAATGAACGTGTGAAGGCCACCGTGGCCAAGTATGCCGCGTTGCGTCTGGAGCTCAAGAACGCCGGTAATTACGCCGCGCTTCAGAAGCTGCCCCGCGATGCGAGTCCGACGCGTGTTCGCAATCGCTGTGCCCTGACCGGCCGCGCTCGTGGTGTGTACGCGAAGTTCAAGCTTTGCCGCCACAAGTTCCGCGAGCTGGCCCTGGAAGGCAAGATTCCGGGCATGCGTAAATCAAGCTGGTAGGAAGAGCTTTCAGCCATCAGCCATCAGCTTTGAGCATTAGGGACTGATGGAAGGCTAAAAGCTGATAGCTGAAAGCTGAAAGCTTCCACAAAGTGAATTGGATGCAAATTGAAACGTGCCTCGGGCCAGTTCCCAAGGCTGAAAGCTAAAAGCTGATAGCTGATAGCTTCCACAATGTGAATTGGATGCAACTTACACCATGCTGCGGGTGAGAACCCAAAGCTGATAGCTGAAAGCTGATAGCTGACAGCTTCACGGAGAGCTCGAATGTCGTTGAACGACACCATTGCCGACATGCTGACCCGGATTCGTAACGCGGCCAACAACCGCGCCACGACCGTGGACTGCCTCAATAGCAAGATCTGCCAGGGCATCGCCTCGGTGCTTAAGGAAGAAGGCTACATTGGCGCTTACCACGTGATCGAAGATGGTCGCCAGGGCATCCTGCGCGTCGAGCTTCGATACGGCCCGCGCGGCGAACCGACGTTCACCAGGCTCAAGCGTCAAAGCAAGCCCGGCTGCCGCGTCTATGTCGGTGTGGACAAAATCCCCCGCCCGATGGCTGGCATGGGTATCTCGATCGTCTCCACCCCGCAAGGCGTGCTCAGCGATCGCAAAGCCCGCAGCCAGAAAGTCGGCGGCGAACTGATCGCCACCGTCGAGTAAGGCAAGAGGTCAGAGGTCAGAGGTCAGAGGTCAGAGGTCAGTTTGTTCCTTTGATTGCGGACCTGTGATGCTCACCTGAACCCGCGTCGTGCGTTGCACGACGGCTAAACGCCCGAATGTTTCGCTTTTTCGCTTTTTTGTTTTCCCGCTTTTTCGCTATCCCGTTTTCCCCTGGTGCTCCTATGTCACGAATCGGCAAAAAACCCCTGGCTATCCCGGCCAATGTCAAGATCGCGGTGGCCAACCGCATCGTGACGGTCGAGTCTGGCAAGAACAAGCTCACTTACACCCACCGCCCTGAGGTGGAGATCAAGATCGATGATGCCGCCAAAGAGCTGCTGGTCAACCGCAAGGATGACTCCAAGTTCGCTCGCGCCATGCACGGCACCACCCGCCGCCTCATCGAGAACATGGTCACAGGTGTGACCACCGGTTTCAAACGGGAACTGGAACTCAACGGCGTCGGCTGGACCTGCCAGGTGCAAGGTCAGAAGGTCAAGCTCAACGTGGGCTATGCAGATGTCCGCGAAGTGATCGTTCCCGCAGGCGTGACCGTCACGGTTGTTCAGAACAAGATCACCGTCGCCGGCACCGACAAGCAGGCTGTGGGCCAGGTCGCTGCGAAGATTCGTTCGCACCGCAAGCCGGAGCCTTATAACGGCAAGGGCATCAAATACGCTGACGAAATTATTATCCGCAAGCAGGGCAAGGCGTTTGCTGGTGGTTCAGCTTAAGTTAGTTCAAGGTTCAAAGTTCAAGGTTCAAAGTTCAAGGTTGTAGGTTCAAGGTTTTTCGAGATACAGCGCATTGAAGTTTGAGAGAAGCTCAAGGCAAGTTGATAGCAAGTTGAAAGCAAGTTGAAAATAGCACACTGGTGATTTCATGAACTCCACGAAGATTAAAGCCAAGCGTCAGACCCGCCGCAAGATTCACATTCGCAAAGCGCTCACCGGTTCGACCGAGCGTCCGCGTCTGACGGTCTTCCGCAGCCTGAGCCATATTTACGCTCAGATCATTGACGACACCACCGGCCAGACCGTCGTCTCCGCCAGCAGCGTCGAAGCCAAAGCGACCGGCGGCAACGTCAAAGCCGCTGCGGAAATCGGCAAGCGTCTGGCTGAAAAGGCCAAGGCCGCTGGCGTGACCAAGGTCGCCTTCGACCGCAACGGTTTCAAGTACCATGGCCGAATCAAGGCCCTGGCAGATGGCGCTCGCGAAGGCGGGTTGTCGTTCTGAGGGGAGCTTTCAGCGATCAGCTTTCAGCCATCAGCTTGAAGGCATGAAGGCATGAACGCATGAAGGCTTGATAGCCGTAGCGTACTCGCTGCGTGGCGTGATGAAGATACGATCGCAAGACAGATTGAGACATGAAAGCATGAAAGTTTTTACGACAGGATTGATTGACAGGATTGATTGATTGACTCGTTGAAAGTAACTGGCTGATAGCTGATAGCTGAAAGCTGATAGCTTCAGGCTGATAGCTGAAAGCTCTTAAAAGGCTCTTCCCATGGCAGAACGCATTTCAGATGAATCGCAGGAACTCGAATCCACCACCGTCGGTATCTACCGCACGGCTGCGGTGGTCAAGGGTGGCCGTCGCTTCAGCTTCTCCGCTCTGGTCGTCGTCGGCGATCGTCGCGGCAGGGTGGGCATCGGTTACGGCAAGGCACCGGGCGTTCCCGCTGCCATCGAGAAGGCCCAGAAGAACGCTCGCAAGGCGATGTTCCAGATCGCTCTTCAGGAAGGCACGATTCCTCATTCCGTCAACGCCCGCTTCGGTGCGTCGAAGGTGCGAATGGTTCCCGCAGCTCCTGGTACGGGCGTTATCGCCGGTGCCACCGTGCGTGCGATGCTCGAAATGGCTGGCGTGAAGGACTGCCTGACCAAGGCGTATGGCTCGACGAATCAGAAGAACCTGGTGAAGGCAGCCCTGCTGGGTCTGCGTTCACTCAAGACCAAGGCTACGATCGCCCGTATCCGCGGCGTGGAACTGGATGACACCGATGTCGAGCGCGTGCTTGCAGCCGGTCGTCGTTATGCTCCTTCCGCTGCGGTGAGCGCTGACAAGGCCAAGGGCCCAGTCAACAAGGTCGGCCAGAAGAATGCCGCCAAGGGTGGCAAGGGCCGTCGCCGCCGTGAAGATGAAACCACTGCTCCTGCCGCTGCTGAAGGCACTGGCGATGCTGCTGCCGCGCCCCAAGCGTAATGCAGGCGTGATGCAGATTTGAAATTTGAAATATGAGATTTGCCGTTTGTGATTTGAAATTTGAAATATGAGATTTGAGATTTACTCTCTGACCTCTGACCTCTGACCTCTGTCCCCTGTCCCCGAGTACTTGGCCATGATGATTCACGATATTACTCCTCTGGTTCCCGCCAACAAGAAGCGCAAGCGTCTTGGTCGCGGTATTGCATCGGGCCATGGCAAGACCTGCGGTCGCGGCCAAAAGGGTGCGGGTGCTCGCTCGGGTTGGGGCGGATCGATTCGCGCCAGCCGTGAAGGTGGTTCGACGCCGTTCTTCCGTCGTCTGCCCAAGCGTGGCTTCTCGAACTTTGATTTCAAGAAGCACTACGTGGTGGTCAACCTCAAGGACCTCGAGACCAAGTTCAAGTCTGGCGATGATGTCACCGCTCAGTCTTGCGTCGATGTCGGCTTGATTCACGACACCAAGACCATGCTCAAGGTTCTGGGCGACGGCGAACTGACCAAGAAGCTGAACGTGACCGCTGCGTTCTTCTCCAAGTCTGCTGCCGCCAAGATCGCCAAAGCCGGTGGCACTGCCAACGGTCCGGTCGGCAAGGAAATCGTGAAGGTCATTACTCCTGCGGGCGTGCCTGAGAAGGCCGCCTCGAAGAAGGCCGCTGCTGCTGCTGCGGAGGCTCCCGCTGCGGAAGCCGCCGGTGAAGAAGCACCCAAGAAGGCCAAGAAAGAAAAGAAAGAAAAGCCAGCGGAGTAAAAGCGGTCAGCTTTCAGCCATCAGCTATCAGCTTCAAGGCCATTGGCTTGAAGTGTTAGAGGGTTGAAATCGCTGGCCTGCTGCGAATGGACGTCGGGTTCCTTCCCGCTTGTGATTCAATGTTTGAATGATGTCTTGGCTGAATGCTGAATGCTGAAAGCTGATGGCTGATAGCTCAAAGCTGACAGCTTCTGGCTGATGGACGATTCCACCCATGCTCAACGCTTTTCTCAATATGTGGAAGATCAAGGAGCTTCGCAACAAGCTCCTGTTCACCCTGGCGATGCTGGTCATTTACCGCATCGGCTTCTTCATTCCGCTGCCGGGCGTCGATCAGCTCGAACTTCAGAAATGGGCCAAGGCACAGGAAGGCTCCGTCGCGGGCAACATCCTCGCTTTCATGGGCACCTTCACCGGTGGCTCACTGGGTCAGAGTACGATCTTCGGCTTGGGCATCATGCCCTACATCTCCGCTTCTATTATTTTCCAGCTCCTAGCCACCGTGCTCCCTTCGCTTCAGTCCTTGAAGAAGGAAGGCGCAGCCGGCCAGCAGAAAATCAGTGAATGGACCCGTTACGCCACCGTCGGCCTCTGTCTCGTGCAGGCAACATTCTGGCTTAGCTTTATGCAGAGTCAGAACCACGTTTACGCTGACTGGAGAGGCACGTTCACCTTCTGGATCACGGGCATCATGGCCCTGACAGCAGGCACAGTCTTTCTCATGTGGCTCGGTGAACAGATTGACAAATTCGGCATCGGCAACGGCATCTCGCTGATCATCACCGCAGGCATTTTGGCCCATATGGATGACGCCATCGGCGAGGTCATCAGCCGGTTCGATGTCTCCTCCACCGAGCCTGGTTCCTTTGGCCCGATCAAGGTCCTCATCTTGATGGCGTCCTTCGTGCTGGTGGTGGCAGGTTCGATTGTCATCACCCAGGGCCAGCGCCGCATTCCGATTCAGCAGGCCAAGCATACCCGTGGCCGCCGCGTGTATGGTGGCCAAAAGAGCTTCCTTCCGCTGCGTGTCAACCACGGCGGCGTCATGCCGATCATCTTCGCATCGGCTCTGATGATGTTCCCCTCCCTGATCGTCGGCTGGCTTGCGGGCATGTTCAAAGGCAGCAGCTTCATCGGCTTCTTCCAGCGTAACCTGGCCATGGGCCACTACCTGTATGAACTGGTCTACATCGCCCTGATCTACTTCTTTGCTTACTTCTGGACCACCGTCCAGTTCCAGCCCAAGGAAATGGCGACCAACCTGCGCGATCACGGCAGCTTTATCCCCGGCCTTCGCCCTGGTCCCCGTACTGCGGAATACCTCGAAACCGTCATGGAACGCATCACCTTTGTCGGTGCGGGCTTCCTTGCTGTCATCGCGGTCATCCCCAACGTTATCGCAGGTGTGTTTGGCGTGCCTTACACCGTTTCAAGCTTTCTGGGCGGCACCGGCCTGCTCATTACCGTCAGCGTGATGCTCGACTTCGTGCAGCGAATCGAAGCCAACCTGCTCATGCGAAACTACCAGGGCTTCCTCGGTGGTGGTAGCGGCGGCAGCGGCCCGAAGATTCGTGGCTCGCGGTAAGGCCAGCGGCAGAGGCAGTAGCAGCAGCAGTGGAAAGTCATCGAACGACGAATTCTGCTCCTGCTCTTCTTCCTGCTCCTGCTCCTGCTCCTGCTACTGCCGCTGCTACTGCTACTGACTTGTGGCGTTTAACGATTTCAGGTACGATGGCCTTTCTGTGCCGCCCGGGCCAGTGACAGAGGGCTTTTGGGCGGATGGATATGACAGCGACTGAAACCAAACGCCGCGCAAAGATCACGCTCAAGACGCCAGAGCAGCTGGCCAAGATGCGGGATGCCGGGCGACTGGTTCGCAAGGTATTGAACCATTGCCACGAGATTTGCAAGCCGGGCATTACGACGGCGCAAGTCAATGAGCAGTGTTACGAGATATTCACCAGCGGTGGGGCATCGGGTCTGTTTAAGAACTACCCGACCTACAAGGCTGGTGAAGGATTCCCCGGCGATGTCTGCATCAGCATCAACGATGAAGTGGTGCATGGCATCCCCAGTGACCGCGTGATTAAGGATGGCGATGTGGTCTCGGTAGACTGCGGCGTGCTCCTAGATGGCTGGTGCGGCGACGCAGCGACGACCGTTATGGTCGGCAACGTCGATCCGGAAGTACGAAAATTGTGCGAAGACACGAAGCGCGTGCTGGAACTGGCACTGGATAACATCAAGCCCGGTCGCAAGTGGAGCCAGATCGCAAGGCTCATGCAGAATTACGCAGAACGACACGGCTACGGCGTGGTGAAGAATTTTGTGGGCCATGGTGTGGGACAGTCGCTGCACGAAGAACCGCAGGTGCCCAACTACTACGACCCACGCGACCCGCGCTGGCGTGACTTCGAACTGCGGGAAGGCCTGACGCTCGCCATTGAGCCGATGTGCATTCTTGGTGGCAACGAAATGTGCGAAGTGCTCGACGACGGTTGGACCGTCAAGAGCGTCAGTCGCCTGCCAGCGGCCCACTACGAGCACACCATTGCCGTGGTGAAAGGTGGCGTGGAAATACTGACGGACGGGAATTAGAAATTAGAAGATTGGCTCTGTTGCTCCGAGTTGATTTGAGATTTGAAATTTGAAATTTGAGATTCGACTTTTTATTTGCTGAAAGCTGAAAGCTGAATGCTGAATGCTCAAAGCTGAAAGCTTAACGAAACGCATGGCCAAGGAAGATAAAATTGAGGTTCAAGGCGAAGTGATTGATGCTCTGCCCAATGCGATGTTTCGCGTTCGGCTGGACATGAACAACAAGCCCGAAATCCTCGCGCAGTTGTCCGGCAAGATGCGGATGCACTACATCAAGATCGTGCCCGGCGACCGCGTGACCGTGGACATCAGCCCCTACGATCTGACCCGTGGCCGCATCACGTACCGCCACTGAACATATAGCCCCGGCCTTGGCCGGGGTGATTGCAGAGAAACCTGTGTTTCACAATATCGTGAAACACTCCCCGGCCAAGGCCGGGGCTAAATGACGAGAATCACCATGAAAGTTCGCTCCAGTGTTCGTCGTATCTGTGAAAACTGCAAGGTCGTTCGCCGCAAGAACGTCGTGCGCGTGATCTGCACCAACCCCAAGCACAAACAGCGTCAAGGCTGAGAGTAGGTTCCGAGTTCTGAGTTCTGTGTTCTGAGTTGGCTTACCGCCTTCGGAACCCGTAACTCAGAACTCGAAACTCAGAACTCAGAACTTATTTCCCGGAGTTTCCCATGCCCCGTATCGCCGGTGTTGACATCCCAGACAACAAGCCCGTTCGCATCTCTCTTCGTTACATTCACGGCATCGGCCCGGTGAATGCCATGAAGATCCTGACCGAAGCAGGGATCGATCCGCAGAAGCGCGCCAAGGCCCTGACCGAGGACGAGCTGGCGAAGATCATCAACCTCATCGACAACGAGTACATCGTTGAAGGTGCCCTGCGTCGCCAGGTGTCGCAGAACATCGGTCGCCTGCGTGACATTCGCAGCTACCGTGGCGATCGTCACCGCCGTGGGTTGCCCACGCGTGGCCAGCGCACCAAGACCAACAGCCGCACCCGCAAGGGCCGTCGCAAGACGGTGGCGACCAAGAAGGGCGTCAAGGCGATGAAGTAAGACGGATGAAGTTCTGAGTTCAAAGTTCTGAGTTCCGAGTTGTTCAAACATCGCGGCTCAGTGCCTTTCAACTATGAACTTTGAACTTTGAACTCAGAACTCAGAACTGATTTTTTTTCCGAAGCCAGTTGCCCGCCCCTTGTAGGGAAAGTTGGCAACGCAAACTTCGAGGAACACCATGGCAAAGAAACAGAAAAAAGTGCGTCGTGGCGTCAGCCGCGGCATCGCTCACGTCAAAGCGTCGTTCAACAACACGCAGGTCACCATCACCGACATGAACGGTGAAACGATTTGCTGGGCCTCGGCCGGCACCGTCGGCTTCAAAGGCTCACGCAAGAGCACACCCTTCGCCGCCACCCGCGCTGCTGAAGAGTGCGCCATCAAGGCCAAGAAGGTCGGCATGTCCGAAGTCGAAGTCCGCGTTCGCGGTGCTGGCTCGGGTCGTGAATCAGCCGTCACCGCTTTGCAGCGCAACGGCCTTCGCGTCACCGCTGTCGAAGATCGCACCGCGATCCCGCACAACGGCTGCCGCCCCCGCAAGAAACGCCGCGTGTAAGCCGCTTGCGGCATGACGTAGCGACGTCAGCGCCCTGCGTTACCGACCATTTGTTGTATCACTCGAAATCCTCAATCTCAGATGCCAGATTTGATCCTTCAAGGATTTACTCCTTCAAGGATTCACCAAGTCTGGCCATCACAGATTGTTCACCGTTTTTAATCTTTATCACAGAAGCCCTGTTCACGGCCAAGCAGCGTGAACTTGCGGCGTGCTGATGAAGAGTTGCCTTCCCCGGACATCCTCACCGATGGCACCGGACCCAAGGTCTGCTTGATTGCTGGAGACTTACCATGAGAATCCGTTGGCGTGGCCTTGAACTTCCCTCGCGCGTCGTGCCCGATCCCGACCTGAACAACGCCACCTATGGCAAGTTCGTCATCGAGCCCTTCGAGCGTGGCTTTGGCACCACCGTTGGCAACAGCCTTCGCCGCATCCTCCTTTCTTCACTGGAAGGCGCTGCGGTCACACAGATCAAAATCAAAGGCGCTTCGCACGAATTCACCAGCCTCGATGGCGTGATGGAAGATGTCACCGACATCGTGCTTAACGTCAAGAACATGATCGTCTCTCTCGACAGCGATGAGACCAAGACGATGAAACTCGAAGCCGAAGGCCCTGGCGAAGTGACCTGCGACCTCATCGAAGCAGACACCAGCCTGACCATCCACAACAAGACTTTGGTGCTCGCAACGCTCACCAAGGAAGTGGACTTCGATATGGAGTTCACCGTCGAAAAAGGTCGCGGCTATGTTCCGGCCAGCGAATATTACGAAGGCAGCGAAGACCGCGAAGTGGGCGTGATTCCCGTCGATGCGATTTACTCACCCGTAACTCGCGTTCGCTACAAAGTGGAAGACACCCGCGTCGGCCAAAAGACCAACTACGACAAGCTGACGCTTGAAATCTGGACCAACGGTACAGTCACGCCCGAAATGGCGATGGTCGAAGCTGCCAAGATTCTGCGTAAGCATCTGAACCCGTTCGTTCAGTACTTCGAACTCGGCTCAGCCGTCGCCAGCGAATCCGCCAGCGCCGCCGCCAAGGTCGAAGAAGATCTGCTCAAGAAACTTCGCATGCCTCTGAGCGAACTGGACCTGTCCGTTCGCGCCAGCAACTGCCTTGAGTCAGCCAAGCTGAACACGGTGGCCGAACTGGTCGAGCGAACTGAAGCGGACCTGCTGAAGTTTCGTTCTTTCGGCAAGACCAGCCTGCGTGAAGTGAAGCGCAAACTTTCGGAAATGAACCTTTCGCTGGGCATGGACCTGCCCACGGAACTCAAGACTGAAAATGTGTGAGAGAGAAGCATTCAGCTGTCAGCTATCAGCTTTGAGCCAGAGTGAAGAAACGTGAAGAAACGTAAAATAAATTGATTTTGACGTTGCCGTGAGATCACGGTGACGAGACCTGCAAGGAAGTACCACCCCGAGCCTGATGCGAAGGCATCACGCTCCTTTGAAAAGGCTGAAAGCTGACGGCTTATTGCTGACAGCTTCCCAGCCCCGGAGTCAGCCATGAGACATCGAGTTGGCGGATATATGCTCGGTCGCGACGGTGATCACCGCCGCGCCACACTGCGTAACCTGGCGATTGCCCTGTTCACGCATGGCCAGATCACCACGACCATTCCTCGCGCCAAGGCTGTGAAGCCGCTCGTCGAGAAGCTCATCACCAGCGCCAAGAAGGGCAATGCTGCCAAGGAAGCCAAGGACAAGCTGGCTTACCGCCGCCGCATCATTCAGGCGATCGGCAATCCTTTCCTGGTTGATCGTGACCTGAAGGATTTCGATGCCAAGACCCTCAAGGCCGATGGCTACATCGTCAACCGATACCATGAGCTCAAAGACGGCCCACGCGTCGTCAAGAAGATCATGGATGAAGTCGCGCCCGCCATGGCTGACCGCCAAGGTGGCTACACTCGCATCGTCAAGCTGGGCAAGCACCGCATCGGTGACGGCGGCATGCTCTGCGTGCTGATGCTCGTCGGTGGCGAAGAAGGCCCGCAGGTCTCTGGCAACTACTCGCGCCGCCGCGAGAAAGCTCACCGCCGCACCGAGTTTGCCGCCAAAATCCGCAAGGCCACCAAGGCAGCCGCTGCAACCGAAGCCGCTCCCGCTGCACCCGAAACCGAAGCGCCCGCCGCTGCGGAATAAGCGAAGTTCATTCATACGAATCAATCGAAAGCCGACCTGCACTCAGGTCGGCTTTTTTCTTTCAGAGCCGCGACTCAACGAGTCGCGGACGTCAACGACCTGAAGGGGTGTCCATCGCGCCGTGTTCTATTGACTACATCGCTCATTCAGACGTTGATCCACAAGCTCATTGGATATACGAAAGCTCCAATAGGCCCTGGGCGTCCGCGACTCGTTGAGTCGCGGCTCAACGAGCCATCACCCGATATCCTGTGCGTCATGCCCACGCGATCATCCGCCCCTATCCGCCACATCGTCGGCTGCATGACCGGCACCAGTCTCGATGGCCTCGATGTCGCACTCGTCCAAATTCGCGGCAGCGGTCTCGCCATGTCCGCCTCGCTCATTCACCATCACTCAATCTCCCTCGTGCCGCTCGCGGCTTCGCTCCGAAAATTCGCCGAGGGAGTCGAATCATCGCCACTCGATTACATCACCGCTGCGCGTGCGCTGGGCCGCCTGCATGTTCAGGCAGTGAAGGAACTCTGTGACGCAGTGGACTGGCGCACGTTGCCTGCGCCTTCAGCAAAAGTAAAAAACAAAGCGACGAACCAGAATCGCCCCGACTTCATCGTCGCACATGGTCAGACGATCTGGCATGCGCCATCAGCGGCTAACGAGGATTCAAAAAACACAGAGAGCCTGTCGTGGCAACTGTTCGATCCCTGGCCGCTGGTGCGCGAGCTTGGCGTACCCGTCTGTTACGACCTGCGGCAAGCCGACCTCATCGCCGGTGGTCAAGGCGCACCGATCACGCCGATTGCGGATTGGGTGATGTATCGAAACTCATCGCAAACTAAGTCAGCCAAGCCGCGCGTGATCGTGAATCTGGGCGGCATCTGCAACATCACCGTGGTGACTGATGACGTTACTCAGACCATCGGCCGCGATGTCTGCCCGTGCAACATTCTTCTCGATGGTGCCGTGCAACGACTTTATCCCTGGCAGCCGTTTGATGAAGATGGGCGAATTGCGCTCAGCGGCAAAGTGATTCCGATGTTGCAGCAGGCAATCGTGATTGATCTGTGGAAACAGCTTGAGTCGCAGCGATCGCTTGGCCGTGAACAGTTTCCGATGTCGCTGCTGGACCAGTGGGTGGCCACCGCGAAAAAATATGAGAAGCACGAGGACATCGTCGCTAGTTATGTCGCAGCGGTGAGCGATCTGATTGTCGCCGGGATTTGCAGGGCAACCAAAGGCATGGAAAGCTTTGATGTCATTCTGGCTGGCGGCGGCGCGAAAAATCCTGCGCTGCTCGCCGCGATTGCCAGGAACGATCAGGCCAAGTTCACTTGCCTTCGCACGGATGAATTGGGCATCGCCGCTGAAGCGCGCGAAGCGATGGCCTTTGCGGTGCTCGGCGCGCTGTCGCAAGATGGCGTGCCCATCACGTTGCCTGCCGTGACAGGTGCGACAAACCCGGGCAAAGCTGGCGCGTGGGTTTATCCGTAAAGCAACATGCAATCAATGTGCATGAACGTCATTGCATTGACCGTTTGACAATCCCCGCAATGCGGGCATCATCGAGTGCACCATGAGTTCCACCGAGCCTAGCGCAACACCTTCGCCGCAAGATGCACTACCTGATCGCGGGCACCTGCTCACCGAGCAGCGCCTGAGTCACTCCGCTTCGCTCGATTCGCTTTCAGTCGAGCAGGTGCTCAGTGTCATCAACGAACAAGATGCAGCAGTGCCCGCGATTGTGAAGCTGGTGATCCCGCGTCTGACGAAGCTGGTGGAGACAATCGTGCGCGCCATGCGTAAAGGCGGCAGACTGATTTACATCGGCGCGGGAACCAGCGGAAGGCTGGGCGTGCTTGATGCCAGCGAATGTCCGCCGACGTTTCACTCTGAACCCGATCAGGTGGTGGGCATCATTGCCGGCGGCGACGGCGCACTGCGAAAAAGCAGCGAAGGCAAAGAGGATGATGCCCAGGGTGCCCGCGAAGAATTGGAACGACTGAACCTGGGCGGCGGCGATGTCGTGATCGGTATCGCAGCAGGGGGGACCACGCCTTATGTGCTCGGTGCCATCCGCATCGCCAAGCAGATGGGCGCTGCCACCAGCATGATCTGCTGCGTGACGCAGGATCAGCTTTCGCAGTCGGGGCCGCGTCTGGCGAGTGCCGCACTGCCGCCGCCCTCAGCCGATCTTCTGCATTCACTGGCCGCCATCGATCACCTGATTTCGCTGCCCGTCGGTGCTGAAGTCATCACCGGCTCCACCCGCATGAAAGCAGGCACCGCGACCAAGCTGGTGCTCAACATGATCAGCACGACCGTCATGGTGCAGCTTGGAAAAGTCTGGGGCAATCTGATGATCGACATGAAGGCGACCAACGCCAAGCTGCGCGATCGCGCCATTCGCATCATCGCGCCGCAGTGCGAGATGTCGCGCGATGCGGCGGCTGCGCTGCTGGATCGCGCTGATGGCCGAGTGAAGGTGGCGCTGGTGATGGGAAGAAAACACGTGGATCGCGATGCGGCGCTGACGCTGTTGGAGCAGCATCATCAGCAACTGCGGCCAATTATTGGTGATCCGTTGTAAGCACGCGCAGCGAGGACGCTGCGGCTGCGAAAGAAATTTTTATAGCCGCGGCATCCTCGCTGCGCGTCATTAACACGCAAATTCACGCCATTTCCCGCAGCATCACAGGCGTCGCCAGCCAGAGCAGTTTGCCTGCGCCGACCGTCGCCCCTTCATTAACTGCTGTATCAATCAGCATCGCGCCCGCTTTTTTCAGCTGCAGAAATTGAACGGGATCGCTGCCGGTGCAGAGCTTGGCGCCGAGCATGCTCAGCGTCGGCTCGTGACCTACGACAATCACAAACGGCTCGCGAACTTTTCGCAGATCGCGCACGACCAGTTCGGCTGGCCCCGTCGCCAGCGAAGGCATCAGGCGCGGGGTGACATCGAAAACCGAAGCGAGAATGTCCGCTGTCTGCATCGCACGAACGAGCGGACTGGTGTAGATCGCATCGGGTATGCCGATGATCTTGTGCAGGCCACGCGCTCCAGCTTTGGTCTTTTCGATGCCTTCTTTGGTCAGACGGCGAGAGCCATCATCGCCTTGCGGGCTGATGTCTTCAGCGATGCCGTGACGGAAGAGGAGGAGGTGCATGAGTAGGAAAAGCGGGAAAGCGAGAAAGCAGGAAAGCGGGAAATTCGCAAGGAAAAAAGTCGTCGATCAGCGCGCGGCGTTGAAGAGCATGATGGTGAGGTTTTCGCAGAGGCGATCGCCAAGACGGCGGTAGCTGCCGTAGTGGATGACTTGGTCGTTCATCATCTGTGCACGGTTCTGGGTTGACCTAACCACCAGCGAATCATTCATCGCCGCTTGAATGTCGGCGGCCTCCCATTCAAAGTGATACTGAAAAGCATACGTCGTCATGCCCACGCGAAACGCCTGATTCCTGCACTGACTCGAACCCGCCAGCGGCGTGGAATCGGGCGGCAATGCAGTGACTTCCTGGCCATGCAAATGAAACTGCATCGTGTTGTGCGGCATGCCTTGGAAGATCACATCAGTCTGGCCCGGGAAAGCGAGCTTGACTTCTTTCCAGCCGACTTCTGGTGCGCTCATCGCCGCAACCTTGCCGCCCAGCGCAGCCGCGATGAGCTGAGCGCCAAGGCAAATCCCCACGACCGGTTTACCCGCGTCATGTGCCTTCTTGATATACGCCATCTCCGGTTCGAGCCAAACGAATTTCGCGGTCTCATCGACATTGGCTGCGCCGCCCATCGAGACAACACCATCGACATCATCGAGATCGACGGGCACAGTTTGGCCTTCGAAGAGTTTGATGATGTGAAGGCGGTGGCCGTTGCGCGTCAGCGATTCACCGATGCGTGCAGGGGGTTCGTGCGGTTCGTGTTGGAAGACGACGATGCTCATGGCGGTTCTCGCAGTGACTTCGTTCGCCAAGGCGAACGGCTAAATACATGGAATGCAGGTTGGAATATCAGATGTACTCGTTCAAAATATTCTCAAGCATTTCCTGCCGGCCGCTGTGGATGGCGTTGGTGTTCTTCTGCTCGGCGAGTTTTGCGAGCTGCTCGAAGCCGATCTTTTTCTTTTCGATCTTCTTGCCCAGGTCGGTGGACCAGCCGGCGTAGCGCTGCTTGATGAAACCATCCAGGCGTTTGTCCTTGATGATCTTCGCAGCCGACTTGAGGCCGCGCGCGAAAGCGTCCATGCCGCCAATGTGAGCGTGGAATAGATCGACAGGATCAGTGGACTGCCGGCGAACCTTCGCATCGAAATTCAGCCCGCCCGCTTTGAAGCCGCCCGCTTTGAGAACGGTGAGCATGCAGAGCGTCGTATCGTACAAATCGGTGGGGAACTGATCGGTGTCCCAGCCCAGCAGCGTGTCGCCGCGGTTGGCATCGATGGAGCCGAGCAGCCCGTTGGCGACGGCGTAGTCAAGCTCATGTTGAAACGTGTGGCCGGCGAGCGTGGCGTGATTCGCTTCGATGTTCAGCTTGAAATAATCGGTGAGTTTGTACTTCTGAAGGAAGGCGTGGCACGCACCAGCATCGCTGTCGTACTGATGCTTGGTCGGCTCCTTAGGCTTGGGTTCGATGAAGAACGGGCCTTTGAAGCCGATCTTCTTTTTGTAATCGACCGCCATGTGCAGGAAGGTGCCCAGGTGATCCATCTCACGCGCCATGTCGGTGTTGAGCAGCGTGTCATACCCTTCGCGGCCGCCCCAGAACACATAGCCCGCGCCCTTGAGTTCATGCGTCGCTTCCATCGCCTTCTTCACTTGTGCGGCAGCGTGAGCAAAGATGAGCGGCGAAGGACTCGTCGATGCGCCGCTCATGAAACGCGGATGGCTGAAAAGATTGGCCGTGCCCCAGAGGAGCTTCTTGCCATGGTCGCGCTGGAGTTTGCCAGCGAGTTTTACGATGCGATCCAGGCGGGCATTGGATTCGGTGAGCGTGTCCGCTTCGGGGGAGATATCGCGATCGTGGAAGCACCAGAAGTCGATGCCGATCTTGGAGAGGAACTCGAACATGGCGAGCATGGTGTTCTCGGCGATTTCCATGACATCGCCCCCGGAAGCGCCATCGTTCCAAGGCATGATGCGCGTGCCGGGGCCAAAGGGATCGCCGCCACCGTTTTTCATGGTGTGCCAGTAGCAGGCGGCAAAGCGCAGATGCTCGCTCATGGTTTTGCCCGCGACTTTTTCCTTGGCGTTGTAATGTTTGAAGGCAAGGGGATTTTTGGAGTCGGTGCCTTCAAACTGAATGGCTTTGATGCGGGGAAAGAATTCCTTGGTCATGGCGAGAAGTCCTTGCAGATGGTCTGTGAATGATTGGGCAAATTCGAGTTGCCGCCGACGATCAGCCGCTGCAGCAGCGGGGCACCAAGCATAATCAATCGTGCCTTCAAGCGACAGTGAAGGAGCGGCATGGCGACATGAAAAAAAGCCCTCGCGTTGGCGAGGGCTTTCAAGAACAGTCTGTACTACGGCGTGATGGCATCGCATCGCACCAGCCCAATGGCACAACTAAATTACATGCCGCCTCGGAACTTCTTCATCGGCACTTCGAGAATCTCTTCAATCTCGGGCTTGCCAGCGAGTTTCCTGGCAACGGCCCCTATCCTGCCCATAGCACTGGTCATTTCCTTCGTGTACTTCTCTTCCAGAGCCTTTACCTGCTCAAGGGTCGGCTGGCCCAGTGCATCGGTGCGTTTCCTAAGTTCAGCCATCTTCTGGCCCACAGCTTCAAGCTTGGGAGCAGCAGCCTTGGCGGACTCGACATCGGACACGCCTTCGAGGATCGAGGCCATCTCTTCGTAGTAGCTCACGCTATCGCTTGCCATGGATTCGTACGAATCACCGCCGCAGCCGATGAGCATGATGGACACGGCGAGCAGAGTCGAGGCGAGAGTGTTTCTCATAATGCATCCAACCTTTCATTTAATCGTGAAGTGCCTTCGGCGGAGCTGAGCAGGTTTGGGAAGTAGCGGCGCTCCAAGCATAATCCATCACCCGATCAAGCGACAGTGAAGGAGCGCATGGCGACATGAAAAAAAGCCCTCGCGTTGGCGAGAGCTTTCAAGAACAGTCTGTGTCGCTGCGTGATGGCTTGCATCACACCAATTCAGTCGCATTGATTACTGCATGCCGCCTCGCAACTTCTTCATCGGCTCTTCGAGAATCTTCTGCACTTCGGGCTTGTCAGCAAGCTTCATGGACGCGGCCATCATCTTGTCCATGGCGGTGGACATTTCCTTCGTGAACTTCTCTTCGAGTGCTTTGTCCTGCTCAGGCGTCGGCTTGCCCAGCGCATCGGCGCGTTTCTTCAGGTCAGCCATCTTCTGGCCCACAGCTTCAAGCTTGGGAACAGCAGCCTTGGCGGACTCGACATCGGACACGCCTTCGAGGATCGAGGCGAACTCGTTGAAAGCGCTCACGCCTTCCTGCGCCAGAGATTCGTGCGTATCACCGCCACAGCCGCCGAGCATGATGGCCATGGCCAGTAGAGTCGAGGCAAAGATCTTTCTCATAGTGTTTCCAACCTTTCTTGAATCGTGAAGTCCCCTCGGTGGTGCCGAGCAGGTTCGGGAAGCAACTCGGCACGACCTTCGTGCTGAGAGTGTTGTGATTAAGTTATGCAAAAAGGGCGACCTAAACAAACGACCTGATTATCTGTCATTCGAGATCGCCCATCACTCTTGTTGGGAATCATTTGATTTGCAGTGAATAGCTGATGTCGGCGATGGAGCCTTCGCCATCGGTCGTGACGACGAAGCCCTTGAATTCTTTGAAGAACTTGCCGCGAACGAATATGTATTTACCCTCCGATTGTTTGATGGCTTTTTCGCTCTTGCCGAAGGAGGAAATGGGGTAAAGCACATCCAGCGCAGCTTCGAGTTTGGTGGCGTCTTCCATTGTCTTGAGTTTGAACTTGGGGTTGATGACCGCCTTGAGATCAGCGAGCTTTTCATTGGTGGTGGGCATCGGTATGACGATGACCTTGTCGCCGATGAGCACTGCTTTGTTGTTGATGGTGGACGATCCGCTTTCACCGCCAAAAGAGATGGTGACATCGTACAGATCGCCAGCGATCACGTTGTTTAAGGCATCGGACTTGATCTGTTTCGTCTCGACGGTGATGCGATCCTTGATCGCTTTCTCTATCGCAGCGCTGGCGTTGTCTTTCTGGGCCGCTGCTGGAAACGTCGCCAAGAGTAGAAAGCCCAGAGCGAGGGCTGCGAACGAGGTGAATCGAAGGTTAGTTTTGTTGATCATGTCGTTGGCCTTTCAAAGTGTGGTGTTGGACGAAAGGTTTGTAGGGTATTAGACACTCGAGACCGTTGGCAGAGATGCGAGTACATCGCCATTTTTTTGCAAATGTGGCTCAGCGGTTTATGATCGAATTGCAATGGCTCAGTGGCCGAGTGTCCCGGAATTCAGTCGCGTGAGGAACGTGAAAAATGATTGACCAAACACTTCGTCGCATTGTAGACCAGGGATTGGTCAGCGTGCCGGAAATCAGCGAGGTGACGGGCGTCGCTCCATCGACGGTCTATCGCTGGATGGCGGGCAAGAGTGAGCCATCTTTTCATGCGATGGCTCTATTGTTGCGGCAACTGCGCAATCAGGATGCGCAGTCCCAACTGGTGAATGCATTTCTGGCGGGCACGCGCTGGCAGGGCTATGACACTGGCGGAGAGTTGGATATCAACGCGGACGGGACGATCGACATGCTCGATGCACTCGATTCGTCCATCGATTCGGTCAACACGGCCAGCCAGACGCTACAGGATGTGCGCAATCTCAGCCGTGATGGCAAAGCATCGCCTGACGACACCGCGAAATTGATCGACATGCTGCGTCACCTGGTACATCAATGCACGGTGACCCAGCAAGTGCTCGTCAAGGTGTCATCGGTACCTGGGCGTAAAAAGGCCAAGGTGCCTCAATGAGGATCACATGTCCTGATCCATGCCGGTGAGCGTGGGCTCGAGAATCTTCAGGACTTCAGGGTTCTTGTCCATCACTTCCTGAAGCTTCATCCGGGCCGGCATGAGGGTCTTCATAACCCCTTCCATCTCGGTGGCCACCTTGGCGTCGAAAGCCTTCACCTCGGCATCGCTCATCTTGGGCAAAGCCTTGGCGCGGGCGGCGACGCCTCGCATGTTCTTGCGTACTGCTTCGATCTTGGGCACCGCAGCCTTGGCGCTGGCTTCATCGGTGATGGTGTTGAAAATCTCGGACATGGCCTTCATATTGCCGACGATTTCCATGCTGATGGTTTCGGGGGTGTCCTTGACAACGACCGGCGCGCCGCCGTCGCCGCAACCGACGAGTAAGGCAGCCAGGAACAGCACAGACAGGATGATGGACTTTTTCATGATTCACAACCTTTCGATTTCTCCCCTCGGTTTTCGCCGAGTGGTATTGGTGGCAACATCGCCGCGACCTTCGTGGCGAAAAACAATCTACGGTAAGCAGGGTCAGGTGACAAAAACCGGGCAGCTCCATCGTGTGTATTGAATCATCGTACACGCTCTTGTGTGCGCTGAATCAAATGTGTTCACATTCAACTGCCAGCGGATCGACAACTGGGACTTCTGAATAACCTCGAAAATGATTTTTTTAAGGAGAGCGCGAAAGGTGGAAAGCATGAAAAAGACTCATAAACAGACTTCTTTTCATTGTTTCCACCTTTCCTGCTTTCCTTATAAAACGATTGTATCGGGTTGTCCCCCCGCCCCTGCCTAGAAGGCAGGGGAGTACGAGCCAAATGCGCCCGCCCTGCAACATACGAAGACCTTGACGAAGACCTTGACGAAGACCTTGACGAAAATCTCCACATCAGGCGACGTCGTACTTATCAATACGGCAGCACTCTCGCGTCAGTCCGCAGTGTAAACGCAAGCTCCAAAATAAGCCACGCAAAGCCCCACCCCGTTCAGAATTAATCGACCTTGCTCTCAGAATCACACTCGATCACCCTGCATCCAGGAAAGTATAATGAAAATAGAACTTGAACAATCGTTTAAGATATGGTAAACTGTGTCTGGCTGGATTCTCTATTTTGTGACGGAGCCTTTGCGATGACGATGGCGACCTTTCCGTTTCTACGGTTGATGGCATGGAACCGGTGGCGCCAGTGCTTGCCCGCTGGTCGTATGCCAGTCGTCAAGGGATAGAAGGTAGACGTCTAGGTGTTTCCCCATAGACACGATTTAACCTCATTGCTGCAAATGGTTTAATGTGATAGACACGATTGAAAAATCGCTTAGGTAGACAAAATCCGGGGGTCAATGGCCCAGCGATTGTCCGCCAAGGTGAACGGCCAAATAGCCCGCCGTTGCTAGGATGTGACCATGATTCTTCTCATCGATAATTACGACAGCTTCACCTACAACCTCGTGCAGCGCATCGGCGAACTGGCGGTACACACCGGCCTCTGCGATCCGCAGGCTGATGCACTGGACGCGATGGATTTGCGGGTGGTGCGTAACGACAAGCTGACGGTGGCTGATGCGGTGAAGATGAAGCCGGACCACATCATCATTTCGCCCGGGCCTTGTACGCCGCGCGAAGGCGGCATCTCCAACGAGATCATCAAAGAGTTCGCCGGTCGCGTGCCGCTCTTTGGTGTTTGCCTCGGGCATCAATGCATCGGCCACGTCTTTGGCATGACCGTCGATCGCAACTACCGCCTGATGCATGGCAAGACGTCGCAGATTCATCACGATGGCAAAACCATCTTCCGGAACATGAGCAATCCCTTCGTGGCCACGCGGTACCACAGCCTGGTGATTCTCAAACATACATTTGATGATGCGCGTTTCGAGATCAGCGCCTGGACGGATGAAGAGGAAATCATGGGCGTGCGCGCCAAGCCTGGCATCTTTGGTACGGGCCGCGATGCGCCGCTCGAAGGCGTACAGTTTCACCCGGAAAGTTTCCTGACGCTGGAAGGCTCGGTATTGCTCGCGAATTTCCTGGGAATGGAATTGCCCAAGGCAGAGATGGTGAAGGGGTGAGAGGCGAAGAAGGATTGGATCGATGTTGAGGTCGATCTTGCTGGTGTTTACAATTTCAATATTTGAATCGGTGTCTCTTCATTAGCGGGGGACATGCCTTGCGGCAGACGCACGGCAGTGCGTCGCTCGTTGCCATCGACAACGACGACAATCGTCGCTTCACACGGGGGGAGCTCAACGGGGGTTTTCGCAATGATCCACTCGGGGCCGACTTGTGAGAGTCGAATCACAGCATCGCCATGCTCCATGGTTAATTGAACGATGGCTGAATGACTGGTTTTTCTGGAGGTCTGCAACATGGAAAATCCTTCACAACCTGCGGAAGAGCGGGCACACTGGTACGCGGGTAGCCGGGACATTGAGATTGTAGATCGACTAGGGTTCGGAGTCGATGGTTCAGTTTATCGTACAACGCGAATGAGTGCGGTGAAGGCGCACGATCGCTGGCGAACTTATTGCACAGAACGAGATATTTACCTTCGTTTTCAAGAGCGGCGTGTCAGAGCGATTCGTGGTCACACCGTGCCAAGACTGATCGATTACGAAGACTCGCTTTGTGTGTTGGAGATGGCCGTCGTCAAGCCGCCTTACGTCCTCGACTTCGCCAAAGCGACGATTGATGTCGCGCCAGATTTTTCTCCCGAGGTGATGCGCGAATGGCTGCATCGCAAGTCGCAGGATTTTGGCGCGAACTGGCCCGCAGTCGTGGCCATCATGGATGAACTGGTGCACAAGTATGGTGTGCATCTGACGGATCTGAATCCCGGGAATATTGCGTTTGTCCCGTAGGGTTTGGCCCAAGAGGATGACTGCTCCGCGCAGCATTGATGAGCGGTTCGGAGCGAAGCCGCAAGCAGCGAGGGCACATGAAAAAACCGCCGGCTTGCGGCGGCGGTTTTCGGGGATCGGATCGATTACTAATCCGACAAGTGGTAGTGAGGGTTCTGTTTTTCTTACTGACTTCTGACCTCTGACTTCTGTCCTCTTATTGCAGCAGTGCCAGGACTGACTGAGCCGTGCTGTTGGCGATGGCGAGTTGGCTTGTGCCAGCTTGGACCAGAATCTGAGCGCGGGTGAGTCGTGATGTTTCGTAGGCGAAGTCGGTGTCGCGAATCTTGCTTTCCGCTGAGGTCAGATTTTCCAAGCTGATCTGACTGGAGCGGATGGTGGTCTGCAAAGTGTTGCGCTCAAAGGCACCCAGTCGTCCACGCATCACCGCAATCTGATCGATAGCGACATCGATGACATCCGAAGCATTTCGCTGATGTCCGGAGACGAGGCTGTTGGCGTTGCCGCTCTTGACACTTTCCAGGAAGCCGACGGTGTCATTGCCCAGATGGCTGGCTCCAACGGACTGGATGCCGAAGCCGACTTGCTGGGCGGAGTTGACGCTTGGGCCGATCTGGTAGTTCGCGCCGCCGCCGGTGACGGTGAAGTTGTAGGTCGAGAGTTGCTGAGCTGCGCCGCTGGTGAGATTGAGGGAGAGGTTGAGGGTCGGAGCATTGAGGCTGACCTTCAGGCCATCGCCCAGTGCCAGGCTGCCGTTGACCAGAGCGAGCACATCTTCGCCGACATCGCGGTTGGTGGCGGTGCCAGCTTGCGCGGTGAAGGTCTGGAAGGCTGAGCCGCCGGTGATCTTGCGAACACTGACGAAGGAGTTGGAGCCGAACTTACTGGTGTTGAGCGTCAGGCCGGAGGTCTGGTCCGTGGCACAGACGAGCGAGGCTGTGACACCCGTCGAATCGCTGACCTGATTCACCGCAAACGCCACGGCTGAAAGGGCGGTGCCACTCACAAAAGTAAAGACCTGCACGCCCTTGTTGCCTTGGACTTCGAGTGTGATGCTGCTGGCGATGGTGCCGGTGGAGCCGGTCGTGTTGCCGCTGATAAACAGACTCGCGGTCTCGGCACTGTTGAGAACTTCGACGGTGACGGGGATCGTCGAGTTGGTGCCGAAGTTGGCGCCGAAGATTTTCAGATCCTGAATCTGGGTGTTGTTGACACCGCTAGTCAGGTAATCGAGTGACCCGTTGAGCAGCTTGAGTCCAGCGAAGCTGGTCGTGCCACTGATGCGGGTGATCGAATCGATCGCGGAATCAATCTGAAGCTGGTTGGCCTCGATTTCTTCCTTACTGAAGGCACCGGTGTTGGCCGCCTGAATGATCAGGGCTTTGGTTTCGGTCAGGAGCGTCGAGATTTCCTGGAGCGCTGCTTCAGCCGTCGCAATGACGTTGACTGCACGCTCGGAGTTGTCGATCGCCTGTCCGACGCCCTTGATCTCACTGCGCAACCTTTCAGAGACGATCAGGCCAGCCGGGTCATCGGCACCGCGATTGATGCGCAGTCCGGTGCTCAGGCGCTGGAGACTCGTGGAGAGATCACGATTCGTCTTAGCGAGGTTGTTTTGCGCGATTAGGGAGGAAACGTTGGTGTTGATACGGGACATTGACAATCCTCCTTGATTGTCGTGGTCAATTTCGTTCCCGATTCGAGCCGCATCACTCCGTTGGCGGTTCGAGTTTCGGGGATCCTTGGCCCGGGCTTTTTATTTTGACCTTAATGGTCTTTGGAGCCCTGCCACACGTTAAATCAATACATCTTTATATTTTCCGCAGACCGTTGAACTGCGAGGGCCTTGGCCTTCGCAGCGGTCTGACGTTCTGGTCTACGCCGCTCAGATCAGTCAATTGCACTTGAGCAGAATCCGTGTTTTCCCGCTTGATCGATTCATAAACTTCCTTGCGGTGAACCTGGATTTCGCGTGGTGCGTTGATCCCGATCCGAACTTTGTCGCCCTTGATATCCACGATGGTGATTTCGATGTCATCACCGATCATGATTGTTTCGTCGCGGTGTCTTGAAAGCACCAGCATTCGAAGGCTCCTTCCTTCGTTGACTCTGAACAAGCACCCGACGCATCCGTGCGTCAGGGGTTGGCGGTGAAGCACGAATCAGGAGAACACGAAAGCATGAAATAAAGAATCATGCCTCTGCGATCCGCTGCGTGCCTCACGCCTTCTCTCTCTTCCAACAACCTCATGCCTTTCCATTTTTCGCTTTGCCGCTTTTTCGCTTTCGCGCTTTTCTTTAAGCCGACATCGCCGTCACCGGGCGAGGCAATTCGACCAGCGGAACGCGTGTCGTGAAGCGCTTGTCCGAAAGCACGAGCTGCGAACCCGTTCTGCTTTCGATGTGAATCACCAGCGGGCCTTGCAGGTTGCCGGTGAGCACTTGATCGCGTTTGTTGACGATCACAAACACCTGTGCTTCTTCGAGCGAGCTCATGTTCAGCTCCAGCAACTGGTCCGACTTGAGCGGAACGCGGTAGCTGGAAACAAACAGACTCGGATCCGTGACGACGAACGCCAGGTCCGGCGTCTCTACCGATTGCAGCCACCAGAAGTAGCCTTCATCGTTGGGCTCAATGAGCACAAACTGCTTGTAGCGCGGAAACCCAAGCAAGCCCTTGGGGAAGTTGATGATTCGATTTTCATCCACTTCGATGGTTCCAAACCGTGACGTAGTGAGCAACATTCCATGTTCCTCGGATCGGCCAATCATCCTGAAGCCTCATGCTTGGCGAGACGATTCGCGAAGCTGGCATCCTGCCTTATCCAGCCGCGTTCCTCATGCCGGCCGTTGGCATGAGTGCGGCGCAAACGTTGCGCGACTAGCGCAGAAAATCCAAAAGCGTATTTTGAAAACTCGAGAGCCCCGACTGAAGACTTGCCTGAAGCTGTTGCTGCAACTGTGTGAGCCGGGTGATGACCGTGGTCAGGTCGGCATCTCGCAGTTGGCTTAGCGTGCTGGATTCTGCAATCTGCAAGTCTTGAATCCTTTGAGTCTGTTGTTCGAGCCGTCTGGACTTCACACCAACCCCAGCTCGTGCCTTGGCAACATGATTGATGCTGCCTTCCAATCCCTCTCCAGCAATCGTGATGCCAGACGAATCATTTGCGAGCAGCGCATCACGCAAAGCGATCAGATGCGTGAAGACAGAATCGGTCTTCACCTTCGCAGCATCGCTGCCGGTGATCGCGCTGGCCGTGCCTGCGTTGTTGTAAATGCCAAGCTGCGTCGCCACCAGACTCGTGCCCAGTTGCAACACGCGGAAGTCGCTGCCGCCCGCAGTGCCATCTTCAAAGCGAAATCCATTGCCCGTCGTGGCCAGACCGATGTTCAAATCAGTACCCGCATCGCCAGGCTGACCGACCGTCAGACCAGCAGTGACTGCCGCCGCACTGATCGCCGTCAGCACATCGGCGACAGTGGTCGCACCATCGAGATTTACGTTGAAAACAGCCCCGTTATGCAGCTGAATAGCGAAATCATCTTCGCCAAGCTTCGGCTCAATACCCTTGCCGAATCGGAACTCATTGAGCCTCGTATCGGTGCCAAAAGATCGCAGCCCAAGGTCCTGTGCGGTGGTGCCGCCGTTCTCGCCAACCGAGAGTTCAATACCGCTGACTTCGCTCACAAGATTGACGGCTGTGCCCGCCTCATTGATCTGAAGACGCACGCCGATGCGCAGGTCAGCGACGATGTTCATCATGTCCTGAATCGTGCCCGCGCCGCTGAAATCTGCTACCGCCGACTTGGAACCGTTGGTGATCTCAAGGCCGGAACCAAAGTCAATTGTGGTGCCCAGAGCAGAGAGCAGCGAGCGCTCGGTAAGCTTGGGATTCAGGTCGCCACCGGCAATAGTTGCGCTGGTCGCGCTAATAACGATGCCCAGATCCGCCGCCGCTTTGCCTGTGCCAACATCGGAAATGGAGACGGTATTGCCCGCTGTCGCGGTGAGTGCGTATCCCGCACCATTGATGGCGAGTGAGCCAGCGGTGGGATCCACGCTGGCGATGGCGTTGTTGACGCGAACGACAATGTCGTTCACCGAGTCAGCCGTCGTCAGATCGACGAAGACCTCTGAGCCATTGATCGTCACATTGAGCGTGCCTTTGCGGATGCCTTGTTCGAGCACACCGCCCAGGTCTTTGAGTTTGGTGTTGGCTGTGGGAAATGGATTCAGATCCACTTCGCTGATGACGCGTGTTGAAAGAGCGCCCAGGGCTTCAGCGCCATTGGTATTGAAATCGAGCGTGGTGCCCAGGCCAAAATCGCCTTGCATGTTCGTCGTCGCGCCGACGTAGCGGACGCCGCCCAGGAAACTTTGAAAGACATCGGTGTTGCGACCCAGCGACGATCCGCCGCCGAAGATGGAAATATCCTGATGCTGGCGATTGGCGATATCCAGTAGCGACTGAATCTGAGCATCGATGATGGCTGCTTGATTGCGCCTGGTTGTTTCATCGGAACCGATGCCGATCTGGCTCGATGCGATCGACTTGGCCTCAAGCAGAATCTCGGTGATATCCGCCAGTGCAGAATCGACATTATCCAAGACGCCGGCGCCCTGGGTGACGTTCTTTTCTTCCTGAAGTCTGGCTTCCAGTCGCGATTCGAGCAGCAAGATGGCGGCGATTTTATCCGGGGCATCCGAAGGCTTTTCGACTGCTTTTCCCGTGGAAATCTGCCGCTCTGCCGTCGCCAGCGCCGATTGCGTTTTGCGCAGTGCACTGAGCAACTGGTCAGAGACCTGGAGCGAAGTCGTGCGGGTCAGGTTGGAAGAGATTGCTGCCATCGTTCTATTGGTCAATGCCAAACTGCATCATCAAAGCGTGTTGAGAATCACATCAAACATTTCATCCACAATGGTCAAAAACTTCGCGCTCGCCTGGAAGACGCGCTGGAACGAAAGCAGATTGATCGCTTCTTCATCCGCATTCACGCCGCTGACATTCTGATGCTGAGCTTCTAGCGAACTGCGTACCACGGTGTCCGCCTCGACCTGGCGGTTGGCCTTGTCGAGTTGAATGCCGATCGTTTCGATATGCCTGCTCCACATGTCGGTCAGGCTAAGGCCGCCCAGATTGTCAAAGCGATTCTCGCGCAGCTCGCCCAAGGCGATCGCATTCCTGTTGTCGCCGGGGATGTGGTTCTGGCCGGCGGCGAGGTAACCCACGTTGCTCTTGAGCAGCGGATTGATGCCGATGTTGAACGAGTTGTTGCCGGTGAAAAACGTATTGATACCCAGCGAGGCCAGAGCGCCGCTCGAGTCATCGCTGAAAGTGATTTCAAAATCCGATGAATCAACATTCAATTGCAGCTTGCCAGTCGCGTTGATACTGGCGGAAATATTGCCGACACCATCGAGGTCAGCGGTCAGACTGTTGAGCGTCGTATCCGCTGCGGGATTGATGCCATCGAGATCGACATTGATCGTAGTGGTGACGCGCTGGCCGGTGGATTTCTGCGTGACATGCACCTGAAAACTGCCGTGCTGCGGAGCAAAGGGAATGCCCGAGGCGCTGTCATTTAGAGCAGCGGTGGCGTCAAGCACCTGCGTGGCGCCCGTGACACTCTTGAAGCCGATAGTGGCCTGGCCGCTGCTGTGCACTTTGTTGAGCTGATAGATGAGCTGGCCGGCGAAGTCATCGAGCGTGCCCACGGTCTGATCGATGATGGTCTCGCGCAGATCAATCAGCGCGCCCAGTTCACCTGAGCCAGCCTTAAGCGAAGTACCATCTGCCCCAACGATCACGTTGTGCTGTACCACACCGTTGATTGTTTCAATCTCCACCTCGACGCCACGGCTCTTGCCGTTGAGCATGATCGGCGTGGACCCCACGTAAATATCCACGACGCCCGAGTTCTGCTCCGTGACGGAGATATCCAGAAACTTCGAAAGCTCACCGAGAATCTGATCGCGCTGATCGCGCAGGCCATGTGCTCCGCCGGCGCCGCCTTCGGTCTGTGAAATCTGCTTGTTCAGTGCCTCGACCTGTCCCAGAAGATCATTGGTTGCACTGGCGGTGTTGCGGATTCGGGTGTCGAGTTGCTCACGCAGATCAGATAGTCCGGTACGCAGATCCTTGACGAAATCAACGAGCGTTTCGCCGCGCTGAATCACCAGCGAGCGCAGCGATGAATCCAAAGGCTGATTGGAAAGGTCGCCGAACGCATTAAAGAAATCATTCAGATGCGAAGAAAGATCGATGCCTGTCAGTTCGTTCTGAAGCGCTTCGACCTGTCCAATGATTTCCTGTCGCACGATCGAGCCTGACTGGTCTGCGATGGAGCCGCGAATGCGACCGGAGAGCGCTTCATCAGTTCGGCGAACAATCTGAAGCAACTGCACGCCGCGGCCGATGAAGTTGCCCGTGCTCACTTCATTCACACCCGCCGGTGCAAGGATCAGATCTTGCCTGCTGTACCCGCGCGTGGCGACGTTGGCCAGGTTGTTACCCGCCAGTTCGATGGCCGTCTGCGCTGTGAGCAGGCCGCTGCGTCCGATTTGTAATGCGCTGGAAAGTCCCATGGTATTGATTAATTGTTGAGTTCAAAGTTCAAGGTTCAAAGTTCAATGTTTCGTGGCGCTGACTTCAACTTTGAACTCAGAACTTTGAACTTTGAACTTCCTTAATCATCCTGTTGCTGAGAACGTACTCACCGCCATCGCCATGCGAGGGGGTGCGCCTTTCTTGCTGTAGGTGCTGATGCCGGTGATGGCGCCGCTGATTGATTGCACGATGCCGTGCATGTGTTTGAGGAGTGTTTCCGAAGCGCGGTGCAGAACGCTGCCTTCGCGCCTCACTGCTTCCATTCGCTCTTTGAGCTTGCCGCGTAGCACGAGCAGTCGGCCGCGTGCTGGTTCTGGTAACCGCAGTGCCAGTTCGCCCATGGTGAGCGGAGTCGTGGCATCGTGATCGAGCGACTGCGTCAACTGCGCGACGTAGGTCAGCCGCTGCTTTTCCAGTTCTGCGAAAGCCTGAAGTTCTATATTTTCCTGCCGTGTGCAGGCCGAAACAGAATCGTGATCAGCCTTGCGAAAGGCTTCGACCTTCAGCTTCATCACGGTGAGCAGCTTCTCCTGGAGAATGATCTGCCGCTGCACCGTGTCTTCGAGTTTGGCGATCCATTTATCCATGACGATTATCCGTTGAGATTTACTCGACCAAGCGACGGTGCGGGAGACGCATTCGAGGCGGGAGCAGTGGCGTTAAGTTTTTGGCCGGCGATCTTTCGGTACACCGCATCAGCGATGGCGAAGTTGCTGCGCGAAGAGATGCGGTCGGCCAGGACAGTATCCAAGTGTTCCTGGAAAATCGTCTCGCCTTGTCCGCCTTGAAACATGTCATTCTTGAAGGGGCTTTGCCGCATTTGCGCCATCAGTGGCTTGATGAATGCCACTGAAACAAGCTGATTTGCAGCATTTCTCAGCTCTTCGTTCTCGCCGGTCGCTTCGCCCTGGCGATCGAAACTGACGCGCATCAGGTCGGTGAACTTCTCGCGATCACCCGCCTTGGCGGCTGCCGGTTTCATGAGCGCCGGTTTCATCAGCGCTGCCTGCATCGAGTTGGTGACGTCTAGTTGGGTCATTCCAGGATGAGCTGCGCGTGCAGCTTTCCGCTCCGATGAATTTCTTTGATGATGGCGATCCGATCCGCCGGTTCGACTTTGAGCTGATTGAACACCTTCACGAGGTCCGCCAGTTTGGCGCCGCCGCGATTGTCAGGATCAATGCCCACCGTGTGATTGCGTTCCACGCGCGGCGTCTCAGGTGTCGCAACAGGCTCAGGTGTGATCATGCTGATGCTCAGGCCGCGATGCGTCACGCCCACCGGCGAAATCTGCACATCGTGACTAAAGACAATCGTGCCTGTTTTCTCGTTGATTACGACGCGGGCGCCGGTGTTGATCATTTGCGGATCGACATACGTTTGTAGCACGCTGCTGATGAACGGCGTCGAATCCCTTCGCTCGTGCAGCGGCACATCGATCACGACATTCTTCTGATCAATCGCCTTAGCGATGTTGGGGCCATCGGGTGAGAGGTAGCCGTTGATCAGGTTCGCCAGGTTGTTGGCCATCGGCAGTGTGGCGACCGAATCGTTGAGTACCAGCGTGATGCGGCCGGCTGGATCGAGGTACTGCACGAAGATGTCTTTCGTGAGCTGTGCGCCTTTTCGTATCACACCCACCGTGGGAATCTTCTTGTCCTCAATCACAATCGCGCCTTCAGCAAAGGCAAAAACTGGTGAGTTTTTCTGCGGGCCAATCAGAGGACAGAGAAATAATCTGCCGCCTTCAAGGCTTTTCGCAGCGATCGCGCTGACGTGTACATCCACCTGATCGCCTTCGCGAACACCCGAGGCTGGCAGCGAGACGCTGATCGTCACGAGGGCGACGTTCTTAGCATCCTTGAGTTCCGCAGCCACAGCCATCGGATCGTTGAGCTGTTGAATGACCGAGGCGAGACTTCGCATTGCGCTGGCGGATTTGCCGCCATCGCCGGTGCCCTTGAGGCCGACGATGATGCCCATGCCCACGAGCTTGTTGGCCTCGGCACCTTTGATGCGGACCAGGTCCTGCACCTGCACCGCGCTGACAGGCAGGACCTGCGTGAAGAGCGCAAGAACTGCGGTGAGCAGGGCGACGAGGCATTGATTGGTGCGGGTTTGGGTCATGAAATACGTCTCTGCTAAAGAGTGAAACAATTGGCGTGCCAGATCGCATGATCAAAACGCGAAGAGGCCTTCGAGGATTTGCGTAACGACACCCTTTTTCGTGGCATCTCTGATTTCGCCTTCGTGATTCTTCACGAGGCGTAGATCGCTGAGATTGGTAGAGAGGACGGAGTTGTCACCGGCAACATCCTCGCTGCGGCAGGTGCCGGTGAGGACTATGGCGATCGTCTCTTTGTCGGTCTGCACGTGTTTGCGGGCTTCAACGACGAGCAGGCCGTTGGGCTTGATGTCGATGACCTTCGCAGTGAGACGGGTGGTGAAAGTGTCTTTGCGTTTGAAGGTGCCGTCGCCAGTGAATTCCTTTTTGAAGTCGATGCCGACCTGAGGCTTGCCATTGGAAAAGTTGCTAGCGCCAAGTTGGCCCTTTAGCAAGTTGGCGAGATTCAGACTGGGAAGTGCATCGATTCCGCCGTCGAGTTTTGTTTCCTTCTCGGTTTCGAGAGAAGCCTTGCTGTCGTTCTCGGTGGATTCACGCACGATAATGGTGACCAGATCGTGAATGGCGAACGTGCGAGGTTCAGGCAAGGCGACAGCAGTGAAACTGACTCGTGATAGGGCGGGTGACAGACGATTGACAATGTCGTTTCGGCGCGGCGCTGTCTGCGGCGCAGCTCGCTGGGGGCCTTCTTCGACATAGAGCGATGAACTCTGGCCCGGCGCGACGCCGGCCAGAGTGCCAAGGATCAGAGTGGTTAAAAGTGCGCGGCTTCTTGTCATCATGATTCGTCCTTTTCACATCGATGAAACGTTACTTATTCACAGTGTTTTCAGCAGTTTTAGAGTCGGTGAGGATGGTCGCATCGGCAAGCAGGCCGGTGCGAAGGGCGATCACGCGAACGGTGAAGAGTTCGCGTGATCGTTCGTTGCGGACTTGGATGAGTTGACCCTCGCCGCCGTCTTCGAGAGCACGGGCGAAGGTCTGCACGACGAGGCCGCCGACAATGGCTTGAATGCGTATGAGTTCATTGCGCTGTACCAGCAATGTGGGACGAATTTGGTCCTTGAGAACCAATGAGCCTTCGCGAAGTGAAGCGGTGGCGATCAGGCCGATCGCGTCATCGAGCTTGGTGAGCAGATCAGGTTCAGTGCGATCGAGGAAGACTTCACTGATGCGCAGGTCTTCAAATGAAAGCGCATCGCCTTTGCTGATGGTGCGAGCCGCGACGACCGCCAGATGACGCTGCGCCACTTCGATGGAGATGCGATTGCTGTCAACGAGCTTCTCGCCGCGAAACCGCTGAACTGTCACCGGCACTCTGCCGAGGTTTGAGCTGGCACCACTGATAAAGATGAGTTTGTCCTCAAGCGTGATCTTGCTGAGCAGTGCCACATCACGATCGTTGAAGGTGATGCGCAGCGAATCGCCAGCGCTGCCATGCAGCTTGCGCATCCAGTCGATGAGCTGATCGCGCAGGGTCTGCTGTGTGTCAGTGGAAACTTCTTCAGTGGGATTGGAAAGGATCGGCGATGCGGGAGCCACGACAGGCTGCACGATCTTCGTCGGCTTAGTGTCGGATGCAGAAATATCCTTGGAAATTAGGCAATTATCAAAGCCCTTGAGTGAGACGCGGGCCCAGTTTACACCCGCTTTGCGAAGCGAAGCGCGAAGCGATTCTTGTGTCAATGTCATCGTGGATTGCGAACCATCGAAGGTGGCGACGATCTTGTCCGCTAGAGCAGTGGCGGTGTCGCCTTCGAGCGCTGCGACATCGGCGAGGGTGATGTTGCTCGCGCTCACTGTGGCCTTGGCGCGAAGCTGGATCGAGTCGGCCAGCGCGCTAGATGAGCCACCGGCAAGCAGCGCGATCAGAATGAATCGTAATGCATCCATGCGTTTCATATGGCAGTCCTCACAGGCAATTCATTCACCTGTTATCAAGAAGCTCACTTACCCACGGCGAAGATTGCTGATGACCTTCAAGGCCTCGTCAGCGGCCTGGATGGTTTGACTGTTGAGTTCAAATGCTCGCTGCGTCTTGATGAGAGAGACCAGTTCCTTCACAGGATCGACATTGGAAGATTCGAGATATTTGTGCAGAATCGAGCCGAAATTCGCTTCGTTGGGCGTGCCGACGATGGGCGGGCCCGAGGCTTCGTTTTCGATGAGCAGGTTGCCGCCGATCGCGGTGAGGCCGGCGGGATTGACGAAGGTGGCCAGTTGAAGCTGGCCGAATTCTGTGCGCTCAGTGGCGCCGGGCAGCAGGCCGGTGATGCGGCCGTCTTCGGAGATGCCGATGTCAAAAGCCTCAGCATCGATTTGAATTTCCGGGTTGGTCAGCAGCGGGCCGGTACTGTTGCCCAGCACCATCTGTCCTTCAGCGTTGACAAAAAAGTTGCCTGCGCGGGTGTAGGCGACGCCGTTGCCGGTGTCATCGGCAACGCGCACCTGGAAGAAGCCCTTGCCGTTGATCATGACATCGAAGTCGCCGCCGGTGTTGATGGGGTCGCCCTGGGTCTGATCGAACTGCGTGTTGCTGATGCGTGTGCCAAGACCCACAAAGAGGCCGGCGGGCGTGCGATCGCCTTGGGCGTTTTCGATGCCGGGCTGTTCCTTGGCTTGATAGAGCAGGTCTTCGAAGTTGGCGCGAAGGCCCTTGAAGCCGGTGGTATTCACGTTGGCCAGGTTGTTGGCGATGATGTCGATTTCGCGGGAAAGCGAGCTAAGGCCAGTGGCTGCGGAGTGGAGTGCGGTGACGGCCATGGTTCGTGTTCCTTGCGGGAAGGTGCGTTTTTCTGCTGAAATCAGCGGGAAAATATTGCGGCACGGTTCTGCGATGCGGTGGCATCGCGTGCCCGGAAAGGATTGAGCAATTGGCGTGCCGGTGAGCTAAATGAAGATGGAATGATGATGTTGACGCGACCCTCCCCCGGCCCCTCCCTAAGAGGGAGGGGAGTCACGGACATCAATTATTGATGGTTCAACCCACGCGGCCAAGCGAGTTGACAGCGCGTTCCATCAGCGTGTCGTGGTACTTGATGAGTGTGCTGTTGTACTGAATGGCGGAGGTGGTTTCCATCATGCCAAGCAGCTCGCGGATGGGATCGACGGTGCTCGCTTCAATGAAGCCGGTGCGCACGCGGCCGTTGATGGGTGCGACGCGGCCGTCGCCGGTGCCTGTCTGTTTGAAGAGATTGTGCCCATCCTTGATCAGCCGTTCGCGATTGGCCATCGCCACGACTTGAATGCGGGCCACCTCAGCACCATTCTGCTGCACGCGTGCATCAGGATCGATCAGCGCGGGTTGACCTTCATCGAGTTGAATGGGTTGATTGGCTTCATCGAGCACTTTGAATCCGCCAGTGGCGGTGACAAGAAATCCTTCAGCGTCGCGCATGAACCTTCCATCGCGCGTCAGTCGCACTTCAGCCTCGCCGGTGGAAGGATTGGTGCGCTGCACTGCGAAGAATGTGTCGGCTGACTCCAGAGCCAGATCGAGCGGATTTGACGTTTTTTCAAGTGCGCCAGCTTCAAAACTGATGTGCTGCGGTCCCGCGAAGACGCCGCCGCCCAGTTCATCCATCAGGGGATGACGGAACTCGAAGGCGTGATTGTCTTCGATCGATTCAGCATCGCGCTGGGTCAATGAAGCCAGGTCGCGCTTGAAGCCGACGGTGGATGCATTGGCCAGATTGTTGGCATGGATGTCCTGACGATAAAGATTCGTCATGACACCCGAAGCGGATAGGTACAGGCCATAGTTCATCGGTTCACCTCCGTGCAAACCGATGAGGATCGGCGAGCAGCGTGAGGCAGGGCGGCTGCATCCTTGCAGTCGTGTATCTGCTCTTCGCAAGTGTCACTCGCATCGATCCGGCCTGTCAGATCCGAAGCATGAAAGGAGAGCCGGGCATCGTCGTGTTCGCGACTGGCAAGGTTCGCTACTGATTGAAACCGATGATTGGCCTCCGCCAGACGTGCGAGTCGCAGCAGCGTCTGACCCAGGTTGGTGTCACCGGATTCACGAACCACATCAAGAATATTTCTCGCGTTCACGCTTTGGCACTCCATTGCCGTTAATCGCCTGCACCGAACAGGGGCACAGACTTCACGAGGACTAAGGGCAACGGGGATGCCACGGCGGCGGGGCGAGGCATGTGGTTTAACTGGTGGTACAGGAAGAGAAAATTGCCGGGGAAATACAGTGATTCGTGTATGCGAACGTATGGCGATGCCTATGAATGTGCCCCGCGCCGTAGCGCAAGAGTTGCTCAGCAGCGCAAGGGATGCGCGGTAGTAGGTGATGCGGTGCGGTTCGCGCTGCTATCGTGATGCGCTTCCCCCACCGGAGATTATTGGTGAGCTTTGCACACGATCACAACAAACGAGCCTGGGACGATCGCGCCAAGCGTGGCCAGGTGTTCGCCCGTCCCGCATCCCAAGAAGACATCAGCAAACTCGCGCCGAAACTGGCCACCAGCGTTTGGCTCGACGGCGGCGTGGTGAACAAGCGCGTGCTCTGTCTCGCAGCAGGCGGCGGAAGGCAGGCGATTCAATATGCCGAGGCTGGCGCGATTGTCACGGTCGTCGATATCAGTCCCGCGATGCTAGAACTGGATCGCAAAGTTGCCGCTGATCGCAAACTGAACCTCCGCGTGGTGGAAGCATCGATGGATGATCTGTCGCAGCTTGGCGATGCGACTTTCGATATCGTCATTCAGCCGGTGAGCACGTGCTATATCCCCGATATTCGCAAGTGCTACCGCGAAGTGGCGCGGGTGCTCACTGCGGGCGGCATCTATTCGAGTCAGCACAAGCAGCCCGGGAGTTTGCAGACGACGGTGCAGATGTCGCCCAGCGGTCGCGGCTACGAGCTTCAGGAAATTTATTACAGAGCGACGCCATTGCCTGAAGTGATCGGCTCGATTCACCGCGAAGCGGGGACGATTGAATATCTGCATCGCTGGGAGCAGCTACTGGGCGAACTTTGCCGGGCTGGTTTTGTGATCGAAGATGTGATGGAACCCAGTCATGCGGATGACAAAGCAGAGCCTGGCGCATTTGGCCATCGCAGCCGGTATGTGCCGCCGTATGTGCTGATCAAGGCGCGGCGCACCGGAACGCCAGTGAAGAAAAAAGGTTTGCGATTGTGGATGCCGCGTTAAGCAAAAGCGGGAAAGCGGGAAAGCAGGAAAGCGAGAAATTAAGAGGTGCAATGCGCATAAAGGCGATTCGCTTTTTATGGCCGCAGCGTCCTCGCTGCGCGTCTTCCGAAAGATAACTCACTCGCTCTTCGCCGCTTCCGCAAGCAGGCGCGATAGCGTTTCCGGGTGCAGCGTGAACCACTGATCCTTGATCGTCGCCAGTGCGGGCTGATCCTTGAAGCCGATGTAGATCGTGTGCTTCTGGCCGGTGCGTGTGGTCAGTTCGAGTGTGGTGGTCGCGTCGCTGATCGCTGCATCCTTGGGCTTTTCGACATAGCGCCAGACGCGCAGGGGCATCAGCGAATCGAACAGCTTGGCAGCGACAGAGGCGGTGACTTTCACAGTCGTGAGCGGCTTACCATCAGGGCCAAGTGCCTGATACCGATTCAGATCATCCTTACCGATGGTCCAAGGCTTGGCGTCTTTTCGGTTGATGGTGACCTGCGTCACATCGCCTTGCGCCAGCTCCAGCACGGTGCGCGGCCGATACTCCGCATCGAGCAGAATTCGCATCTGTTCGCTGAGCAGGAACTGCCCATCAATGCCAGCCATCTCTGCATGACGCGTATCCAGATCGCAGGTGATGATCACCGGCGACTGATCCTTGATCTGAATCGTCATCGTGCTCTGATGGCTGCCGATGGGTTCGGATTTGGCAAGCCAGGTATCAGCGCGAAGGGTGGAAATTTGTTTCACCAGAAACTCGAGCATCTCGCGCTCGAACTTCTCGGCCCTGACCATCTGCCACTGCGGCTTAGCATTGGGAGTCACAGAAGGCACGAACTGATGGAACGTATAGGTGATGCCGTCGCTGTGTTTGATCATGACCTTTTCGATTGCTTCGGGCTTGAGATCGATCAGTTGCCGATCGCGCAGCTTGATGACCGGATCAAGCAGCGGCTGAATCTGCTCGGTGGGCACGAGGTAGCCCGTCTGTTCGTTGTTGCGCAGCACCATGGTGAATGGCGTGTCATCCCCCTTGGGTACGGAACCAGCCGGCGGCGGAAAAAATGTGAGCATGTCCTGCGTTTCAAGGCCGATCTTGGAAGAGAGCGCGATCACTGCGGTGGGATTAGTCGGCTTTCCGGTGGCCTGGCGGTAATACTTGGCGCTGGCACCGGCGATCTTGGCGACAAGTTGATTCACGGCATCCTGATCAGGGCGAAACGGCGGCGGACCCTGGCCCGGTGCCACCGCGAATTGCCAGCCGGTCGTGGTCGATTTCTGCAAGCTCACCGCAGGCTCTTCACCGATGCGAATTTTCAGTTCAGTGACACCGCCGGTCTTGATCGGCGTGATGCGAGGATCACGAATGTCATCCGCCTGAATCGCCAGGATGCGGGCGCGGGCATCGCGTGTGATGGTGAAGACCACGCTGCTTGGCTCTTCGCCCAGCGACCAGGTGGCGTGATAGGTTTGCGCTGCGGGGTCAGCCGGGCCGCCGATGCGAAGGGTGCGCTGGCGCGGCTCGGTAGCGGTGGTTTGAATGGTGACCTGTGCAGAGGGCTTGTCGAGGCCGAAGGTGGCGAGATTCGCTGGCTGATCTTCAACGAACCGCGCCAGAGGAATCTCACGGATCGCTGCGAGAATCGCCATCGGTGCTTTGGGTGCGATGCGATCACTCAGCGGCGGCGCGAAAAGCCAATCGCCATCGGTTTTCATCAGTTCGATCGTCTTGCCATCCGCAGCAATGGCGATGCGATCCGCCTGTGCATCGGTGGGCACATCGAGCTTGCGCTGACGCCAATCGGCGACGCGCTCGTTGAGCATGATCATGTGCAGCGTGTTGTTCACCACATAAACCGAAGGATCATCGTTGATGCGAATGTAGCCACGCGAACCGGTGACGCCTGCGCCCAGATGAATGGTCTGATCGAAGGGCTTGGTTTTGACGATCGGCTTGCCGGTCTCGCGATCGATCTGAGTATCGCGGTATTCGCCGACGAGGTGAAGCGAGGCGCGAGGCTTAACGAGATCGGTTTCCTTGAGCGTTGGTTTGCCTGCGGTGTCGGGAATGAATTTATCGACGAAGCGCAGTGAGGCAGCATCTTGAATCAGACCGCCTTGCACGCGAATTGCGTTGAGTGGAAATTTCACTGGCGCTGTCTGCATCCAGTTGCCGCGCTCGTCTTGAGCCATGCTTGCACGCTGACCATCGGCCCAGTGGAGTTCGACGGTTTTGACGCCGGGCGGAAAAAGTTCCTCGGCAATGAAGACGGGGTTCTCGTTGTGCGGCGTTTCGCCGATGGTTCCTTCGCGGCCTTTTTCGATGAATATAAAATAGACACCGATGCCGACGAGCATGGCCAGTAGAAAGAGCGTGGTTTTGATGTTCATGGTGAAACCGGGCCTGGGTTCGCGTGGGAAGGCTTCGTGTGCAGGATAACGGATCGAGCGTAGGGTGTGTCAAGGCTTTGCGCTGATACACCATGTTGGATCTACGAGATACGCTGGCCCATATCCCCAGAACAACGTGCGACTAGCGTGGTGTGTCAGCGCCCCCGGAAAAAGCCTTGACACACCCTACTTGCAACTGCCTTGGCTATGTCGCACATCTGATCACATCACTTGGCACCGCAAGGCACGCCGAATCTGCCGGGAAATTTGGCCAGTTCTGCATCGAGCACACTGCGGTAATGCGCCAGGCGCTGCGCTGCATCATCGAGCGGGCCGCCGAAGCTGCGATTGGGATCATTATAAATCAGGCGAATGGGAATCTCGCGAATGCGAAGGTCCGCTGCCACAGCCTGCACCCAGAACTGAAGCGGGAAGGCATAGCCCGGCTCGCTCAGCGCCATCTTGCGAAGCGCGCTGACGCGATAGGCTTTGTACCCACAGAACGAATCGGTGAGCGAAAGGCAGAGCGTTTGATTGAGTTGCTGCGTGATGGTTCCGTTGATGGCCCTGCGATCAGCGGGGGGGAGGCCGTGGCCGTTGTTGGCGGCGATGTCAGTCGTGTTCGCTGATGTTGCGTTGAAATATCGGCTGCCGCTGATGACGTCGGCATCGTCGCGCTCCATCGCCGCGAAGAAATCGGGGAGGCTCGCTGGCTCATGCTGCTCATCGCAGTCCATGGTGATCAGCCAGTCGTACTTGCAGGTGACACACGACGACCAGCGAAACGCATCGATGAGCGAGCGACCGTAGCCTCGGTTGCGAGCGTGACGAATCACATCCACCGGTTGCTTGGCCAGCAGCAACGGCGTCTGATCGGTGGAGCCATCGTCAATGACGAGGATTTCCTTGGTGTACTTGCGAACCTCGGTGAGCACACGCGTGACGTATTTCTCTTCATTGAAAACAGGAATGGCAATGAGCGTTCGCATGGAGGATTCCGTCGCGTGGTGGGGGATTCAGGTTCCACTGCGATGGTAGGAGGGATGAGCGCAATCATCAACGAGAATTCTTGTGCTTTCCGCCGCTTGCGGCGTAGCGCCATCAGCGCGGTGATCAACAACGACAACTGCCCTATGCCACGCGGCAACTGAGCGGGCCTGCTACCGAGGGCGCTCTCTGGAAACGGATCGTCACAGCTATTTCACCTGCGCGGGAAGATAAACATCGTAGCGCATCGACTTGCCTTCAAACGTGACATCCGCTTCGCGCTCGCCCAGTGGTTCGCCATGCAAAGGTCGCTTGACGATCACGCGTTTGCCAGCCACGCGCAGCGCAGCATCGAGAAGCTGCGAAGAATCATCGTCGCCGCCCACGAGTTGGCGCACGACTTTCATCGGTTTTCCTTCAGCGCCTTTTTTGCGAAGCGGAAACATGGGATCGAGAAAAACGACATCGGGATGCATGAAAACTTCAAGATTCTCAGGTAGATCATCGAGTGCGATCTTGCTGGTGTCGTGGGCGTGGCCGGTGTGCTGATAAGCGATGCGGCGAAGGAGGTGAATGGCGTTGGTCTGCACGAGAGTGAGGCGGGCGGCGACCTGCAGGACTGCGGGGTCGGTTGCGGAGCGGAGCATCGCATCGCGCAGGAGCGTGGCGAGAATTCGATTGCGTTCGACCATGAGCACCTCGCAGCCGAGCCCGGCCATGAGCCAGGAATCTTCGCCCCAGCCAGCGGTGGCATCGATGACGGTCAGCGGCGGATCGCTGGCCTTTTTGATGCCCAGCGCTTTGCCGATGGGTTGCTTGATGCGCTTGCCTTGTGCGGAGGTGACATCGAGCTTGGACCAGTCAGCGAAAAGGGCGCGGCCGCCACGGGTGATGGGATCGCCGCCGATCATGCGAAGTTCGAGGCGGCCGTGCGCAGCGACGAGCAGCGCATCGACGCCGGTTTTGACGGGCGCTTCGAGGAATGGCAGATTCAAATCGACGGAGAGACGGGCCGCAGCGCGAAGCAGGGATTCATCGGTCGCGGGGTCGGCGCAGACGGCGACGCTCAGCGCGGCAAACGAAGATGGATTGGCGGTGGGCATGGCAGGGCAAGGCGTCGTTCGCCAAGGCGAACGGCTAAATAGTGGGGTGTTCGATGGGATGCACCTGCGTCATCTCCTCGGGCAAGCGCACGCCTTGGCTGCGCAGCGCGGCAAAGCGTGTGAGCACGGCTGCGCCATGCATCAGATTCTGCGCGACGATTGCAGCCTTGCGATTCTCCGCTTTCTCCAGGAATGAGCCACGTGTCCACTCATTGAACGCGCCCATCGCCGGCCCGCACCAGACCTGATAATCGATGGTGCGTGAAGGATCACCCGCATTGGCCCAGCGTGAAGAAAGGCCTAAATACCAGCGAAAAACCAGAGCCATGCGATGCTTGGGATCGCGGTCGCCTTTGGCCACCTGCTCCGGATCGAACGGCTGAAAATAGTCGCGGGTCTTCTGCCAGACTTCATCAAGCGTGGCGCGAAAAATAGTCTTCTCAATGTTCGCGCGCTCTGCGGGCGGAATCGCTTCCATCGAATCATGAGCGCGGTAAAGCTCGAAAAGTTTCTGTGCTCGCATGGCGAACATGGTGCCGCGCTTGAGGACTTGAAGCTTCACGCCCATCTCGAACATATCAGCAGCCGGTGCCATGGTGACATCGGCTTGCTGCGCCTGTGCGAGCATGGTTCGCACGGGAGCGCTGGAGCCGGATTCGGCGCAGGCTTGATTGATAGAGCCGGTGACGATGAACGCAGCGCCCATGGCGAAGGCGGCGGCAGCAGAGGCTGGCGTAGCGATACCACCGCCGATGCCGATGCGCAGAGGAATGTTGCGCGAGGCGTAGCCGTGTTCGTGGGAGAGGCGATCGCGCAAGGCGAGGAAGGTGGGCAGCAACGTGATGAAAGGGCGATTGTCGGTGTGACCGCCTGAGTCAGCTTCAGCCGTGAGATCCTGCGCCATCGGAATTTCCTGCGACAGCGCTGCTTCTTCACGCGTCACGTGGCCTTGCGTTACCAGCGCTTCAACCATCTTCACTGGCGGCGGCGCAAACCATTTGCTTGCAACTTCCACGCGCGAAGCTTTAGCAATGATGCGATTTTTTGCGATGACCTTGCCATCGTCATCGCGGCGAAGTCCAGTGATGCGATAGCGCACGACAGCGAGTGTGAGATCGAGATAAGCGGATGCTTCGACGAGCGTGATGCCACGTTTGAGATAAAGCTCGACGACGCGCATTTCGTGCGCAGGTTCGTTGGGGCTGTGAATGAGATTGAAAGCGAAGGTGCGATCGCTGACGCTTTGTTGCAATCGATCAATGGCTGCTTCAATGACTTCAATGCGCTGACCGGCGGCACCATAAGCACCGAGCATGCCCGCCTTGGCGATGGCTTCGACGAGTTCTACGGAGGCGATGCCGTTGGCCATGGAGCCGGTCATGTAGGGGAAGTCGATTCTGTGGTCGGCGCAGAATGTGGGATCGCCAAGCTGCCTGGGCGAGAGCAGCGGGGCGTATCCGAGCAGCGGAAAAGTGGAGCCGGTATCCGAAGCATCATCATCGCCGATGCGAATGGTGCCGCCGGTGGCTATGGCCAGTTGCTGCTGATGGTGGATGAGAGTGACGCTGGCGCGAATGTCGTGCAAAGCTTGACGCACATCGGCAGGCGACGTGCGGATCGATGACGCATTGCCGGTCCAAGTGCCCAGCGTTTGTGTGGGATTGAGTGATGAAGTTGGTGTTACAGCAGTAGTCATCATGCTGGGCTGTTCTCGTGCGATACGGGCGGAGGTGTGAATTATAGCGGATCGTGTGGAAGAGCCGGGCGAGGGCCGACCAGGGCGAACGTATGTGAATGTTGCTGCTGTATCAAGAATCCCACATTCGCATGCTTCCGCTAAACTGGGGCCATGCAGGATGACATCGATCACATTCTCATCGATCGGCACAACATCGCCCAGCGCGTCGAAGCGGTCGCTTCGCAGATCATGAGCGATCTGCTTGCCGATGCGAAGGGTGAAGGCGAGTCGCTGGAGATCACATTGGTGCCGCTGCTGACGGGTAGTTTTATTTTTGCAGCGGATCTAATTCGGCATCTGCCGGTGAAGATGAAGATTCGTTTGCTCTCGGTCAGTTCGTATCCGGGTACTGCCACCTCATCGCGCGGGGCCCAGATCAAGGATGATCTTTCCTATCTGCCAGCGAGCCTGGCGGGGCAGCATGTGCTGGTGATCGATGACATTCTCGATTCGGGTAACACGCTCAAACTCGTCAGCCAGACACTGGCGGCGATGAATCCCGCATCACTGCGCACCTGTGTGCTGCTGCGAAAGCAGCGGCCCGAGGCGATGGCGTTTCCCGTCGATTATGTGGCGTTTGATATTCCCGATGAGTTTGTGGTGGGCTACGGTTTGGATTTCAACGATCACTATCGCAACCTGCCAGACATCGTCACGCTTCGAGAGGAAGTCATCGCCCAGGCCATCGCAAGCGAGAAGGCTGCGGGCACGACTGAGTCATGAAATCTTTCGATCCCTCACATCACGATGATCGTGTTCCACTGGCGGAATCAGCGCCCAGTCCCGGCGATGCTGCGGGTGAAATCGAAGCGCGCGTAGTAGCGATGTTGCCTCCGCAACTGCTTCAGCCCAATGAAATCATCGTGCTACTCATCAAGCCCAGCCCGTGGTACATCGTGCTGGCATCGCTTGGTTTTCTGGCAACGGTGGTGGTGGTCACAGCTCTGCTACTGGCGCTACAATCGCGAGGCTATCTGCCTTGGGCCAATCGCAATGATCTTTATTTGATGGCGGTGGGTGCGTGTGGCATTCGTCTGTTCTGGCAATTCCTCGAATGGCTCAGCAGGCTCTATGTGCTCACCGATCAGCGCGTCATTCGCATCGCGGGTGTGGTGCGCGTGCAGGTGTTTGAAACGCAGATCAAAAACGTACAGCACACCACGACTTATTTTTCGCTGCGCGAGCGCGTGTTTCATCTGGGCACCATTCA
>ENA-ORBV01000088-ORBV01000088.1-microbial-mat-metagenome-genome-assembly--contig:-NODE-88-length-175152-cov-8.536222_pt1 | contig 175152 bp, 173 predicted proteins | sample MGYA00237777_ERZ505514 | MGnify/ENA primary metagenome ERZ505514 (study PRJEB26160, sample SAMN06269048) | microbial mat metagenome | isolation source: Oligotrophic lake microbial mat | place...
CCCATCCGCAGGGGGGAAACATGTCGCTTAGGGAACAACTCCGGGTCATGGTGGTTGATGATACCGCCACCAGTCGCGGCCTGATCACGGATGCATTGTCGACATTCGGCATCCAGCACGTCCGCAGCGCGAATTCCGCCACTGCGGCGCTGACCGATCTTGCCGCCCATCCGGCGCATCTGGTGATATCCGATCTGAACATGCCGGGGATGGACGGGATCGAGGCGATGGAGAAGATCCAGCAGACTTACCGCGCCCAGGGGAAGCATTGTTCGTATATGTTTATCACGGGTTACGCAGAGGATGAGCGGGCGCAGAAGGCGGCGGCGCTCGGGATCGCGGAGTTTCTGATGAAGCCGTTTGATCTGTCGCATTTTCTGGAGTCGGTGGAGCGGGAGCTCGCGCTCGGGCAGAGTAAGCGGGATTCCTCGGAGAAGAGTTCGGAAGTGATTCCCGAAAATTCCAATGTTGGAGTCTGGAAGCACCTTTACGACCGGTTTATTTACGTGAAGCCGGTTCTCTTGAAGCAGACGAATCTCCTCGGCAGTACCTACTTCGCGGATTACGTGGAATGGCAGGGCGAGACGCGCGAAAGCTGCCTCCTGAGCCATCCGTCGTTCGCCGTCTGGGCGCCGGTAAATCAGCACATCAAGATGATCACGCATTCTCTCAGCCACCAGTTCATCCGCGAGACCACTTTCGGCGACGTCGTGCGCGTCGAGATGACGAGCCGCGAGATCAAGCTCTGCAGCCTCATCATGAAGTTCAACTATTTCAGCCACTCCGACAACATCCTCCTCGGCCAGGGCTGGCAAAAGATATGTTTCGTGAACCTTCACACCAACAAGCTCTGCCCGATTCCGAGATTGATTCTGGATCTTGCGGAGCCGATCGAGGAGAAGGTTTGAGGGCCAGCGCCTGACCTGTCATCGTGAGCAAAGCGAAGGATCTTTGGTCTTGGTGGACGCGTGCACTAAACGGTTAGTGTTAGCGCTTTTGAATTGTTAACGGTACCGGGTACAAAAGGGACACGTTAGAAACTAACAATCAACGTGTCCCTTCGGTACCCGGTACGATTCACGATTAGCGCTTTTGAAAGCCCCGGAAAATTCCCCTGCGCTCAGCACTGGAATCCAATGATTCCAGCACGCTCGCTGGGCTTTGAAAGCCCAGTCTTCGCAGACAGTTCTTCGGCCTAACGGACCTGCGGAACTCGAGGCGGGAAATTTCCCGCGTCTTCAAATGGTCGTGGCGCCTCAGGATAGAGCGAATTTTTTGGGCAAAATTCATCGGAAATTATTAGAACGAATGGTACCGGTTCCGAAAGTGCCGCTATCAAGGGGGAAGCATGAAGAAAAAAGCGAAAACGATCAGCGTTAAGGTTGAGATCAGTGTGGCGAAGCCGGTTAAGGAGGTTTTCAGGGCGGTGCTGGAGCCTACGCCTTTTTTTGTGGGGAAGGTCAGCGGGCCGATGAAGGAAGGGGAAAAGATCGCGTGGGAGTTCGCGGATTTTCCCGGGGGTTTTTTTATCCGCGTGCGCAAGGTGGTGCCGGGGGAGCTGATTCTGTTTGAGTGGCCGCGCGGGGAAGGAAAAGAGATGAACCGCGTGGAGTTTCGCTTTAAGGCGTTTACTAAGAAGGTGACGACGGTGTATGTTACCGAGTCCGGGTGGCCGGAAGCGGAGAGCGAGGCTTCTTACCGCAATTGCATGGGCTGGATGCATATGATCTGCAGCCTCAAGGCGTATCTCGAATACGGAGTGAATCTCCGCAAGGATGCCTTTATTCATATGCAGCAGGGTTGTAAGTAAACAAGGATTCAAGGGGACAATTTCAAAGAAGAGTCTGACTGTAAGGCAGTTTTTTCAACCAGGGGAGGAAGTTCATGAAGAAGCGTGGATATTTTTTGATGGCGGTGCTGGCGGTTTCTTTGACGGGGTGCGGAGATCCCTGTAAGGAGAATATTGGTACGAAGTTCGGGGATACGGTCGCGACCCTCGGCAAAAGCGGGGTGGAGAAGGATAAGGCCCTGATCGAGCGCGCGGCCAACCGGGCCGGGAAATGTGCCGAGAAAACGGGCAATGATATGAAGAAGAGCATGGGGCTTTAATTTGACTGACGGTTCCGGCGGCCAGGCGGCTTTCCGGAACCGTCCTTTCCCGGCAAGTATTGCGCGGCCTGGAATAGGGTATAAAGAGGCTCTGCCGCAGAGGCCAGAGCGCAACTTTCCTGTTGATCTGAATCAGAAGGGAGCATAACGTGAGCGAAATGGTTATTTGTCCCAATTGCAAGACGCCGAATAATCCGATGTTTGATGCGTGCCTGAAGTGCCGGACTTCGCTGCGGGACGCTTCCCCGTTCTCCTCTTCCGTGAGTCCTCAAGGGCCGGCCGATGCCGCGGAGCTCGAGCGGGTCCTGAAGAAGTGGAACTGGGGCGCGTTTTTTCTCACCGCGATCTGGGGAGTGGGCAATAGAACCTATCTCGGGCTTCTCGGAATGGTGCCCGTCGTCAATTTTATCATCATGCCCGTGCTCGGCGTTTATGGAAACCGATGGGCCTGGAAAAACAAGAAATGGCGCAGCCTCGAAGAATTCGAAAAGCATCAGAGAATGTGGGCGAAATGGGGAACCATTCTCGCTGTTCTCACGCTGCTTCTCTGGGCCGTTCCGTTCTCAGCGCGTTACCGGGCCGCGGAAAAAACCGATGTCTTCAGACTTTCTCTCGAACTCGCGCGTGAAAATCCCGGCGTCGTGGAAGCGCTCGGCCTTCCCATTCAGCCCTCGAAGACGATTAAAAGTACCCTTCAACAGAAGGAAGGCGGCACGGCCGATCTTCAATACCAAATCACGGGGCCGAAAGGCGAAGGCACAGTCCAGGCGACCGGCAGGCAGGAAAGAAACCGGTGGCAGCTCCTCACCACCGAGGTCATCGGTCTCGAGAGCGGCCGGACGATTAAGATTCCCGTACCGCTTCGTGCCGATAAACTCGGTGAAAGCCTGGGAGAAGCTGAAGAAATGCCTTCACCAACAAAGCCGCGTCTGGAAACTTGATTATCGGCATATCCTGACCGCGGACGCGAGTCCGACGGAGAGGCGGTATCATTATCAGCGGCTGGTGGAAAAAACTTTCCAGCCGGAGCCCGCGTTCCTTTCAATCGGTCCCGGGATTGGCTGTAGCGAACTTCCGATGGCAGTTGAAGCACCGCAGCGCGTTTAAACTCGGCGGGTTCGCCGGGTTACAGATAAACAAAACCAAAGAGGAGGCACCCATGACGCAGCCAATTCCCGCAGGGTATCACTCGGTGACGCCGCAGCTTATGTTCAAGGATACGCAGAAGGCGATCGAGTTTTACAAGAAAGCTTTCGGGGCGGAAGTGACGAAGATTTTTTCGAATCCCTCGGGGTCCGGGATCATGCACGCCACGATCCGGATCGGGGATTCGATCGTGATGATGGGGGACGAGATGCCGGGATGCGGGAGCGCGGAAACGACGGGAGGCTCGCCGATCAGTCTTTTCCTTTACGTCAAGAACGCGGATGAAGTTTTCAACCAGACTCTCGCCGCGGGCGGCAAGACGGTCATGCCGGTCGAGGACATGTTCTGGGGAGACCGCGCGGGAAATATTCAGGACCCCTTCGGCTACTCGTGGATGATCGCGACGCACAAGCGGGACATGACCAAGGACGAGATAAAAAAAGAAGCCGAGATTTTTTTCGCCCGCATGGCGAAGAGGGGAACGTAACAGCTTTGCTGCCTGCAGGGACGGAACCGCGCTTAAATATCGACTACCGCCGCCTCATGACGGCGGACGGAAGCCCGACGCTCAGCGTGGCCCCGGACTGGGAACCCATGCACCCGGACGAAGGGGCGTTCTCCGAGAGGGTTTATATTTATCAGCCGCTCGTGGAGACGGTTTTCAGCGCGGTGCCCGAGCCCGTGTTTCTTTCACTCGGCCTCGGGATCGGCTACAACGAACTCCTGATCGCCTTTGAAGCCCTCGCCCGCGGGCAAACTCCGGCCCTGATCGCGAGCTACGAGCCGGTCGATTTCCTCAAAACGGCTTTCGCCGCCTGGCTGCGGGACGAGCCGTCTTTTCTCGCTGACGTTTACGACCAGATCGCGGCCCTTTACGCAAAGCGCTATTCGCGGGACGCGGCAGGTGTCAAAGCCCTGCTGCTCGGGCTTCTCCAAACGAACCGGCTTCAGCTCCTGGGCGCGGTCGAGACCGAAGCCCCGCCCTCATCCCACGGCATTCTGTTTGACGCGTTCTGCCCCAAGACCTGCCCGCAGTTGTGGGCGCGGGATTTTCTCGATGTCTTTTTTGATAAGGCGGCGGCGATGCCGTGCTTCGTCGCAACTCACGCCTGTAACGGCCCGCTGAAAAAAGCGCTCAAACAAAACGGTTTCAAACTCACCATCAAGGACGGCTTCGGATGGAAGTGGGAATCCCTCTCGGCGCAGAAATTACCGGGCACTGCACCCGGGGTGACGGCTCCTCAGCTTTGAGGAAGGGCCTCATCCCTGTACTCGCCGTTTTTACTTTATTGGATTTTGAGAAAGGTTTTGATAGGATGGCGCAGCCCGGGCGCGAAGGCCCGGAACTTTAAAGCGGAAGACTAACGGGACCGGTCAACGATGGAAAATCAGGGATTGTTTGAGGCGATCGGGTTTGCGGGACGCGCGCATCTGGGGCAGCTGCGCAAGGACGGGAAGACGCCTTACGTAAGCCACGTTTTCCGGGTGGCGATGACGCTTTCGCAGCTGTTCGGGGTGAAAGAGGAAGAGATCCTGACGGCGGCGGTGCTGCACGATACGATCGAGGACACGACGACGGATTTCGACGATATCGAGGAGCGTTTCGGCCTCCGGGTGGCGGAGTGGGTGGCGCTGCTTTCCAAAGACATGCGGATGCCGCACGGAAAACGCGAGGACGCTTATCTCAGGCAGCTCGCGCAGGCGCCTTATGAGGTGAAACTGATCAAGCTTGCCGACATGTACGACAACCTTCTCGATTCCCAGTTCTGTGCCGAAGGGAACCCCGCGCACACCCTGCGCAAGACCGAACACATCGTCCAGCTTTTTTCGAAAAGACCCCACTCCCGCTTAAAAAAACCGCTCCTCATCGTCCACGCCCTGATAAAGAAACTGAATTCAGAAAAGTAACGGAATCGGGCAATACGTGCAAAAAGAAATCGGGATGGAAACTTCAGCATGAGATCCGCGGCGGTGAATCCGTTTGACCGGATTTATTGTCTCAGTCTCGGGCGCCCCTGTTGAAAAGCTGGGGCCGGATGGACTTCGATCGCCAGAGCAGACTCGACGAAAAGCTCGTGGCCTATCCTCAAAAGATAGGAATTTGAGCGTGTCCGGACCCGGCCTCTCAAAAGGTACGGGCTAAACTCTCTCGTGCATCCCGGGGCAGAACCGTCTACAATGGTCTCTTTTTAACGCCCTACTTTCAAGGTCAGGAAATAAAGATGATTGATAACACAATTGCGGTAAAAGAACGCCACGAAAGATTTTTGCGGCGGGTGCTCGAGACGAAGATCGTCTGGGCGCTGGACAAAGGCGGCGAGACGCTTGCCGCGAGTGACTGCTCGAACGAGGAGCACGAGGGAAGCCGGGTCGTCCCTTTCTGGTCGGAGAAAGAATACGCCGAGAAATGCGTGAAAAACGACTGGGCCGATTACGTTCCCAAATCATTCGGTCTCAACGAATTTTTGAACGGAATCCTTCCTCACCTCGACGAAACGGGTTTCTTCGCCGGCACCGACTGGAACTCGAGCTTCATCGGTACCGAGCTCGACCCGACCGCTCTCGCAGCTGAAATCAAGAAATTGATGGGCAAATCAGAAAGAAAAGGACACCCGTGATAAGAATCTCTCTCCTCCTGCTGCTTTTGGTTCTGGCGGGCTCGGCGGCTGGTTTAACGGCAGAAAGAACTCCCCTCTGGCGGAAGCTTCCCTCTCTTGATGGATTGATCGAGCCTGGCTGCGTAGGCGAGAATCAAATTTTGCTTTTTCAGTCCCGCACTGAACTGGAAGCGTTTTTCAGCGAAGCGGCCGAAAAATGCAGCGGTGGAGGATATGATCCCCGCGAGCGGCAGAGGCGGGTGCAAGCGGGTCTCGAAGAACTGGACCGCATCCTTCCGGATTTTGATAAGGAAGCGCTTGTCCTGATTCAAGAATTTTACGGTGGAACGGGAATGGCGAAAGCTTCGCTCGATGCAACCGAGCGCGAAGGCGGGGTGCTCGCGGCGTCGATCAGCATTCGAATTCCTCCTCCGCCTGTGACGCCGGATACGGCGACTTTCCGTTTTGCATTTGCCGTTTCGAAAGCAGACATCAAGACCGTCGAGCTGACGGTGAACGGTTCGGAGCGGGCTTCCTTGTCCGCCCGCTAAGAGAAAGCTAAGATGAGTTACGCTAACTCGCTCGTTTACCAGCAATGGGCTTTGGTCGGGGGCTGCATCCTCGCGGGTCTCTTTTGCCTGGCCGGGGCGGTGCGGCAGATGCAGACCGGCGAAACCTGGGGCGCGACCGGCAAAGGAAAAGTTTTCCGGAGCGAAGAGCCCGGTTATTTCATTTATATGTTCTGCATGAGACTTCTTATCGGAGGCATTTCGCTCGCGGCAGGACTGTTCTTTTGGGGAAAAATTTAAAAAAAAGAGAAACAAGCAAATAAGGTAACAACCGCAGGTCACCGAAGTCAAAGGAGGAAACATGGAGTTCTCGCAGAAGGGTATTCTGGCTTTGTGTTTGTCGGCGCTCGTGGTGTTTAGTCTGTTCGCGGTCTACGCTTCGACCCAGCCGGCTCCGGATTTTGGCACAGGCGTTACGGATGAGACCGGAACCGCGCCGGAAGATTTCGATATTCCTCTCGATGAAGCGGAACCCTACCTGGATGAAACCGGAACCACGGATGAAGCGGCTGGAACAGAAATACCGGTTACCATCGAGTAACGCAATCGGTCCCGAAGTCTGGACGGCTGCCTGATGAAATGCCCTGCATGCGGAGCGGGGAACGGGTCCTTTGATTCGATCTGTGAGGGATGCCGGAAGCCGCTCGAGGGCCGTGCGGCCAGCGGCTTTTTCGGGAAGCGGAAAATTTTCTTTTACCGCGTGATCGGCCTCGTTCCCGCCGTGCTTCTCACGGCGTTTCTCGCCGTGTGTTTCTGGATGATGCGAAGATAGAGCGATGAACCGGGACCCGGCAGGTCCCGTTTAACAAAAGGCGGCTACAAAATGAAATCGGTTTCAAAATTGTTTTTCCTGTTTGCTGCGGCCGCGGTTTTTTTTCCCGCGAAGCTGGACGCTGCCGAAACTGCGAACACGTTCAGGCCGGCGTGGTGGTGCCGGGGCGCTCACGCGCAGACGATCGGCGGCGCTCTCTGGCGCGCGGACGCGGAAGTGACTTATGAGCGCGAGCGGCTCGACACGCCGGACGGCGATTTTCTCGACCTCGACTGGCTGAAGGCGGATGGGCGTGCGCCGCTCGTGGTCGTGCTGCACGGGCTCGGCAGTTCTTCCGACTCGAATTACGTAAGGACGATGATGGAAGAAGTAAGCAACCGCGGCTGGCAGGCCGTGGCCGTGAACGCCCGCGGGTCGACTGGCCCCAACCGCCTCACCCAGTCCGATCACTCCGGAAAAACGGAAGACCTGGACTGGGTGATCAAAAAAATTATCGAGCGCGGGATCACGGACGAAATCTATCTAGTCGGTTTTTCCGCCGGCGGCAACAAGGTCGTGAAATGGCTCGGTGAAAACGGAGACGAGGTTCCCGTCCAGGTTAAAAAGGCCGCGGCTGTTTCCGGCGCTTATGATCTCGCGGAAGCCGTGGAGAATCTTGACCAGGGCTTCAACCGCCGGATGTACACGGGCCGTATGCTTAAAGGCCTGAAGAAGCAGGTGTTCGCGAAACGGGAAAAAGTAAGCGGCGTCATCGATCTGAAAAAAGCGGAGGAAGCGGAAACTTTCGCCGTTTACGACGCCGTCGTGACGGCGCCCATGAACGGCTTCAAGGACGAACGCGATTTCTGGGCGCGGGCGAGCGCGGCCCCTGTTCTCGCCGCCGTGCAAAGGCCGGTCCTCATGATCCACGCCCGCAACGATTCTTTTCTTCCGGAAGAAGACCTGCCGCTCGAAACGATCCGCCAGTCGAAATATCTGAAACTCATGCTGACGCCTGACGGCGGGCATCTCGGTTTCGTTTCGGGGAAGGTCCCTTTCCGCCTCGACCGCTGGCTCGAAAAAACTACGCTTGATTTTCTGCAGGCGAAAGAACCCGAAGCCGCCGCCGATCAGGAGTCCTGGCCCCACGGCTTCGCCAACTTCATGACTTCACAGGACCAGGCGCGCCAGAGCGCGGAGGATGAACGCATAAAATCTTCTATACTCCCGGACGAATCGTCTTTAGAATAATTTAAGTTTGTTGCCGGCCCTCTATCCCCTCGATTGAAGCCATGTTTTGTTAATCCGTACTTCTGAAAGAGTACTCAAATAAAAAGGATACTTTCTATGAAACATTTCATTTACGCACTCCTGATCATGACAACTCTCGTTCCGGCGGTCTCTGCCGTGACGTACACGGTGAACCCCGATATGTCGGAAGTGAAGTGGACCGCGGCGAAGGTGTCGGGCAAACACATCGGGCAGATGAAGGTGGTTTCGGGCACGGTTGAAATGGAAGCTGGCGCCCTGAAAGGCGGCGAGGCCGTGATCGACATGAACTCGATCAGAGTGGACGATATTCAGGACCCGAAAGGAAATAAGAAACTCACGGGGCATTTGAAGAGCCAGGATTTTTTCGACGTCGCAAATCACCCCACGGCGGCGGTCAAGGTGACTGACGTGAAGCAGGGCCCTGAAGCGGGCACGTTTGAAGTGACGGCGGACGTCACGGTCAAGGGCATCACCAAGCCCGCGGCTTTCATCGCGAAGGTCGTCGAAATCCCCGAAGGCGTGCGCGCCATCGCGAAAATCGTGCTCGACCGGACGGACTACGGCGTGCGCTACGGCTCGGGAAAATTTTTCGAGAACCTCGGCGACACGATGATCAACGACAAGTTCGAACTCGACGTATCCATTCCTGCGACCAAGGAAACGGCGGGGGTAAGCAATGCGGCTCTCTAGAAATATCCGCGCGGGCGTTTCCGTTCTGGCCCTCGCCGCCGGTATCGTTTCGGCGGGTTCCCTGGTTTTTGCCGCAGAGAAAGCGAAAGTTGTGAAGATCCAGGTTGCGGCTTCAGGCGAAGTATTGATCGACGGCGAAAAGGCCGTGCCCGGAATGCTGCAGGAAAAACTTGCCGCGCTCAGCAAAGCATCCGGAGAGGTATGGTATTACCGCGAAAAGTCCGAGGGCCCGCCCCCCGCCAGCGCGCTTGAGATCGTCCAGGTTGTGACCCAGTACGAGCTCCCGCTCTCCCTTTCGACGAAACCTGACTTTTCCGATTATGTGGACGAGAAGGGCAAAGTTCGGAAGAGAAAATAATTTCTGGAAAGGCTTAAAACGGGGAAAGACTTTCGGCTAGGCGCCGGAAGGTATGTTGCGGTAGACCTCGGCGAAATGACGGAGTTCCGGGGCTTCGAAACGGCACAGTTCGATCCAGCCGCGGTAGGCCGTCTGGAATTGTCTGCGGGCCTCGTCCACGTTCTTGCGCGTACTTCTGCCAAACTCAAGCGACTGACGGTTGACTTCTTCCTGAAATGCCGCCTGCCGTTCGCGCGCGATACTTTCCCAGCCTCGCAGAGCGCCCTTAAGCTGCTGATACCTCTCGTGGACCAGTCCGCGCACAGGATGAGATTCCGGCAGGCCCTCGAGTTTTTTCAGGCGCTCTTCGACCACGATTCTTTCGACCGCGAGCCTTGCGTCGAGGATACGAAAACGCGAGACCTTCTTCAGGTCGCGGGCGAGTTTCATCCGCATGAGACTCCAGATCATCCATTTACTCGGGTCCCAGTGGTACCAGCGGATGCCGTTGCGGTAATCGCTCGGAAACCGGTGGTGAAAATTGTGGTAGCCTTCTCCGAAAGTGAGGACTGCCGCGAACCAGTTGTCGCGCGCGGTCGTCCGCAGATCGTAGGTCGCGTCGCCGAACATGTGGCAGACGGAATTGATGCAGAAGGTCGCGTGGTGGACGAAAACGACGCGAACGCATACGGCAAATACTGCCGCCCCGAGCGCGTGTCCCATCAGCGCGCCGATCAGGATCGGCGTGAGAATGCCCGCGCCGAAAGACCAGAGGACGTAATGATCGTGCTGGTGCATCACCATGCGATCCCGCGTCAGGTCCTGCGCGTTTTCAAAATGATAGGGATGATCCCACTGGACCATCCAGCCCATGTGGGCGTAGAAGAAACCTTTTTTGATCGTGTAGGGATCGCGTTCAGTGTCGAGGAATCGGTGGTGGTCGCGGTGCTGCGAGGCCCATCTCAGACAGGACTGCTCGAAAGAAGCGGCGCCAAAAAAAAGCAGGAGAAAGCGGACGATGGGATGCGCCTTGTAAGTCGAGTGCGCGAAAAGGCGATGGTAACCGACCGTCACCGCAAGCCCGGTCGCGGCCCAGAAAAAAAGCGTGAGAATGATGACGGACGCGGAAAGATCGAAATAACGGAGATAAAGAGGGCCGCCGATAAGCGCGCCCGCCGTCATCACAGCAAAAAACAGGATATTAACCCACACCGGTTTGCGGACCGGCATTGTATAAGCCATCCAGAGCTCCTTGAGTTCTGTATAAAATACAGCAAGAACGCCCAAATTGCATCCGGCGAACGATGAAATCTTCGTATGGTTATCTCTTAACCACTCACCTAAAGTTTAAACTGCTTTGAGCCCGTCTGCAAAAAATATCTTCGTTTTATGTGGGATTACCCTGTAATTTTCGTGAGGGTTTTGGCCCAAGGGCGAGGTCACGGGCTGAAAATGTGATTTACGGCGGGCCTCCGGCTGTCTAGAATGAGGACTGAAGCGCATCCAACTCTAAGACAGGAACCTCAAAATGATGAAATTCGCACTCGTTCTCCTCGTAGCGGGTCTAACGGCCGGAGCCTGGTACTTTCATTCGTCGTCGACGGGGACGGGTCCCCGGCTCATGGATGAAGAGCAGAACCTCGAGAAAGCCAAGGCCATGGCGCTCGGGATCAGCCGGGCGGAGCTGATCGAAGGCCTTGGCCAACCCATTCAATCCTATCATTCAAAAGACGGCCGTTACGAACTCCTGCGCTTTCCAACCCCGCCCACGAGCCCCGACCTGGTAGCGGCAACCGTCGAAAGATCGACAGGGAAAGTCGTCTCCTACAAGCCGGGAGCATCCGGCCACCGGAGCTCGGCCGGTTTCGACCCGCAAGCCGTCCACTGGGATTTTTCCGTCAATAATCCCAAGTAAACCGGAAATCTGAACAGAACAGGTATACTCTAGTCATACGAGTCATGCGCTGGCAAACGCGCGAAACGAAGGCCGGAAATCTGCGGCCCGCATAAAGGACTGGCGGATATGAACGAAAGACTTCTGTCATTGATTCAGGGCGTCGTGACATGGGGCGACCGCGAAATTCTCGACTCGGACAAGGAGAGGCTGCTGTTCCAGCAGCTATCCGAACTCATGGTGGCGGCGCTCGAGATGGAAGACGGCGAGCCCGTTTCCGACGATTACCATCCGCCGGAGCAGGACATTCACCAGATCCGCGATATCATCTCCCATAATTTCCCGCATTTCGGCTATTACAACATCCCCGAGTCTCTCAAGGAAAATATCGGCGATTCCGCGGTCATCACGGCCGACGCCGTGGACGACCTTGCCGATATCATCAAGGAATTGCACGAAGTACTCTGGCTTCACAGCGGAAACCACCGCGAGGGGGCCGAGTGGCATTTCAAATTCAACTTCAGCACCCATTGGGGGAGCCACCTCTCCCGGCTCATCTACTACGTGAGCCATATTCTCGTCTACCGTGAGCAGCTCCACTAAGCCGGGGCCGTCCCGTGCCCAGGTCTGATTTCGTCGATTACGTCATCCAGGATCTTTTCTCAGGCGCCCGCGGTGTGTACGCGCGGCCCATGTTCGGCGGATACGGTGTCTACCGGGACGAGACCATGTTTGCCATCATTGCGGACGAGCGCCTCTACTTCAAAGCCGACGGCTCAAATAAATCTTCATATATAAAAAGCAAAAGCACGCCGTTAACTTATCAATCCAGGGGCAGAAAAATCGCCCTGTCATACTGGGAAGTTCCCGCCGGCGTTCTCGAAGACCGTGACGAGCTGCGACGCTGGGCCGAGGATTCTTATCGGATCAACGCCGCGGTCAAAAAATCCGCGATGAAAAAGTCAAAAACCGTGAAAAAGAAACAAGGCCGGTCATGATAACGAAGCACGGGAATCCATGGATGCGCGTCTTTCTCTTAATTTGCGCCGGCCTGTTCTTTTCAGCAGGCGCCCAGGCATACGAACTAAAAGAAACGGAAGGTGCAGCGGCCCAGATCCTGCTGCGGCAGAAGGGCAGAGCGGAACTGATCGGCCACTTCCTGGCTTCCAGCCTGGCCGGTGAAAGTGCGAGCGGCTATCTCGAGGTCCGCCGCGAGCCGGGGACAACAAAGAAAATGGTCGAGGAAGAAAACGCGGACCGGAAGAAACTCTACGGTCTCATCGCGGAGCAGAACCGCGTCGGTGTCGGTGCGGTCGAAAGCGGTGCGGCGGAAAAGATCAGGAAGTCGGCCCGGAAGGGTACGGTCATCCAGCTTCCCTCGGGGCGCTGGGAACAGAAATAACGAAACGGTGAAACCTTGAAACTCGCGGAGATTCAAATGCATAAAAGCAGGGCTCGAGTCCTTTTTCTCATCAGTATCGTTCTTTTTTCCGGCTGCGCGGGCAACCGGTTCGCGAGACTCTCGGAACCCCAGGTCACGCTCAACGCGTCGGCGTCAAAAGACATTGTCTCAATGCTCGGCAAGCCGACGCAGGAAGGAACCGTCATTCAATACGGGAAGCGCTTCAACGTGCTCAGTTATTCTTTTGCGAGGTCCTCCTTCAGTACCTTCGCGGGAAGGCCCATCGCATCCAGGACCCAGATGTTTTACTTTCACGACGACCGGCTCGTCGGTCACGTCTATACCAGCACGACGAGGGACTCGACCAAATTTAAGGAAGAGAATATAGAGAAGATCAAGGAAGGCGAAACGAAAATCGAAGAGGCCGTGGCACTTCTCGGGCCGCCGAGCGGCGAGTACGTTTATCCTTTCATGGAAAAAGAAGGCGAGCGCGCGAAGGTGTATTATTATTTCGCGGCGAGCACGCGCTTAGTAAAAACGAAAATCTACAACCAGCTTCTGAAAATTTCCTACAACGAGGCTGGCCTCGTCACGAAAGTAGAATACCTCGAAACCGGAGACAACTAGCCGCCCCGGAAACATGCGCCGGCGCAGGGCGGACCCTGCTGCCGGCACTTTTCTCTCCTACAGCAGACTGCCGATCAGATCGAACGGCAGGGAAACGATATCCCCGAGGACGTAAAAAAAGACACCGAACGGAGTGTCCGCGTTTCCTCTATCGAAAATGCCGTCGTAATCGTCCGCAAACGCCGGTATCGCCGTCAGGCAAAGTACCGCAAGCGTCAGCATGGTGACTCTCAATTTATTAAGCATAGCTAACCTCCCTTTATTGTGCCGCATTTTAGCGCGTCTGCAAACGTCTGCCATCCGAGGAAAGATTGATTTCACTTCAGGGAAACCCGGTGATGACCTGCAAAATTCCGGAACGCGGTAGCTTGCTACCCCCCACTATCAGATCTGTTAACCTTTTCCTGATATTTCCGTTAATTATGAAGGCTGGGGCTTTTCAGTCAGGCCGCGATTTTCATTGTTAAAAGGAGATTTCTCCGATGAATAGTCCCGCAAAGAAAATTCTGGTGGTGGACGATGACTTTTTTTTTCGGCGCGAACTCGAACCGCTCCTCAAATCTCAGGGTTATAACGTGGTCGCGGCATCCGGCGGCGAAGAAGGTCCCGAGCTTCTTGAGCGTGAAAAACCGGACCTTATGATTCTCGACCTCAACATGCCGGGGATGACCGGTTTCGAAGTGCTCGAAAAAATTCGCCGAGTCCGCCCCGTGAATAAAATCCCCATCGTCATGGTTTTGGGGGACGGCTAAATGGACAACCTCCTGACCGCAGAGAGTTTCGAGGTTTCCGATTTTTTGATCACCCGTTGCCCGCGCGGAGATGCTCAACGCCATTACGCGCAATTTGTGAAAGCCGCGCCCGCGGGAGAAGCGGTAAGACCGTGAACGAATCATTGCTCCGTTATCTCGAGGAGCGTTACGTTTTGAGAGAATCTCCTTCGGAAGAGCCGTATGTTTCTTCCCACTGGTCACGCTGTCTCGAACTTCTGAAGATAGAAACCGGCGCCGGAGGGCGCGTCCTTTCAGTGTCGACGAAAGACGCGGGGCTCGACACGTTTACACGCAAAGGCTTTGCGGCGAGCGTATTCGATGCCTGTTCGATGCTTTGCCACTGGCTCAGTCTCCCTGGAAAAATCGGGATTCTGAAACTGTCCGCGCGGGCGCTTACGGTCTGCCGCGCAATGAAGCGGCCTTTCACTTTCGACGTGTTCCGCCAGCTCTACTGTTTGTCAGAGATCCTGAGGAACCTCTCTCCAGAGATCAAAAGCCGCCGGCTGAGTGCACTCATGATAGGAGACGGATACGGCATTCTATCAGCAGTGCTCAAGTCCGCGATGCCGCAGAGCACGCTCGTTCTCGTCGACCTCGGAAAAGTTCTCTTCCTCCAGGCTTATCTCTGTCAGCGGGCTCACCCTGAAATGACCCACCGGCTCTTTAACGAAGCAGGCAGGCTCGAGACGGCGGATTTCGTTTACTGTCCGGCCGAAAAACTGGAAAGCCTCACGGATTTTCGTTTCAATCTGGCCGTGAATATTGTGTCGATGCACGAAATGAGTTTCCCGGTCATCAGCGGGTATTTCGATTTTTTACGCCGGACAATGAAAAGGAGCAATTTATTTTACTGCTGCAACCGGGAGTTCAAAGAATTGGCGGGCGGCGAAAAGACAGACTTTAAGGATTATCCCTGGAGTTCGGACGACCGGATTATCTTTGACGGAGCGTGTCCGTGGCACCGGTACTATTTCGCGCGGCACCTTTCGGAAAACGGGCCCAGGCCCGGGGGCGTGAGAATCCCGTTTGTGAATTACTACCACAGCAGGAAGAGCGGAAAAATCAGGCACCGGCTCGCAGTGCTCGCGCTCGATCGAAAAGACGGTTAAGAGGGATCTTATTTATCAACCCCGCGCATGCCTGTGAGTAACCGGGCGAACGCCGGTTTCAACGCTTTCAGAAAAAAACCGAGAAATTTTTTCATTGAAGGGGGGAGCGGGATTTTTCCTGCGGCCGAGTAAGAGGCCGATTCGAGAAGAGACAAGACGCCGAGGATCCTCGACGCGCCCCTCACCGGGCCTTTTGTGAAATCGAGACTGCGCTTGTTTCTCCGCGACTCATGAACGATGCCGACGAGATCAGTTTCGGGAAAAGGTTCGTCGGGTTTCATCGCATTGTCCGGTTTACTCACGATGAGAAAGTTTTTCCCCGGCACGGATTTTCGGCACAGAAAGCGGTGGACCCAGAACTGGCCGCCGGCTCTATAGACGAGAATATCGCCCAGGCGCAGTTCCGCGGCGGCGGCGGGTTTTACCAGAAGAAGGTCCTCGTCCAGGAGGACGGGCGACATGCACTTGCCTTTATAGATGAAACGCCGCAGCCCTTCCCGGGCCTCGACGGCCTGGACGAGCCGGAGCGCTTCCTGCCTGATTTCGGATTCAGAGGGCACGAACTGCCTTTCCCGGTGGTGACGGATTTAAAAGATCGGCATTCGATACCATTCCATAAAGATGTTTCAAATTCCGGGACAATTCGTTGGCCGGAAAATCAGCCGCATGTTAAACTTTATTATGAAGCTGGTCATCGACAAAGAGGTCGTCTGCTGGAGCAAGCTGGACGACGAAACCCTGCTCATGAATCTTGATACGGGATACTGTTATACCTTGGACGAGATGGGCGGAAAGATCTGGGAGATGCTTCTCGAGAATCGCCTTCCGGAAGAAATAGTCCTCGGGATCATGACCGAATATGCCGTTGAAAGACCTGTCATCGAAAACGATTTAAAAGCTTTGCTCGACCATCTTCAGCTCGAAGGTCTGATCATTATCGAATAAGGAGAAAACGCGATGGAAACCTCCCAAAAGCACGAAGACAAAAAAAAGCCGGGACAGAAGAAGCCGTACGAAAAACCCATTCTCAAAAAGTTTGAGCGTCTCTACGAACCTGGTTTCGGAACGTAAAATTCCTGAAAAAAGACTCTCCTGAATCTACCCGGCAGATGGAGCCGATTTGATGTCCTTTCCCCTCGTAAGCTGCATCGTCCCCGTATTCAACGGCGAACGGTATCTGGCGGAGGCCCTTGATAGCATCCTGGCACAGACCTACCCGAATATTGAAATCATCGCGGTCGACGACGGTTCAACCGACGACACTCCGCACGTATTGAATCGCTTCGAGGGAAAGATAACGCGCCTCACGCAGTCAAACGCGGGTCCGGCGGGCGCCCGCAACTCAGGGCTGCATGCGTCAAAAGGGGACCTCATCGCTTTCCTCGATGCCGACGATCTCTGGCATCCCGACAAAATCCGGCTTCAGATGCAATACCTTGCAGAACGGCCGGAACTCGAAGTCTGTTTCACCCTGGTTCGAAACTTCTGGGCCCCCGAACTCCTGCATGAAAAGGAACGTCTCGAAAAAGAAGGCCTCGTGAAACTCATCCACCCGTTTTCGGTATGCTCTTTCCTCGGACGGAGAAGTGTCTTCGAGAAAGTGGGAGAGTTCCGGACCGAACTCGTTCTGGGTGAAGACAGCGACTGGTTCGCGCGCATGAGGGATGCCGGCACGGCAAACGACGTACTTCCGGAGAAACTCGTCCGGCGCCGTCTCCACGAAAAGAACCTGACGCGGAACATTTCGCTCATTAGCCGGCAAGAGCTCAGAGGGACCGCTCTCGCCGCCGTAGAAAACCAGAAGCGGGGAAAGATAAAACCGGAAGAAGCCGAAGAAAAAGGACAGCACGAAAAGGCCGAGATTTTTTTTAATGCCCTGTACGAATCCTTTCTCGGCAAAGAGAAAATATCTCCCGATCCCGGCAAATTTTATTATGAAATCGCGGGCCGTGTGGTGCGGCTCCGTTTCGCGGGTGCGTCCCTCGTCCCTCTGCTCACGCCGGCGCTGGAACACCTCAGAGTTTCGCCCTCGGCCGAACCGGAACTGACGGTCTGCCTCTGCGATTTTTCTCCGGGCGGCGCCGGGATGCCGGCCCTTCCCTGGAGCGAAGCGGACCTCACGGTGCGCCGCGACATTCGGGGTTTCGACGACGACGGACATATCCGGGGGGCGTACCAGGAAGGCCCGGGAATGCTGCATCTTTTGCACACGAAAAAAAACCTCGCGCTTTTCTGCGTAAAAGACGTTTCCGGTATTTCTCAGCCGGACAGGGGCGCGCCGCTGGCCCGGATCTTCAAGTGGTGGATGAGAAAACACGGAATCCAGCTCGTCCACGCCGGGGTCATCGGCAATGACCGGGGCGCAGTGATCCTGGCGGGGAAGGGCGGTTCTGGAAAATCCACGACCGCGCTCGCGTGTCTCGCCTCCGGCCTGTCCTACGTGAGCGATGACTATTGCCTTATTACGGGGGAAGCCCCCTTCACGGCCCACAGTCTTTATTGCAGCGGCAAAATGCATACCCGCGATCTTGCACGGCTGCCAGTGCTGGCTGCTAAAGCGGGACCCGGAGAACCGGACGAATCTTCGGGGAAAACCCTTTTCTTTCTGGACCGGGCATTTCCGGAGAGGATCAAGAAACAACTGCCTCTGCGCGCGGTCCTTGTCCCGGTGATCCATCCTGAGCCTGAGAGCGAACTCGTCCGTGCCTCAGCCTCAGCCGCATTGAGAGAACTCGCCCCGAGCACCCTCTTTCAAATGCCCGGGTGGAAAAGCGAGGATTTTTACCGGCTTGCCCGAATCGCCGATGCGCTTCCCTGCTACGTCTTCAGAATCGGCTCGGATCCCGCCCTCGTCACTCGCGCCGTCTCAGAGTTTCTGAGCCGCCCAACTTCTTAACCTCTGGACAGCCGTATTACAATGGCTTCCAAAACTTAACCAAGGTAATGACGGCGGTGGAAGACGCGAAAAAAATCCGGGTGATGACTTACAACGTGCACAGCTGCCGGGGGCTCGACTTCCGGGTCAGGCCGGAGCGCATTGCGCGCGTGATTGAGGAATACCAGCCTGACCTCGTGGCGCTGCAGGAGCTGGACGTGAACCGGCGCGGAAGCGGGCACGCTGACCAGCCGCGCGTTATCGCCGATTATCTGCGCATGCACAGCCACTTTCAGCCGGCCGTGATGCTCGAGGGCGAGCACTACGGGATCGCGGTCCTGAGCCGATATCCGATCGAAGTCAAAAAGGCGGGTCATTTGATATCACACGGAAAGCCCCGGATCTTTTCAGGAGGCTGGGCGTCGTGGCTCGATCCCTTCTTCGAACCGAGAGAGGCGATCCTTTGCCGCGTCCGGACGCCGTCGGGCGATCTTTATTTCATGAACACGCACCTGAGCCTGCGGCGCCGCGAAAGGGAAGCGCAGGCGCAGCATCTGCTTGGAGAGGAATGGATGAACGGTACCGCAGAGTCCGGGCGTCCTTTTATCGTTTGCGGCGATTTCAACGCCCTGCCCGGCTCCGCTTCCCACACTCTTTTCGCGCGGCGTTTCACCGCAGTCAAACATCAGGGAAGCGGGAAAACCTTTTTCAGTTTCCTGCCGCTTTTTCAGGTCGACCATATTTTTTTCAGAGGCCCGCTCAGTCTCGTCCGCACGCTTGCGCCGTCGACGCCGCTCAGCCGAGCCGCCTCCGACCATCTTCCCCTGATCGCCGATTTCACCCTGGAGACCTAGCCAATGCACTTCGATTTTAATGTCATGTCGCTGATGGTCCTTCTTTTTCAAATCTATATTCTCGTGACGATTTTCTACCTGCTGCTCGACAACCGCGAGCCCACGGAAACTTTCGCCTGGATCTTCATCTTCATTCTCATGCCGGGTTTCGGGTTCATCATCTACATCCTCATGGGGCACAACGGACGAAGGCGTTACGACCGCGAAAAGAAACTCCCGCAGAACGTCGCAAAAAACCTCATCACCATGTTCAAGCCGCTCGACATGGTGCAGGACGACATCATCGGCGCTATCAAGAACCGGCGCCAGACCTACCAGGACGACCTGATGACTCTCCTTTACCGCAACTCGAAAGCGCTTATCACCTCGAACAACCAGGTGAAGTTTTATCACAACGGCCGGGCGAAATTTGATGCGTTGATCGAAGACATCACGAAAGCCAAACGCTTCATCCACATGGAATACTTTATCTGGTATTCCAATGAGGACGCGCTCGCCCGCAAGATCAAGGAACTCCTCATCAAGAAAGCGAAGGAAGGCGTTGAAGTCCGCATTCTCTATGATTACTCCGGATGTTTTTTTCTGTTGAAGAAGGACTTCAAAAGGGAGCTTCGGGAAGGCGGCGTCAAGATCTATCCCTTTTTCAACTACCTGTCGGAATTCAAGTTTCACACCATGAACCACCGCAACCACCGCAAGATCGTGGTGATCGACGCCGAGATCGCCTACACGGGCGGCATGAACGTCGGACAGGAATATATCGACGGGGGCAAGAAATACGATTCCTGGCGAGACACTCATTTCAGACTCGAGGGCGGTTCGGTTAATATTCTGCAGGCGATTTACGCGATCGACTGGTTCAATACCACGCACGACGAGATCTGCTTCGACCCGAAATATTATGCTGGTATCGAGGAAAGCGCGAAAGGCGGCGGCACACTGCCCATACAGCTTCCCACGTCGGGCTACGACACCCAATGGCCGGCCCTGCTCCAGCTCTATTTCACGATGATCACGATGGCGCAGAAAAACATCTTCATCGTTTCGCCCTATTTCGTGCCCGAAGCCGCCATGCTGGTCGCGCTCAAGACGGCGGCCATCCGCGGCATCGAAGTCGTCGTCATGATGACGGGGGTCCCCGACAACCCGCTGCCGTTCTGGGCGGCGTATTCCTATTTCGACGAACTTTTGAAGGCGGGTGTCAAAATTCATCAATACAAGAAAGGTTTCATGCACGCGAAAATGCTTTCAATCGACGGCAAGATCTGCACCGTGGGGACGACCAACTTCGACATCCGAAGCCTGAGGCTCAACTACGAAGTGAACGCCGTCTTCTACGACGAGCAGACGACTAAAGATATCGACGCCCAGATCGCGCTCGACCTCAAGGAGTGCAAAGAAGTCGTGCTGGCGGACCTGAACCGGATCTCGATTCCCGCGCGGCTGCGAAATTCGCTCGCTCGCCTGCTTGCAAACATTCTTTAGGCGGCCTATGATAGCGCCTGGCCATTTTACCCGGAGAACATTTCTATGAAAGCCGTAAAAAAAGCAGTGTCGATCGGGGCGGTTTCAGCCCTTCTTCTCGCCGGTCTTGCCGCGGCATGGTATGCCGGGCGGCAGGGCAGTTCTGAAAGGGTCATGCCTGCGGCTGCGCCCGAGGTGCTGTCCACCGAAACAGCCGGCTCCGCAGCCATCGAAGCGTATCGTCCGGGCGAAGTGCCCTACGAGGAAACCCGGCAGTTTACGGGGCCGCCTCCGCCGAAGAAAGTCCGCGGCAACGTCAAGGGCGGCTAACTAACGCGCTGGAATCTCAACCGCGACAGAAACTGTCAGCCGCTGACCAAAGAGGACTTATGAAAAAAATCATCTTCGTTCTTTTCTTCCTTGCGGTATCGCTCACGCCCTCGGCCGCGCGGGCCCAGTCGTGCGCAGACCAGATCCTCGAGCAGAAACTCAAGCCCTGCTTTCCCAACGCGTGCTCTGGCCATGCCGGCTCCGGTCTTCAGGAGCTTTGCCGCAGCGGCATGCCGTCGCCCGTCCGGCTGAATGAAGTGACGGAAGCCTCGAGCGGCTTCCGCATGGTCGTGACCCAGCCCGAAGTCGCCGAAATTATCAAAGCTCATCCCACCTACGGCCTTTCTGCCTGCTACTGCTGCTGTGAAGAAACTTCCCAGGTTACCCCTCGGAGCGCGCCGGCGGAAGCTGTGCCTGTTCCCAAAACAAACCCGTAAAGAAGCCCTCTTTCGTAACCCCCTGACCCGCACCCGCAAAAAATCGCTGGCCGCAATCAGTTTTGGCCCGATAGGATAACTGTCGCCGCGCTTTTAAAATTGATTTATGAAAATCGGATATCACGCCTCACACGAACAATTCACCCCATCCGAATTGATCGGGCACGTCAAGAGGGCGGAAGCGTCTGGCTTCGACGCGGTCCTGTCGTCTGACCATTTTTATCCATGGAGCACGGATCAGGGACAGAGCGGTTTCGCCTGGTCCTGGCTCGGGGCGGCGATGCAGGCGACGAATCTCGTTTTCGGAATCGTGAACGCGCCGGGACAGCGCTACAACCCGGCTCTTATCGCGCAGGCCTCGGCGACGCTTGCCGAAATGTTCCCGGGCCGGTTCTGGATCGCGCAGGGCAGCGGGCAGTACTTGAACGAAGCGATCACGGGCGGGGGATGGCCCTGCAAGGAAGAACGCAATAAAAGATTATTCTGCAGCGCGGATATCATCAGGCGGTTGTGGAAAGGGGAAACCGTCACCAGTCACGAATATTTCCCTGTGAATAACGCGATGCTTTATACGCGGCCCGAAACGCCGCCGCTGATGATCGCGGCCGCGATCACGCCCGCGACAGCGCAATGGGCCGGTTCGTGGGCGGACGGGCTTATCACCATCTCTCAGCCGCTCGATAAACTGGCCGCGGTCGTGGACGCGTTCAGGCGGGGCGGCGGCGAAGGCAAACCGCTTTTCCTTAAAGTACAGCTCTCCTACGCGGGCACCGATGAGGAAGCCCTCCTTGGCGCATGGGACCAGTGGCGGAGCAACATTTTTCCGAGTTCCGTACTCTCGGACCTCCGTTCGCCCGAGCAATTCGACGCTCTCGGTAAATTTGTAACGAAAGAACAGATGCACGCGAGCGTACTGATCAGCGCCAATCCCGATACTCATACGCGGCAGCTTATAAAATACGCCAATCTCGGTTTTGAGCACCTCTATCTTCACAACGTCAACCGCGGGCAGAGCCGCTTTATCGAAGATTTTGGAAAGACCGTGCTGCCCGCATTAAGGGAAAAAAACCGGGTAAACGCGGCGTAAGAAACGCCGGCACCGTCATCATTAATCCGCAGCCATGGAGGACCTATATGAATAATTTAAGCGAAAGAAAATCGTCAGGCGCACTGAACACTTACTGGCTCGATTCGACGCCGGCCTCTTCGTATCCCAAACTTGAAAACGACCACGCAGCCGATATTCTCGTGATCGGTGCCGGGATGACGGGGCTCACCGCCGCCTATCTTCTTGCCAAAAAAGGCAGGAAGGTCACCATTATCGATTCGGGAAACATCTGGAGCGGAGAAACAGGGCGGACAACAGCCCACCTTACCGAGGAATTCGATGCGGGCTACGCCCAGATCGAGAAACTTCACGGTGAGAAAAACGCGAAGCTGATGCTGAAGAGCCAGCGTGCGGCGCTGCAGTTTATCGATGAAACGGTCCGGGAATTAAACGTGGACTGCGAATTTTCCCGCGTTGACGCGTATCTCTTTCTTCATCCCACGGATAAAAAAGAAAGCCTGCAGGAGGAGCTCGAAACCCTGCACCGCATCGGCTGGCCCGAGGTGCAGATGACGGAAGCGGCCATTCCGGGTTTTGAAAAGGGACCCTGCCTGCGGTTTCCGAACCAGGCCCAGTTTCATCCGTTGAAATATCTTGCGGCCCTCGCGGCGGAGGTGATCACGCAGGGCGGAGTGATTTTCTCGAATACCCGCGCGCAAGCCGTGGAATCAGGAAAAGTCACGACGGCGGACGACCACACGATCACGGCGGCGGAAATCATCGTGGCCACGCATTCGCCGATCAAAAACATTCTTTTCTTTTTGAAAGAAGCGGCCTACCGCACTTACGTCATCGGCGCCGAGATTCCCAAAGGCTCGGTCGCGCGCGCTCTTTACTGGGACACGGGCTCGCAGGGCGTCGACAACGATCCGTATCATTACGTCAGAGTGACCGCAAAGAACGAAACCTCGGATCTTTTGATCGCGGGAGGCGAAGACCACAAAACGGGGCAGGCCGACGATGCCGCCGAACGTTTTAAAAAACTGGAGTACTGGACGAAAAAGCGTTTTCCCATGATGGGAGCCGTCGAATACAGGTGGTCGGGCCAAGTGATCGAACCCGTCGACGGGCTGCCCTATATAGGGAAAAGTCCTCACCACAAAAATCTCTACATCGCGACCGGTTACTCAGGCAACGGCATGACAAACGGAACTCTGGCGGGAATGATTTTGACCGACCTCATTCTCGGCGTAAAAAACAAATGGGAAGGGCTCTTCAATCCCACCCGTAAAACGCTGCACTCAAGCCTCGAGTTCGTGAAAGAAAATCTGAACATGGCGAAAGTTCTCGTTACCGACCGGCTGAGAAAAGAGACCGCAAGCGCGGAGGACCTCGCCCCCGGAGAAGGGGCCATCGTGCAGAAGGGCGTGCACAAGATCGCGGCCTACCGCGATGAAGACGGAAAACTCAGCGAGTGTTCGGCCACCTGCACGCACCTGGGCTGCGTCGTCCAGTGGAACACGGCGGAAAAAACTTTTGACTGCCCGTGCCACGGTTCACGCTTCACGGGCGAAGGCCAGGTCATTACGGGGCCCGCGCTCACGAACCTGAAAAAAATAGAACCTGACTGACATCTGCCCGGCGCGTCCGCAGATTTACTCCAGGAATATGTTAAAATGCCGGGGCTTTGAATCCTTCCGCTTTTTTCGTCCCTTAAACCTTATGTGAAAAATGAACGACCAGAAAATTACGGCAGCCGGGACGCTCTACCCGAAGCGCTGGCTCGCCCTGCCCGTCATCCTGACGGCGGCTTTTCTTTCTGTGCTCGATTTTTTTATCGTCAATATTTCGATCGCGGAGATACGCGCGGGTCTGGGGGCGAGTTACGCCGACGTCGAGTTCGTGATCACTGCCTACGGTATTTCCTACGCCATTTTCATGATTACGGGCGGACGTCTCGGCGATCTCTACGGACGTAAAAAAATGTTTATCTCAGGCATGGCGGGTTTTACGGCCGCTTCCGCGCTCTGCGGCCTTGCCGCCACTCCCGGCATGCTGATCGCGGCGCGTATTTTTCAGGGAGTCTTCGCCGCGCTTATGGTCCCGCAGGGGCTCGCGATCATCCAGGTCACGTTTCCGCCCCGCGAAAAAAGCGCGGCCTTCAGCATTTTCGGGACGGGCGTGGGCATCGCCGCGATCGCGGGCCAGATTCTTGGGGGCGTGCTGATCGATCTCAACCTGTTCGGCCTAGGCTGGCGGACCATCTTTCTCGTCAACGTTCCTGTCGGAATCCTTTCCATCACGGCCGCATTCTTTCTCATTCCTGAATCCAGGGCCGGCAAATTTCTCAGGCTCGATATTCCGGGCGTCATCCTCGTGACGCTCTGGCTGCTTCTGTTTACGGTCCCGCTGGTCGAAGGCCGCGAGACGGGCTGGCCCGCGTGGTCTATCGTGAGTCTCCTCGCATCCTTTCCGGTGCTGGCGGGCTTCGTGCTTTTCGAGCGGAAAAAATACGCGGCTCACGGTTACGCGCTCATCGAGCCGGGTCTTTTCCGTGAAAGAGCGTTTGTAGTAGGGCTTCTCATCGTCACGACTTTCTTCGGCGGTTTGTCTTCATTTTTCCTGACGCTCTCGCTCACGCTGCAGAACGGTTTCCATTTTACGGCGCTTGAAACGGGACTCACATTCTGCCCTTTCGCCGCGGGTTTCTGCGTGTCATCGGCGGCCTCGGCGAAGCTCGCGCCGCGCTGGGGAAGCCGGATCTTCAACGTGGGCTCGGCCGTCATGATCGCGGGTCTCGCGCTTCTTCTCACCGTGATGCGCTCGAAAATGAATGCGCTCGATTTCAATGATCTCGTTCCGGTCATGTTTTTTTACGGCCTCGGCCAGGGCTGTATGATCGCGCCCCTTTTTAATATCGTGCTGTCGGAAGTGAAGCCGCATCAGGCAGGCTCGGCGTCAGGCATTCTTTCGACCGTCCAGCAGATCGCGGCTGCGGTCGGCGTGGCGCTGATCGGAATCATCTACTTCAGCGTCCTCGATACCGGAAAAGACGCGGGGACTTATTACCGCGCGTTCAGTTCGGCCCTCTGCACCAATTTTTTACTTCTCACCACGACCTTTATTCTGGCTTTCTTTCTTCCGAGAAAGATCAACCGCACCGACCTTCCTCCGGCGGAACTGCAGTAAAACCAAATTAAAGAGGCGAAGCTGCTTTTTGTTTCGCCTTTTTTGTATCATGCGTTGAAACCGGATTTGATATTTAATTTTCAGGGTTTTTCCTGATCATTTGCCAAGGAAATGACCGAACTAACAGTAAAAGATCCATAAATAAAATTGTGTTTGGTTTTGGTATTAAGGAAGCGTATATTTACGGTATGTCCAAGCGCTCTAAATTATATGCCTCTGCCATTTTCGTTTTTATGGCCCTGCCTATTGTTACGGCTTTTTGCTGCTGTCTGGAAACAAACCTCAATCAATCCAGGCAAGAAATGCTGGGGCATCATAAATCCGGCGGGTCTGAAAAGGGACATTCCAGCCATCATTCCGGCGGTTCCGAACACGATCATTCCAGCCATCATCAGCAGACTGAAGAAGGTACCCCCGCAGCCTGTGAATGCGGAAACGAAATTCTCGCAGGTCTGGTTAATAAAACTTCGATTGATTTCGCTTTTGCTCATTCTTTCTCGAAAATTCAGTACGTCGCCTTCAACCAGGAAGTAACAAGTCCTGATGTTGAATCAAATCAAAATCTCTGGTTTCACGATGTGGGGCCGCCTGGCATCCACTTTCTCTCGAATCCCAGTTATTTAATCTCTCTCCGCATCTAGACAGCTCCGCTTCGTCTATTGCTTGGGCCTTTTTATATCTTCAAGGCCTGAGTGGTTCCCTTTTCCCTAATTCCTTTGATTACGACAGCGAAAGAGGTCGCAATGCGCCATGCCGCTACGGCATTTTCAATAATTTTTTTTGGCTCCGTTTTTCTTACGGGCTGTATCTCCCTGTCTAAATATCCGGGCTTTAACGAGGTGGAATCGAGCGTCGAAGATCGTACAGGCTTCACTCTGGATAAAAGAGACGATGCAATTAAAGATAAATTACCGGAAATAATCGGGTCTCTGGCGGAAGGCAGGCTGGAACTCGAGGAGGCGGTTGAAATTGCCCTGCTGAACAACTATCAGCTGCAGGCCACTTTCCAGGAACTGGGCATCGTCAAAGCCGATCTGCTCGAAGCGGGACTTTTGAAAAACCCCCGCTTCAGGATGTCGGTCCGTTTTCCGGAAGAAGGGGTCGAGACCAATACGGAATTTTCGATCACTCAGGATTTTCTGGATCTTCTTTACCTGCCCTTGCGCAGGCGTGTGGCTTCGGCTCGTTTCGAACAGGCGAAAATGCGGGTTGCGGACGCGGTTCTGAATTTGATCGCCGAAGTAAAAACGGCTTACTATTCAGTGCAGGCCGCAGAGCAAAATGCGCTTCTCCAAAAAACCGTACTCGAAAGCTCGGAAGCGGCGGTGGAGCTTTCAGCGCGGCAGCTGCAAGCGGGCAATATAAAGGCCCTCGACCATGTCAATGAGCAGGCGGCGGGCGAACAGGCGCGTCTTGAATTCGCGCAGGCGGAGACTGCTGTTTTATCCCGGCGTGAGGCCCTGATCAGACTACTTGGCTTAACGGGAGCCGAGAGCTGGGAGATTTCTCCTGAGCTTCCAGACCTGCCTTCCTCTGAACCTCCGCTGGAAGACCTCGAAGAACAGGCCTTATCCCAGAGGCTTGACCTCGCGGCCGTAAGGAAAGAAACGGAGATTTTTCGCAAAACTCTCTTAGCGTCCCGCGTTGGAATTATCCAGGATTCAGAGATCGGCATCTCAAGCGAAAAAGATCCCGACGGCACGCGCGTAACGGGGCCCGAGTTCGGAACGGAGATCCCAATTTTCAACTGGCAGCAGGGTGCGTCTTCGAGGAACAAGGCGCTGTTGAATCAAAGCCGCTACGGGGTGGCAGCATTCGAAATCCAGGTCCGTTCCGAGGTCCGCGAAGCACGGAACAAATTGCTCTTGGCCCGCGCTACGGCGGAAAGTTATCGGGATAACCTTATTCCCGCCCGCGCCGAAATCGTCCGCCTTATGCAGCTGCAATATAACTACATGCTCGAAGGAGTTTATGAACTTCTTCTGGTCAAACAAAACGAGATCAACGCGCACAGGCATTATATCGAAAGCCTGAAAGAGTATTGGATTTCCAGGGCGGAACTGGAACGCTCTCTCGGCAATACTCTGCCCGTTCCGGCAAAAGCTGCTAAGCCGCAGACAGAAACTACTGCTGAAGAAACCAGGAATTCTCATGAACATCATTAAGGGGGTCATCCATGAAAAATAAAAAAAGAACGGCTTTATTGAGTATAAGCGGGGTGATTTTGACGGCGGTTGTCCTTGCTCCTTTTACCACGGGATCCGCAGAAAAAGCCGAGGCGCAGTCTCTGCCCTACACTCCCGTCATTACTCCTAACGGAGCGACCCTCGAGTGGAAAATGGAAGACGGCTTCAAGGTTTTTCATTTAACGGTTGAACCCTGCAAACAGGAAGTCGCTCCGGGAATGATTATGAACGCCTGGTGTTATAACGGCCGGACTCCCGGCCCTACGATTGAAGCGGTCGAGGGAGACCGGGTAAGAATCCTCGTGACCAATAAATTACCGGAATCGACCGCGGTCCATTGGCACGGCGTTCTTCTCCCGAGCGGTATGGACGGCGTCCAAGGCCTGAATCAGAAAGGAATCCAGCCCGGCGACACGTTTGCGTACGAATTCACGCTCAATCAGCACGGTACGCAGATGTATCACTCTCACGGAGACGAGATGGTACAGATGGGGATGGGAGCGATGGGGTTTTTTATTATTCACCCTAAAAAACGGGATCCGAAAATAGACCGGGATTTTGCGATTTTTCTCAACGAGTGGTTTGTAGAACCGGGAACGGCGACCCCGAACGTCAGCGTTATGACGGATTTCAATATCTTCACTTTCAACAGCCGGGCTTTTCCAGGAACGGCACCGCTTATCGCCAAAACGGGCGACCGCGTCAGAATTCGTTTCGCAAATGTAGGACAGGAATCGCACCCGATCCACCTGCATGGGCACTCTTTCAAAATCGTCGCGACCGACGGCGGAGATATTCCCGAATCCGCCCAATGGCCTGAAACGACGGCGGTTGTTTTTCCCGGGCAGACACGGGACGTCGAGTTCATCGCCATCGGAGGAGATTGGGCCATGCACTGCCACCGCCGCCACCATCCGATGAACGCCATGGGCCATGACATTCCGAATCTGATCGGCGTAAGCCAGGAAGGTTTGGAAGAAAAAATAAAAAAAATCCTGCCCGGTTACATGGCCATGGGAGAAACCGGCATGGATGAAATGACCGGGCATGCGAAACATATGCAGGGGCCGGAGAACACTATGCCCATGATGGGCGGGGAAGGGCCTTTCGGTTCGGTGGGGATGGGAGGAATGTTCACGATCCTCAAAGTACGGGATGATATCGAAAGTTACGACAAGGATCCGGAATGGTACCCCAACCCGGCGGGGACGGTCGCCTCATCCATCAACCCGGAAGGGGCCCAGGAAAACGGCGGGCCGGTAAGTGCTGAAGGCCAAATGTACACGTGTCCCATGCATCCTGAAGTTCGGCAAACCGAGGCTGGGAAATGTCCCAAATGCGGAATGTCTTTAGAACCAGCGCAGGATAAAAAAGAAAACACGCCAAGTGCCGAAACCAAGGCGGCAGGGCATCAGCATTAGAAAAAAATTAAACAACTTAACAGGAGATAAAAGAGATGAAGGCGATATTCAGAACGTCATTAACCGCATTCATAGCTGGCCTGATGATCCTCGGCGGAAAAGCAACAGTCGCTAATGCCGAAATCGCGGCCGCATGGGAAAGCCCTCAGGCTCAGTTAAAGACGAGCCTTGTCTGCATGGTGAATGACCAGTATTTCGCCGCCGAACAAATACCGGTAACGGTCAGCGGCAAGACTTATTACGGCTGCTGCAAGGGATGCGCAGTAACTTTGCGGGATAAACGTGAAGCCCGGTACGCTCAAGACCCCTATTCCGGCGAAGAAGTCGATAAAGCCGAAGCATTCATCGCTTTGAAATCAGCGCACACCAAGGATGTTTACTATTTTCAATCCAAAGAAAACTTTGAAGCATTTAGTCATCCTTAAATACCGGATTAAAATATTTCCCCTTGGAAAGATAGACAAACTGAAGCTGGATGGAAGGCATTCATCATGGCCAGATTCCGCCGCATGAAGAACAGGCCGCCACGTTAAGAGAGGCCGGTTCGATTGTTAAAAATTCCAATTCCGAACTAGCAGATAAATTGGAGAAAATGGCGGAACACCATGAGGAAATGAAGTCAATGTAGTCTTAGAGGGCATGCATCTGATTTCTCAGCCAGATGCATGCCCCCACTCAACTTCCGGAGAAAAAATGAAAAAAATATTGAGCGGTGTTCTGGGATTCACGACTTTCTGTGCCTCCGCTTACGCGCACGAAGCGCATAAAGCTGTAACGCAGAAGATTGAAATACCATGGGGATTGCAGGGAGCGGGGGAGCTTTTGAATATCCATCCGCTTTTTACCCACTTTCCGGTGGCTCTCCTGCTTTTTTCGGCGGCTTTTTATTTCTCCGGAACCCTCCTGCGCAAACATCACTTTTTTCCAGTCGGAAAATGGCTCCTCTATTCAGGCGTATTGACGGTCATTCCGGCGGTCTGGACAGGACTCCGGGCCGCTGAAGGTGTCCCGCATAATGAGGAAATTCACCAGATCATGATCCGGCACCAATACCTGGGACTGGCCCTCCTGGCACTGAGCGCTATTTTGAGTTTATGGCTCTTTTTTTCCAGGTCCGATATGCCTTCCCGCGGCCGAATCGTTTTTTTAGCGGGACTTGGGGTCATGAGTGCCATGGTGCTTCAACAGGCCGATTTTGGGGGAAGAATGGTTTTTCTGAACGGGGTAGGCATCGGTAAAAAAAATATCCGGCAGGCGGAAACGGAAGTAAATCCTGCGGTCGAAAAATGGAAAGAGATCGAATCCCGCCAAAGCCGTTTAAAAGAAATCATAGAAACGGGCAGTCTCGAAAGCGTTCATCAGATTGCTTTTGCCATCCGTGACCTCGTGAGGGCCTTGCCTGCTGAGAACCTGAACGCCGATCAGAAAACGGTTTTTGCGGATTTAATCGAAGACGTCGAAGAGGAATCAACGCTTTTAGATAAGTACGGGGATGGAGGCGATCAGATAAAAACACGGGAAACTTTCGAACGGTTTAACCGGACGCTTCTTTCAATCAGGAATCTCTATGGAAAAAATTAAAAGGAGAGCAGACAAATGAAAACATTTCTTTCGATACTGATGCTTGCGCTTCTGGTTACAGCCGCGGCAGGGTGCCAGAAAAACAATGACCATAATATGTCAGCAGCCGAACATGCTCAGATGTAAAATACATTACTTGTTGAAGAGTTAGTTCGCGTTTGAACTTTTCCTGGGCGGCGTCCTGAAGTTCGTGTCTGGCAAAACTAAGCCAGGCCGTGGCCTTCAGGAAGCACTCGGGGATAAATCTCTGCCCCCCCGCAGGAGTAAATTTATGATAAAACAAAAAGATCAATCGGTCGAAACCCTTCGGGGCCTCGCCATTTTACTCGTCATCGCGGGCGATATTATCCGTGACGACACTAACCCCATCGCGATAGCCCGTCCTTCTTTCTTTGTTTCATTACTTCAGTATCTGGAACTCACATTAAGCACGATCCGCATGCCGCTCTTTACGGTGATCTCAGGCTATCTCTACGCCGCTTCTCCCGCGGCCGCGGATTCATTCAAAAAACTGATTTCAGGGAAAGCCCGGCGTATTCTCATCCCTTATTTTTCCGTCTCAACCATACAGGTCATCGTATTTTCCCTGTTCACTGTATCCGGATACAGTCTTACGCAAATCCCGAAGTTTTATATATGGCCCGATCAGCACCTTTGGTTTCTGGCGGCAGTCTTTCAAATTTTTATCATGGTTGGTTTGCTCGATGTTTTTAAACTTTTGGATTCTTCGAAGAAGTATCTCGCGGTCTGCCTATTGACCTTCATTCCTCACGTGGCCTTCGGCCTGCCTAAGATTCTTGCCCTGTCAGGTGTCAATTACCTGCTTCCCTTCTTTCTTCTGGGCTATGGACTCAGGCGCTATCCGGATCTGTTTGTAACAAGAAAAAATTTGCCGCTTTTCATAATTGTGTTTCTTCTCAGTTTCAGCATTAAGCCCGCTTATTTAGCCGTTTATCAACAGCTAATCGAAAATCACTCGTTTAGAAGAATGGCGGGGATCGCCGCGGCTTTTACAGGCATACCCTTGATATTTTACTTTCGCAAGCCGGTTCGTTGGCTGGCTTTTATTGGCTACTACGCCTTCGGTCTTTATTTGTTCCACCGCATTTCAGTTTTATTTATCCGGTCTCTCTTTCAAACGCTCTCCATTCAAAATCCCTATGCGATTTTTTTTGGATATCTGATCGGAGGAATTCTTATCGCTTTGATCATGCAGCTATTTTTAGAACGGTTCAGCTTTACAAGAATCTGGATTCTTGGACTTAAAAAAAACGAAAAAATTAAAAAGCCGAAGGAGGTGATAGCTGATTTATTCTCAAGCAGGTCAACTAGATAAACCCCATCCCCTTTATTTCGCAGGCTGGCGGTTCCCTTCACATAGTAACGCGCGCTTGAATAAGGATAGTCTTCGGCATTTTTTCTAAGAGGTACCGTTTCCAAAAGTGCCGGTTTCAAAGCCGGGTGAGGGAACGGGTCATCTATCGGGGTTTGGGTTCAACGACCCAGCGGATATTTGAGAGCGGCACCCTGATGGCGAGCATAAGGGTTTGTCCGATTTTATTTTCTTCCGGTACCTGCTAGGCTATTAAAGAGCTGGACAAACCATGGGAGGCTTCAGATGAAAAACAAGGCCAAGACATCGGTGAAAGCGCAGGAAGCGGTAAAGAAAGCGGAAGCCGAAGAGAAAGAGGAGTTGAAAAAAATTACGGAGCTGGACGCGCGAGTTAGTAAAGCGTTCAACCGGCAGAAGCGCGCCGCTTAAGGACGTTCCTCGAAAAACTTCTCATGCACCCGACGCTCCTGAAATAAAGGAGCGCCGGGGCGAGATGGCTTTAACAATCCTCAAAACATTTATTGCAGGCTTACCAATATCAAGAGATCCTTCGCACTTGTTCAGATAAACCCTCGTTTGAATACGATAATTCTCCAGGGTTTACTTTATCCGGCTCGAACGCTTGCCGCTCGAAGAGTAAGCGTCATTCTGCGTGTACTGCTGATCCTGTCCGCCCGCCTGATACTGAGGGGCAGCGTATTGCTGCGCTCTGCTTTGTTCGATACGATCGCGCATTGCAAGTTCTTCTGAGCTCATGCCCTGGGGCTGGCTCGAGGCGCAGCCGGCAGCGAGAACGGTGAAAAGGGCGGAAATCATCAGGCCATGTGTGAGTTTCATAGTCATCCATCGGTTTTGATAAACGGTCCTGAAGGCCGAGGCCGCGGGAACCGTTAAGGGGTTGAAACGATTAATCTCCGCCAAGTCTACTCACTTTAAGGAACAGGGAAAGAATTATTTCTTCAAATCTTCCGGGACTCCGCGGGGAAAGAGTTCTGCGATCATCTGTTCGATACGTGCGCTTCGGTTGCCGGGATCGGGGTGGGTGCTGAAAAATTCCGGCTGGCGCGCGCCTCCGGAGGCTTCGGCGAGGATCTGCATCACTTCGATCATCGACCTCGGATCGTAGCCCGCCTCGCTCATGAACCGTACGCCCAAAGAGTCCGACTGCAGCTCGTCACCACGCCCGTATTTCATATTCACGAGCTGTCCGATGATCATTGCGGCCTGCGCCGCTCCACGGTCGCCCGATGCGACAACGACGGCGCCCGTAAGTCCGGAGGTGAGCTGCGACTTCGCGATCTGCTGCGCGCTGTGGCGCGCGACGACGTGCCCGATTTCGTGGCCGAGAACGCCCGCGAGCTGGCCTTCTGTTTTTAAGTTCTCATACAATGCGTAGGTGATAAAAATCTGGCCGCCGGGAAGGGCAAACGCGTTCACGGTTTTTGAATCCCCGAGCAGGTGAAATTCGTAGGCCCAGCCCGTCTCGCGGGCCGCGGTTTCCTTCACAAGGCGCATTCCGATATCGTCGACGCGCCGCTGAAGATTTTTGTCCGGATGCAGGCCGCCGAACTGGCCCATCATTTCGGGGACGGCGTTCAGGCCGAGCGCGATTTCCTGCCGGGGCGTGAGGCTGAGGTATTGAGTCTCGCCCGTGACCGGATTGAATTCCGCCGAACCGAAATAGGAATAGAGCGAAAACGCGGCGATAACAAGCCCGAAGATAAGACGCGTGCCGTTGAAAGAACGGTTTCGCGAAGGCCTCCGCCCGAAAGCGCTGCCGAAAAGGGAATTGCCGCCGTAATAGGCCATCAGAGGGGCCTCGGAACGCTGGGCACATCGGTGTCGAGCAGCTCGTAGACGCCGCCCGCCGTCATGCCGAAGAGAACGTGGACCGCAAACACGCTCCAGTGATTCAGCGTAAAAAGCCAGGGGAGCCAGAGCGTGAAGACGTGCAGATTGAGCGCGTAAAAGCAGGCTCCAAAAAATGCCCCGAGCAGGATCCCCGTGACGAGGCCCCAGCGGTGAATGATGAACGAGAGAACGAAAGTGTAAATAAACGAAAGGAGTAATTGTGCGGCGAGGCCCGCGGCGAAAAGACCCGCATCGAAAGAAGCGGGCGGGGCGAGGACGCCTTCGCCGAGGAGGATCGAAGCGAGCACGCGCATCATGATCCAGCAGCTGCCGCCGAGAAAAAAAGGCACGACGAAAAGAAGGAGATTGAAGGAAAGCGCCCCTGCGGCAAGCGCAGCGATTAACACCGCCCTGAGTTCCCAAAGTGATCGAGTCTGCGCTTCCTGCGTCATGGCTTCCTCCGAATGAAGAGCATTTTAATGAGGGAGCGGGATAAAATCCACGGCTTTGACCCGCCCTCGTCCAAAAACGGGGAAACCCTGAGCCTCAGCCCTGCCTGGGAAAAGTTGTGTGCCCCGGCGCCGGAACCTTGAGAATCTCATTTACGCAGAACGAAACGGTCTTTAGAATGAGGCCTTGAGTGAATCGGAAGGCCGAAAGACGATATGGAACTGAGAGATGACCTCGCTGTAAAAAGAACAGTTCTCGCTAATCAACGCACGCTGCTGGCTTTTATTAATACGGCGATGGCCTTGCTGATTTCCGGGATCTCTCTCATTAAATTATTCCAGGCGGATTTCACTTACAAGCTCGGATGGACGCTCTCGCTCCTGAGTCTCGTGCTGCTGGTCCTGGGACTCTTAAACTATGTGAAACATCAAAAAACAATCTCCGTCATATATAAAAACGGTAATCATTCAAACCAGTTCGCGGGAGAAGCAGATGACTGATAAAAACATTGCAGCCATCAAGGCCGAGATAAAATGCTCGGACGGGAAGACGGCCGAGCTCGCCGTCCTCACCGACCATATCGAAGCGAGCACGAGATCGTTCGGCGTCTTCACGAAGAAAATCTGGGAATACAAATTTCCCGCGGCCTCCGAGAACATCCCAAAGGAAGTCCTCGACATCACGATCGACTCGGTCAAAGAGGCGACTACGCTGAAAGATCTGGAAGTGCTTCTGAAGTACAATGCCGAAAAAGCCCTGCGCGCTCATTTCGAAAAACCGGCTCCGCAGCCGGCTCCGGCTGAAGAAGAAACCGAAAGCCTGGAAGAAAGCGGAGAAGCTGTGGCTTTTGATCCGACCAGGAAACGGACGCTGACCCCGGTCGAGTTCCAGAGAATGGAGACGATTGTGGTCGCCTACGCGAAGGTCCTTGAACGGCTGGGAAAGGAAACGATGGATAAATACCACGCCGGTTTTTATCCCATCTCCTACCTTCCGTATCCGAAAGAAAAGATCCGTAATTCGCTCCAGACCGCGATCACGCATACGAACGACGCCAAGATGACGGAGAACCTGCAGGGCCTCGAAAAATTTCTCGACCATTTCATCGACGACAAAATGGCCCGCAAAAGAAACATCAAGGCGAAGGAAGAAAGCCCGGGCATTTTTCCCGAAGGCGGTATCCCGGACGCCGCGCAGGCGGGAGAGGAAGATACGCCCGGCGGAGAGCTCCCCGACAGCGGAACTCTCGGCGAAGACAAACCGAACGACAAGCCGACCGCCTAAACAGCGGATGAGCAAAGGAACATTATGGACGTCGTCGTCATCGTTATCGTTCTGATCGCAGTCCTCGTCCTCCTTCTTCCTATGAAAGGCGGCTTCGGCAAACAGATGAGCCCCAAGCTGGTCTGGTTTCTCATTCTCATCGCCCTTGTCGCACTCGTCTATTTTCTGAATCGGTAAACGCTTCTTTCTTCTCTTTGACTTCGTCGGCGCGCGGTTTACAATAGCCCGATGAACGAGCGCGACCACCGTTTTCTTGAAGCTTACGAGTATGCATTCTCGACCGTTTTTCCGTCATTTCTCATCCCTCTTGAAAAACTTGCGGCCATCTACGAGGCCGAAACCGATCCGAAAATACGCCGCGCCTACGCCGCTTCACTGCTTGAACTCATGATGCTCGGAATAAAATGCATGGCGAAGTTTCACCGGCAGGCTGGGCACACCCGCGACAGCGTCGACCATTTCATCACGGCTTACTTTCCAAACGATCTCCAGTGGGAGCTGAAAAAATATTACCGCGCCTACGAAGACGGCTTGCTCTACTACCACGTGCTGACCCCTCACATCGAAGACGGAAAAGTAGCCGCGCGGGAAACCACGGTCTTCCCGCCTGGAAAACTCGTCACCTCCTTTGAGTCGGTGAGCGGCAGCTTCAGCCGGGCCCTGACCGAGGAGAGTGCCTCCGACTACCGATCTCGCTTTTTCCTGAATTACGAAAAAATCAGAAAGAGTTAACTTTCCTGGATACTACTAATGGAGAGTGGCCCGTCGAGAAATACCAGAGCCGCTGTTTTCGCATCACTGATCCTGCTGCTCGCCGCCGCCGGCTGTGTCTCGCGCCTGCCTGAAAAAAGTGAGGCCGAAGATCCGTACCGGAAATTTCCACTGAGCGAACCGGATAAAGCGGGAGCGGTTGACGAAAGGTTCGAGTAAGTGAGCGTTCCCGGACGAGGCAGACCAAAGGCCTCGCCGGGACGGTGCTGAAGCAAAGGCTTCAGCGCTGAGCGAACCGGACAAAGCGGAAGCTGTCGATGAAAGCTTTCACTTCGTTCGCTCAGGATGAGTCCTCGGTTGAAGAAATAAACAACTTCGCGAGAACTCAATTAGCTATTTACGCGGAGCCGCGCGGCCTTTAAGATGGGGGCCACTCAAGCGTTCACGTACTTCAGTTCTTACAAGGTGCTCAATGGAATTAATCAATTTCCGGGACCCGGGATTTTTCTTTCTGCTTCTCCTGCTCCCGCTCGCTTTTTATTTTTCTTCGAAGCGGCAGAGCGCGGCCATTCGATTTTCCGACATTTCTCTTTTTCCCAAGGAAGGGTTCAGCCTGAAAGCGGCCGCCTACAAAATGCTTCCTCTCCTGCGCGCGCTCGTCCTTGTTCTTTTTGTTTGCGCTCTCGCCCGGCCCCAGAAAGTCAGCGAGGAGCGAGAGTACGACACGGCGGGTGTGGACATCATGATCCTGCTCGATGATACGGGAACCATGCAGGCCGAGGATTTCAAGCCGATCAACCGCCTGCATGTCGCCAAGGAAGAGGCGAAGAAGTTCGTGCAGGGACGCCAGAATGACCGCATCGGACTCGTCGTCTACGCGAGCCAGGCTTTCACACAATGCCCGCTCACGCTCGACTACGACACCCTGCTCTGGCTGATCGACGAAGTGAAATACGGGATGGTAAAAGACGGAACGGCGATCGGTCTCGCACTCGCGACCGGCGTGAACCGTCTGCGCGAGAGTCCCGCGAAGAGCAAAATCATGGTGCTCGTCTCCGATGGTTTGAACAACATGGGGAAAATCGATCCCGTGACGGGGGCGGAACTCGCCAAACTTTTCGGGATCAAGGTCTACACAATTCTGATCGGCAAGGGAGGTCTCGTCCCATTTCCGATCGAGGATCCCCTGTTCGGAAAACGTTACGTCCAGGCGGATGTCGGCATCGATCCGCTCCTGATGCAGAGGATCGCGGACATTACAGGCGGCCAGTTTTTCCGCGCGGATGATCCCGATGGACTAAGAGCGGCCTATGACGCGATCGACAAGCTTGAAAAAACGGACATCAAGGTAAACAAATATTTTTCGTACGAAGAGCTTTTTTATTTTTTCCTCATCCCCGGTCTGTTTCTCCTGACCATTGAGATCCTGCTCCGGAATATCGTCCTCGTAAAAATCCCCTAAACGCCTCATGTCCTGGTGTCTGAAAACCTGGCTTCAGAAACGTCTAGCTTCTTATAGCAGGGGAAAGCGATGACATCCTATTATTCCGCCCTGTTTGCCAAAGCCCTCCCAGGCGGGTAGCTTTTATTACTTTTTGGATTAGAGGAGCTGCAACGTTTTCATTTTGATAAAAAAACCTCTCCCTTTAAAGATCTGTACGGTGCTGGTTCTCACGGTCTTTCTTGCCGATTCGGGAGAACTCCGCGCCTACGCTTCACAAGCCGCCGCGCCCGCGCCTTCTTTCAGCATTCCCGAAGAACTCGGCCGGATCGAATCGTTTTTTTCCGCGGATCCGGCTAAAACCATCCTCTATATTCAGGACGCCCATGATTCACTGGAGGCCCAGAAAAATATAGCGGGCCTCATCTCTCATCTCGTGGAACGAGAAGGGGTCGAGACCGTTTTCGAGGAAGGCTACGAAGGCCCCGTTCCGACCGACCGTTTTTTCCCGGCCGCTTCCGGCCCGGCCGCCAAACGCAGGCTCAGCGATTTCCTGCTCCATAAACTTCGTATCGGCGGAGCGGAATACGCGCATATTAATAGAACGCGCGGCTTCCGGCTCATCGGAGCCGACGACCTGGTTAAATATAAAAAGAACATCGAAGCTTTCCGCGCCGCGGCGAAACAGAATGAAGCGGTGGCGCGCGACCTGGAAGCCATCCTCGCGGAAATCGAGGCGCTCGCGAACCGGCATTTTCCAAAACCCGTGAAAGAGTGGCTCAAACTCCGGGACAGGCTTGACGACGGCGCAATCGAACTCCTCGATTACCTGAAACGCTCGGTCCGTCTCTTGCCCGAGGGCACGGCGGCGGCCGGTAAGATTCCGTCGCTTATCCTCCTGCTCAAAGCCGGGGAGCCCGGCGGCGCACAGTTCCTCGAACAGGCGGGCGAGGTGGAAGCGCAAACGGTTTTCCAGGAAATGGCCGTGCTCGAAGCGCTCATCTCCGCCAGGTTTCTTACCAGCCCGCGGGACCTCGCGGTCCTGCGTTACCGAGAAGCGTTTCACCTGCTTTCGCGGCTCAATCAAATCAAGGTCACGCCGGCTGAATATGCAGCCTCAAAAGACAACCTCTCGAAACTCGATACCCGCGAACTCGCGGATTTCATCGCGCGCGAATCCGGAAAATCCCTCGTGCTTTCGAGCGCCTGGGAAGACAATATCCGCACCGCTTCGGGATTTTATGAAATGGCGCACGAGCGTGACCGGGCGATCGAAAGCGCGCTTGCCGGATTTGTTAACGGCTCCGCCGAAAAAACGGCCGTCCTCGTCTACGGCGGTTTTCACAAGGCCGGCATCGAGGCCATTCTCAGGAGGCTCAAGGTTTCCTATCATATTCTCACGCCGAAAATTTCAGGACCCGACCCGGTGCACGAAGACTATTACAAACAGCTCATGGCCGTTGGGCATCATGAATACGAAAAATCGTTTCTTCCCGCGGGGGACGGCGGAGAAATTCTCGGTGAACAAGCCGCCAGGCCAGAAGACTCGGCGCGGCCGCCTTCTGCTTTCGTTGAACCCTACGGTGAAGCCGCGGTGCGGACACTTTATGAAACAGCGGCGCTTTATCCAGACATTCCCGCTGAACTCCTGGACCGGCAGTTTCTCGAAACCCGCTCTGAGCTGCGGGCCGGCGGCACCTACCCCGTCAAGTCTGAAGCTCTTCTCGATGAGATCGTGAAAGTCCTTCCCGAAGGCAGGCACAACGACTTCTCCATGCTTGTTCTCGGTAGCCGGCAGGGAACTTTCGAACTCGATATCGCGCGCGCGCGGCGGAACGCGAGAATCCTGGGACTTGAAAGCGACGCCAAACTGTTTGCGGAGAGCCGAAAAAATCTGGAAAGGGCGATCGCGCAGAAACGGGTCCGCGAGGGGCAGGCGGAATTTCGCCAGGGGCATTTCAGCGAGCCGCCATACCGTGAAGCGATGGAAAAAACGGATTATGTTCTCTATTACGAAGGCGACCTCAAACGCGCCGAGACGCTCGACCGTGTTTTGGTAAGGTCCGTGAAACCGGGCGCTGCGGTCATCGTCATCGGCTCCGGGACGGAACCTTCCGAATTTGTCTGGTCACTTTTGGCCTCGGAGAACTTTGAATTGGAAATCGACGCGCAGCCTTTTTACGTTCTCCGCCGGCTGCCGGCGCAGGCTGTTTCACAAGCCGCCGACGCTGAGACGGAAACAGTCCCGGAAGGTGTCCGGGACGGGGAAAGTTCTACACCTCTGGCACCGGCTCCGGAAAACGTTCTGCCCGGGGAAATCACTCCCGCTCCGGCACCTTCGGAAGCAGTGAACGGACGCGTTTCTGAACCCGTAAAACCCTTGATTCAGCAGCCCGCTCCCGAAGACAGGACTTTAATCGGCAGGGGAAAGGAAGTCGAAATTTCCACGGGCGGAAAGATTCTCGTTTCCGGATTCGATTTTAATCCCACGCATGTCATCCAGCTCGAAGTCTCGGCAGTGAAAAGACGTTCCGGAGATAATTTTTCCGGCAGGCGCGCGTCCACAAAAAAGGAGGCGGTGATCCGCGTTTCCATTCCTCCCGGCATCATGGTCTTCCGCGAAGCCGAGTGGCTCGATTTTCTGGAAGAGGTCGAAAACCGCGGCGGCGCCGTGGCGCGCAGCGGACACTGGAACAATGCCAAGCTCGACGCTATTCGGCGGAGGAGACAGCAAAAAAACCCGCATAATGATTTTATAAACTGGGATTTTTTCTGGATGGAAGAAAAGAGGCTTTTCTTTTTCGATCTGTCTACAAAAGCGCGGATCGAAATACAAATGACGAATGCGGATCTCAATCAGGGCGCTGTTACGATGAGTCTTGCCCCTTTTGGAATCACCTCAGAAAAAGCGGGGAACTTTTTTTACAAAACCGTTCCCGCTCCGGAAAAAGATACGCCGGCAGAAAAAGGAAACGGGAAAGCCGTACGCGGTGAAGCTGCGCAGGAGACCCGTTCCGAGCTTCGGCCGTACCCCGACGCAACTGCGTCGGGACAGATAGACTCTCACGAACTTGATGTTCGCTCGAATCGAGGGACGAAGGGTTTTCTCGGTAATGAGGACATGGGGCCTCGTCCCGAACTCCGCGAGGCGGCTGCACGGCAGGAGAGACTCGAAGTGTTTCTCGAAAACCGCCGTATCAAGGACCGGCAGAACAGCGACGGCACGCTCTACGTTCCCACGCCTCCCCAGCTGCTTCCCGTCATCCTGAACGAAATTAAAAAGAAAGCCGGAGACTTGAAAGGCAAAAATTATTTCTCGTTCGGCGCAGGCACGCTCGGCGACTCTCTTGGCGCTGCCGTGCTCGAAGAAATGAAAGTGACCGCGGTTGAAAAGGACAGGATTCTTTCAGAAAAATCGGAAGCTGTCCTGGCGGACGCTTTGAGAGAAGGCCTCATTCCCGAGGGCGCGCTCACTTTTTTTCCGCGGACGGACGCGTTCGACGTTTCCTGGGCGGAAGCCGACGTCGTTTATTTTTTTTACACTCAGGCGTGGGTCCCGGAAAAATACAGCGAAATCGCGCGCAATAAATTCGAAGAGAAACTCGCGGGAAAAATCGCCGGGATGAAACCGGGCGCCGTCCTCGCTTTTCTTTTCACGGGTTCTCAGCTTCTCGCAGGCCAGGGAGATTACGAAACGCTCAAGCGGCTCGAGCCGGAAGTCATCCAGATTTCAGACCGGATGAACGGACTCTATCTCCACCTCTACACAGTGCCGCCGAAGCCCGAATTGAAAAACCCGGCCGGTGCGGAGGGCGAGGCGCTTCGCTCGGAGCTTCGTGAGCCGTACGATTATGCCGTCCCTGCCGCCGTCTCGCTGCGCGGCTCGAGAAACCAGGAAAGAGATCTGAACAACAGCGACATTTACCTGATCCACCGGGTCGAACTCGAAGGGGTGACGCAGGGCAAAGGCACGCTGCTGCTCGTCGCGGACGGCTTCGGATACCATATGGAAACACAGGAAGAAGATATGGGGGATTTCACTGTCTCGGCCGAAAAGAAAGTGCACGATATCTCGGGATACATCCGGGAGACTTTCGCATCTTTCTTCGAACAGATATTCAAAGATATCCAGGAAAGAACGCCCGGTGAAGCGGTCGATCTGCACGAGGTGTTTCAGCTGACCGTCAGCGAGCTGAGAAACGCAATGCGGCAGGCGTACAACGAAGGCCTCGCCGATCCCAAAAGCCCGTTTTACGGAAAGAATTACCGCTCGGAAGGGGCCACGATGACGGCGGTGTATGTTCCGGACGACGGAACGGCGGCGGAAGGGTTCTTTCTCGGCGACTCGCCCCTCGTCGCCTTCGGCCCCAAATCCGCGGACCCTCTTTTTGAAACATTTGCCATCGAACACAACGTCATGACCAACGACGGCGAGCTGCAGCGCGTGGAAAGCGAAGGTATTCTCGTCAAATACGAAGTCTTCGATGACGGAAGCCGCGAACCCAAGGGCGTCGTACTGCGTCCGAAGGGCGCCCGGGCCGCGGTCACCGACGCGGATGGAAGGATCCAGCTGACCCGCGCTTTTTTCATCGGCAGTTACATGGAAGACTCGGTCAGCACGGAACCTGATTATTTCACGATCCCTTTTCCCGAAGACGGTTCTCCTCTTTACCTCGCGCTCGGAAGCGACGGCGCATTCGCGCACGGCCACGAGGATGCCGGCCGCAGGATGCGCGAGATCATGCGCGACATGAGAAAAGGAATTCCTATCGACGAGGTTCTCGGGCCGCAGCGCACCGACGACACGACGCTCCTGGGCTGGAAGATCGTTTCTCCCGGAAAGATTCCGGCTGCTTCAATTGAACCCCGTTCCGAGCTTCGTAATTCAGACATTCTGGAATACGTGAGCCCTGAAGAAGTGGACGCGCTTTCCCCGGGCGGGCTCGCGCTGCTCTCCGGTCCGCTCAAAAACGCGGTCGCGCAACAGCCCAGGATCCAGAACAAAACGGTATTTATTCTCACGGCTCTCGCGGGCGCGGCGGCGCCTCTTTTTTCTTCCCTGAGCCTTCTGCGTTATCTTTCCGCCCGGGAAAGAAAAATAATGCGGATCGAAAATCTGGTCCGTTCGGCGGCTTCAAAAGTTCCGGGAGAAAAACTCCGGGCCCTCAATTCGATGCTGAAACTCCTTCTCGATTCGATCGACCCGGCCGAAGATGCGGACGTCCGGGCCGTAAGCCATGAAATTCTGAAAGTCCTGGCCCTTCGTATTGGCGGACTCGGCTGGCTGATCAACCAGGCCCTGCGCGATTTACCGATTCCCCGGACAGGAATTTCGGCTAGTGAAAGCGCCTATAAACCCTGGCTTTTCGGCGGACGGGCGGAAGACTCCCTCGCCGCCATGCCGGCGGGCTATTACGGGACACTTTATGAAATGGGCGCAGCTCAGGATTCGTCTCGCTCCGAACTTCGGCCGGGCGAGGCCCCGCCCTCTCCGGAAGAACACCGCGCGCAAATCGTGCGCCGTATCAGTGAACCGCTGGGAAAAGACCAATTGAAGACGCTCTCTTTCAGTCCGGCCGACAAAGAATTCCAGGCCTTCCGCAGGGCCATAAAAGAGGCTCCGGGCATGGCGGATTATTTTGCCGAACTGCACTTCGATCTCATGGACCTGAACCTTCACGAGGGAGAAAAGATCCAGGCGGAGTTTCCGCTCGGGCAGGACCTCACGCTCAGGATCACCTCACTTGTGCGCGAGCCCCGCGGCGACCACCGCACCAACATTCTCAGGGTCCTGAATAAGGTGACGGGAACGGAAAAAATCGTGGGCTACGTGAACCATTCGATCCGCGATGAAAAAGACGGGCCCGTCGCGACCGTCGGTATCGATATTTTTATTCCGTTTCGCGGCCGGCGCGATGCGGAACTGCCTTTCGACAGCGCCGCAATTTTTGAAAATTCCCTGAGGCTGATCCGTCATTTCAATCCTCGGCTCAGCAGATTTGAAGTCATGAGCGGTCAGTTCGCCGATATATTTTCTGCTGCCTTGGATCCGGACGGAAATCCGTTCCGGATCGGCAGCGAGCTTCAGAACACGGTGTTTTATCTGAAACAGGGCTTCTACCCGCAGGGTCATTTGGAGGATGCAGACGCAGCATTGATGAAACAATTCGGCGGCGAGAAAATTCCCGACACGGAACTCCAGGCCCTCGCCCGCTCGGCACCCTACTGGGAGCTGCCGCTCGGCCGCTCGGAATTGCGTTCGGAATCCGGAAAGCTTAATCGGGATTCTTTTATTGCGTCTTCTCAGGGAAAAGCCCACGAGGACCGGGCGCTGCTCTTGTCCGATGAGACTCAGCTCCAACCGGCCGCCATTCAATGGGAAGAAATGAAAAGAGTGATCGAGGCGGGCATGCAAAAACTGCGGGACAAGGCGGCTTCGCCCGCGGACGACTGGGATTTAAGGCAGCTTCCCGGCATTCTCGAATACGCCGAAAGTGCTGTCCGGAGACTCTACCGGCTCGCCGAGACGGGGCGGGTTTTTGAGACGGCGCCTCTTGTTTATGCAAAAGCCGACTATTCCTTCGGCCTGGGGACGGATCAGGGGCTGCTCGTGGTTCCTGATTTCCTTTCATTAGCGCCGGCCCTTGCGGCGGAGTATTTATTCCGCGTCGCGGCATTGCCTGAAAAAGAATTATATAGAAGCAATCTCGCTCTTGAGCGCATGTTCCCTGAGAATACGGAGAAACGCGCCAGCCTTCTCAAAAGGGTTATTGATGAAAAGCGGCTGCGGCTGGCCGAAATCCGTGACAACAGGGATCTGGGCCTGGAGATCCGCGGTCTTTTTCAGGACCGAGGCGATCTGGATTTCTATCTGCTGGAACCCGCGGATGTCGAGAGAAGCGGCACATTCACCATGGATTTAAGCGATGCCTTGAAGAAAGCAAATCCGGTACTTTACGGAGACTACGAAACGATGAAAATCGCCGCGGCTCCTTTCCGTGGTCAGAAAATTAAAGCGTCGGCGGCACTGGGCCGCCGGGCCGGCCTTGCCGCTTCCTGGAATGTGCCGGAAAAGGTACAGGCCGCGCTGATCGAAGTTCTCGAAGAGAATAACAAAGACACCTTGCTCGTGGAAATTTCCGTGCTGATGCCCCTGCTTTATTTGGTCGAGGAAGATTATCCGGACGCGAAAAAACTGCTTTCGGATTTTATCGCCGGAAAGAAAGAGCTCGAATTGTTGCCCTTTGAACGTTTCAATCGAATCATCGAAGAACAGCGGCGGCGTGAGGAAGACCAACCGGAGAATCTGGAATATGAAGAAGCTTCGCAGCTTGAGACGAAAAGGCGCCGGGAACAGGAGCTTCTCAGCCGGCTGTTTATTTCTCTGGCCCCCCAGAATCTCGGCATTCTGTTCAGGCAATATCTTCTGGCGAATCAGCAGGAAACCAAAAGCGCTCTGAGTTTTTTTAATAAACTCTACGACCTGGGCTCATTGGACCGGACTTTTAACTGGGCGGGTCATTTCTGGGGTTTTTATCTCGATCCCCGCAATACGCCCGGGGAAACCGGTTTCTTCAAGGCTCAGCTGCTCCAGACGGCCGAAAAATACTATGAATTAAAAGAGCGCCTGCCCCGGTTGGTTTTAACCACGTTGAAGGAAAAGAATGAAATCTCGGCCCCGCGCGCGCTTTCCATTTTTTATACCCTCGAGTGGGACGATCAAATGCGGCAGGTCATTTTTCCCGTGCTCGCGTTGATTCCGGATGACGCGGCCAGAGGGGCCGCTTTCGCCTATTTGAACAGTCTTTTTTTCGGCACCGATTCTGAAAAAGGCCGTCATTCTCACGAGGAAGATCTGGTGCAGAAAGCTTTGGGCGCCGGCGCGGTTTCGAGCTATCCCTACCTTCTCGCGCTTCGGGACCTCAGACGAAAGGGCGGGGCCATGGGTTCTCAGGCCCACGAACAGTTGATCTCGGCCTCAAGAGAGCTCGATGATAATCAAGGATTTCCAGGCGCGGACCGGCGGACATGGTTTTCCGGTTTCCGTGAAAGCATTCATAACTCCTTCCGGAAAGAACAGCTGGTGACGGTAGAGCGTCTCTTGAAGTTTCTCAATACCGGAGATGCCTCGGTTCTTACGGAAGAGGGCAAATCGCGCGAGGCTTCGTTCGAAGAAAGCGTCTCAGCAGACGCCATGGCAAATTACCGGAAGATAACCCAGAACGCGGTGCGAAAGTTTCACGAACAGGGATTCGCTTCGGCTCCGCTGGGGGAGGCCTTCCTTCGGGATATTCTGAAACATCCCGAAGAGGAAGTGATCGCGGCTTTAACGGAAGCTAATCCCGGCGCGGAAAGCGCCGATGTGTCCAAAGTAGAAATGCTCTTCCGGCTGTATTACGCTTTTCACGCCAAATTCGGCACCGTCGCCGCGCAGGTCCAGGAGGAGCTGAGGCAGGGCATTGAAAATATCGCCGGATGGAAACTGGGGGACCGTGAAAAAGCTTTTAGAGAACACTATGAAAATCTTCTCGCCGCGTTAACGCGGGGGGATTCCGAAGAAGTATTCAGGCGCGTCACCGCGATGCGCGAAACGCTGCGGGAAATTTTTCTTTCGAAAGATCTTGAGATTGACGATTACCGTGAAACCCGGCTGCAAGAACTGCTGGACCTCGAATACGCCTTGCGTACAACCGGAGATGAAATTCTTCCTGAAATAGCCCATCAGGCGGCGGCTGCCCTGCAAGAAGGAAATCTGTCGGCCGCTGCGGGAAAAACCGCTTTGATCGCGCGCTTTATTTATGCCGGCGGTTATGGCGGAGAGGACTTCCGGGATTTTATCCGCGAGCTTGAAGAAGGAAGCCTTAAACGCTCCCAGCTCAGCGATCTTGTCCGCGCGATGCTGACCGAAGTGCATAAAGCCATGCGCCGGAGAAATGATGAAATGCGAGTGGCCCTCGCTTCGATTAATCCCGGCATAAAGCCAGGCAATTTAACCGCTGAAATCCGCGCGAAAACCCGAATTACAAAGGTTAACCAAACCACGGGAGAGGGCGAGGATATTTATTCCTATGAGGAGGCTATCGTTACCGGCGAAGCCAGGGAAGAACTCGGAGGCTGGGCGGTGGATGAATTTCTCCGGGAAAGCCGCCTTCCTGTTCTCGAAGGTGTGTTGACGGCCTTTCAGGATACCTTACAGCTCTCTCCCGCCGCAGAGGACCTGGCTGTCAGCGAGAGAAAAATCGACGCAGCCGAAGCCTCGGGGCTCGACCGGCACTTTTTCCGCTTTGGCCCGGACGAGTCTTCCGAGCGCCCCGAACTCCTTTCTCTCTGGAGCCGAAAAGGACTCAATCTCGTCCGCATGGCAAGAAGAGGGATGAGCATTCCGCCGGGCGTGATTACGAGCGCGGAGCTGACCTTTCAGCCGGAGATCCGCCGTTCTCCCGAATTCCGGGATAAAGTTCTGGAGGAAGTCGAACGGCTTCGAAATTATTCCACGTATCCGGATCTGAAATTACTGCTCTACGCGCGAAGCGGGTCGGCTTTTATGATGCCGGGCCTCATGGTGACGATCCCCAACCTTGGCATGAATGACAGCGAGGCGGCGGAGCTTGCCCGCAGTACGGGAGACACGTGGTTCGCCTACGACACGTACGGCGAACTTTTAAGGTCCTTCGGTATTAATATTTATGGAATACCCGAAGAAGAATTTCAGCAGGTCTTCGACGTTTCTAAAAAAGACGAAGCGACAGGCGAGGAGATGAAGCGGGCGACGGAAGGGTATCTGGCTCTGTACGCGAAGCATTCCCGGCTTTTTCCGGAGACGCTCATCGCACAGGTGATGGAAGCCATGGAGAACGTCTTCGGGTCGTGGGATTCGGAAACGGCCCGTCATTACAGGGAACGTCATCAGCTGTCCGACCAGTGGGGCACTGTCGTTATTCTGCAAAAAGGGATGTTTGGAAATCTTGCCGCCGGTGAAGGGAAGGATATTTCAGGCGTCGGGGCCGCCGCCCTGCGGACGCTTCCCGGCGGGAGCGAGGCTGTCCACGGCAAGTTCCGCATCCGGGCGATCGGCGAACAGCTTATGAGCCGGGCCGAAAATTATTCTCTTCTCAGCGCGTCACAGAAGGTTGATCCCGCAGAAGGTTCATTTGAAGAAAAATATCCGGAACACTACGACGAACTTATGCAGCATGGCCGAAGGCTCAGGGAACTGTTCGGCTACCGCCAGCTTTTCGAGTTCGTGATCGAACGGGGAAAGATATGGATCACGCAGTCAAATGACGATTATGTCCGGGACGATTATCCCGAACTTGCCGAAACGGCGGAGGAGCCGCTGGCCCGCGGCCACGGTGTCAGCGGAGGCGCTTTAAGGGGCTGGGCGGCGGGCTCGGTCGAAGCGGCTGACCTCCTGTTGAAAAAGCTCAAAGAAGAAAAAACGGAAGGCGTCGACGGCGTGATTCTTTTTGTCGACCGCGTGAACCCCGAATTTCTCAATCAGCTTCCGCAGGACGTGCATATCATCGCCAAAAAAATATCCATTCACGCCGAAACCCTGGCCCAGGCGCGCGGCATCACGGCCCTTTACGGCGTGACGGGCATGGAATTCGACGCCGCGGCGGGAAGCTGGAAACTCGGCGGACAACCCGTTCCGGACGGGACCCTGATTACGATAGACGGCCATGAGAATCCGCTTGTCTATCATCAAAGCGGAAAAATCTTTTCCGGAGCGCTGCCCCTGAAAACCACGGCCCGTTCCGAAATGCGCCCCACTCCTAATGGGGAACCCCGGGCTGAAAATCCCGCCGAACCCGGTCTGCTGACGGTGGACGTGATCCGCGGGGTGATCGCAAAGGAAAATATTGCGGGCCTCGAGGTTGGAGCGCTTAATAATAACTTCACGGTTTCGCCGGTCTCTTCCAATCCGGACAGGGATATCCTGACTTCGCTCGGCAGAGTGTCCGGCGCGCTCAAAGCCTACGCAGACCGTTACCAGTTTCTCGTCATCGATCACCGGATGACGGGTGAACGAGACGACGTCCGCCTCGACATTAATTTGCGCGCGGCTGCAGCCAAGGCTCCGCGCCGCCCGCGGAAGAGTTCCGGGCGCTCTGAACTCCGTACTGTTGAAAATTCCCTCGATGGAGCCGAGTGGCTTCCCGTCAACGCAGAAACCATTAAAAAATTTACGGCCGATGTCAAAGCGGCCGCGGCCGAAGACACTTCCGGCGAGGGAATTTTTGTTTTCGATTTCGACCACGATACGAACAGGATGATCTATGCTGTGAGTCCCCGCGAAAAAGACGGTAAGGAGTTTTTCCACAAGCGACTCATCGGAAACCACGACAGGCAGGGTTTTGTCGTGAGCGGGATCTATGAAACCTTTAAAAGCGGGTCTGTTTTTCTGACCCTCGCGCCGCGCCTGACGGGAAGCGAAAAGCAGGTGAATCTCAAAGGCCGTTTCAATGAGGCCGCGGTTCCGCTGGTGCGGATGCTGACCGCGGGTGGTTTTCCGGAAGAGACGCATGTTCTCGGGGCCTTATTTTTCGACAAGGAAACAGACGCGCAGCTCGTCACTCTCGGGAGTATCCTGCTTGCGGCCGAAGAGAACCGGCTCGAAAAAGTAGAATGGCACCAGAAGGTCGTATTCCGGCCCGTCCGCGTCACCCGGGACAGGCTGGAAATTTACTTTCCCGTTCTGGCTGCAGGCGGGTTATCAAAACTTCCCGAACTCGTGATCCGTCCACTCGATATTCAGCAGGACCAGGCGCAGATTGCGGCCTGGGCCTCGAACGCGGGGCGCGCCGGCGCTCCTTATTATCCCGGAATTTACCAGGAAGGCGCGGGCCTCTTTACCGTCGAAAACGGAGTCGAGCGGCTGCAGGGGTATTTATCTTTCGAGGAAATTTATGCCGGTTTCGATCCGCGCCAGCAGTCTTACACCTATGGGCTCGGCATTTCAAAAGCGGAGATTCGGCCTCAGACGGAGATTCTCCGGGGCCAGGAAAAAGGGATCGCTCTCATCCTTCTCGATTACATGGTCAAATATGCTCATGAATCGGGCATTGTCACTTCTGGAATTTCCTTTAATCCCCGCGTTCAACCGAACCCCGAGGATTTAGCGCGCGCCGCGGCTGAAGCGGGGTTCGTCGATCAGAAACCCGGCACATCAGAACTAAAAGGTTCTGCCCTTACCCGGCGTTACGAGACAACAGGCCTTGGCACCCGTCTCAACCGCTATTACCGGCCCGGCGAAGCCCTCCCGGCGCAAGACGCCCGGTCCGAAATCCGCACCGATGCCAGTGCATCGGCACGAGAAAGCATTCCAAAACCTGACGTTGTGGAATCCCGGACAGTCCGCCCGGAAAGTTTTCTCGGTCTGGCGCAGCGGAACCTTACGGGAGAAGAGAAGGGGACCTTCCTGATAAATTCGGATGTTCTCGCACAGCTCGAGGCGTCGCAGAAGGACGAACTTTTTTCCAGACTCTATCTCAACAAAAGCGGGCTGCGTCTCGTGGTGTTTAATGAACGCGGACAGATTCCTCCCGCGGATACCGCGCTGCGGGCGATCCTGAAACTGGCGAATGTTTTTTCGACGTCAGAAACTTCTTACGCCGCGGCGGGAGAGAAATACGGATTTCCGGGAACAAGCCGCATCCTGCTCATGCTGCCGGGAGAAGAATTGAAGGAAGCGGGTACCCTTGTAAAAGGGGTGCGGCTGAAAAAAGCGGCGGGTGAAATTGAATTTGCGAGGCTGCTTGCGATGAACGGCGGCTCTCTTCCAAACGTCCCTGAAGAGAACGGCGTGTTCGATCCTCCGGGCGGCTTCCTTGCCGAACTCGACAGGAAGATCCTGAGCGACCTCGTCATTGCTTACGCCGCCTAAGACGGCCCGGGTTCAAGCGGGGGGGTGTCCCAGCGGGATCGCAAAATAAAAAGTACTGCCCTTACCGGCCTGGCTCGCGACCCAGATTCGGCCGTTGTGGAGGGTGACGATTTCTTTCGCGATCGCGAGTCCGAGACCCGTGCCTCGGCCGCCGTCGAGCGCGAGCGAACTTCCCTGCACGAATTTTTCAAAAATTCTTCTCTGGTCGTTCTCCGAAATTCCCACACCCGTGTCTTCAACGCGGAACTCGACGAATGTTTCGTCCCTGCGGGCGCCTATCGTGACCGTTCCATTTTCAGGGGTAAATTTAAGCGCGTTCGCCGTGAGATTGGTGAGCACCTGAAAGAGGCGGTCCTTGTCGCCGTCGAATTCGAGGGCGGCGTCTTCGTTCACTTCCGCGAGCGTGACCTTGCGGCCTTTGGCCCAGGCGTCGAACGAGAGCGTGATTTCTTTCACAAGATCAGCGGCCTTAACCCGGACGGGATGGATGCGGAAAGTTCCCGACTCGAATTTCTCGAAGTCGAGAATATCGTTTACCAGCGCCGCGAGTCTTCCGGCGTTGCGGTGCGCCATCTCCACGTATTTTTTCTGCTCGTCGTTGATCGCACCAAATTCTCCCCGTACCAGAAATTCGAGGGAGCGCATGACGGTCGCGAGCGGAGTGCGGAATTCGTGGGTCACATTGGCGACGAACTGGCGGCGCTGGGCCTCGAGCTCCTGGTACTTTGCGATATCGCTCAGGACGGAAACCATACCGACCGTCTGACCCTGTTCGTTCTCGATCACGGCCGTACTCGCGCGGATCGTTCTCTTTACGTCCTCGTTGTCGCTCAGGACCTCGAGTTCGCCGCCCAGTGTTTTCTTGTCGCGCGCCAGGGAAATCGCGCGGCCTTCTTTCTTCGCGAGTTCGCGAACGGATTTACCGACCAGATCTTCGCTCTTGGAATCGAGCAGCTTTTCCGCGGCGGGATTGATCAGCAGCGTCTCGCCCTTTGAATTCACGATGATGACGCCTTCGGCGAAAGAGCGCAGTACGGTCTCAGCCTGCTGCTTTTCCTTCGAGAGACTTTCGTAGTTCGTCTTGACCTTGGCGAATTCAGTATCGAGCACCGCGATTTCCTTATCGCGGTCTTCGACGAGTTTGCCGAATTTCTGACTGACCTTCGTTTCTACGTCGCGGGCCGAACGGCCGGCTTCTTCTTTCGCGTATTCGTCGATTGCGTCCCCGAGTCTTGTTTTATCTTCTTCAGGCATTGAGAAAGCGCGGATTGTTTCGAACACGGCGTTTCTCGACCGGGAGTGGAGCGGCTGGGGTTTGGAAATTTCCGGTACGGCGACGTTGTCCTTGCTGGTCGTATCGGAATAAGATGAAAGGAGATAGCCGACGACGGCGCCGAGGATCATGACGCCGACGATAAAAAAAATGGAAACGATATTCAAGCATTCACCGTTAGAGTTGTAAGTGAACTGTCAGCCGCGGAGCACGTGCATCATAATCTTTGTTTCGGTCATGTTCAAGCCGGGAGATGGCAGCCTGGTCTGAAAACAAAAAACGCGGGGCCCCGTAAAGAGGCCCCGCGTTTCAAGAAACCCGTGATTCTGTACGCCTAATTATCGACACTGAAGCTCACCGTCAGCCTGTGGTCGCCCGACGCGTCAGTATAGACCATGGCCAAGCGTATAGGTATCGTCCGCTAGCGTGCGCGTGTCGAAACCGGTCGTTCCGTTCCCCGAAGGGCCGCCCCAGATGAAAGGCGATTGATACACCCTTCCCGATTGCGAACCGTTCAAATAGTAGGCGACCTTCCTTCTGCCCGGAAGCTGCTGCTGATTCGGGCGGACCTGGATGGCATACCAACCTATCTTTTTTAAATGCGGGCCGATATAATTCCCTTTTCCCGTTAACATGGAGTTGAAAATGAGAATAACGTATGCGGCGATGTCTGCTCTCCTGTTTTGCCTGGTGAATTTATCCGCGGGGAAGGGACACTCGGCGGAAGAGGGAACTCCCGCCGCGGCTTCTTTCGAAGAAGCGTCGAATTCCGTTCCGCAAAAGAACGCGCAAGCCGGTGAGGAAGACGGACTTCCTAAATTCCTCAAAGTTGGCGGTTCCGGAAATCCGGAAGCGCAAGCCACCGTCGAAGAATTAATGGAACTCGCGGCTCGGCTCGATGAAGCGGGCCCGGAGAAGCCCTCGGCCTCGATGCCCTCCAAGGAAACCAGGACGAAAATTCTCGTAATGGAAGAAACAGGGCTTGGCTCGGGCGCCGGCGCTGGCGCCGATATCGCGGAAACGGCGCAGACGCCGGAAAAGGAAGCGAAAGCGCAAGCCGCGGCCGGCCCGCCGGAAACCGAATGACTACTGGAAAAAAGACCGTGAAACCAATAGGTCTTTCCCGCGCCGGGACAAAGTATATCGGTGAGACGGAAAAGAATCTCTCGGGCGCGCTCAAACGTGCCGCGCGCGCCGGCGCTCTGCCTGCGGGCGATGAAGCGGCCCCTCTTTTCGGAAAAAAAGACTCCCGCCCAAAAAAGAAACCTTAAACCGCAGCCGCTGCAGCAAAAGGTCTTATGCCAGAAATTTACGTGGACTCGGACGCGTGTCCGGTCAAAGAAGAAGCTGCGAGAGTCGCGAAACGCTGCGGGCTCAACATCACCTACGTTTGCAACTCACCGATGCGGATACCGGAGCAGGCCGGGTCGCGGCTTGTCATCGTAGAGGGACAGCGCGACGCCGCTGACGACTGGATCGCGGAACGGGTGGTGAAAGACGACATCGTGGTCACGACCGATATGCCGCTCGCCTATCGCTGCGTTAAAAAAGGAGCGCGCGTTCTCAGCCCGAACGGACGTGTTTTCTCGGAAGTAAACATCGGACAGATTCTCGCGACGCGCGACCTCATGGCCGAACTTCGCGAAGCGGGCGCCATCACGGGGGGCGGCCCTCCGCCCTTCCAGAAAAAAGACCGCTCCCAGTTTCTCCAGAGCCTCGACCAGATTATTCAGGACATCAAGCGCTCACAATAAACTTCTCTCCTACCCATAAACGCTATCTTTCAAAAATCCTTAAGGTTTCCGCCTAGTTGAAGAGCCGTGATTCCCGCTTCCGAGATCAGGGCTTCTTCTGATTCCAGAAAATACCGGTCCGGTTAGAATGCATTTCGTGCGGCTCGTGTATGAAAGGGAAAACTGACTACACGGGCCGCACAAACCTTTTTTAGTGCTCTCGACTTTACTGATCCGAGTTCTAATTATGAAAAAGACGCTCTCATTACTCACCGCTGTCTTCTGCCTCTTCCATTTTTCCGCGTGTGCCACGATCGTGAGCGGAAAGAATAGTCCTTTGCTTATCCGGTCGGAACCCGTCAATGCCGAAGTGAAGATTGACGGCGTTTTTGCCGGCAGGACGCCTCTTTACGCCGATATCCGCAGGATCGATAACCACGATATTCGCGTGTCGAAACCCGGTTATTCCGCAGCAAACCTGATGACCGGCAGGAAATTGAACGCCTGGTCCGCCGGTAACGTTATTTTTGGTTTATTCGGAATTCTTGGAGTTTTTGTCGATGCGTCGACGGGAGCTCTCTTCAGCCCAAAGTCAGACGAACTCTTTATCAAGCTTGCGCCGAAAGAGAATGCCTCGCCAGTTCCTTCAAGAGAGGAAACGCTCGCCGAGGAGCGGGCCCTTCGCATGGAATTGCGGGCGCAGGCACGGGCGGCGGGAGCCGTGACCAAAGGGGATCCCGGGTTCCCGGCTGCGAAACTTTCTCGGTTCTGGGAGAAGACAAAAGATTTGACGGGCACTGCCTACAGGTTCACCGCCGCAAAAACAAAAACCGCAGTCAGGCGCCTCAAGCAGGCCGGAAACGGAAATGACGAGGACGGATTGTCCCCGTTGGTTAAGGACGAAAAAAGCAGGGCGAGGTCTTTTGAACCCGCCATCAATCCCGCCGCTGACGAGGAAAAGACCAGTCTCAGAAAAAAAGATCACCCCTTTTATCTTTTTGACTCGGGAGTCGTTCCCGGTTTCATCGCCAATCTCATGAGAGGTTTTGCGAATCTATGGGAGAAGGAAATAAGAGAAATCGTTTCAGTCCCAGAGGAACTGCCTCTGGAGCCTCCAGCGCCTGTGGAATCGGCGGGCATTTTCGAGGCCCCCGCTTCCGAATTTGTTTACCACGCTCCCGGCAACGGCTCGATGCGGCTCGCCGAAAGTCCCGCGACCGCGGCTTCTCTTGCTGCGCCCGCTTATCAGCCCCCCAAGATGCCGGCGGCGGGAAGGCGTGTCGAACCTCGTGCCGCTCAACCGGCGCGTCCGGTGGAAACTCCGCTTGCCGATAGCCTGTTCATCGTGCCCGAACGTGAACCTTTACGGAGTCAGCCGCTTCCTGCAATCACTCCTGCTGCCGCGGCCGATTTTTCAACTATCCTTGAAACGCCTCTGGTCAAGGCGGACATCGGGATGTTGAAAGGCGGGCCTATGCGCCCGGCCATGATGGTGAGCCGGCTCGTCGATGAGGAACCCTCTGCGGAATTTGAAACTCGAGGCGAAGAGGAACCGGCACCTTTCATTAACGCCGCCGAACCTGCCGCGCAAAGCGAAACGGTACCGGGGTTCTGGACACTGCAAAAAGGGATTCCTGACCCGGAGCCAGGCACGGCGGCACCGGAAGCCTTATTTGAACCTGCGGAGGCGGAAGAAATGATCCTGACGCCGGGCGGTTCCACTTTTGAAATCCAGAGCTGGACGCGCGAAGAAAATAATGTGCGGGAATTGCCTACAGAACCGCTCACCGATTCCGCATCGGGAAGTTTAAGCGGGCCGGAGAATAGGCCCCCGGCACAAAACGACCCAGCTCCGGCCAAGACCGACTCGACGGCATACGGAGTGGTAAAAATCATCTGATCGGCCCGGGAGCTGTCCGGCTGTTTCGATAAAGTTAATTTTGAAATAAACGATATAAGAGCTGTCTTTAATCCAAAATGAGCATAAGCTCAGTTCATTATCTCCCTTCAGAACAGCGTTTCATTTTAATAAAGCCCAAAGCGCAGCATCACCACGCTGCGCTGCTTAATAAAGAGCGCATGACACCTTCCACCCTTGATTCAGGAGAAGTCACGAATCTCGAGTCGATCATCATCACGGATGAATTGCACCGCCGTCCGTCCCGTCCGCCGGACTATCAGGCCGAGAACTCTGCCCTGACTTCACTCGCGGTTGAGATGGCGAACGCGCCTGAAAGCATCCTTCAGAAACTCTCGGAGATGGCCCTTAAGCTGTGCCGAGCGCACTCGGCGGGCATCAGTCTCCTGAAAGGAAACACATTTTACTGGCCCGCTCTCTGCGGCCAATGGGCCTTTCATATCGGAGGCGGCACGCCCCGCGAATACGGACCCTGCGGCACCGTCCTCGACCGGAACACCGCGCTGCTGATACAAAGACCCGAACGATATTTCTCCTACCTTCGGCCCGTAATGCCCGCGGCCGAAGAGGTGCTGCTTGTCCCCTTTTACATAGAAGGAATAGCCGTCGGCACGGTGTGGGTGATTGCTCACGACCCCAGCTGCCGGTTTGACCTGGAAGACCTTCGTCTGATCACGAACCTTGGAAATTTCGCGGGAGTGGTCTACCAGACGCTCCAGTCGGAGAGTGAAGCGAAGCGGTCCGCGGCTTTGCTGGCGGGGCAAAAGAGAGTGCTCGAAATGCTGGCATCGGGAGACGGGCTGGTCTCTGTTCTGACAGCCCTGCTCCGTTTCATCGAGGAGCAGTCCGACGGATTGCTCGGCTCCTTTTTTATCCGCCGGGAGGCTAACGGTCATTTCGGCCTCGGAGTCGCTCCAAGCCTTCCGGTTAATTACGTCGAAGCGCTGCAGCATATGCTCCTCACGCCGCCTTATCCCTTTCCCTGTGTTAAGGCAGCCCATAGCGGCGAGACCGTGAGTACGAATGATATCGCCGGTGATACTGAATGGTCGAAGGAGTGGCGCGATCTGGCTTTGAGCTGCGGCCTTCGCACCTGTTTTTCGGCGCCGGTTTTCGGGTCAAACGGCAGCGTCCTTGGCGCCTTCGGTTTGTATGAACGTGATCCGGATAGAAAGATAACGCCCGACCCGGAGCTGGTTAAAATGGCGGCCAGCCTTGCCGGGATCGTTATCGAAAACAAAAGGCGTGAAGAAGAAGTCCGTATCCACCGCGAGTTGATCGAAACGGTCCTGAACCATCTGCCGAGCGCGGCGGCGCTTGTGCGAGGCAAGGACCTGACCTTTCAGATCGTCAATCCCGCGTATCAGGCCCTGGCGCCCGAAAAAAAGATGATCGGCAGGAGCATTCACGAAGTCTGGCTTGAAACGATGCCTCGTACGCAAGAGCGGTGCAGGCAAGTCTTGAAGACGGGCGAGCCTTTTTACGCCACGGATGAATTCATTCCCCTGTGCCGTTCCATCAGCGGCCTGCTCGAGGCCGCCTATTTCAGCTGGTCGATGCACCGCGTCACTTTGCCGCGGGAAGAAGGCTGGGGCATTCTTATCTCGATATGGGAAACCACGGCGCGCAAACAGGCGGAAAAAAACCTTGAGAAAACAGCCGCCGATTTAAAACGTTCAAACGAGGAACTCGAGCAATTCGCCTACGTCGCTTCTCACGATCTTCAGGAGCCTTTGCGCATCGTCTCGGTGAATGCTGAAATGCTCGCAGAATTTTACAGTGAAAAACTGGACGGAGAAGCGGGGCAGATCATTTCTTTTATCACCGGAGGCGCGCGGCGCGCCCAGCAGCTGATTAGGGACCTTTTGAGTTTTTCTAAAACCGGAAGCGGGATTCAGAAACTGGAGAAGGTAGATTGCAACGATCTTATTAAAAAGGCCATGGCCAATCTCGACCTTTCGCTCAAAGAAAAAAGCGCGGTCGTGACCTGCGATCCGCTGCCTGTCGTCAGGGGAAACGCCGTCGGCCTTCTTCAGGTTTTTCAAAACCTGATCGCCAACGCGGTCAAGTTCAACCCGGAAAAAAATTCCTCCATTCACGTTTCAGCGAGACAGGAGAGTGACTTATGGATTTTTTCCGTGCAGGACAACGGCATCGGCATCGAATCTAAATTTCTGGACAGAATTTTTATCCTCTTTCAGCGTCTGCACGGGCAAAGCCAGTATGCGGGGACGGGCATTGGGCTGGCGATCTGCAAGAAAGTCGTGGAGCGCCACGGCGGGAAAATCTGGGTGACATCCCAGGTGGGGAAAGGCTCGACCTTTTGCTTTTCGATCCCCGCCGGTGAACAGAAATAAAAATGAATCGGTATCAGCCGCAGCCTCTCAGGCTCGATGAGTGCCCATCCCTAAAAACCAACCTTCCTTCTCAGGTGCCGAGCAGCTGGATGAAATTGTCGGCTTCACGGATAGACTCGTTCATTCGCCTGGTGAGTTCCTCGACGTCCGTCTGAATGCTCTTCGTCTCGCCCTGGATCGCCCCGACCGACGCCGCGTTTAAATTATGCTTCAGGTAGAGAACGTGATCGTTGAGCTTCTTCAGAATCGGCTTCATGGCCGCTTCGGATTCACGTGCCGATTTGATCAGGACTTCGTAACGCTCGCGCGTGAGATCCAGTTTTCTCTGACTGTCCGCGGCGAACTCCTTGCTTTCGTACTGCCTGATTTCACCGCTCCATTCCGAGAACATCGATTTCGCGATGCGGTTCATGTTGTCGACGCGCTCGTTTACCTTGCCGGCCTGTTCCGAGGAATCCTCGTAAGCGCCTTTAAACTTGTTATACATTTTCTCGAGATTGCCGCCGTCGAATCCGTAAAGTTTTTTGAGCTCCGTCATCGCGTCCTGAAATTCTTCCTGTGCCTTGACCTGGTCGGTCTTTACGGACTGGACGGATTTCTGGAGCAGTTCCCGCTTTTCGAAGCCGAGCACGTTTTCGAGCGCCGAGTTATAAAATCTCTGGCAGCCCGTCGTGAGCAGACATACGGATAAAAGAAGTGAATAAATCTTTTTCATGAGGCCCCTTCTTCGTTTGATATTGAAATGATTATAAACAGCCCCGCCGGAAAGGCAAAGGTGGAACTCTTGATTTTTCCCTGGTGGAAAGACCGAAAGGGCGGAGGGCGCCCCCTAAGAAATTTCCCTTATCCCGTAGGGAACTTCTAACGTTAAAAAACCGCCGTTTCCCGGTTCCCGTGCAGAACGCTTGGTTTATGATTCGGAAGCAGGAATAAACAAATAAACAAAGGAGCTCTGAAATGAAAAAAATATTTTTTGCCATTCTTATGATCGTCGGCGCCGCCGCTTTTCAGAACACGGCGTTTGCCGCGCAGGTAAAAGGCGTGGTCGTTGCCGTTTCCCCCGAATCCAAAATGATGACGATTGTCGACCGCGCGTCTAACAAGGAAGATTATCAGCTCTATAACGTGAAGTTCGGAGATGACGCGAAGTTTGAGGGCGCCGAATCCTTGAGCGAAATCAATCCAGGAGACGAAGTCGTCCTGGAAGACGTTACGCCCACGGAACAGTTTTCACGCGACGTCCTCAAGGTGTCGCAGATTGACAGCGCGAAGCAGATCCAGGTTTCTCCCAAGGAATAAACATTTCGCGCTGCTTGTTCCGCGGGACGGCTTCGTAAGGAGTCCGTCCCGCGGAGCGTTTTACTGAAGCTGAAAAGGAGCCTGTATGAAAACGAAAGAGATCGCCAAACGGGCCGTCATATTCGATATGGACGGGGTTATCACCGATACCATGCCCTTCCACATCGAGGCGTTTAAAAGGGCGATGAAACCGGAGAAAATTCTCGTGAAATCCAGCGACGTGCTTATCCGGGAAGGTATGCCCACGGAAGCAGTGATTAAAGAAGTGCTGCGCCTGAATAAACGGGCTATAGCTCGCGATCTCATCGAAACACTTTCCGAAGCAAAAGAGAAAAATTTCAAGAAAGTGTTCAAAAAAAAATTCATCAAGGGGTCGCGCCCTTTTTTGAAGCGGATGAAAAAGAAGGGCCTCGCGCTCGCTCTCGTTACGGGCAGTTCGAAAGAAAATCTCTCTCTGCTTTTACCCGCCAGGATGCTCAAACGCTTTACCGTCATCATCACCGCAGACGATATCGACAAGGGCAAACCGCACGCGGAACCCTATGAGAAAGCGCTGAAAAAACTCGGCATGAAACCGGCCGAGGCGCTGGTGGTCGAAAATGCGCCGCTCGGGGTCGAAGCCGCGAAAAAAGCCGGCATCGAGTGCGCGGCGCTTACCACGACCTTGAAAAAGAAGCACCTGAAGAAGGCCGATTATATTTTCAGTTCGTATAAACAATTGACCCGCGGCCTCCTGATCGCGCCGCCCTCTGCGGTCGCCCCGGACAAGGCGGTCTGAACCCATCGCCTGTAAACGTCCGCCATGCAGCAAAACTCACCGTATTTTGCTTTGTCCATTAGCAGGGTTTCCCCGATAGCCAGCTTTTTCCCCGCTCTTTATGATCATTGCTGCAAGGCAAGAAATCCTGATTCTTCAACGAGGTGATTATGAAATTAACAACGACTTATTTTTTAGCAGTCATGGGTCTTTTTTCGGTGCTTGGCTTGATGCTTACGGTTTCGGGCCCCTGGGCGCGCGCGGAGGTCTACAGCGGCGAAGTCAAAGAACTGGATGCTTCGGAAGGCACTTTGAAAATCGACCGGCTCGAAGGTGAAACCGGACGCGGAAAGAACCGGGAGGTCGAGCTGAAGGTTGAAACGAATCCCGAATATCCCAGCTCAGTCCCGCTCGAAGATCTCGCGGTCGGCAGTAAGGTGCTTGTCGAAGCGGGGCGCGACGGAGAAGTCGATTCTCTCATTTCGGGATCCAACAACGGTGAGAGTCTTATTCTTTTGCGCGGAGACGACGCGAAAGGCGAGACCGTCAAAGGAGCGAAGTCATGAAAAAGAAAGATAATCTGCCGTCACCGGGAGCGAAACCTGAAAATGAACCCGTCGCGGGAGCGACTGGAGAGTCGACGGCAAACCCTCCGGAAAAAGTTTCGACGAAGCTCAGAACGAAAGAATCCGGAAGTCCTGCGAAGAGAAATAAAGCGGCTTGATCTGCGGGGAGCACGAACCCTGTACCGTCTCCCAATGAGCCGGCACGTAAAAGCGTTAAAAGTCTCGATGACTTTTAACCCCGTACCGTCTCCCAATGAGCCGGCACGGAAACGTTCAAAATCTTGATGATTTCGAACCCGGCAGGGCTTGCCGAATCCGCCGAATCTTCACTTGCGGCCTCGTCATAAGGCGTCATGCATGAGCGAAGCGGCCGGGTTCAGCAAGTTATACCTGCGCAGTTCATGGTAATCATCGCTTGCGGATAATGGGAATTCAAGCCCCGGTAAAAAGTTGCTAAAATTTGCTAGAACGGCTCCAAACGTTCTGGTAAAAGGGTCTCTTCTTCATTTGTCTTCATCCACCGTTCATCAATCGTAATGCGCAACTAACCAGGAGCTTCCCAGTGAAACGATGGAATTTATTTTTGTTTTTGCCGCTTTTTATTTTCTGTTCGGCCGTCAATCTTTCCGCCGGATGGAAAGACACTTTTAACGCCGCGACCCAGAAACTTCAGCAGACGTCCCTGCAGGATACGGAAGTCGGCAAGGCCATGAAAGAAGCTTTGAGCGTCGGCATCGACAAGGCGGTCGCGAATGCGGGCAAGGAAGGCGGCTACAGCGCGAATCCCGCGATCCGCATCCGGTTTCCGGAAAATCTTTCGCTCGTGGAAAAAGGTCTGAGGACGATCGGCATGGGCCCGAAGATCGATGACTTCGAAGCGAGCGTAAATAAAGCCGCCGAAGAGTCCGCGCCTCTCGCCAAAGACGTACTTCTCAACGCCCTTGTCAGTATGTCGATCGAAGACGCGAAAGGCCTTCTCTCGGGGGGCGACACCGCCGCGACCGATTATTTTCGCAAGGAAACCTGGGCCGAGCTTCACACCGCGTTTAAGCCCCGCATGAAGACGGCACTGAACCAGCACGGCGTCTCCCAGAAATACGACCAGCTCATCGGCGCTTACAGCAAAGTGCCTTTCGCCGCGAAACCGGCCATGGTTTCCTCGGACGAATACGCCGCGACGAAGACGCTCGACGGCCTCTTTAAGCTGATCGCCGCCGAAGAAAAAAATATACGCCAGAACCCCGCGGCAAGAACGACCGAACTCCTGAAAAGCGTCTTCGGCAAAAAAACCTGAAGCTGAAACAGCCGGGGCCCCCCTGAGCCGCCCGCGTTATGGTAAAGTGTCCCTCCCTGAACAGGCGAGAGACGGCATGGACGGCGGGCAAATAAAATACGTGTGGACGGACGCCTGGGTTTTGCAGGCCGTCATTTACGCTTCGAAAAACGGCGGCGCGGACCTGCGCAATATCATCGCGTTCGGAGACACGATCAACCAGGCGGTCTTCCGCCCGGAAGAACTCGAGAGCGGTCTTTACCGGCTTGCGAAGGGCGGGTGGATCGAGGACCTCGGTAAAAAGTTCCAGCCCTCGCAGAAAACGCGCGCGGCTTACGCCGAAATCCCGAAAGACGGCTGGTCACTTGTCCAGGAGATGGAACTCGTCGCGGAATTTCTCGGCCTCCCGAACGTGGATTACCAGAACCAGCCCTGCCCGAATCCCGAAAACAGGTTTTCCTATCCCGGATTCACGGAAGCCCGCTTTGACGCGGCCGTGAAAAAATACCGCGCGGGGGAACCTTGAACCGTCTCTTCTTTTAAATAAACGCTTCTGCTAGAATGGCGCACTCAACCGGGGCGCGTGAATCAATCCCGCCTTTCACTGGAGTGACGATGCCCGTCTTTCAATATCAGGACCCTTTTCCGCTGACGAAAGACGCGACAAAGTACCGCCTGCTCACGAAAGATTTTGTCCGGCCGGACAAAATCGGGGACCGCGAGATCCTGGAAGTCGCGCCCGAAGGCCTGCGCCTTCTCGCGAAGGAGGCCCTGACCGACGTTTCGTTTTTCCTGCGCGCGTCCCATCTCGAAAAAGTCGCGGCCATCCTCGACGACCCCGAAGCTTCCGAGAACGACCGTTTCGTCGCGCTGACCCTGCTGAAGAATTCAGCGGAAGCGGCGAAGGGCCAGCTCCCGACGTGCCAGGACACGGGCACCGCGATCATCTCCGCGAAGAAAGGCGAGCAGGTCTGGACGGGCGTGAACGACGCCGAGATCCTTTCGCAGGGAATCTACGACACTTACCAGGAATGCAATCTCCGCTATTCCCAAATGGCCGCGCTCTCGATGACGGAAGAAAAAAATACGGGCACGAACCTGCCGGCCCAGATCGAAATCGCGAGCGTGCCGGGGGCCGAATACCATTTCCTTTTTCTCGCAAAAGGCGGCGGCTCGGCGAACAAGACGTTTCTCTACCAGGAGACGAAATCCCTTCTCAACGAAAAGTCGCTCGAGAAATTTCTCGGCGAAAAACTTTTCTCACTCGGCACCGCTGCGTGCCCGCCTTACCACATCGCGGTCGTGATCGGCGGGACAAGTGCGGAAGCGACGCTGAAGGCGGTGAAGCTCGCCTCTGCCGGATATTACGACACGCTGCCCGACACGGGGAACGAAGGCGGCCGGGCGTTCCGCGACAGGGAATGGGAACGGAAAGTGCTCGAGCTCGCGTCCACGAGCGGGATCGGGGCGCAGTTCGGCGGCAAGTATCTCGCGCACGACGTGCGGGTGGTGCGCCTGCCGCGCCACGCGGCGTCCTGCCCCGTGGGGATCGGCGTTTCGTGCAGCGCCGACCGGAATATTAAAGCGAAGATCACGAGTGAAGGCATTTTTCTCGAAGAGCTCGAAAAGAATCCCGCGCGCTTCCTGCCCGACGAATCGAAGATGAAGATGCACGCGCCGGTTTCGATCGATATTGACCGTCCGATGCCTGAAATATTGAAGGAGCTCTCGAAGTATCCCGTGAAGACGCGCCTCACACTGACGGGCACGCTCATCGTAGCCCGCGACATGGCCCACGCCCGGATCAAGAAGATGCTCGAAGACGGGAAGCCGATGCCTGAGTATTTCAAGAAGCATCCCATTTATTACGCCGGGCCCGCGAAGACGCCGCTCGGAATGCCGACCGGCAGTTTCGGGCCGACAACGGCGGGGCGGATGGATTCCTACGTCGACGAGTTCATGGCGCAGGGCGGGTCGATGATCATGCTCGCGAAAGGGAACCGGTCGAAGCAGGTGACGGACGCGTGCAAAAAATACGGCGGGTTTTATCTCGGGTCGATCGGGGGGCCGGCGGCGATCCTTGCGAAGGAGAATATCCTGTCTGAGGAGATGGTGGATTTTGAGGAACTCGGAATGGAAGCGGTGCGGAAGATCCGAGTGAAGAATTTCCCGGCGTTTATCATCGTGGATGACAAGGGGAATGATTTTTTTGCCGGGCTTGGCGGGAAGCATTAAGCCGTTGTCCTGTCATCCTGGGCGAAGCGACGGCGGTTTCAAGTTGTCAGTGCAACAGTTCGTGAAAGACATCGGCAGGCTTTCCCCAGTTCAACACTTTCCTTGGTCTGCCGTTGAAGAGGTGTTGTGCCCGCTTGATTTCCCGTCTAGTTACCTGATTAAAATTCGTTCCTTTAGGAAAGAATTGCCGTAGTAAACCGTTGGTATTGGTATTTTAAGCATAAAGGGGACGGTTCTGGGCGGGACACTCATACTGAGGACTGTCCCTTCTGGAACCGTCCCCAATAAACAGAGGGCTCAGAGTGAGGGACTCATGAACACACCCGGCAGCATCGTCCCGGCGGACGCGAAGGCCGTGAAACAGGCGGCCCGGCTTCTGCGCGAAGGAGGCGTCGTCGCGTTTCCCACCGAGACCGTTTACGGGCTCGGCGCTGATGCGTTTAACCCGCGCGCCGCCGCACGCGTCTTCGAGATCAAGAACCGCCCTCATTTCGATCCGCTCATCGTCCACGTCTCCGGCCGTAAACAGCTCCGGCTCCTCTGCGAAGAGCCCGGCCCCGAAGCCGAAAAACTCATGGACCTGTTCTGGCCGGGCCCTCTCACGCTCGTGCTTCCGAAAAAAGAATCCGTGCCCGACATCGTCACCTCGGGGCTTCCGACCGTCGCGGTGCGGATGCCCGCGCACGACACCGCGCTCGAACTCATCCGCAAGGCTAAGACGCCTCTCGCGGCCCCGAGCGCAAACCCTTTCAGTTATCTCAGCCCCACGACCGCGCCGCACGTCGCGGCGCAGCTCGGCGCGCGAGTCGATCTTATCCTCGACGGCGGCCCGTGTTCCGTGGGCGTCGAATCGACGATTCTCGACGTCTCGGGCGGGGAACTCGTCCTCCTGAGAAGCGGCGGTATTTCCGTGGAAGAGATCGAGAAGGCGTTGGGGAGAAAAGTCTCGCTCCGGGCGCCCGACCCGGATAAAGTCACGGCGCCCGGCCAGCTCGAACGCCACTATTCGCCGCGCACGCCCCTGCGCCTCGTGAAGCGCCACGAGCATGCGGAACCCGGACCCTCGGCGGGCCTGCTCTGCCTGAGGCCGCCCGGGAAGGCGCCCCCTTTCGCGCACACCGAGATCCTCTCCGTGTCAGGGGACCTGCGCGAGGCCGCGGCCAATCTCTTTCAGTGCCTGCACCGGCTCGACGCCGCGGGCCTCTCGGTGATTTACGCCGAAGAAGTCCCTGACGAGGGACTGGGCCGCGCGATCATGGACCGCCTGCGCCGCGCCGCGAAGACGGCGGGCGGCATGAATGGTACCGGTTCTCTGAGGGACAAGTAGCCAAAGGGGACGATTCAAAAAGTGCCGGACTAGGTTGAATTGTGGCGGCGCCGTCACAATTGAGTTTCAACGGTACCCGGTTCCATTCGTTTTAGACGGTACCAATGGCTAGAGGCTTAGTTTGGCGTGGAAGCCGATTTTCTTTTTTTCTTCTGCGGGAGAAGAAAGCATCTGACGCAGCGCTTCGAAGATGGTTTCAATTTCCTGGTCGTGCTTTCCGATTTTTTTCTCCAGCTCCGCAAGTTTTCCCGCCAGCTCCTTATTTTCAGAAAGCATTTGCCTCAGTCTCACGAACGCCCGCATGACAGCGATATTTACGTGAACGGCTTTCTTGCTCTTGAGAACGCTTGAAAGCATCGCGACGCCTTGTTCGGTGAAAGCGTAAGGCTGATACTTCCTGTATCTACCTCTTCCTGAATTGTCTAAGGTCGCAAATTGCGACCTTAGACGAAGAGCTTCTTCGGCGGTTAGTTGAAACATAAAATCGCCCGGAAAGCGCCCGCTGTTTCTTTTAACGGCTTCATTTAATCTTTTAACAGGCACGCCGTAAAGCTCCGCCAGATTCTGATCGAGCATGACTTTCTCGCCTCGGATCAGCAAAATTTTCCCTTCAATATTTTTTAACGTTTGAGCATTCATAAAAAAAGCTTTAAGGTGAGGGTGGACATAATCCGTTTTACCGTTCAAAGAAGACGGATTCAACGCGATTAATCCGGATTACGCTTCTGAGTCTTCACGTGTTAGAAGAACCGTCTACGATAGATAGATTTGGGCTGCCCCGCCGACATTGGAGGGGAAGGGGAGGCTCCACGGGAAATGGCGATTGTTAATTTGAAAGGACATTGGTACCGGTTCTCTGAGAGACAGGTATCAGTCCAGCAAGACTGTTGGAAGCCTGTCCCCAGGAGAACCGGTACCGTTAATAAGGATGCAGCTGATGACTACATTCGGTACATCTCGCGAGATCCCGGCAGCCGTAGAGCAAGTCTTTGCCACGTTCAGTAATCCGGAACGCTTGGCGCGGTGGTGGGGACCAGCGGGTTTCACCAATACTTTCCGTGTCTGCGAGTTTGAGAACGGCGGGCGCTGGTCTTTCATCATGCACGGACCCGATGGCCGCAGCTATCCAAACGAAAAAATTTTTGCAGAAATAAAATCTCCCGCGAAGATCGTTGTTCAGCACGTCTCGGAGCCAAAGTATCGCTTAACCATTGGCCTGGCTTCGTCGGCCGCGGGAACGGTCGTATCCTGGTCGCAGGCATTCGAGAATTCAGACATTGCCCGCAGCATTGAACACATCGTCGTCCCCGCTAACGAGCAGAACCTCGATCGCCTGTCGGTTGAAGTTTTGCGTCAACCGGGCGAAGGCTGAGAAGGGAAATAGATGTCCAGATGCCTTTTCGGGGTTTTTCTTGTAGGGATGATTTTGATGGGAACGGCCTCTGCGCAGGCGGAGACCCGCGTAACGTTTATCGATGTCGGATACGGGGACAGTATTTTGATGGAACTGCCCGGCGGCCATGTGATCCTGCTTGACGCGGGGTACGAAGAGTTCGGCGGGCGCGTGCTTGCCGAGCTGAAGGAACGGGGAATCTCCCGCATTGATACGGTGATTCTCAGCCATCCTCATAAAAATCATTTTGGCGGATTTTTCACTGTTCTTGGCGCAGTTTCCGCCGGCAGGATTTTTATGAACGGGGAGACGAAGCCCGAAGAACCTTTCCGCAAGCTGATGGAAAAGGTGAAAGCCCTCGATATCCCCGTGAGCGTTTTGAAAAAAGGGGATTCGGTTTCGGGCCTGCCGGAAGAGGTTTCGATCCGGGTCCTTCATCCGGGAATCCTGCGCGAAAATCTCAACGACAATTCCCTCGTGCTGTTTCTCGAATACAAAGAAGGGACGGTCCTTTTTACATCCGACATCGGGCCTGAGGTGCAGGCGGAACTTTTGAGAGAAAACGAAGCGGAGTTCGAAGCCGCGGACGTCATCCAGATCGCCCACCACGGGGACACTCCCGCGGACGCGTTCCTGAAACGGTTCCGGGACAGGACGTTTATCGTTTCCACCGGTGAAAACGAGTGGGGACTCCCTGACGAAGAAGGTCTTGCCAGGCTGAGCGGAAAAGTTTTCCGGACCGACAAAAACGGGACGATCAACCTGAAATCGGACGGCGGCTCTTTTATTGAGGGGACGGCTTGATGTCGAAAGAGCCTGTTTAGCACGATAAGGGCACCGGCATTGAATGAAGGGTACCGGTTCTCTGAGGGACAGGTATTAATTCTAAGTAAGCCAAAGGGGACGGTTCAGATAGTGCAGGGCCAGGAAGAGGAGTAAGACGGCGAGATGAAAAAGATCAATGAGCTGGTACGAAATCCCTTTTGAAGCAAAGATGTTTCAGAGGGATTTTTTATGCCCAATGGCATGAAGAACATTATTTAAGAATATTTTTAAAGATTAAGAGAGCTGCTTAGTCCCCGTCCCCAGCCTGGGGGGGGCAGCTCAATTACCAATTTTTGTAGTTCATCTGCAATTTTGTCGGTTGGCAGAACGAAATCAACACAGCCTGAAGCCTGAGCGCTGAGAGGCATGCCGTTTACTTCGGCAGACGCGTCCTGAGCAAAGGTTGTTCCTCCCTTTGCTTTGATGTGCCGGCACCCCTCAGTACCGTCGCCATCATACCCGGAGAGGATAACGCCGATCGCGCGCGCGCATAGCCTCTGCTAAAGAAATCAAAAAGAAATCTACCTGCTTGTTCCTGATAGCGCGCGGGGAGACAATTTTAAATTTATGGCTCTCAATCGTAAGATCCGAGTTCGGAGGACTCACATAGACGTGATTCGCCCAGATCGGCATCGCCGTGGCAACCACTAGGACCGGCATTTTCGTGTGCCGCGACAGAATTTGAGCTAACTGACTAATGGCGTCGGGGTGAATATGAGAAACAATGACAAAGGCCATCCCCGTCTTAGACGGCAGGGCGTCGAGGAGCGTCTTATATGCGTTAAGACCTCCTGCAGAACCGCCGATGCCGACAATGAAGTTAGGCTGCAGTGACACTTTTGCCACCCTTTTTTTTCTGTTCGGGACCTGCGGTAACATCCTCATCCATTGGCACTACGCTTATTCCATCATCACTCAAAATTAATTTGTGGACATCGCTGGAGTGGCCCATGCCGCGAGACTTAACAATATAAATTCCGCGAATGCGTTTTTTGCCCTGATCTTCCTCCAGTTCTCTGACGACGATCCAAGTGTCAATTAAAGACGAGACGCCGATTTCGCCGCTGGTATCTTTGGCCGCCAGTGAAGGAACAAGACTTGTAAAGAAACCGGTTATTCCCTTGGATTTTATAGCATCAATCATGCGCGTAAGCATGGATTGAATTTCAAGGTGGTTTCCCTGTCCAATGAGACTTGTCAGAGGATCTATGACGACCGCTTTGGGTTTGAAATCTTCAAGGACCTTGTATAGATCAAGCAAATGCATCTCTAAACCAAAAAAGGAAGGTCGAGTGGACACCATTTTTAAAAGTCCTTTTTTCACGAAGGGTTCCAAATCAAAACCAATAGACTTCATGTTCTGAATGAGCTGCCCTGAAGATTCTTCATAAGACAAGAAAAGACTCCGCTCTCCACGCTTACAACTTGCTAATACGAATGCAGCCGCGAGGCTTGTTTTTCCGGTGCCTGCGGTACCTGAGGCAAGTATCGTGCTACCTTGGGTATACCCTTTACCCTCAAACAATTTATCAAACGACGGAATCCCTGTCGAAATTCTCTTGTTACTGCCCGGTTGATCGAGCCCTGCGGACGTGATGGGAATGACTGAAAGCCCGTCTTTATCAATGACGAAGGGGTATTCGTTTGTTCCGTGATTTGAACCGCGATATTTAATGACACGGATTCTACGGATTGAAATTTGTTCCGCAACTCTGTTGTCCAGGAAAATGATGCAATCGGAAATATACTCCTCCAGGCCATGACGGGTATAAGCGCCTTGCCCCATCTCGCCGGTAATGATCGCCGTAACTTGTTTTTGCTTAAACCACCTGAAAAGTCTTTTTATCTCCAAACGAAGAATGCCGGCATCTGTGACGCCCGCGAAGAGAGATTCAACCGAATCTAAAACAACGCGTTTGGCGCCAATGGAATCAATGGCATGTTCTAAACGAATGAATAATCCTTCAAGATTAAATTCGCCGTCCTCTTGAATATCCCTGCGCTCCAAAAGAACATATTCAATCAGAATCTTTTTTTGTGAAACAAGCTTTTTTAAATCCATATTGAGAGAAACCACGTCTTTATAAAGCTCATCCTCTGTCTCTTCAAAGGACATGAATACGCCGGCCTCATTATATTCGGTCACACCACTGATTAAAAAATCGATTCCCAAAAGAGTTTTTCCGGAGCCCGTGCCTCCACAAATTAAAGTGATTCTATTTTTCGGAAGTCCGCCTCCTGTAATTTCGTCAAAGCCTTTAATGCCGGTGAGGCACTTTTGTAATTCATTAGGATTATGAGCAATCTTTTTCTTGGGCGTTTTCTTAGGAGTTTTAGTCATGTAACACTGTAACCCGTTTGAACCCGCCGGTTGTCTTTTATTTATGCGTCTTTTCCTGAAATGCCTGTCGGCAAAGAACCGGACGCCGTCCGGAGGGGAAGGGTTAGCCGCAAACAAGGAGGGCTAAACGTTGAGACACCGCGTGCTTACGAGGGCCTGGTCGACCGCTATTTCGAAGAGCGAACCCTGAGCCTAAGGGGACGGTTTAAATAGTGCCGGACTAGCGTGCAGATAATGGGCAGATAATATGGGGACGCTCCCAAAAGGGACGGACTGAGCTGCCCCCGCGGTACCCGATTCCATCGTCTTTAAGCGGCACTTCCTCACTGCGGGTATTTCCATCGAGGCAATATAAGGTTTCGCCCGGTTTGACGGACCCCGCTAAATTGTTATCATTCCCGCCATGGATACCTCAGCTCAGCCAGAAGACATTGTCGATATTGATTTTCAAGGGATCGCACTTCCCGCCGTGTTGCTTGGAACAGACCTGACGGTGCGCCGCTTCTCGCCCCAGGCCGAAAAAATATTAAATCTGGTCAGCTCAGACCTGAATAAGGCCATCACCGAGATCAAACTTTCGATCCAGGCCCCCGATCTGGATAAGGTGGTCCGGGGCGTCATTAATACGGGCCATATCTTCGAAAGAGAAATTCAGGATAAATCCGGCCGCTGGTATTCCATGAGGATCCGCCCCTATAAAAGGAAATACGTGATCACGGGCACCGTGATCGTCCTTGTCGACATTCACGATATTAAAACAAAATCCGACGACTTCAAAGAAGAGAGGGATTATTCGAGCGCGATCATCGATACTCTCCGGGAACCGTTTCTCATCCTGAAAAAAGATTTCAGCGTTGAATCGGCGAACAGGTCTTTCTACCATACGTTTGAATCATCGCCTGAGGAAATCCTGGGCAGATCGATCGATCACTGCTGTAACAGCCCCGATCTGAAAGACGCGCTCGAAGAAATTCTTACCCGGCATATTTCGGTGCGGAATTTAGAAATAGAACACATGTTCCCCCGGCTCGGCAGCAGAACACTGCTGATCAATGCGCGCAAAGTGCGGCCCGATAATCAGACCGAGTTCATTTTTCTCGGGATCGAAGATGTCACTGAAAAAAAAGAAATAGAGCAGGAACGCCGCAAGGCGCTTGCCGCCCTCGAGCAATTTGCGGCGTCGGCGTCCCACGATCTGAGAGAGCCGCTCAGAACGATGATTATGCTCGGGGAGAGTTTGGAGGACCATGTAAGGGAAGAGGGCAGCGAAAGTTTCGGCAAGATGCTCGAAGCGGCGAACCGCATGAGCGATCTTATGGAAGAGCTCCTCGATTTTTCGCGCGTTAACACGCAGGTAGAATTACTGGAGCCCGTGGACTTGGTTAAAACGATCGCGGATGTCGTCGCCGATTTAGGGCAGGCCATCAAGGAATCAGGAACGGAGATCGTGATCACAGATCTTCCGCACGTGAAAGCGAACCCGACTCAAATGTGCCAGCTTTTTCAAAACCTCATCGCGAACGCGATTAAATACCGCAAAGAGAACGTGCCTCCGAGAATCGATATTTCCTGCCGCAAAATCTCCGGCGGTTATTTCGGGATTACGATCAAGGACAACGGAATCGGCTTCGAACAGAAACAGGCCCGCGAAATTTTCAAACCTTTCAAACGGCTTCACGGGCAGAGCGAATACGCGGGCAGCGGGCTCGGCCTCGCGCTCTGCGAAAAAATCGTAAGCCGCTACGGCGGTGAAATCCACGCTGAAAGTTCGCCCGGACAAGGCGCTACCTTCCTGATAAAATTTCCTTCTTTCAGATAGACCCGCCTATAAAAAGAAAAATTTGTGTTATTCGCAGACTAAGTAACAGTGCATAAGTTCTTGTGCATTTGTCATTCTGAGTAAAACGAAGAATCTCCAACCGTGGCATGAGATCCTTCCCCTTCGCTTCGCTCGAGTGTCAGGATGACAAATATCAAAATAATTATCTATAATGACTTAGACGGGGATGACGGGCTATCCGGGCACTGCCGCGTATGCTAACCGGACGCCGTCCGGAGGGGAAGGGTTAGCTCACCCTTCGAAGCGAACGGTACCGGTTCTCTGAGGGACGGGCTCGTGGTTTAGAGGGTGCTTTTAAGCGTGGCTTTGGTTGTGCGAGAACCTGGGCTATTCCGGCGAAATGAAAAAGCTTGGTTCGATGGGAAATTTTGTTAAGATGATTTACGAATTTCGTTAAAAGGGTTCAGCTGTTTTTAGCTGAAGGCATCGGATGGTCGGGCCGCCGTCTTATTGAAAAGTGATCCAGTCAGACGGAGGCGCAATCATGGAGTCAGGTCACATTACACCGCATCAGATGGAGGGCGTGAAGCTCTTCTTTTCTCAAATCTCTCCTTTGGAAATTGCCTTCTACGCCGCGCCCTTTTGCCTGCTGCTGGCAAGCCTCGCGTTTCTGCCGCTTTTCTTTCACCGCTTCTGGGAGAGCAACCGGAATAAGGCGATCATCTCGCTCGTTCTCGGATTACCGTCCGCGCTTTTCTTTATCGCCAGGGACTGGCATGTGCTGGCGCATACGGCGCTCGACTACGCTGCTTTCGTGAGCCTGATGGGTGCCCTGTTCATTATTTCAGGCGGGATCTACATCCGCGGCGCCTTCGCCGGGCTGCCGTGGGTCAACGCTCTCTTCATGCTGATCGGCGCGCTCCTGGCCAATTTCATCGGGACGACCGGCGCCAGCATGCTGCTCATACGGCCGCTTCTTCGGGCGAATCATACGCGGGTGAACAAAGCACATATCGTTGTTTTCTTCATTTTTATCGTTTCCAACTGCTCGGGACTTTTGACGCCGCTCGGCGACCCGCCGCTGTTTCTCGGTTTCCTGAAAGGGGTGAGTTTCGGCTGGACCCTGCAGCTCTGGCCTCAATGGCTTTTCGTCAATTGCACTCTGCTCCTTCTGTTTTTCGCGATCGATGAGTTCTGGTTCAAGCGCGAGCATCATGACACAAGAGCGATTCTGAAGAAGAACGACGGGCTTCTGTCGGAGCGCTTCGGCATTGAAGGCAAGCGCAATTTTCTGCTCCTGCTTTTGGTCATTACCCTGATTTTGATCAGCGGCTACTGGATTTATCCCCTGGAAGGCGAACCCGTTTTCGGAGAGTCTTTCGGAGGCTTCGCGTCGAAGCTGTTTCAAATCATAGGCATGATTCTCCTGGCTTCCCTGTCTTTCTTTTTCACGCCTAAAAAGATCCATCAGAAGAATCATTTCAGTTTTCATCCCATCATTGAGGTCGCGGTTCTTTTCGCGGGTATTTTTCTGGCGATGATTCCGGCCTTATTGATCCTCGAAACTCAGGGCGCCAAACTGCACCTGGAGGAAACCTGGCAGCTTTTCTGGATGACCGGATTGCTTTCCGGTTTTCTTGATAATGCCCCGACTTATCTGACGTTCACGAGTCTGGCCAAGGGGACGCTGGGTTTGACGGGCGAGGGTCTGGGAGAACTCATGCATCACGCGAGAGGGCAGGAATTGCTGAAGGCGATTTCTTGCGGAGCCGTTTTTATGGGCGCGATGACTTATATTGGAAACGGCCCGAACTTCATGGTGAAAGCGATCGCGGAACATTCGAAAGTCAAAATGCCGGGGTTTTTCGGATTCATGCTTTGGTCGGGCTTTATTCTCATCCCCGTATTCAGTTTAGTCACCCTGTTCTTCTTTCGTTGATACAGGTTAGCCCGCCCGTCAGCCGGTGCCCATTATTTTCTTCATAGAGTACCTATATAATTTCTAAGAAAAAAAGGAGCGGCAAATGGCGCAGGAAGCGTTTGAGGTAGTGAATACGCGGGTATTCGAGGTTCGGCGAGAAACGCTGTTCGACGCTTTCGCGGACCCGCTTCAGCTGGCCGTGTGGTGGGGTCCCTCGGGATTCACGAATTCGTTCAGCGAGTTCGATCTGCGAAAAGGCGGGCGCTGGCGCTTTGTGATGCGCAGTCCGGACGGCAGGGAGTTCGCCAATGAGAGCATTTTCGAAGAGGTAGCGAGGCCGGAGAAGATCGTGTTTCTTCACGAGCAGCCGGTGCACGCGTTCCGGATGACGATGCTCTTCGACGCGCTCGGTCCGAAGTCGCGCCTCACCTGGCGGATGGAGTTCGAGCGGGAAGACCGCAGGCTCCAGAGCGTGCTTTACGCGATGAACGAGCAGAATTTCTACCGCCTCGAAATGCATTTGAGAAGCCGCTGATAGCAAAGAGAGAATCGTCCGGGACAGCTCCGCCTATTTATTAACTGGCGTGAAAAAGGGCGGTTACATTATAGTGTTCAGGAATTTTTCGCTTCTCAATCCAGGGGCGGTTTTTTGATGGCATGTTCAAGCGTAACTTCGCATTCCGCCCGGCCCGTAAGACCCCGCTGTGAATTCAGTCTTCCGCAGCCGTTTCCCGCCCGGCGGTGAATAATACCGGAAGTCTCTCGAGCGGACCGGCGGGTATTCATCTCTTCCGGCCGCCGTCTTTTTAAAGTGCGTTTAGAAGACGCTCTGCCGCCAACATTCTCTTTTCGTTGTGTATACTTTGGATCAGACGCAACCCCGGTTTGCTGCCGGAGAAAAAGGGGAGTTGAGAATGAGAAACGCATTTTTGATTTTCATCGCGGCGATGATGTTCATGTTTCAAACGGGAGCGGCGGTTTCGGCCGGGGAAAAGATGCAGACTCTCGAAAGTGATTCGAAAGAAGAAGAATTGGATTTGAATACGATGACCGATGAAACCCCGCGCGCGCCGGCGAAGGGTAAAGCCCCGAATTTCGGGCTGATCAATGACGAGACGATGGAGTTCGAAGTGAACCCCGAGAATCTGGAATACTAAACCAAACCAGGGACGCAAATGCGGGGACAGGGAAAGCTTGAAGCTTCCCTGTCCCCGCTTTTTTTTGCTTTGCGTCCGGTGCGGTGAAAAAACTTACGCGCCGAAGCCGCCGTCGATCGTATGCTGGGCGCCCGTGACCATGTCTGCTTCGGGGCCCGCCAAATACGCCACCATGCCCGCGATTTCATCGGGCCGCGCGTGCCTTTTAAGGGCCATAAACGAATGCATTAAATCTTTCATCGGGCCGTCTGCCGGGTTCATATCGGTGTCGACGGGCCCGGGCTGCACGTTGTTGACGGTGATGCCGCGGTCGCCGTCGACCGCTGCGTGGTAGGGTCCGCGGATATTAAGGTCGATCATGCGGTCGATGTCCCCGGCAGCGAGAGTGAGGGGATCCCCGAAAACCGCGATACCGGCATTGATCACGAGAATATCCAGCGCGCCCTGGGCCGCGATCACGGAACTCACTTCTCCCGGCTTTGTGCTGTCCGCACGCACCGCCTTGGCGTTCACTTCACCGGCCAGTTTGTTTGCGGCGTCAGCGGCGCTTTGATACGTAAACGTGACCTCGGCTCCGTCGCGCGCGAACCGTTTTACAATCGCCGCGCCGATGCCCCTGCTGCCGCCGAGAATTAGGGCTTTCTTCCCCTGTAACGTCTTCATGGAAATTCCTTCTCTTTTTTTACCGCGTTAGGGCTGCGGAATTAAATCAGTTTATCTGCTAAAGCAGGCAGCGAAAAAAAGGTTGTCAGCCGGCTTCAGGCTTTCAACCGTCCCTCGAGCGCCTTTTTTGCGCGGACGGTGAGGTAATAGCTGAGGATGAAAGTGACCGCGATGCCCACAAGCGACAGCGCGATCTTTGCCGTTGAAGACTCACCGCTAGCGCTGAAGCCGCCGCCGGCGGATCCGATCCCGACAAACACCGCGTTTTTCGGAAGCAGCGCGAGAAAGGTCGCCCAGGTAAAAACTGCGAGGGGGACTTTCGTCGACCCGTAAAAATAATTGAGGAGCCAGAAGGGCGTGACGGGCGAGAGGCGGCTCATGGCCACGATCTTCCAGCCGTCTTTTACGAGGACTTTTTCCACAGCCGCGAGTTTGTCGTTCTTACGGCACTGCTTCTTCACCCAGTCACGCAGCAGATACCGGCCGATCATAAAGGACACGACCGAAGAAAGCGTCGCCGCGAGCGTGACCAGTAAAAAGCCTTTGGTGAAACCGAAAAGAATGCCCGCGCCGATCGTGAGCACGGCGACCGGAAGAAAGACGATAGGGAAGATAATATAGAAGAGGATAAATAGCGCCGACGACCAGGGGCCCAGGCCATCCATCCAGGTAACGAAGTTTTCCAGCCGGCCTTTCGCGTCGAAGAAATGGAAGGCAACGAACAGAATGACAACGAGGAAGACAATAAAAAGAACCTGGTAAATAAGAGCCGCGTATTTTCCGTCCCGAAATGTTTTTATATCCATAAGTTCCTTTCATAAAAGAGTATCACGGTAGTTCGATCTCTTCATCGCCTTTTTATCTGAAAGGGTAGATGCCTGCAGGGATCCGGAAGCTGCCGGCAGGTATCAGGTAAAAAGCTGGTGCAGGAATGCGCGGTGTTTTCCACAGGCGCCGCAGCCGGCCATAGGGCCTGCGAAAGTGACGGCGAGGAAAAGACCGATGGCGATCCAGAGCAAGCCGATGATAAGGGCCTGCACGCCCCGGTACTCGCGTTCGTCTTCTCCTTCGGGGCTTGCGAAAACGCTTTGCTTGCGTATCGCTTTGAAGCCCTGGAAGATGAGAACGAGTCCTATGATGACCGGTATCCATTCCATCGACGCTTCCTCCGGCGAAATGTATCGGCCGCTTCGAGCGGCGAACTGAGCGCTGCTTGAGGATAGGCCAAAGAAAAATGGTATAGTCGTGTCATGAAACCGACAACGCTTCCTGAGAAAAATCTACTTTCCCGCGACGGTGAAATTTTCTTTTTTCCGGAACTGTTTACGGAGAAAGAGAGCGCCCGTTTTTTTGCTTCGTTGAGGGATGATATTGAATGGAAGCTGGAACCCGTCGTCATCTTCGGCAGGAAGATAATGCAGCCGCGCCTCACGGCCTGGTTCGGCTCCTCGGACTACAGTTATTCGGGGATCACGATGAAGCCTCATGCCTGGACCGGGACTCTTCTCCAGATCAAACGGCGGATCGAACCGCTCGCGGGAGTCATTTTTACAAGCGCGCTTCTCAATCAATACCGGAATGAAAAGGATAGCGTCGGCTGGCACCGCGATAACGAGAAAGAACTGGGACGAAACCCCGTGATCGGCTCGGTAAGTTTCGGGGAGACGAGAACCTTTCACCTGCGGCACTGCCGCGACAAGAGCTTAAAAAAATCTATTGAACTCACGTCCGGCAGCTTCCTTCTCATGCGCGGGGAAACCCAGCATTTCTGGGAGCACTCGATTCCCAAGATGTCGCGGCCCGCGGGACCGAGGATTAACATCACCTTTCGTATTCTTCCGAACTAGGGGCGGCGCTCTTCCCAGCACAAGGAAAGTTCTCATCAAGTCTTTCGCATGAAAAAAATAGGTTCCGCCGTCTCTTCCTGCTAAAATTTGGATCTTCCCACGCACCGTCATTCTCATTGTTAATTGAAAAAACCGGAATCATTTCTACATCCTGATATTTACACGTAACCGGCTGAAACGAGATCTTCGACGATGAATGCCAAAACGCAGAATTTCACATTGAGCGCTTTCGACGGGGACCAGGATTTCGCGCTGCAGATTCTGGAAAGCAGCCCCGACTGCGTCAAAATCATCGATCTGGAAGCCCGGCTCATCTATATGAGCAGCTGCGGTCAAAGACTCCTTGGCATCAAAAAAATAGATAAGGTTCTCAACCAGTGCTGGTTTGATTTCTGGCCGGATTTCGAAAGCGGACTGGCGCGGGAGGCTTTTGCCCGCGCGAAGGCCGGAGGAGTCGGAGAATTCGAAGGGTATTACACCACTGAAGACGGCGAGGGCAAGTGGTGGAACGTCCGCGTTTCTCCCATCAGGAATAAAGATCAGGCCCTGGACCGGTTTCTCGTCCTGTCCCGCGATATTACGCTCCTCAAGAAACACGAGCAGCGGCTGGAGAAAGTCACCGAGCTTCTGAAAAAATCCAATAAAGAACTCGAGCAATTCGCCGTTTTCGCGTCTCACGATCTGCAGGAGCCGCTTCGTCAGATAAAAACTTTAATCGGCCTTCTGAAAATGAATGACGGCGGTCAGGAAGAAGCGGAAAAAATAATGGAGTATGTTATCCAGGCAGCCTCGAGAGCCGAGCAGCTCGTGAAGGACCTGCTCGAGTATTCACGCATGCACAAACAGGGCGATCCCGAGGAACCCGTTTCGGCAGAGAGCGTTCTCGAAGAAGTGGTGGACACCCTCCGGCTTTCTATCCAGGATGCGGAAGCCTCCGTCACTTTCGACTTTCAAGCCACCGTCAAGGCTCACCGCAGCCTTCTTTCGCGGGTCTTTCAGAATCTCATTCAGAACGCGATTAAATACCGCTCGCGGGAAAAACCCGTGATCCGCATCGAGGCCAGCCAAAAAGACAAGGAATGGATCTTCTCGGTAAGGGACAACGGCATTGGTATCGCGCCGGAAAACCAGGAAAAAGTCTTTATGTTCTTACAGCGGCTCCCGAGTACGTCGGGACGACAGGGGACGGGCATAGGACTGACTATTTGCCAAAAAATCGTCGAAGCGCACGGCGGAAGAATCTGGGTGGAATCAGAGCCCGGAAAAGGCTCAACGTTTTATTTTTCCCTGCCTGCTTTTTAGCTGCAGAAATCAGGCCTCGCCGGGGCCGCCGTTTCAGATGCGTTCGACGCGGACGGCTTCACCTTGATCATTCATTTCGATCCGGACGAGCACGTTTTTCAGAGTCTCGGGGTTACTGAACTTTTTGACGGGCCATTGGGTCTTGGGGTTGTATAAAGCTTTAACCGTTCCTGCTGTTTCCGTTTCCAGGTAGATGGTTTTTTTATCAAGCCTGACGTTCTTGACCCGGCCTGATACCGTCCCCGCAAAAGAGGACGCCGCAAACACCGCGGTAAATAAAACCGTCATCAGCGCTGTCTTCCTCATGATTTCTCCTTGTAGCTCCACCTTCAAACCGACAGGAAACGGTGCCTGCTTTAATGTTAGCATGCTTTCGAGCCGGCCGCGGGGAGCCTTCACACCTTAAAAGACGGATTGCCTTTAAATAAGAATCTCCGATGACAAATTATCATCAAAAGCTTTTTGCATTTCCGGCGGCTCGGAGTAGAATGGCGCTTCGCGGAGCGGGAAAGACTGATGATCGAAGTCGACAATCTTACAATGCACTACGGTGGTTTCAAGGCGCTGGACCGCGTTTCGTTCAGCGCTCCCGAAGGTCAGATCCTCGGCCTTCTCGGACCGAACGGCGCGGGGAAGACGACCGCGATGCGCATTCTCACGACTTATCTCTACCCGACTTCCGGCACCGCCCGACTCTACGGCAAGGACATTTTAAAGAACCCCGAAGAAGTCCGCCGCCTCATCGGATACCTTCCCGAAACCGCGCCCCTTTATCCCGATATGCAGACGGAAGAGTACCTCCGCTTCGTCGGTAACGCGCGCGGCATTAAAGGAAAGGACCTCAAAGCGCGCCTTGAGTGGCTTAAAGACGCCTGCCAGATCGGGTTTGTCTGGAAGCACCGGCTCTTCGAACTTTCCAAAGGTTACCGCCAGCGGGTCGGTCTCGCGCAGGCCCTTATCCACGATCCGAAAGTTCTCATTCTCGACGAACCGACCTCTGGCCTCGATCCGCTGCAGATCCTCGGCATCCGGAAACTCGTGAAGGAACTCGCGGCAAAGAAGATCATTATTTTCTCGACTCATATTCTGTACGAAGTCGAGGCCATGGCCGACCGTATCGTGATCGTTAATGAAGGCAAGGTCGTCGCGCAGGGCACGCAGAAGCAGCTCGAGGCCGAAGTCCGGAGCCGGGGCGAAGAACACGACCGCCTCAATCTGGAAGACATTTTCATCGCGTATCTGAAGCCGCAGGCCGAGGCGAGAATCGTATGACGAGCCTCGGCACCATTTTCAGGAGAGAATCCTCCGGCTACTTCAACTCCGCGATCGCCTATATCTTCATCATCGTATTCGTGCTCCTGAACGCGGGTCTCCTCATGACCCAGTTTTTCCTGATCGCGCGCGCCGAAATGCGGCCCTTCTTTTTCACGCTGCCCTTCACGCTCTCGGTTTTCCTGCCCGCGATCACGATGGCTTCATGGGCGGAAGAAAAACGCGGCAATACGATCGAACTCCTGCTCACGTTCCCGATGGCGCCGCACTCGCTCGTCATCGGCAAGTTTCTCGCGAGCTTTCTCTTCTACCTTCTCGCGCTCGCGGGCACGCTCACGGTCCCCGTCATGCTTCACGTTCTTGGTTCGCCCGATACGGGCTCCATCATCGCAGGCTATATAGGCGCTGCGCTGCTCGGGGCTTTTTATATCGCGATCGGCATTTTCATCTCGGGCCTTGTAAAAGACCAGATCGTGGCCTTTGTTCTTTCCATGCTTGTTTGCTTTGGCCTCTATCTTCTCGGCCTCGAATTCACCTCCGCCACGATCGACGGCTGGCTCCCCGGCGTTGGCACTTTTCTCCAGCACTTTGTCGGAAGCGCGGTCCACTTCGAGGCCTTCGGGAAAGGTGTGGTCGACAACCGCGACGTCCTTTATTTCGCGGCGGGAACGGCGCTATTTCTTCTGCTGAACGGTTTCTGGATCGAAGGCCGCATGCGTCCGCGGGCGAAAGCCGTGTTCTCGGGCGCGGTCGCGATTTCGGCCGCCATCTTTATCACGCTCAACTGGTTCATCTCGGACCTGCCGCTCGGGCGCTTCGACCTTACGGAAGGCCAGCTCTACACGATCTCCGACTCGACGAAAAACATCCTGAAAAATCTTAAAACGCCCGTGACTGCGAAGCTTTACGTTTCTCCCGCCGAGAAAATGCCGACAGGCATGAAGACGCTCGAGCAGGACCTCGCGGGCAAGCTCGAAGAATTCCGCATCTCGTCCGGCGGACGCTTCCAGTACAAGATCTATCACCCCGACCCGACCAATATCATGGAGAAGCAGGGCAGCCAGGTCGACGAAGAATCGCTCGAACGCCAGCTCCAGATGAAAGGTGTTATGCCGTTCCAGGTGCAGTCGGTCGAGGCGGATGAAGTCGGCGTGCGCCTCATCTACGCCGCGATTACGCTTTCCTATAAAGAGAAAGCCGAAGAAGTCATCCCTCAGCTCATGCCCGAGTCTCTTTTCAATCTCGAATACATGATCGCGTCCAGGATGCACCGCATGACGCTCGACAAGAAACCCGTGATCGCGCTCGTAGCTCCCTTTGAAGAAGCGAGCATGGACCCGTCGATCGCGGCCCTGCTCGCGCAGATGGGCGGGGGAAAAGTACCGGACCGCTACCGCGTCGATTCCTACGAAATGATTTCCTCCGGCCTCGAAGGCGAAGGTTTCGACGTGCGCCGGGTCGCGCTGACCGAAGGCGAGCCCGTGCCCGAAGGCACGCTCGCGCTTGCCGTTCTCGAGCCGCGCGCTTTTACGGAGAGACAGCGTTATGAGCTCAATAAATATCTTTCGAGCGGAGGCTCCGTTTTCCTCGCCGTGCAGAATTACGTTTACGAATACGATCCGCGCGGCGGCCAGCTCGCGATCCGCGGTATCGACCGCGCGCCTGAAATCAATCCGATGCTTTCGCCGTGGGGCGTCGAAGTCGACCGCGACGTGCTCGCCGACAGACAAAGCGAGATGGTCAATATGAACGCGGGCCCTTTCTCCCAGGCGATCCCGATCAAACTGCCGCTTCATGTCGTCGTGACGCAGAACCAGATGAACCAGGGTTACGCTCTCACCGAGCGGCTCGACTCCCTTTTTTATCTCTGGGGCAGCGCGCTCAAGATTGACGAAGAGACGGTCAAAAAGCAAGGCCTGAAACTTACCAAGCTTTTCACCTCGAGCGCGGATTCATGGACCGTGCCCTTCGCTCCCATGCTCGAGGCGCAGGATCTCGCCTGGCAGAGCGCCTTGAAAACGGGGCCCTTCACTCTCGCCGTCCTGCTGGAGGGGCAGTTCCCGAATGCGTTCGAAGGCAATCCCGCTCCCAGGTGGGACGCCTCCGATCCGGCGGCTGAAGAGCCAAATCCCGAGGGCGAAGCCGCCGAAGCAAAACCCGAGACCCCTGCTCCCGTCCCTGAAACCTTTGTAATGAAACCCGGCCGCCTCATTCTCACCGGCGCCGCCACCATGTTTCAAAAGCAGCTTCTGCAGAGCGGGGGGCACGCGGCCCTTTTCCTGAACGCGGTCGACATGGTCACCTTCGGAGAAGACCTCGTAAAAATCCGCTCGAAAAAAATCATCGACCGCACGATCGGCCGCGTGAGCACGCCCGAGAAACTTTTCTGGCGCTTCTTTGTAACGGTGCTGACGCCCGCTTTTATTGCGCTCATCGGGGCTTTCAGGCTCTTCGCCCGCCGGCAGGCGAAACAGAAATACATGAAATCCTTCGCCGCTTCCCGCGCCGCGGGAAAAGTTTAGGGACGGTTTTCTTCGATAACCGTTTAAATGCAGGGACGGTTTTTTACGATGAATATTTCCAGGCTGAATAAGTTTCAGGATTCGTTAACAAAGCGGAACCAGGCGGAAGCGCCGGTAGGAACCGTCCCAGGCCACTAACCATGAAAAAATCGCAGATCCTCATTCTCGCTCTCATTCTGATCGCTCTTTCTGCGGGCCTCTTTCTTAAATCGAAAAGAGAGCGCCCGGAACTCGCGAGCGAACTCTACACCTCGCTCGAGGTCGAATTCGACGAGCAGGCTGCTGACAGGATCGAGATCGGAAAAGGCGAGGCGCCCGCGCTGACGCTCGAGCGCAGGGAGGGCACCTGGCGCATTCCCTCGCTCTGGAATGCCCGTGCGGACTGGGCCAAAGTGGACAGGCTCCTGAAAGCGCTCTCCGACCTCAAGGGCGACCCGCGTTCCGAATCGGAAGAATTGTTCGCGGATTACGGACTGACAAAAGACGCCGCTTACACGCTTGCGCTATTTCAGGGCGGAAAAGAAACCGTGCGACTCGCGGTCGGCGACAAGGTTCCGGATCCCGATACCAACTTCGTGAGAAAAGAAAATTCAGCGGCCGTATTTCTTTCCGACATGGCGGTCCTTCCCGCGATGGGTATTTATGATAACGAGAATAAAGAAATGCCGCAGGCCTCTTACTGGGCGGATCTGGATTATTTCCGCAAAGAGACCGCCGCCGTCACCTCGATCGAAATTCTCCGCCAGGGCAAAGAGGGTAAGGAAGCGCGCGTGAAACTCATCCGTTCTCCCGTTCCCGCTCCGGCAGAGGCCGCCGCGCCTGCGCAGAAGGATGAAGCAAAACAGAAATACGTCTGGAGTTTCGAGGATCAGGAGCCTCATCTGCAAGTAGACCCGCAGGAAGTCGAGTCGCTGCTGCTCACGCTTCAAAACGGCCGCGCGACTACGGTCGCGGATCCTGCCCAGGATTACGGCGCGAGCAAGAGAGGCTGGACGCTGCGCCTCGGACTTGAACCGGTGAAGGAAGGCGAAGCGGGCGAGACCGCTCGTATCGATCTCGTCTCGGTCGGCGAGGGTGCCGCGGAAAAATTTTACCTGAAAGAACAGGGGGGCGACACGGTTTATGAGCTGACTCCCTACACCGCGGCCCAGCTCACGAAGACGCTGAAAGATTTCTGGAAGGACAATCCCTTCAATATCGACCCGGCGCAGGTGCAGGGTATTCTTCTCAAACAGGGCGATAAGGAACTCTTCCTCGACGGGGCCGAAGACAAAAAAGCCGGCTTCGAAAAAATCCTGGAAGTGCTCGCCAATCTCGAATACCGGAGCACGCTTTGGAATTCATCCCTGCCGCCGGGCGAGAATCTCCTTCCAAACCGCATCGAAGTCCGTAACCTGAACGGTCAGAACCAGATCTACCTGGCCGGAGTCATCGAAGGCGAGAGCAAAAAGGCTTTTCTCCTCCAGCCCGAGGGAAGTGCGCTTCTTTTTTCTCTCGACGAACCCTCGTTCGAGACCCTTTCCCGAATTTAACTCTTCGCGCAATTGCTATGATCCCGATATAATAGGCACCGCCGCTATCCGCGAGGGGACAGGCACAGACTTCGTGCCTGCCCCTTCGACCGACGCAATGTTTAAGGTGACAGATTTAAGGGGTTTTACACATGAAACAATATCTCGACATGCTCCGCCACATCCTGGCAAGCGGTACGGAAAAAAGCGACCGCACCGGCACCGGCACGATCAGCACCTTCGGCTACCAGATGCGCTTTGATCTCGAAGAAGGTTTCCCGCTTGTCACGACGAAGAAGGTCCACCTGCGCTCGATCATCCACGAACTGCTCTGGTTTCTGCAGGGCGACACGAACGTGAAGTATCTGCGCGACAACGGCGTCACGATCTGGGACGAATGGGCGGACGAACAGGGCGACCTCGGCCCCGTCTACGGCAGGCAGTGGCGGGCGTGGAAAACGGCGGACGGCGCGGAGATCGACCAGATCAAGGACGCCGTGAACACGATCCGCACGAACCCGGACAGCCGGCGTATTATCGTGAGCGCGTGGAATCCCGGCGAGATTCCGAAGATGGCGCTTCCGCCCTGCCATTCTTTTTTTCAATTTTACGTGCTTGGAGGCAGGCTTTCCTGCCAGCTCTACCAGCGGAGCGCGGACGCGTTTCTCGGCGTGCCGTTCAATATCGCGTCCTACGCGCTCCTCACCATGATGACGGCGCAGGCGGCGGGACTCAGGCCCGGCGATTTCGTCCACACTTTCGGCGACCTTCATATTTATTCGAATCATCTCGACCAGGTAAAACTCCAGCTCAGCCGCGAGCCTAAAAAACTTCCGGTCATGCGGCTTAACGCCGGCGTGAAAGATCTCTTCGGGTTCAGTTTCGAAGATTTTACGCTCGAGAATTACGATCCTCATCCCCCCATAAAAGCCTCCGTCGCGGTGTAGCAGCTTATGAAGAAAAAAGAAATCTATCAGGTCGTGGCAATGAGCCGGAACCGGGCCATCGGCAAGGAGAACAAACTGCCCTGGCATTTCCCGGCCGATCTCAAGTCGTTCAAGGAACTCACCTGGGGCCACTCGATTCTGATGGGAAGGAAAACTTTCGACAGCATCGGGCGCGTGCTTCCCGGAAGAGACTCCATCGTCCTCTCGCGCCAGAAGAAGAACGACCACGTGGGTGAGTCGCACGCGCACGTCTGGTTTCCCGGCTCCGTCCAGGAAGCGCTTGAGTTTGCGGACGAAAATAAAAAAATCTTCATCATCGGCGGCGCGGACATTTTTCGCCAGACGATCGAGATCGTGAACGGGATTTATCTGACCCATATCGACGCCGATTTCGAGGGCGACGCCTTCTATCCCGAACTTCCCGAAAAATTCATGGAACGAAGCCGCGAGACGATTCAGGAGAACCCCCGCATCGAACGCGTCTATTACGAAAATTTAGAACCCAAAACATGGATCACGGAAAACTTTATCTGAGGCAGCTCGAAGTCGGGCCGATGGAAAACTTCATCTACCTCATCGGCGACGAGGGGGCGGGCGAATGCGTCATGGTCGATCCCGCCTGGAACGTGGACGCGGTCCTGAAACACGCGGAGAGCGAGAACATGAAAGTCATCGCGGGCCTCGTGACGCACGGCCACGACGACCACTGCAACGGAGTCGGCCGCCTGCTCGAAAAGACGAAATCCCGGGTCTACATCAATAAGCACGAGGCGCCTTATTTCAAAGGCATCAAGGGCGACATGGTGCTGACGGACGCGGGCGACGAGATGAAAGTCGGGGGCTTTACGATACGCTTCCTGCACACGCCCGGACACACGCCGGGCTCGCAATGCTTCCTCGTCGAAGACCATCTCGTCTCGGGCGACACGCTTTTTATCAACGCCTGCGGCCGCTGCGATATGCCGGGGGGCGACGCGGAGCTAATGTACGAAAGCCTCCAGCGCCTCGGAAAACTCGGCGACCATACGATTCTTTTGCCGGGCCACAACTACGACGCCGACCCCGTTTCCACCATCGGCAAAGAAAAGAAAGAAAACCCGTACTACCAGGCCGCGAGCCTGCAGGAGTTTTTGAATTTTCGGGCCGGCTGAGAAGCATGGTCCCAAAGGATCCTGCGCGAATAGGATCCTTAAAAAAATGTCATCATCCGGCGAACGCGGGCAGTTTTCCCGGCGGTAGCCTCCTAAGTAACAGTGCATGAGTTCTTGTGCATTTTGTCATTCTGAGTGAAACGAAGAATCTCCAACTTCGTTCAGGATGACAAATATCAAAATAATTATCTATACTTACTTAGACACAAGGAATAAGGACATGGACGCAAAAACGCTGTATCTCGACCTCATGAAACGCAGTCTTACCAATATGATTTATTCCGACAGGGAGTACCGCAGTTATAAACCGTGGGGAAAGCTCAACAATTACCTCGTGAAAGATTTTTTCGAAAAGAAGTTTCTGGTTCCCCGGGGTGCGGCGATCGTCACGCGCTACGAGTTTGATGAGAAGGTCAGGTCCGCGGGCCGCGACCATTCCCCGTTCGCCCATACGATGATCGGTTTAAAGCGTCTGGATAACGTGCAGGCCTGCGTCGAGACGGTGATCAAGGAAAAAATCCCCGGCGATCTGATCGAAACCGGCGTGTGGCGCGGCGGAAGCTGTATTTTTATGCGCGCTATCCTCCAGGTCCACGGAGTCACGGACCGCACCGTCTGGGTGGCGGATTCTTTCGAAGGTCTGCCCAGGCCCGATGAAGATAAATACCCGCAGGATAAGGGCGACACGTATTTTATGCGCCCCGAACTCGCCGTGTCCCTGGAAACCGTGAAAAGTAATTTCGAAAAATACGGCCTGCTCGACGACCAGGTAAAATTTTTAAAAGGCTGGTTCAAGGATTCCCTGCCCGGCGCTCCGATTCAGAAACTGGCCGTTCTCCGGCTCGACGGAGATATGTATGAGTCAACCATGGACGCCATCACAAACCTGTACGACAAACTTTCTCCTGGCGGTTTCCTGATCGTAGACGATTACAGCGTGATCGACTCCTGCAAGACGGCCATAACGGATTTCAGGACCCAAAAGGGCATCACCGAAGAAATCATCCCCATCGATGGCGACGGAGTCTTCTGGAGAAAAAAATAAGGCCCGGGATCCCAAAGCCTCCTGCGGCCGGGCCTCCTGGAGTCAGTATCCTGAATTAAAGCATCATTCGCCAAGTTTTCATAAAGGTATAAACTATGAGTAATTCTTGGACGATCGAAGAAAAAAAACACATTGTTAACACAGCTCAAGAAATGTTAGACGGGAAAATAAATTTCATAGAGGGAAGCCGTATTTTAAGTAAATATTCTAAAGATGTATATTCCGATGATAATAATGTTTTTCTACCTTTCTTGGCGATCTGGGATGAGTCTGATAATTGGCCATTAGGTGATGCGCAAAAAAACTGCGCGAAAGTATATTTAGAAAAAATCAATCGAGAGGTTAAAGAATATCTTGAAGCAATAGAAGCAGAAACACGTTTGGCATGTCAAAAAATTATTGATCAATTTTCGAATTAAAAGCAGCCAAAGGGGATGGTTCCAGTCGGGACACACTCAAATAGGTTCGCTCTTCGAAGTAGCTGCCGAAGCGGGCGTTTGTGATTATCGCTGCAGGCGGAAGGCCTCACCTTAAGAAAGAAATGATCCCGGGTGAAACTGCGAAGACATTCGCGATATAGGATGATCGCTTTTTTTATTTGTTCCCGCAAGCCGGACCTCAGAATTTATTTAGATTTTACACGCGTGCGTAAAATGTTTTGGGCCCGCAGTGTACACTCTCCTTCCCTGAGCCTCAAAAAAGGAATTTCCTGATAGAGAAACTATGGCCGTTATATTACCCTTTCTCTCCGCGTAAATTTTTTATAAAAGGGTTTAAATGAAAGTCGGAATTCTTACATTCCACCAGACGACGAATTACGGCGCTATGCTTCAGGCCTACGGTTTGTGGCGTGCGGTCGAAGAAGCCGGCCATTACGCCGAGATCATCGATTACCGCCCGCGCGCGTCGACGGCCGAATATCTGAAATGCGCGGTCGTAAACCGTTACCCTTTAGCGCGTATCAGCCAGTATCTCAAGCTCATGCCTTTCCTGAAAAAACATGCGCGCCTCAGCCCCCGGACTTTTTATACGCGCAACCAGCTGGACACCATCGCGGATGATTACGATCTCGTGATCGCGGGCAGCGACGAAATCTGGAACCTCGAAAAACCTTACATCCAGTTCGACCCTTCTTACTTTCTTGATTTCGTCAATCCTCCCGTCCGTCTTGCAAGCTACGCGGCGAGCTTTGGAGAAATGACCGACCTGAAAGCTTATCCTGAAGCGCTGGGTTATCTCTTTGACCGCTTCCGTCAGATCGGCGTGAGGGACAGCAACAGTGCGCGGCATGTGGAAAAATGCGGCAAGCAGGCCGTCAAGGTCCTTGATCCGACCTTTCTCGCCGGTTATGAAAAGCTCGCCGTGATGCCGGGCATCAAAGAGCCTTACCTGCTTCTCTATTGTTATAAATTGACGCCCGGGCAGAATGCGGAAGTCGTGCGCCTCGCCCGGCAGCGGGGATTGCGCGTCGTGTCTGTCGGAAACCCCAACGAGTCGGCCGACATTAACCGTATCGACGCCTCGGTCGAAGAGTGGCTTGGCCTTTATCAGAACGCTTCATACGTGATAACGTCCTACTACCACGGTATGATCTTCGCAATGTTGAACCGTAAATCTTTCAACGTTTTCAGAAAACCGAAAAAGACGGTCAAGATCAATGATCTGCTCGGAGAGCTGGGGCTCGAGTCGCGGGTGGTGGACGAGCAGCGGCCGCTCGAAGCGCAGGCAGAGGAAATCGATTACGGGCCGGTTTTCGAAAAAATCGAGGACATGAGAATCGATTCGCAGGGTTTTCTCCAGGATCTCTTTGAAGCGATCAATCCCAACGAAGTGGCTTTTCCGGCCGCTGCGCAGCCTGCCGTGCCGGGTTTTCGTGGGGCAGGGCACGCAAAAAAATCTCCGAGTATGCCCGCCGCCGCGAACAGCATTCATCCGGTCAGCTCTCTTCAAAATTTCTCAAAAAAATAGGACCGGAAAGGATTCACCCTTCCGGCCCTGTTCTTTGGCACCGTCGCCGCGCGAGCGGCTCCGGCACGCTGTCTCTTTAAACCCCAACTTTTTAGTAAGCTTCGGCCATCCCTGAACAGGCAGGCGATGCCGGGAAGCGTTTGCAGAACTCTTCTTTCATGTTTTCAGGGCAGGCTTCGGGTCTCTGCTCGCAGACGTTCACCGCGGATTCCCAGACCTTGCCGTCAGAGTCGATAAGCCCTTTGTTCTTCGCGATCAATTCATCGACCGTGGCATATTTATCGCCGTCCGATTCCGTGAGCGTTTCAACGGCCGCCTCTTCCGCTGTTCCCGTGCCCTGGGACGCGTCGAACTCGGCGGCGGCTTCCGTCGCTGCCACTAAGTGGGCCTCGGCTTCAGCAAGAGCTTCGGCAGCGGGATTGGATTCATCGTCAGCTTTCTTGCGCCACGAGGCTGCCGAATCATACTTCTGCGAGACAGAGGCGATCCGGGCCTTGTTTTGAAAAGCTTCCATTTCCTTCCCGTCCGCCATGAGTGTTTTCCATTTGTCGCGGGCCGATTTCAACTGGTCGGGTCCGCCCTTAAACTCGGCGAGGTTCGTATCGAGCTGGCCGAATATGGAATTCATCTGGTCCATTTCTTCGAGAGAAAGTTCCTTCACGTCGATCTTTGCGAGGTCCGTCTTTACCTCGTCCGCGTTAAACGAAAGCGCCTGATTCGGTTCGACCCTGAAAGTCTTTACGGGGGCTTCGCCGCCCGCGTCACCGAGACGTACTTCCACGACGCCTGAGGCGACGAACGTCGAGTCCGCGAAATAAACCTTGTCAAATTTTCTCACGAAACGCGTCCCGCGAATGGCCGCGACGGCGAGGTTCGTGCCCACGTCGTACTGCATGTTCTCCGGAAGTCCGTCGAGAGTGTTGAACATCTCTCCTTGGCGCAGATAAACCTGCGTGGGTTCGATAGAATAGAATTCGGCGAGCGATTCCGCTCCGACCCGGGCCGTATTGAGATAAAATTCGTCATAGCTGACTTCGACGAAGGAATCCTTGCCCGTCTGGATTTTGTCTTTTTCTTCCACGAGATCACCCGAAACGATAACGCGCCATTCCGTCGATCCGTTTTTCATGATCTGGGATTCGCCCAGGACGTGGAACACGGTCGCCTTGTGGTCGATGAGCGTATCGCTCGTGGGTTTCGAATCGGCCGGTCCCTCTTTTTTCACGGCGGCCAAAGGCGCAAGGGCGGTTTCAGGCTGGACTATTGCCGGAGTCGGAACCGGCGGCGGAGAACTGGCGCCTCCCTGGAAATGAATGAATGCGGCTGCGAGCGTACCTACGGCGGCTACGGACGCGCTGATCAGAAGTTTTTTCATAGGGCCCTCTCGAACGGCGGTGTGGAAGTTCCCCCGTGTCTAGAAAAAGTTGTAACCTACGGCTTCTTTTTTTTCAAATGCGGGCAGGGAGATATTAAAGACCGTAATAAAACTATAAACAGAAGCGGCGTCTTCCTTTAAGTAAAGGGCACGCGGCCCAAACAGAATTTTGGCTAGTCCTGTTTTAGCCTGAAAAACGGCGCGGAGTCCATTTGCGGAATCCGTCCGGGCGTGTTCTAATAGCGGGCTGAAAACGGAGTTGATGCGTGTGAACTGGATTGAAATTTTCTTATTTGTTTATTTGGGCACGGTTCTGTTTCTCCGCCTGCGCCCGATGGTACGCGGGACGAATTTCCGGGGCACTGAATGGCCGGTCGGACGCGAGGACGTGGAACTTTTCCATGACGTGAGCTGGTGGGAAGGAAATGAGCGCAAGTGCACACAATCCATCTCGCGGGAAATATTCCGCATGATCGAGCGGGCCGAAAAATTTCTCCTCATCGATATGTTCCTGCTCACGCCGAACCTCGAGGGTTCGCCGGACGATGAAAAATATCTCCCGGTGACGCGGCAGGCCGTAAAACTCCTGGTCCGGAAAAAAAAGGAACGGCCCGATATGCCCGTCTACTTTATTACCGACCCAGTCAACGGCGCGTACGGCACCTTCGAGCCGGAGGCGCTCGCGGTTTTGAGGATGGCCGGCGTCAAAGTGATTGTCACGGACATCGAAAAACTGCGCGACGGCAACTATCTTTACAGCGCGCTATGGCTTCTGTTCATCAAATGGTTTGGCGTCGGCAAGAACGGGTGGATTCCCCATCCGATGGAAGATGTGGACAAAAAAGTCACGGTACGCGCGTTTGCGAAGGCCTTGCGCGCGAAAGCCAACCACAGAAAAGTCGTCATCGCGGACGACGGCGGCGAGTGGTTTACCCTCGTGACTTCGATGAATCTGCACGAGTCGAGCTGCTGGCATTCCAATGTAGCAGTGAAGATCAGGGGCCGTATCGCCGAAGACGCGCTCCGGACGGAAAAAGACGTGGCCGTGCTCTCAAAAACCCGCATCGATTACGATCTGGTTTTTCCCGAGCGAAGGAAAGCGCAGGCGGACACGGGTTCGCGGGTCCAGCTGCTGACCGAGGCGAAAATCCGCCAGCGGATTCTGGAAGATTTTGCGGAAATCGTCCCGGGCACCAGGATCGCGATGACCACCCTTTATCTTTCGGATCCCGACATCCATAAAGCCCTCATAGACGCCGCGCGTCAGGGCTGCGACGTCGAGGTCGTGCTGGATAATAACTCCGAGGCCTTCGGGCAGCCCAAGCTTGGGCTGCCGAACCAGATCACGGCGCAGAAACTCCTGAAGCGGTCGGGGGGCAGGATCCGGGTTCGAATGGCGAGGAGCCGCCACGAACAGCTGCATGCAAAAATGCTCTTTTTTTCACGGCCGGATTTATTTATTCTGTACGCGGGCTCGGCAAACTTCACGACGCGCAATATCGGCGGGTTCACCCTTGAGACGAATGTGCGGGCGGAAGGGCGGCCGGGCGATGATCTTGCAAAGGATGCAGAAATTTTCTTTAATTTATTAGGGGCTGACAAATTCAGCTATCCGGTCGACCGAAAACCTAAGTTCTACTGGCTCAAGGCATTCCTGTATAACTTCCAGCAGGTTTTCCGTCTTACAACGTATTAGGTAAACGGGCGTGAATGTTTTGATCTTGTCATCCTGAACGAAGTGATGGATCTCAGCCGGCGGGAGATTCTTACAGGCACAAATGTGCCTGTACTCCCTGTGAGAAGCTCGAAGCTTCTCTGCTGGGGCCTGTCGTTTCACTCAGAAGGACAATTCCAAAAAAATTGTGCACTGCTATCAGCCCCCGGGATTCTTCGCCGCCCCTTATGCGGAATGAAATGAAACGAGAGACCCTTTTGCTCAGGTGAAGCCCTGTTTGTGGAGCCAACCTTTCGAGAACTGAACTATGAAAAAATACCGCCTTCTTCTTTCGTACATCGCCAGGTACAAAGTGAGCTATTTTTTTGCTTTCACGGCGACTATCGCGACGAACGTCATCGCGGTCACGATTCCGGATTATATTAAAGAGGGAATCGAGACTTTGACCGCCGGGCTCGAAAACGGCGCAGGCGCCCTCATTCCCCCGGCCGCCGCCATCGTCGGGCTTGCGCTCGTCCTCATGGGCGTGCGCATTATTTCCCGCGCCATGTTTTATAACTCGTCGAGGGCGATCGAATGCGACGTAAAAAATGACATGCTTGCCCGGCTCATGGAGCTCGACCGGAACTATTACGAAAATAATCCTTCAGGCGCGATCATTTCGAGGATCAATAATGACATCACGGGCGTCAGGCTGCTCTGCGGCTTCGGCCTCCTCCAGATTGTGAACCTTGTTTCCGGCCTGACTCTCGCGCCCTACAAGATGTGGCTGCTCTCGCCCCCGCTTACGCTCTCCTGCGCGGCGGCGATCACCTTCGTCTTTGTCACGATGCGCATCGGCATGCGCGTTCTTTACCGCCGAATCCGCAGCCAGGCGGACCTCCTGCGCGGGCTGTCGGGTTACGCCGCGTCCGTCCTCGGCGCCATGGGCGTCATCAAAAATTACGGCATGCAGAAGTGGGCGCAGAAAAAATTCAGAGTGAAAAACCGCGCCTGGATCGACGAGACCCTGCAGATCTCGAAGCTCCGCGCTTTCCTGAACCCTGTCCTCGGCAACCTCGAACACCTTCTGAAGATACTCGTTCTCGCGCTCGGCGGGCACGCGGTCATTAATGGCCGGATGACGCTCGGCGAACTCACGGCCTACCTCACCTACATAGGAATTCTCACCGCCCCGCTCATGGGCCTGAGCTGGCTTCTCAATATGCTGCAGCAGGGCGTGGTCGGGCTCGCCAGCGTGAGCACGGTGCTCGACCAGAAACCCGCGCGCGCGTTTCAAGATAAATCGGCGGACCGGGCTTCTTTCAACGAAGCGCTCGAGGTGAAAAACCTGTGCTTTCGTTATCCAGACGCGGCAGAAGACGCTTTAAACGGAATCAGTTTCCGCCTGAGGCCCGGCGAAACGATCGGCATTCTGGGTTCAGTAGGATCCGGCAAGACGACGCTCGTCAATTGTCTCAACCGCTACCTGGAAACAGAGGCCGGTCAGATCTCTCTCGACGGACGCGACGCGGCGGAGATCTCCGCGTCCGAAGTGCGCGAGCTGATCGGCACGGCGACGCAGGAGCCTTTTCTTTTTTCCGACACGGTGACAGACAACGTGTGTTTTCTTTCTGGCGTGGAACCGTCCGAAAGCGGTCTCGGCGCGGTCCTCGAAAAAGCGTCGCTCACCGATGAAGTGAAACGCTTTCCGAAAGGTGTGGAAACAGTCGTGGGTGAGAAGGGGATCATGCTCTCGGGCGGCCAGAAACAGAGGATCAGCCTCGCCCGCGCGCTGATCAGACCCAAACCCATTCTGGTTTTGGACGACGTGCTCTCGGCCGTCGATTACGAAACCGAGCGCCGTCTTCTCGCTTCTATCTACAGCGCCGAGGGCGTCAAATCCTTGATCATCGTGTCGCATCGGGTGAAGGCTCTTCAGCGGGCGGACAAGATTCTCGTCTTCGAAAAAGGGAAGGTCGTGGACCACGGCACGCACGAAGAGCTGGTCTTGCGGCCAGGCTATTACCGTGACACGTGGGAACTTCAGAACGCGCTCGATGAAACGGCGCCGGGAGACCCGGAGACGGAACGATGAACCTGATCAGCGACTATAAACTCTTCAAACGGTTCTTCCATTATCTCAAACCTTACCGCGGTTCCGTGCAGCGTGCGGCACTCGCCATTCCGGTCAGCGTCGCGGTCGCGATCCTCGTCCCCTGGCTTATTATGAAGGTTGTCGATAGCAGCCTCGCGGGCGGGCGTCCTGAGTATCTTATGCCGCTCGTTCTGGCCATGCTCGCGGCTTTGTTCGCGGGTTACGCGGCAGACAGTTTCTATATGTTGTTTCTGCAGAGGGCGGGCCAGCTCGCCATCTATTCGATGCGCCGGGATCTTTTTCTCCACACTTTGAGACTCCCGAGAAGATTCTTTGACCAGACGCCGGCCGGGGCGACGCTCACGCGCCTGACGTCTGACTTCGAGGCGCTCGGCGATACGATGGCCGCGGGCATTCTTTCTCTTTTCACGGACTTCTTGAAGATTATCGGGCTCCTCATTTTCCTCTCTTTCATCAGTCTGCCGCTCACGGGGCTGCTTCTCCTCATCTGTGTACCGTCGGCATTTCTGACGCGTCTTATTCACGGCCAGATGCGCCGTCTCTACCAGCGGAGCTGGGGCGCTCTCTCTAGCTCGACGGGTTTTCTCCAGGAGTGTCTGAAAGGCGTCGCCACGATCCAGCTCTATAACGCGGAAGAAAAAGTACTCAAACGATATGGTGAAAAAAACAGTCTCTTTTATCACGCGCAAAAAAACGCCAACATCAGCGAGTCGCTCCTTTCCACGATGGTCGAAGGACTGATCTCGCTCGCAACCGCGCTCATTTTGCTAGCCGGAGGGCATGCGACATCGTACGGGACTCTCACGATCGGGGCCGTTGTCGCGTTCATCAATACGGTCCCTCGTATATTCGTCCCGATCCGCGACTTCACGTTCCAGCTTGCGACCATGCAGCGCGCCCTCGCCGCCCTGGACCACATCGAAGACCTGTTTAAGCAGGATCCCGACGCGGACTACCAGTCCGCGCGAGGAGTACCGGAACAAAAGGTTCCGGTGCAGGATCCCGACGCGGACTACCAGTCCGCGCGAGGAGTACCGGCGCAAAAAGAACACCTCACCACTCCAAAAAATGCGGCCGCGATCGAGACCTTTCAGACGCTCGAATTCGAGAACGTGAGTTTTCGCTACAGTCCGGACGGTCCGTACGTTTTGCGGAACGTTTCATTCAAACTTCGGAAGGGTGAGCGCATTGCGATCGTGGGGCCCACGGGCTCGGGCAAGTCGACGATCATCCGCATTCTCAACCGGGCTTATGGACCTTACGAAGGTTCGGTCCGGGTCAATGGAATCGAGCTTTCGAGCATAACTCAGAAGCAGCTGCTCAAAATTATTTCTCTGATGCCGCAGGACGCGTACCTCTTTAACGAGACGGCGGCGTTCAATATCGGTCTCGAAAGGGCAGGCGTTACAGGGCAGAAGATCGTGGATGCGGCGCGGTATGTCCACGCCGATACGTTTATCCGGAACCTGCCGGGCGGATATGATTTCATGATCACCGAGCACGGGTCTAATATGTCGGCGGGGCAGTCCCAGCTCCTTTGCTTCGCCCGTTCGATTGCTGCCGGCAGCGATCTCATCATTCTCGACGAGGCCACGAGCTCGGTCGATTCCATCACCGAGAGTCTCATCGAAAAGGCGATCTCCCACGTTTTTGAGCAGAAAACGGTCATCGCGATCGCCCACCGCCTGAGCACGATCCGGAGCGCGGACACGATTCTTGTCCTCGATCAGGGGCATATTCTGGAAAGCGGGACGCATGAGACGCTCGTCACGAAGGGCGGCCTCTACTCCAAGCTCGTGAAAAGCATGGCCGACGTCCCTTCTTCCCGTGTGCTGGATTTTGATTAATACCATGCCGTTGACGCCGCGCTTGAGAACCGGCCCTAACCCGCTATAATGCAAAAAATGGAAAACCAGACACGCTCCCTTTCCAATTCCCAGAAAGCCGCCTTCAAAGCCCTCTGCGGTTCGCTCGGCAATATTTTCCTGACCGGCGGGCCCGGCACGGGGAAGAGTTACCTCATCTCGGAGTATCTCAAGACCTGCGGTGAAAAAATTCCCGTCGTGGCAAGTACGGGCGCGGCCGCGATCATCATCGGCGGCCGGACCTTCCACAGCTTCTTCGGTCTCGGGATCATGCAAGGGGGCGCGGAAGCCGTGATCGAAAAGGCCATGTCAAACAGCCGCCTCCGAAAACGCCTGCGCGACACGATAACGCTTGTGATTGACGAAATCTCGCTTATTTCACGCGAGGCGCTCGAGTGCGCCGAACGGCTTGCCCGCGGCGTGCGGAATAACGGCGCCCCCTGGGGCGGCATCCGGATCATCGCCGTCGGGGATTTTGCCCAGCTGCCGCCTATTTCGAAAGGGCCGCAGCGGGACTGGTGTTTTCTGAGTACGGCCTGGAAAAAGACGGGGTTCAAAAGGCTCGTTCTGAAGGAGGTCATGCGGACCCATGACCGGGAATTCCTCGAGGTGCTCGAAGAGATCCGCTGGGGCGGCATCTCGGAACGAGTCGAGGCCTTTCTGAACGGACGGCTCGCGGACGACTCGGAGATCGAAGCCGACGTGCCGCACCTGTTTCCCCGGCGGGCGGAGACGGAAGCCTATAATCTCGCGCGGCTTTCCGAACTGAGCCATCCCGTGAAACGCTTCGAAACCTATTACGAAGGGCGTGACCACTTTGTGGAACGGCTCAGGCGCGACGCGCCCATACCAGCTGTCCTCGAACTGAAGAAAGAGGCGATCGTCATGCTGCGCGTCAACGATCCGAAGCAGCGTTATGTCAACGGAAGCGTGGGACGCATCGTCGAATTCTGCGGCGAGGTCCTGCTGGTTGAAATCAACGGGCGGGAAATCGAAATCCCTCGCTTTACGTTCATCATTCAGGACGACGAAGGCGAAGAAGCTGCTTTCGCGATGAATTTTCCGGTCAATCTCGCCTACGCGAGCACGATCCACAAGGTGCAGGGAGCAACGCTCGATCGGGTGCATATCAGCCTGAAAGGCCTTTGGGAGCCGGGCCAGGCGTATGTGGCTCTCAGCCGGGCGCGCAGCGGCTCGGGCATTACGCTCATGGGCTGGGACGCGTATTCTATCAAGGCCGATCCGCAGGTAAAAAGTTTCTATGAGAACGAAGAGGAACCCTGCGAAGACTCTAACCGGGCCGTCCAGCTGAACCTGACGGATCCGGAAAACGTACTAGGCACCCTGCAGTAAAATTTATTTTCTCTTCTCAGAATTTTCGAGTTAATCTAATCTGCGGAAAGGCCGAATTATAAGTGAGTTTGCCCCCTTCTCCGCTTTAGACCCAGTTCTCTCCGGAGAGTTCTTATAAATAATCTGATCAACAAGACCAAGACGCAGGTCTGATCTTCAAAGCTATTATCTAACGAGGTCAATAATGAAAATCTGGAGTATTCTTACCGCCGCCCTATTACTTTCTTCTTCCATTTCGATCGCCGAAGAACTGCCGCCGCTGCCCAAGGGCCCTCTCTTGCTGACGAGCACTAAACCCGAGCAGTTCGACCCGGAATACTGGATCAAAAAACTTCCCAAGGCGAACGATGTCCTGAAGACGCCCGAGGAGATGGAGTTTTTCAATCAGGAAATTCTTTCGATGGTGCCGGACAAGCGGGACGTTTTCGCGATCCCGGAGAAGAGGACGGGAAAACCCGTCAGGGAGCAGCTCGAACTTGAGTACAAGGCGCTCAGCAACCGAAAATTTTTCGACGTCAACGACCGGTATTTCACCAAAGACATCTTTACGAATACGATCGGCCCTCTCATGCAGATCGACAAGGTGCCCGCGAGCATCAAGACGAAATACGGAGCCGCCACCGCCGCGACTTCGGTCCGCGCGCTGCCGACCGAAGTGAAGATGCTCGAAGAAAAGGCCGACGTCGAGTTCGACCAGCTTCAGTACACGCAAATCAAACTGTGGACCCCTGTCGCCGTCCTGCACACGTCGAGTGACGGGAAATGGTATTACGTCCAGGCGCCGTACTCGCGGGGCTGGGTGAGATCGAAGAATATCGCGCTCTTCTCGGGTAAGGAAGAATTGAAGAAGTTTGCGAAGTCGAAAAGTTTTCTCTGCGTCACAGGCGAGAGCGTCCCGATTTTCAATAAGTCTGACCTCGCGACTTACTCCCTCCGTCCCTCCATGGGAACGGTGCTTCCGCTCGCGGGCGAATCGGAAAGCGCGTACACGGTCTGGCTGCCTTCCCGGGGCGAGGGCGGCAAGGTCTCAATCTATAAAGGTTATGTGAGCAAGAAATCGGACGTGAGCCGCGGTTTTATTCCCTACACTCAGGCAAACGCCATCCGCCAGGCTTTCAAACTTCTCGGGGCCCGCTACGGCTGGGGAGGGCAGTACAACGGGCGCGATTGCTCCGGCTTCACGCACGATGTTTTTCTGAGTCTCGGAGTCGATATGCCGCGTAATTCCAAGGAGCAGGCCTTCGTCGGCACCCAGATGGGGCATTTTGAAGCGTATATGGACGCCGACAAAAAAGTTGCGGCGTTGAAGGCCTCCAAACCCGCGATCACGCTCCTCCGCATGCCGCTTCATCTCATGATTTACCTCGGAGAAGACAACGGTCATTTCTGGGTCATCCACGCGACCTGGGCGGAACGCTACGACATGAATTCCGACGCAAAAAACCGCATTAACCAGGTCGTGGTAACTGACTTGACCCTGAACGGTAATTCCTATCTCGGCTCCTTGTTTCACCGCCTGGTTTCTGTAAACGAGGTTAATTAAAAATCCGATTGCTAATACCGCAACGGGGCTGTAAGGTAATTACGCATATTGAGTGGCTCTATTTCCCCCAAATCCTTTCCATTAATTCCCGATACCGGGTTTTAGCGTTAAGAGGAAAATAGAAACCTAGTCAAAAAATTACACAGAAAGGAGATTTCCATGGCAAAAAAAACAGCTCGCAGTACAGCTTCCAAAGCAAAATCTTCTCCTCGTTCTTCATCGACGTCTGCAAAGACGCCAGCGAGCGGAGCATCTTCTTTTGAACCCCGTCAGGCAGTGGCGAAGGCCACGAGCCGGTTTAATGAAAAAGCGGCGGAGATGAGAAGAAATCTGAACCGTAAAGCGACAGCGGCCCGTAAGTCGATTGTTGAAACGGCTCAGAAGGCAAGACGCGGCGATAAAGCGGCGATCGTGAAATTCGCGGCGCCCACCCTTCTCGCAGCGGCAGCGGTCGGAACGTCGATTTCGGCGCTCGTGAAATCCCGGAAAAGCGGGAAATCAAATGGCCGTTCGAGTAAAAAATCCAAAAGCACTGCAGCTTCGAAGTAAGATAGCAGTTCTGCAAGAATTTGAATCGTCCAGATTCGAATTGCTTCTAGCACCGGCGCATAAGGCGATGGTACCCGAAGTAAGGGGATACGGGCGGTCTGGCGGCTGAAAATAACCGGGAAGATCCTTTAGGCTACGACTTGACTGATGTCATTTCCCCAAAGGGATTCTTTAACGAATTCATCAATCGACAGGCTGCGTATCCTCTGCAGTCCTTTCTCCACAGCTTCCGCTGTACTCTCACAGATCTGGTAATCCAAGAGTGCCAGGTTTGATTTGTCCTGAAGCCTTCCAAGCAGCCCATCCAATGCTTCGCGTTGAAACCTGATGTCATTGATCAAGTCTTTTTTGCTCATCTTGGAGTTCTCCTTTTTGAGTTCTACAGAGACATTGTAAAAAAGCAACGCACCCGCCCCGAGACAAAACGGTAATGTTTAGGTAAATAAAGGATTTGAGAAATGACCGGCAGGAACAGCTTTTTTTATACGGGAACAGTCTTCGCCGCAGGAGGCTGGTAATTCAACGCGATTTTACAGTCATGCACCAGGCCGTCGACAAAGCAGAGCCCGAGCACGACCGAACCCAGAAACCAGCCCGAGAAAGATACGGGCCAGTGGATCTGTTCGATAATAACGGAAATGGTAAGGGTCATAATCATGCCGGTGTGAAACATCATCTTCGTGCGGGGGTTTTTCATAAAACGACTCATTCTGTATAACTCCTAAGAATCATATCTATACCTACATTAGTAAAATAACCGACAATTTATAAAAAATCCAGCCGCCGAGTCAATATTTATTTAGAAAGTCAGGCCAAATGAATTAAACCATTTTTCTAGCTGCTGGAGTCCTCTTATGTATCGGATAGGCTTTAGAAAAGTGAAGGAGGCGCTTTAAAAAAACTTTTTTTTTAAGCCGCCGCTATTTCGAGGCCAGTCTGACCGTGAAATGGAAAACGGAGCCCGTGCCGGGAGAAGATTCTCCCCAGATCCGACCGCCGTGAGCAGCCGTAATTTTGCGGGCGAGAGTGAGCCCTGTCCCGAAGCCGGGGTAGGTTTCCTTGTCGTGAAACCGTTCAAAGAGTTCAAAGATTTTTTCCGCCTGGGCGCCGTCGAATCCCACGCCCGGGTCTGTCACAGAAATCCGGACAAATTCCGTCCCGTTTTCTTCCTGCGTGATACGCACTTCCGCCCCTTCCTTACCCGCCGAGAACTTCACAGCATTCGATATCAGATGATAGAAAAGCTGAGTAAGAAGAATTTTATTTCCCATGACCTGAGGCAGGGCATCCCGTGAAACGCGGACGCCTGTTTTCTCGATCAGACCTTTGCATTTTTTTACGGCTTCATCGCAGACGGCCCCCGCGTCCACCGGAACCAGCGGGCGCGTCGTATCCATTCTTACAAGGGCCACAAGATTATCGATCAGCGAAACCATTCTTCGGACCATCTCCATGATGGAGGCCACATAGCCGGCTGATTCCCCGTCCAGATGTTCCCGGTTCTTTTCGAGCAGGAGTTCCGCGTAGATGGAGGCGATGATGAGAGGCTCTTTCATGTCATGCGCTGCAAGAGCCGTCAGACGCCGGAGATTGTCGTTGAAAACCGCAAGTTTGACGTGAGCGATTTTTTCACGTTCTCCAAAAAAAGTTTCACGCGATATGTTTTTAATAAAGAAAGCCCAGCCATCATCCTTCGCGGGCCGCGGGCGGATCTGGACGGCCGTTTTGACGAGGCCTTTTGCGGGCAGTGTGAGCGTGATTATTTGAGGGCGGCCCGGGCTTTTTAAAGAAGGTAGAAAAGAAGACTCTTTTCCGTCCTCGCTCTGAATCAGCTCCGCAGCGCTGGTGTGTTTCATTTCCGCCCGTGTCAGCAGAAAAAAATGGCAGGCTGCGGAATTGAAAGCCGTGATCGAAAAATTTTCATCGGTCATCAATACGGGATCCGGCATGGCTTCAAGAAGTGCTGTGGTTGGATCTTCCGAGACGGGAGCAGCCCGATCCAGCTCGAGAAAGCTGACCAGGAGCACGCTCGTATCGTGCGCGTGAACGGATTCGATCCTGACTGAATATTGATGAGTGTCCAGGCTGAGAGCAGCGCCTGTATTTATGACGGTCTCACAGGCCTCAGAAATATCAGGCAGGCCGAGCGCCTCGCCCAGGGGGCCGCTAAGTGAAGATTCGCTATCCTCTCCCTGAGGGACGATGCGATCCGCACCGCCAGATGCCTCCAAAAGGTAGAGATCCCTATCAAGAAGGAGGTAGGGAATGGCTGCTTTACGGACAAACGAGAGGTTCTTTTGAATCTGGTTTTTGTCGGGCATGCACACAAATCCTCTGGGCTTTGCGGGAGAGGAAGGTCATTATACCTGAATAACTTTATAAAGCAAACCGTCTATCTTAGAGATAAAAGTCGGGGAACAGGCCGGCCGGGCATAAAGATAATTCCAGATATCCCGATAGATTGTATGATTCGCCTTAATCATTTCGGAACATTCTCAGGAGAAAAGAGGGTTATTATGAAGAACAGGTTTTGGTCCTTATTCGTGCTGGTGCTGCTCGTGTCCGCGTCCGCCGGGCTATATGCCGCTGAAGGCGACGACTGGCTCTATGTCGTCAATGCAAACGGGGCGACGATCCAGCCCGTGGAAGATAAAGAGGGAGAGTTTAAATTGAGGCTGGAAAACGTTTCTCCGCAGGTCCTGCTTTTTTCAGAGCGCCCCAACCAGGAAGTCGACGCCATCCCCGCTCAGCGGTTTTTTGACAAATGGCGCGACGAGGAAAAGAAATTCCGTAAGAATCCCCCGAACGTAGCGCTGGATCCTCTCATTCCCGGAGAACAGGAAGATTTAATCTATCTTCTCGAGATCCATAACCCGGTTTATGACGCAGCGGCGAGAGTCCTCGAATACGAAATCCGCTTTGTGAGTGACCAGACGAAAAAACCCGCGCGGCTCAATCACCGGAAAATCGGCACGAACCCGCCGCAGATTTTTCAGGAGGCCGCTCTTTTCATGGACAGCCTGCCTGCCCGGCCTTAAGCGGGTCGCGTAACCGCTCTTAACCGATGAGAACCCCTCTGCGCAAGCTTCCAGGCGCCGGCACTGCCGTTGTCTTCACGGGACTGCTTTTGTCCGCCGCCGTTTTTTTTACCGCGGCCAAAGACCCCGTTCCTCTTACCGCTCTTGACTCCGCCGGAAGCATTTTCGTTCAAAGGAAAGGACAGGGAGAATTCCTGCCTCTTTCGGCGGGGGGCGTGATCCGCTCGGGAGATGTGGTGAGGACTTCTCCGCATGCGTTTCTGGAACTCGGTCTGTCCGGAAACTGGAACCTTCGGCTCGAAGAAGAGTCTGAGGCGATTGTCTATCCGCCGCGCCTCTACCAGCGCGAAAAGACTTACAAAATCAGGATGAACGAGGGAAATCTTTTCGCGGCCTCCAGTGTGCTTCCTCCCCGCGACAGTCTTATTATCGAGGCCGAAGGAACTGAATTGCGGCCGGCTGAAGGCGCTTTCGTGGGCCAGGCTTCGGGCTCACGGCTGATTAAGGCGACAGTCCTGAAAGGAGCTCTTCAGGTCGTGAGCCGCGGCGTGGAACCAGTCACCGTACGCAATCTCGAGACGATCCATTTGAACGGCGCGGACATAACGACGACTCCCGTCAATTTTCAAACGTGGCGCAAGGCGTTTCCCGCCTATCTTATGAAACCTCGTTCCGAGAATTTCCGCCGCACTAACCTTGGCTATGCCGGGCGCGCGGGTTCATTTTTCCGCTGCGCTTACTACATTGGAGAATTTTACACCAATCAGCAGGGTTATCTCGATTCGTACTTTGAAGAGAAGGACGGCGAAGATCCGCACATGCGTATTTTTTATGACCTGCAGGCCATGGATACCTTTGCCGGCGTCTACGTCCAGATGAAAGATCTTTACCTCGATGAGTATCAGAGCTTCACGTTCGAGGCCCGCCGCGCGGCAGAGCTCGCCCCGCCCTCCGCTTTCCAGATCGAATTCAAAAACCAGCACAAAATAGTGAAAAGCATCAAGGTGCGGGAAGTGCCGGAAAACTGGACCCCTTTCTCTCTCGATCTGAATCTCTCTTCTTCCACTCCCGTGACCGAAGCCGTCGTGATCGTTTACCAAAGGGACGTCAAACCAGGGAGCCAGGGAGGTTTGGAACTTCGCCGGATGGAGCTTCACGCGGGACCCTCCGCAGAGGTGCGCCCATGAACTGGATCTATCCCGGAGGCCTTCCCGTTGCGCTTTCGCTTGTGGGATACAACGCTCTGCTCACAAGTTTTTTTATCTGGTTGAAGCGCCGCGACCGGGTCGCCGCTTCTTATTCGTGGGCGAGTTTTTTTATCTTCGGCTGGGCTGTGGGTTTATCCTTCATGAGTAACAACGACCTCGCCGGCTACGCGGTACGTTTCTGGGGCACGGTGTCTCAGGCCTGTTTTTTTCTCATGCCCGTCGCCTGGCTGCACTTCGTCTTTGCCTACACCGGACGCGCCGAGGCAAAAAAAATCCTGCTCGGAGTTTGTTATGGTTACGCGCTTCTTCTCCTGAGCCTCCCACATGATCCGTGGTTTATCGTGAGCTTCCGAGCCGCGGCGGGCATTGCGCATTATCCGGTCGCGGGCCCTGTTTACAAAGCGCTGAGCGTGCTTTATCTCTTCACTCTCGCAGCCTCCTTTTTGGAACTCCATCATGCCTGGAAAAAAGAAACTTCGATTCTCAGGAAGCAGGACTACCGCCTTTTTTTCTCCGCCAACCTCTTCGGCTACGGACTCTCGTCGATGACGCTTCTTCCCGTGTTCGGGGTGAACGTTCCGCAGTTTCAATTGCTCATTCTTCCGCTCTGGCAGTTTTTTCTCGCGCACGCCATGGTACGCCGGCATCTTATGGATTACGAAGAACTCGCAAAGGCGATCCACCGTGACAAGCTTGCCGTGATGTCGACTGTCGCCGCGAGTATGCATCACGAGATCAAGAACCCTCTCTTTATCATCCACGGGTCCGCCGAAACTTTTCTCCACAAACTGCATGCGGGAGAATTCAAGGACAAGGATGAAACGATTTTGAAAGCCGAGGAAACAGTTTCAAAAAATTTCCAGCTCGTACTCAGAATTATGGACATTATTCAGAGTTTCTCGCGCTTTGCGAAAGCGAAAGGCGGGGCCGAGCCGCGCAAGTCAGCGGTTTTTATTTCGGGCGTGGTGCGCGAAGTGCTTCCCCTCGTGCGTTACCAGATCAACAAATTCGCAATCCAGTACACGGAGGAAATTCCGGAGAACCTGCCGGCCCTCCACGCCGATCCGCGGCAGCTGGAGGAGATTCTTTTTAACCTTCTCGCGAACGCCTGTCATGCGGTGGACGAAAACGGAGCGATTCTCGTGCGGGCGGGGGAACGGGGCAATCACCTTTTTGTTCAGGTAGAAGACAACGGCAGGGGCATCGCGAAAGAGCACCTCCGGAATATTTTCGACCCCTTTTTTACGACGCGGGAAGAAGGAACGGGGCTCGGGCTTTATATCACCCGGCGTCTCGTCGAGCAGAACGGGGGAACGATCTCCGTGGAAAGCAAACCGGGGCGGGGAAGCGTCTTCACGCTCCTCTTTCAGCCGGCTCCGGTATAAAGCGGCCGCTGCTAACGGACCGCCAGTTTATCCCCGTGTACGATGAGTATGTAAGCGAGACCGCCGAAAATCGCAATGGCGGCGACGATCAGCCAGATAATAGCGCCGACACCCATGCCAGGATCTCCCTTGATAAAATTCTTGTTTCCATTCTTGTCTGCCATGGTCTTTGGGCTCCTCGCCATAATTGCTATAAGAAAGTTCTCATTGCTATATTCAAAAAGCTTAGCAGGCGAATTTTGATCTGTAAAGTAACCGCTGTCCGGCATGGAAATCCTCCCGGCCTTCTGTTATACTGACGCCGTTTTTCCCCCATCCTGCGTAGTCTCCTTTCCCTTCACGGCTTGCGCGGCGTTTTCCAAGGAAAACGCGGGATGATTCTCTGACTCAACGGAGCTTAAAGATGAACGGACCCTGGAGTGATCCCGATCCGGACGAGGCTTATCGCTTCTTCCGTGAAGGATACGATAAACAAATCGCGGGCGCGATCGATGAAGCCATCGATCTGTACCAGAAGTCGCTCGAAATTATGCCCACGGCGGAAGCCCACACTTTTCTCGGCTGGGCCTACAGCTACGCGAACCGATATGACGCCGCAATCGAAGAATGCAAAAAGGCGATCGAGATCGATCCCGACTACGGCAACCCCTACAATGACATTGGCTCCTACTTGATCGAAAAAGGCGAGATGAACGATGCGATTCCCTGGCTCGAGCGGGCGATCGAGGCAAAGCGCTACGAATCCTACTGCTATCCGCATTACAATCTGGGCCGCATATGGGAGCACAAAGGCTATTTCATGCGGGCGCTCGAATGCTATGAGACCGCTCTGAAGGATAATCCGGAATACTCGCTTGCGCAGCGCGGAATGACCCGGATGAGAGGCATGTTTAACTGAGTTTACCGAGCGGGGCGGGGCTAATCGCCCGCGCCTGTTTTCATCCAAATATTAAATGGCAATGTCGGGAACGTTAATGTATCATTGCCCTTTCCCAACAAGGTTTTACAGAAAAATATGCTCGGGGATTATTTCGGAATACTCGTATTATTCGTGATGGCATCCGGAGTTTCGGCGCTTTTTATTTTCCTTGCCCAGTCTCTTGGTCCTCGCAAGCCGACGGCCGCCAAAAATCTCCCCTATGAATGCGGAAAAATCCCCTTTGAATTACCCACGGGACGCCACGCGGTTAAGTTTTATCTCGTCGGCATCCTGTTTGTGATTTTTGACATCGAACTGATCTTTTTATTTCCCTGGGCCGTCGTTTTCCGCGAGCTGGGTGTTCAGGTGTTCCTGTCCGTGCTGTTTTTTCTGTTTTTATTCGAACTCGGTTTTGTTTACGCCTGGAAAAAAGGAGCTCTTCAATGGAAATGACGCAGTCGAATTCGCAGGGCGGTTACCTGACGTCGCGTCTGGACGACATGATCGGCTGGGCGCGGAAGTTCTCGATCTTTCAGTATCCGTTCGTGACCGCCTGCTGCGGCATGGAGTACATGTCGACCGCGTGCTCTCACTACGACGTTGATCGCTTCGGCGCCGGCCTTCCGCGTTTTTCACCGCGTCAGTCGGACGTACTCTTCGTGGTCGGCACGATTTCACACAAGATGGCGCCTGTCCTCCGGCACATCTACGACCAGATGGCCGACCCCAAGTGGGTCGTGGCCTTTGGCGTGTGCACGTGTACGGGCGGTTTTTACGACAACTATTCGACAGTCATGGGAATCGACACCATCATGCCGGTGGACGTCTATATCCCGGGCTGTCCTCCGCGTCCGGAAAATGTCCTGGACGGGCTGATGAAGCTTCAGGAGAAGATCCAGCACCAGAAACAGGAAGTCTGATCTTCTGAAACCTCTTTGCTGTTGAAATCTTTGCATTCTAAAGGGGGACAGGCACGAAGTTCTGAGCCTGTCCCCTGTGGAAATGACCACCCGGCAAAGAGCTGTCAGAAACATTTTAAAATCCCTGGATTTCGGCAGAGCGGAACCGTTTCCAAAGCCGGCCAAGCGGAAAATACACTGAAAAGAACACGGCGGTTATTGGCCGTTCGAGAGATCAATGTCCGGATTGCATACCAAGCTCAAAGAACTAAGACCCCAGGATGTGACGGAAATTCACGACTGGCGGGGCGACGAAACCGTCATCGTGAGCCGCGAAGGTTTTGCCGCTCTCATGAAGTTCCTTAAAGAAGATCCCTTTTTCGACCTGAGCGTACTCATGGACCTCGGGGTGGTGGACGGCCTCGGTCTTAACTGGAAGCCCCGTTTCGAAGTCGTGTATCACATGTTCTCGATGGCGAAAAACCACCGGCTGCGCGTGAAGGTCCGCGTGGAAGAAAAGGACGCGGTCATGCCGACGCTGACGGGCCTCTGGGCGATCGCCGACTGGTTCGAGCGCGAAGCCTATGATATGTTCGGCATCAAGTTCAAAGGCCACCCCGACCTGCGCCGCATTCTCATGTACGAGGAATTCGTGGGCCATCCTCTCCGCAAAGACTATCCAGTCAACAAACGCCAGCCGCTGATCGGGCCCGTGAATTAATATGGAACTGCAGAGCGCTCCGCCCAAACTCAGAAAAGAATCAATGCTCCTGAACATCGGCCCGGCGCATCCGGCCATGCACGGCATCGTCCGCATTATCACCGAACTCGACGGCGAAACCATCGTGAACGCGGACGTGGAAATCGGCTACCTCCACCGCTGTTTCGAAAAGATGTCGGAGCAGGGCGGCTACCTGCAGGTTCTTCCCTATACCGACCGCCTCAACTACGTTTCCCCGCTTATCAATAACGAAGGTTATTGTCTCGCTGTCGAAAAACTCTTCGGCCTCGAAGTCACGGAACGCGCAAAGTTCATCCGTACGATCATGAGCGAGATTTCGCGCGTGTCCGACCACCTCACGTGCGTGGGCGCGACGGCCATGGAACTCGGCGCCTTCACGGCATTTCTCTATATGATCAAAGCGCGCGAGTGGCTTTACCAGATCATCGAAGAAGTCACGGGCGCGCGCCTCACGATCTCGTACCTGCGTCCGGGCGGCGTCAAGGGAGACCTGACACCTGATTTCGGCCCCAAGTGCCGGAAGATCCTGCACGACACGCGCGAAGTCCTGAAAGAAGTGAGCGCGCTTCTCACCAAGAACCGGATTTTTGTAGACCGCCTGAAAGACATCGGAGTCATGTCGAAAGAGACCGCGCTCAGCTACGGCATCACGGGACCTTTCCTGCGCTCCACCGGCATCGATTATGACGTGCGCCGCTCCTCTCCTTATTCCGCTTACAGCAAGGTCGATTTCGAGGTCCCTGTCGGTACGACGGGCGACAACTACGACCGCTATCTCGTCCGCATGGAAGAGATGGAACAGAGCATGCGGATCGTGGAGCAGTGCCTCGACAAGATTCCCGGCGGTCCGGTGCTGCTCGATACGGAAGGTAACGAAATCCCGGCAGACGTCATGATCGACGAAGCCAAGATGGGCCGCGTCGGCGGCGTGTGCGGCAAGACTGCGGCCTTTGATCCCACGCTCGGCGGTTCGAGCAAGCCTGTTTTCAAACAGGTCGAGTCGGACAACAAGCGCGCCATGTTTCCTCCGAAGGAAGACACTTACACGAATATCGAAGGGCTCATGCACCACTTCAAGACGGTCATGATGGGCCACGGCATCCGCCCTCCGAAGGGCGAAGTTTATCAGGCGGTCGAAGGTGGCAACGGCGAGCTGGGTTTTTATATCGTGAGCGACGGAACTGACCGGCCGTATCGCATCCGGGTGCGTCCGCCGTGCTTCGTGATTGTGGCCTCCTTAAAAAAACTTATCATGGGCGATACCATTGCCGACATCATCCCGACCTTCGGCTCGATGAATATGATCGGCGGAGAACTGGATCGTTAAGGAATGAACGTGGACAAGACGCAGCTCATCACAAAAATTTTTACGCCGGAACTCAGAAAGAATGCGGACGCGCTCCTCGCAAAGTACGAGACGAAGCGCGCCTCGATCCTGATGGTCCTCAGGCTCCTGCAGGACCACTACGGATTTCTGAACCAGGAAGCGCAGGACGCCGTCGCCTGTTACCTCGATCTGCCCGAAATCGACGTCCGCGAAGTGATGACTTTCTACACGCTCTTTTACGACAAGCCCCGCGCTAAAACAGAATTCCACGTATGCCGTACTCTCACCTGCAGCATGATGGGTTCAGACGCGGTTGTTCGCTGCCTCGAGGAAAAACTTGGCGTGAAAGAAGGCGAGATCACGGCGGACGGCCAATTCATGTTCGAGCAGGTCGAATGCCTCGGTGCCTGCGAAATTGCGCCCATGCTCCAGGTGAATGAAGGCGAATACGTCGGAAACCTTACGCGTGAGATCATGGGACAGCTTCTTGAAGACTCCAAGCAGGGAAAACTGGAAGCATTGAAACTGGCGAAGAAGACGCCGCTCGAAAAGTAGACTTATGGAAAAACTGATCTCCAAATATTTCATCCCGGGCAAAACGTTCTGGCTGGCAGACTACGAAAAAGACGGCGGCTACCAGGCCGCACGCACCGTTTTCGAAAGCCGCACCCGCGAGGCCGTCATCGAAGAGGTGAAAAAGTCAAACCTCCGCGGTCTCGGCGGAGCCGGCTTTCCCACAGGCATGAAGTGGAGTTTCGTCCCGCAAAATACCGGCAAGCCCGTCTACCTGGTCGTGAACGCGGACGAAGGCGAACCGGGAACGTTCAAGGACAAATACATTCTCGTGCACGCGCCGCATCTTCTTCTCGAAGGCATCATCATCGCGGCGTTCGCCAATAACGTGCACAAGGCGTTCGTTTATATCCGCGGCGAATACGCGCTTGCGGCCGAGGTAATGGAAAAAGCCATCGAAGAGGCAAGAGCGAAGGGCTATGTCGGGGAAAAATGTTTTGGCAAGGATTACGAACTCGAAGTCGTCGTGCACCGCGGCGCGGGCGCCTATATCTGCGGCGAAGAAACGGGACTTCTCGAATCTCTCGAAGGGAAGCGGGCGTATCCCCGCCTGAAGCCGCCCTTTCCCGCGGTCGTCGGGCTCTTTGCGAGTCCCACGGTCATCAATAACGTCGAGACGCTCGCCTGCATTCCTTACATCCTGAACCGCGGCGCCGAATGGTACGCGAAACTGGGTTCGGATAAAAACGGCGGGATGCGTCTTCTCTGCGTGAGCGGCCACGTGAAAAAGCCGGGGATTTACGAACTCCCGCTCGGCATCAAGCTGCGCGACGTGATTTTTGAGCACGCGGGCGGCATCATTAATGACCGCAAGCTGAAGGCCGTCGTTCCCGGCGGACTTTCCGCGGCGATTCTTACGGCGGACGAGATCGACGTCGGCATGGATTTCGACCAGCTGCGCGCGCTCAACACCATGGCGGGCTCGGGCGGCGTGATCGTTATGGACGAGACGACGTCGATGGTGGAAGCATTACTCGTCACGATGCGTTTTTACGCGCACGAATCCTGCGGCCAGTGTTCGCCTTGCCGCGAAGGGACGGGCTGGGTTTACAAGATATTGAATCGCGTTGTCGCGGGAGAAGGCAGGAAAGAAGACATCGATAAACTGCTCGACATCTGTTCGTTCCTGGGCGGCACGACGATCTGCGCGCTCGCTGATGGCGCCGCGATGCCCCTCCGGAGTTATCCGACAAAGTTCCGCGCCGAGTTCGAAGACTATATAGCGCAGAAGAAATCAAACCCTTATATCCGATCCAGGCTCTTCCATCACGCGTCTTCGACGAAGCGCGGGGGCGAGCGTGAATACGTAGAATTAGGGGACAGGCTTTCAAGCCTGTCCCCATAAAAGGAATTATGCCGAAGCTGACGATTGACGGAAAAGAAGTCGAGGTAGCGCCGGGAACTCGGGTGATCGAAGCCGCGAAGAAACTCGGCATCGACGTTCCTTATTACTGCTATCACCCCGGCCTCTCCGTCGCGGGCAACTGCCGCATGTGCCTCGTCGAAATCGAAAAAATGCCGAAGCTCCAGATCGCCTGCCACATGACTGCCGCGGACGGCATGGTCGTCAAGACGAACACAGAAAAAGTCCTGAAGACCCGCCAGCACGTTCTCGAATTCCTTCTCATTAATCATCCGGTGGACTGTCCGGTCTGCGACCAGGCGGGCGAATGCTGGCTGCAGGACTATTATATGAAGCACGGTCTGTACAACAGCCGGCTCGAAGAATACAAAAACAAAAAGCCGAAAGCGGTTTCGCTCGGCCCCACGGTGATGCTCGACGCCGAACGCTGCATTCTGTGTTCGCGCTGCGTCCGCTTCTGCGACGAGATTCCGAAGACTTCCGAACTCGGCTTTATCGAGCGCGGCGACCATACCGAAATCGCGGTCTCGCCGGGAAAAAATCTCGACAATAAATATTCCGGCTGCACGGTGGATATTTGCCCCGTCGGTGCGCTCACGGACAAAGACTTCCGTTTCAAGATCCGGGTGTGGTATCTCCGTGAAGGGAACTCGATATGCAACGGGTGTTCGCGCGGCTGCAATATTCAGGTCCATTACAATATTGACCGACCGCACCACGGCCGGGAGCGCGTGAAACGTCTAAAGCCCCGTTACAATGAACACGTGAACAAATGGTGGATGTGCGACGAGGGCCGGTACGGCTATAAATTCCACGACATCAATCGTCTTTCCGAGCCCGTCAAGCGCACCAAAGAGTCGGTAACGCCTGTTACCTGGGATGAGAGTCTCGCCGAAGCGGCGCTCAAAATTCAGGGATCCGCCGGAAAAACCGGGGTTTTCGTTTCACCTCAGCTCTCAAACGAAGAACTCTATCTCGTAAAAAAACTTTTCCAGGATTCGCTCAAAGCGAAAGTCATTCTCGTCTCTCCCAACGCCGAAGGATATCAGGACGACATTCTGATCCGGGCCGACAAGAACCCGAATTCAAAAGGGGCCCAGGCCATGGGTTTCAATTATGAAAAAGACGCCGCGGAAAAGTTCATCGATGAGTGCGATGCGGGGAAAGCCGAAGGCATCGTGATTTTCGGCCAGGATTTGTTGTCCCGCTTGAATCCGGCCAAGGTGCAGAGCGCGCTTTCGAAATTGAAATGGAGTCTGTTCATTGGCACGAATCAGAATCTTACGTCCGAGACCGTCTCTCTCGTTCTTCCCTCCGCGACCCATGTCGAGAAAGACGGCACGTTCACGAATTTCGAAGGCATCATCCAGAAATTCGACAAGGTACTCGAGCCTGCGGCGCTCGCGCGGCCCGAATGGCTGATTATGGCGGATCTCGCCAGGCATCTCGGCGTACACTGGACCTATGAAGGGCCGGAAGATGTCTTCAATGAAATGGCTTTAACGAACACTGTCTTCGCGGGCCTGACTTATGAGAAGCTGAAAGCGGTCGGGGAGGACATCAGAACCATGGCGGCGCCGACCATTCCCGCCCTTCAGCAATTCGACGAAATCTTATGATCATTACTATCGTCCTCGCCGGGCTCGTTCTTTTCTCGGTGATTAATTTTGCCGCCCTGCATACCTGGATCGAGCGCAAACAGAGCGCCGTGATGCAGGACCGCATCGGCGCGAACCGCGCCTTCGTCATCCTGCCGTGGAAATGGGCCGCTCCCGTCAACTGGCTGCTCAAGCCCGTTAATTCACTCGGGCTTTTTCATCCTATCGCGGACGCGATCAAGATGTTCATGAAGGAAGATTACATACCGCCTTACGGCGATAGATTTCTGCACACGCTGGCACCCGCCATGTCGCTTACGTTCGCGCTCATGGGCTTCGCGGCGATTCCCTTCGGAGACGTTCTACGGATCGGCGATACCGTAATTAACCTTCAGGTGGCGCCGGTCAATGTCGGCATCCTGTTTATCTTCGCCATGGCTTCGATGGGCGTTTACGGAGTCATTCTCGCGGGCTTCTCATCGAACAGCAACTACGCCTTCATCGGCAGCCTCCGCGCCGCGAGTCAGATGATTTCCTACGAGATTTCACTCGGCCTCACGATCCTGGGCATCGTCATGATCTACGGCTCCGCGGACCTCCAGGCGATTTCGCGCGGTCAGGGGGAATACCTTCTCTGGGGCTGGCTGCCGAAGTGGGGATTTTTTCTCCAGCCCCTCAGCTTTTTTCTCTTTCTCGCGGCGGGGATCGCGGAAACGAAACGTATTCCGTACGATATGCCGGAAGGGGAGTCGGAGATCGTGGGTTATTTCACGGAATACAGCGGGATGAAATTCGGCATGTTTTATTTCACGGACTTTATCGAGACGATCCTGATCGCGGCCCTCGCGACCACTCTTTTCTTCGGCGGCTGGCAGGTGCCTTATCTTCTCGCCGACGGTTTTTATTTTCCCTGGGGCTCGTTTCTCTCGGTGCCGCATCTGCTTGTTACCGCGCTCCAGATTTTTTCCTTCACCTTCAAGGTTATTTTCTTCGCCTGGCTTTTCATGACGATCCGCTGGACGCTCCCGAGGTTCCGCTACGACCAGCTCATGGAGCTCGGTTGGAAAGGCATTTTCCCCCTTGCCCTGGCGAACCTGCTCGTCACGGCCGCATTTATCCTCTGGCTCGATCCGGTTTAAACTGCGGGGGAGGTACCTTTATATAAAAAAGGCCGGAACGTTTCCGTTCCGGCCTTTCTTTTCTGCAAATAGACGCGCTCTTAATTACCGACAGGCACTTCGACGGCTTTTTTCGTACCCTGCAGCTGGCTTTCCACAAAATCCCAATTCACCAGATTCCAGAAAGCTTCGATAAACTTCGGCCGCAGATTTCTGTAATCGATGTAGTAAGCGTGTTCCCAGACGTCGAGCGTCATGAGCGGCGTCTGTCCGTCTTTCAACGGGCAGCCCGCATTCGGCAGGTTCACGATCGCCAGCGTTCCGTCCTGTTTTTTTACGAGCCATGTCCAGCCCGCTCCGAAAAGGACCGTCGCCTGGTTCGTGAAGTCTTCCTTGAACTTCTCGAAAGACTGAAACGCCTTGTTGAGCGAGTTTGCGAGCACGCCTTCGGGAGCGCCGCCGCCTTCTGGCGACAGACAATTCCAGAAAAACGTGTGGTTCCACGTCTGGGCTGCGTTGTTGAAGATGGGTCCGTCCGACTCGCGGATGATTTCTTCGAGCGACTTTTTTTCGAAAGGCGTCCCCGAGATCTTCTGGTTTAAGGTATCTACGTATTTAGCGTGGTGCTTACCGTGATGGAACTCGAGGGTCTCTTTCGACATATGAGGGCTGAGCGCATCAAGGCTGTAAGGTAGAGCGGGTAATTTAAAGGTCATAAATCCTCCTGGCTGTTGACTGGAAAGAGGTCTCCCGCTTGCTGGGGGGAGACCTCTCTATAGTGGACTCGGACTTCTTAGCCTAGATCTTTCCGACGAGATCAAGACCGGGTTTCAGCGTTTTCGCGCCGGGTTCCCAGCTTGCGGGGCAGACTTCGCCTTTGTTCTCGCGCACGAATTTCGCCGCGCGGACTTTACGGAGCAGTTCCTTCGCGCTGCGGCCCACGGAATTGTCGTGGATCTCGATGCACTTGAGAACGCCGTCGGGATCGATCACGAAACTGCCGCGGAGCGAAAGCCCTTCGGCTTCGATCATCGTGCCGAACTGGCGGGTAAGGGCGCCGCTCGGATCGGCGAGCATCGGGAACTTGATCTTCTTGATCGCGGGGGAGGCGTCGTGCCAAGCCTTGTGCACGAAAACCGTGTCGGTGCTGACCGAAAGAAGTTCACAGCCTTCCTTTTGAAATTCCGCGTACGTGACCGCAAGTTCCTCGAGTTCCGTCGGGCAGATGAACGTGAAGTCAGCGGGATAGAAAACCACGGCGACCCACTTGCCTTTATAATCTGAAAGTTTCAGCGTTTTGACATCGTCGTTGTGATAAGCTTTGACCTGAAAATCTTCGACTTTTTCACCAATCTTTACCATTGTATCCTCCAGTGTGAAGCGGCGGTCTGCGTTGGGGGGGTGGAAATCAACTGCTCGAGCGCCATCCTGATCGAGCGCTGCGGCTTTCTCAGGGTTAAAAAAAAGCCGCCACGAAGATGACGGCTCAATTAATTATTGCATTGTTCGATGATTAATAGAGCTCCCCGGAAAAGGGACGCCCATTCTATCACACGCGGATAGGGAGTTCTAGCCCGGGTATATAAGCAAGACGAGACCTAAAAGCTGTCCCGGCGGGCAGACATAACCTTACACAGGAGTTCGTTTGAAACTGATTGTGAAAGAAAGCGGCCGTGCCGCCGCAGGAAAGGTCGAGATCGCGGACGGGTTTTTTTCCCGGCTCGCCGGTCTTCAATTCCGTAAAGAGCTTCCTGAGGGACGAGGGCTTTTGCTTATCCCCTGCGGATCCATCCACATGTTTTTTATGAGATTTTCGATCGACGCCGTCATGCTGGGAAAAGACGGCAGAGTTACGGCCGTGAAGAGGGGCGTTGCCCCCTGGAGCATGACCTCGGCACCCGCTGGAACGCACGCCGTTCTCGAACTTCCTGAAGGGGGAGCCGCAGGTCTTTCGCCGGGACAGCGGCTTGAAGCGGTGGCCGAAGGCAGCGAAAAATTGCCGCCCTCCGTAGATTTTCTTGCCGCCCGGGCTTAACACTTCTGCGGTTTTCAGAGGCGAATACGTTTTAAAAAGAACGGACATCTTGCATGCAGACAGCGAAAATCCTCATCATTGACGACGATAGCAACATCCTCCGGACTCTTTCTTCCCGGCTTGAGAGCGCCGGCTTCACCGCGCTTACCGCGAACCATGCCGTAAAAGGCCTCGCTCAGGCCGAGAGCGAGAGGCCGGATCTCATTATTCTCGATCTGCATCTCGGCGAGACCGACGGATTTGAAGTCTGCAAACGGCTCCGCGACAACGCCCTTACCCAAGAAATCCCTGTCCTTTTCCTTTCAGGAGAATCCCGCGAAACATTCAAAGTTTACGGCCTCGGTATCGGCGCCGATGATTACATGGTCAAGCCGTTTAATCCCACCGAACTCATTGCGCGCATTCAGGCCATTCTCCGCCGCTCCAACTCGGCTTTCAGCGACCATAACCGCAAAGTTCTCATGATCGAAAATCTGGCGCTCGACCTTGGTACAGGTGAGCTCACTGTCCGAGCGGTAAAAAGAGAACTCAGCCGCAAGGAAACCGAGCTTCTTCACTGCCTCTGGACCGCGAAAGGCAAGATCCTCACCCGGGAAGACCTTCTCGAAAAAGTCTGGGGCTATCAACGCGGCCACACGATCACCACGCGCACGGTGGACGTGCATGTGAGGACGCTGAGGCGAAAGCTGGGAGAAGAAGCCTGGCGCGTGATGACCGTGAAGAACCAGGGCTACCGTTTTGAAAAGCGAAGCCAGGCGCCGGAATAGATTCAGCCGCGACCTCCCGTCAAAACAGCTTATTCGTTATTTAAATCGAACCCTTTGAACTCAAACCCGGTCTAAATAAAAAAAGGTTTCGTATATGAACCTGCAGCAAATAATGAAAGAGATTCTGGAATGGATTCAAGGAGCGGGTCCTCTGGCGCCCGCCTTTTTCGTCCTCATTTATATTCTTGCCACGGTGGCTTTTTTTCCGGGAATTATCCTGACCATGGGGGCAGGCATATTGTTCGGGGTCTTGTGGGGATCGGTTCTTGTTTCCATCGCCGCAACCCTAGGTGCTGCCGCCGCGTTTCTCACCGGACGTTATCTGGCGCGTAAGATGATCGCAAAAAAGATGGAGAAAAACGTTCAGTTCAAGGCGGTTGACGAAGCCGTCGGCCGGGAAGGATGGAAAATCGTTCTGCTGACGAGGCTCTCTCCGGTCTTCCCTTTTAACCTTCTGAATTACGCGTTCGGTTTGACCAAAGTGGCGTTTAAAGATTACTTTTTTGCTTCCTGGGCCGGGATGCTTCCCGGAACGGTCCTGTATGTGTATATCGGGGCGCTCATCGGAGACATTGCCTCTTTGGGATCGGGAAGAACGAGGACTCCCATGGAATGGGCGCTTTATGGAGTCGGCTTCGCCGCTACGATCGCGGTCACTTTGTATATCACCAGGATTGCCCGAAAAGCGCTCAAGCAGAAGATCGGATAAATAAATGACGCAGCCGTTTTCGCCCGCAGAAATGGATTCGACGGATCCGCATAACCGGAAACTCATTTCCAATGTCCATCCCTCCGACTGGCTGAATCCTAAACCCGCTTCGAGCTATAACTTCGTTGTCATCGGGGCAGGCACCGCGGGTTTAATCTGTGCGGCCGGAGCAGCCGGCCTGGGCGCCAAAGTAGCCTTGATCGAGAAAGCGTTCATGGGCGGGGATTGCCTGAATTACGGCTGTGTTCCTTCTAAAAGCATGATCCGTTCTTCGCGGGTCTGCGCGGACATAAAAAGCGCCGGCTCGTTCGGGATCGATGTTCCTGCGGGCTCAGCAGCGGATTTTGGCCGGGTCATGGAGAGAACGAGACGGATCCGTGCCGAGATCAGCGGACACGATTCCGCAAAACGATTCCGGGACCTCGGCGTGGATGTCTTTCTGGGGGAGGCCTCGTTTCTCGATTCGACTTCCGTTCAAGTGGAGGGGAAAACCCTGCGGTTTAAAAAAGCGGTGATCGCGACAGGCGCAAGGCCTGTCGTCCCGGCCTTGGAAGGGTTGAATGAAGCGGGATTTTTAACCAACGAAACAATTTTTAATCTGACGGCGCTTCCGAAACGCCTCGGAGTCGTCGGCTCGGGCCCGATAGGCTGTGAATTGGCCCAGGCGTTCGCGCGCTTTGGATCCAGAGTCAGTCTGCTGGACAGGTCTTCGCAAATCCTCGGGCGGGAAGATCCTGACGCGGTGAGAATTCTCCGTGCCCGGTTTGAAAAGGAAGGGATCGCGATTTTTTTAAACGCGAAACTCAAAAAGGTGAAAAAGGGTCCGGAAGGAAAAAGAATCTATTTTGAACAGGATCAAAAAGAGCTGTCCATTATCGTCGATGAAATTCTCATGGGTGCCGGCCGCGCTCCCAACGTCGAGGGGTTGAATCTTGACCGTGCCGGAGTCGAAAAGGACGAAAAGGGAATCAAGGTGAGTGAGCTGCTCCAGACGAGCAATCCTCATATCTATGCGGCAGGCGACGTCTGCCTGAAACATAAATTTACGCATACCGCTGAAGCGGCGGCAAAGATCGTGATCCAGAACGCGCTTTTCGGCGGAAAAAAGAAAACGGGCAGCCTCATCATTCCCTGGTGTACTTACACAGATCCCGAAGTGGCCCATGTCGGAATGTCTTCAAAAGAAGCCGAAGAGAAGGGACTCCAGGTCGAAACCTTTACCCACGCCCTGAAAGAGGTCGACCGCGCGGTGACGGACGGTGAAGACGAAGGATTTTTCAAAGTTCACGTCAAAAAAGGGACGGATCAGATCCTGGGCGCCACGATTGTGGCAAGGCATGCGGGAGAAATGATCAGCGAAATCACGCTCGCCATGACGGGAAAGTTAGGTTTAAAGAAGATCTCCGAGGTCATCCATCCCTATCCCACCCAGGCGGACGGAATAAAAGCCGTGGCGGGCGCCTATAACCGGACGCGTTTAAAGCCCGGCCTCAAAAAACTTTTGACCCGATGGTTCGAATGGAGACGTTAGGTTCATGAAATTATCGGTCATCATACCTGCCTGGAATGAAGAAAAGACAATTGAAGAGACACTCAAGGCCTTGCTGCACGCGCATCAGCCGGATGAAGTCCTTGTCGTCGACGGCGGCTCTACCGATCAGACGGCCGCGATCGCGGGCCGATGGGGCCGGGTGCTCGCTTCCGCGAAAGGCCGCGCGCGGCAAATGAATGAGGGCGCAAGGCAGGCGGCGGGCGATATTCTGCTTTTCCTCCATGCGGATTCCAAACTCCCCGCCGGAGGACTTGCCAAAATTAAAGAAGCTGTCGGCCAGGGCTTTCAGGGCGGAAAATTCCAGATGCGTTTTGACGACAATCATTGGCTGCTGCGTATTTACGAAGTGAACACGCGGTTTCATTTTTTTTCCTATGGTGATCAGGGGTTTTTTGTGACCCGGGAACGTTTCAAAAAAATGGGCGGCTTTCGTGAAGAGGTCCCTTTCGAGGATATTGATTTTTACAAACGGCTCCGCCAGGACACCCGGCCGGTCATTATCAAAGATAAAGTCGTTACGTCCGCCCGCCGGTTTACGCAGAACGGGCGCATGAAACAGAAAATGGTGAATTTTTTTCTCGTGGCTATGTATTATTCCGGCTTCAATGTTTTTGATTTCAAGGAGAAGCTTTATCCGGATATCAGATAAAGCGGCAAAAGGAGAGTCATGACCCGCCTGGGAATCGAAGTGATCGGTTTGGCGCTGATTTTCTGGCTCGAAAGCATTTTCCCGCTTTTTAAAGGCCGCCAGAATCGGTTACGTCATGACGCGAGAAACGCTTCCGCGGGATTGCTGAATGCCCTCATCATCGCTTTTCTCTTCTCCGCTTTGACATTAAAAACCTTGGGCCTGGCAGAAGCGCATTCCTTTGGAATTATTCACGTGCTACCCTGGCATCCCTGGCCTGAAGGTCTTATCGCGTTTGTTCTTTTTGATCTGTGGATGTACGCCTGGCACAGGGCCAATCATCAAATCCCGTTTCTCTGGCGTTTTCACAGAATGCACCATTCCGATCCTGAAATGAATTCGACGACCGCCCTGCGTTTTCATCCCGGGGAAATTGTTATCTCCTCATTTTTACGGCTGATCGTGATCTCTGTAATCGGAATGGATTTTACGCACCTCCTGATTTACGAATCGATTTTTCATCCGGTCATTTTTTTTCATCACTCCAATATCGCGCTGCCTGAGAAAATTGACCGCCTATTCCGCACCGTTATCGTGACGCCGAATATGCACCGGGTCCATCATTCGCAGCTTCCCGGGGAAACCAACTCGAATTATTCGAGCGTTTTTTCCTTCTGGGACAGGCTTATCCGTTCCTTTCGAAAACGCGCGGAAACGCAGACTCTGGTTTTCGGCCTGGCGGAATTTCAGGATCAGGACAGGCAGACATTTGCGGGCATGCTGAAAACCCCTTTTATCAATCGTTAACCAGGAGAACCCATGAAAAAATTCATTTTTTTGCTGGCCGTTTTTTCTTTGATGGCGGGCTGCAACGCACAGGCGGAGCCCGAAGAAGGGAAAGTGGAAGTCATCGAAATCCGGGACGGCGTCAAAACCAGAATCACCCGGGACAGAGTGCTGAAGTCAGAAGAGGAATGGAAACAAATTCTCGCACCGGAAGAATTTAAAGTCGCCCGCAAGAAGGGGACGGAAAAACCTTATTCCGGAAAAACCTGGGACCTGCATGAAAAAGGCATTTACCAGTGCGTCGGCTGCAAAAACCATCTCTATCATTCCGACACGAAGTTTGAATCGGGGACCGGCTGGCCGAGTTTCTGGGCGCCTATAGCGCCCGAAAATATCAAGACGGAAAAGGACGTTAGTTTTTTTGGAGTGAGAACGGAAATCGTGTGTCCCGTCTGTGACGCGCACATAGGTCATGTTTTTGAAGACGGGCCGCAGCCGACGGGGCTCCGCTACTGTATGAACTCGGCGGCGATGCATTTTGAAAAAGAAGCGAAACCGGCAGAGATTCCAGCGGTCTAATCAATTTATTTAATCTTGCTCAAGCTAAAAAGGTGGCGTATGCCGAAGAATCTGATCAGAAAATTTATCGTGTTGTTTATTTTTTTAATGATGAACGCGCCTGTGTCTCGAGCTCAGGAGTCGGAGAAGGCTATCTTTGCCGGAGGCTGTTTCTGGTGTATGGAGTCCGCCTTTGAAAAAAATGAGATAAAGGGTGTCACAGAGGTGCTGTCGGGTTTCACCGACGGGTCCGGAGAAAATCCCACCTACAAGGATTACGCGGAGAAAGGGCATGTTGAAGTCATTGAGATCACTTATGACCCTGCCCAGGTCAGTTATACCGGGCTTCTCGATATCTTTTGGAGGCAGATTGATCCGACGGATGCGGACGGGCAATTCGGCGACCGGGGACGGCAGTACCGACCCGCGGTTTTCTATCTCACCGAGGAACAAAAGACATTGGCCGAGCAGTCGAAACAAAAACTGCACCAGGCGGGGATTTATCCCAGGCCCCTCGTGACAGAAATTACCAAGGCCTCAAAATTTTATAAAGCGGAAGAATATCATCAGGACTATCATAAGAAGCATCCCGTAAAGTATAAATTTTTCCGGTTTAGTTCAGGACGCGATAAATACTTAAAAAAGATATGGGGCGATGCGGATGATAAGAAGGCATAGCAAAAAGAACTGTGATCGCGCTTTCCTCTGCTAAAAGGGGACAGGCACGAAGTGCTGTGCCGGTCCCCTGGTGGAAATGCCCCCTTGGCAAAACCTGTCAGAGGCACCAGGAAAAAGATTCCGTCCGTCCGGCCGGAATTGTGATGAAAGGCAGGGTGTCCTTACGCGAAGAGGCGCTCCTGCAGCGATTTTTCATGAATAAGCGAGGAGAGTTTTTTTCTCGCCGCCTCCGCAGTACTTCCCGCCAGCTGTAAGCCATACTCGAGTGCCGGGCGGAGAGGCGCCGCAGCCATCCAGATCGTCTGGACCTCCAATACGAAGCGGCTTTCAGAATCAGACAGGATTTCCACCTGCAGCCGTTCTCCAGCGCCGAGCCGGCAATTCGCTTCAAGCCGCAAACCGCTCTCAGAAATATTAACAATCCGGGAAGGCGTCCAGTCCTCCGTGTCTTTTATTCTGAACCGCACCGTCGCGATAAGCGGGTGGCGTTCGGAGGAACGTCTTTCCGTAAGGATGGAAGCCGGATTGTTCTCCTGCGCCTGGGCAAAGGCGAAATTCCTTTCGAGGCCGAGGACCTTATAGAGATAACGAGCCAGAAACAGTGCTTTTTCTGACCGGCCCTTTGTGACTTGAGGGTAGTCGGTACAATAACACTTCAGATATTCCACCGCTTCGCCAAGCGCCGTTGTTCTGAGCGCGTTGATGTAGTGATGCGATAGGCTGTCGAGAAAAAAATAAAGGGCCGGCATTTTATCTTCGCACGGATTTCCCGGTCTCCCGACCTCTGCGATGCTCAGGGAAAGCAAATGCAGGCTGTTCCGCGCCCAATGTTGGAAAAAATGTTCAATGCCCCGGTTTTTTGCCATTTTCGTGTCTCCAAGCTAAGCATTTCAAAAAAGACTGACTCTTTGAAATCTAAGTAACAGTGCATAAGTTCTTGTGCATTTGTCATTCTGGGTGAAACGAAGAATCTCCAACCGTGGCATGAGATCCTTACCAATGCTTCTGCATTGGTACTATCACGGCGCGGTTGAAGATGCCGCGTCCGGATTGTCACTTCGTTCAGGATGACAAATATCAAAATAATTATCTATACTTACTTAGCTCCGGCGTCTGTACGCGGGAACTCGAAGCATTTCAAAGCATGACTCTTTGAAATCTAGCTCCGGTGTCTGTACACCGGAACTCGTAACATTTCAAAGATAGACTCTTTGAAATCTAGGATACGCGCTTCCGAAAAGAAGGGCAATGGCAGGCGGGAGATTTCAGGCCAGCAGTGAGAAAAGAAGCCGGTCAGCCGAAGTAAAAACAGTTTCTAAATCTCCGAAAAAAGACGTCCCGGATTCTTCTTCGGCCCGAAGCGCCGGGCTTCCCAAGTTATTTTCAGTTTTTATTAAAACAAACCTTCCATCACCCACATACCTGCGCCTTATGTTAAATGGATGTTAATTCAAATGATGTGCTCTTGCGGCGGCGTTCGGAAAGAATTATGTTTGTCGTAGCTTGAAGGAAGGATTCTAACGGATCTGCTCTTTGACATGGCTGGATGGGATACCGACCCCCGCTCCCCCCCAAACTTCGCCTGGAGTTGAATCGGTGTTCCGCCAGCCATGTTTTTTAAAACCCTCCGCGACACGTTCTATTCAAACGACAAACACAATTTTGAGTTCAGGCACACATTGTCTTGTGTTATACTGCCGGCTTCAACGGAGCTTTTCTTCATGCCGGTTTCCCAGCTGAATTCTTCTGTCGGAAAAAAAATGGTCATGGCCGTGACGGGTTTCATCCTCGTCGGGTTCATCGTGGGCCATCTCCTCGGTAATCTTCTGATCTTCGCAGGTCCTGACGCACTCAACGGGTACGGGAAGAAACTGCGCGATCTCGGCGGTCTTCTCTGGGGCGCGCGCATCGTGCTCATAACCGCCGTCGTACTCCACATCGTGGCTGCCATCAAATTGAACGGAGAAAACCGCGCCGCCCGCCCTGAAAAGTACGCGGTGAAAAAAAACGAGACCACGACTTACGCCGCCCGCACCATGATGATGTCGGGTCTCATTGTCCTCGCTTTTCTCATTTACCATTTATTGCACTTCACAGTCCGCGTCACGAATCCCGATATTTCGCACCATATGGATCTCAAGGGCAGGCATGATATTTATACGATGATGGTGCTGAGTTTCCAGAACGTTTATATATCTGCCGCCTATATCATCGCGCAGCTGCTTCTCGCTTCGCATTTGAGCCATGGCTTCCAGAGCATGTTTCAGTCTTTAGGTTTCAATGACGCCGTATGGCTGCCGAGACTGCGGAACGCGTCGCGGTTTTTCGCTTTTCTCATTTTCGCGGGTTATATCCTGATTCCGGTCGCCGTTCTCGCGGGCTGGGTGGATACGTTGCCTTCGATTCCCAATGCGGCGAAAGGTCTTTCATGACGCTCGACGCCAAAATTCCCTCCGGTCCTCTCGAAAGCAAGTGGGACAACTACCGTTTTTCAATGAAACTCGTCAATCCCGCCAACAAGAGAAAATACAACGTTATCATGGTGGGTTCGGGTCTGGCCGGCGCGTCGGCCGCGGCCACGCTCGCCGAGGGCGGTTATAACGTCGATTGTTTCTGTTTTCAGGACAGTCCCCGCCGCGCGCATAGTATTGCGGCCCAGGGCGGAATTAACGCCGCAAAGAACTACCAGAACGACGGCGACAGCGTAAAACGCCTTTTTTACGACACGATCAAGGGCGGTGATTTCCGTGCCCGTGAGGCAAACGTCTACCGGCTCGCCCAGATCAGCAACAGCATTATCGATCAATGCGTGGCTCAGGGCGTGCCTTTCGCCCGCGAATACAGCGGCTATCTCTCGAACCGCTCTTTCGGGGGAGCCCAGGTCTCCCGCACTTTTTACGCGCGCGGCCAGACAGGCCAGCAGCTGCTCCTCGGCGCTTACCAGGCGCTCGAGCGGCAGGTCGCGCTCGGCAAGGTCAAGATGCACGCCCGCACAGAAATGCTCGACCTAATTCTTATCAACGGCCATGCGAAAGGCATCGTGGTCCGCGACCTGGTCACGGGAAAAATCAGCTCTTACGTCGCTGACGCGGTGGTCCTCGGCACCGGCGGCTACGGAAACGTCTTCTATCTTTCGACGAACGCGAAAGGCTGCAATGTCACGGCCCCGTGGCGTGCCCACAAACGAGGGGCCTTTTTCGCGAATCCCTGTTTCACCCAGATTCATCCGACCTGCATTCCCGTGAGCGGCGACTACCAATCGAAGTTGACGCTTATGTCGGAATCACTCCGTAACGACGGGCGTATCTGGGCGCCGAAGAAAAAAGGCGACACCCGCCAGCCCCATGAGATCCCCGACGCGGAGCGGGATTATTTTCTCGAGAGAAAATACCCGAGCTACGGTAATCTCGCGCCCCGGGACATTTCATCCCGCGCCGCGAAGGAAGCCTGCGACGAGGGCCGCGGCGTAGGCCCCGGAGGCAAAGGCGTGTTTCTCGATTTCGCCGATGCGATCGGCCGTATGGGCCCGGACAGGATCCGGGAGCGCTACGGAAACCTGCTTCACATGTACGAAAAGATTACGGGCGAAGACCCTTACAAGCAGCCCATGAGGATTTATCCCGCAGTCCATTACACGATGGGCGGTCTCTGGGTCGATTACAACCTCATGACGACGATACCCGGACTTTTCTGCATCGGCGAAGCGAATTTCTCCGACCACGGCGCAAACCGCCTCGGCGCGAGCGCGCTCATGCAGGGGCTCGCGGACGGCTATTTCATTCTGCCTTATACGATCTCGGATTATCTCGCGCGCGAAAAGCCGGGTTCCGCGAAGGCTGACGCTCCCGAAGTGAAAGAAGCGGAAAAAAACGTTGCGGACCTCACAAAAAAGTTCCTTTCGATCAACGGTAAAAAAACACCCGACGAGTTTCACCGCGAACTGGGAAATGTCTGCTGGGAAAAATGCGGCATGGCGCGCACCGAGCAGGGCCTGAAAGAAGCGCTGAAGAAAATCCCCGAAATCCGCGAAGACTTCTGGAAGAATCTCAAAGTGACGGGCTCGGGCGAAGAATTGAACCAGACTCTCGAGAAGGCGGGGCGCGTTGCTGACTTCCTCGAATTTGGAGAGCTGATGTGCCTGGACGCGCTCGAGCGCAAGGAATCCTGCGGCGGCCATTTCAGGACCGAGTATCAGACGCCTGACGGCGAGGCGCTCCGTCGGGACGACGCTTATTGCTATGTCGCGGCCTGGGAATATAAAAAAGGATCTGCGTCAGTACTTAATAAAGAACCGCTCGTTTTCGAGAATCTGCAGCTTGCGACGAGGAGTTACAAATAATGGATCTCACACTCAATATCTGGCGCCAGAAAGGCCCCGAGTCCAAAGGGAAAATGGTCCGCTACGAGGTCAAGGAGGTGAGCGAGCACATGTCGTTTCTCGAAATGCTCGACGTCCTAAACGAAGATCTCATCAAGAAAGGCGAGGACGCCGTGGCTTTTGACCACGACTGCCGGGAAGGCATCTGCGGCACGTGCGCGCTCATGATCAACGGCGACGCCCACGGTCCTGAAAAGGGAACGACCGTCTGCCAGCTTCATATGCGCAAATTTAAGGACGGCGATAAAATTAACATCGAACCCTGGCGTGCCAAGGCGTTTCCCGTCGTGAAAGATCTCGTTGTAAGCCGGAGCGCGCTCGACCGCGTCATCCAGGCAGGCGGATTTATTTCAGCGAATACGGGCGGCGTTCCCGACGGCAACGCGATTCTGATTCCGAAAAAAGATCAGGACACGGCCATGGACGCGGCCGTCTGCATCGGCTGCGGCGCCTGCGTGGCGGCCTGCCCCAATGCGTCCGCAATGCTTTTTGTCGCCGCGAAAGTTTCTCATCTCGCGCTGCTTCCGCAGGGAAAGCCCGAGGCCAAGGAGCGCGTCCGCAATATGATCCGTTCCATGGATGACGAAAACTTTGGAAACTGTACGAACCATTACGAGTGCGAAGCCGCGTGTCCTAAAGAAATCAGCGTGCAGTTCATTGCGAAGATGAACCGTGAATACCTCAAATCGATGGGCGAGAGCACCCGCCTCAAGGAACGGCTCGGCGAATCATGAAAGTCTGCTGTCTCGATTTAGAAGGAGTGCTTGTTCCGGAAGTGTGGATCGAATTCGCGGAAACGACGGGCATCAAGGAACTGCGCCTGACCACGCGCGATATCCAGGATTACGACAAGCTCATGAAGTACCGGCTCGAAATTCTGAAAAAACGCGGCATTACTCTGAAAGACATCCAGGCCGTGATCGCGAAGATCAAGCCGCTGAAAGGTGCTCTAACGTTTCTGAAAGAACTCCAGAGCAAACGGCAGGTCATCATTCTTTCCGACACTTTTTATGAGTTTGCCGAACCCCTTATGCGTCAGCTTGATTTTCCGACGCTTTTCTGCCACTACCTTGAAGTCGACAAAAAGGGGTACGTTTCGGGGTATCGCCTCCGGCAGAAAAACTCCAAGCAGAAGGCGGTCGAGGCCCTGAGAAAGCTCAATTTCACGATCCATGCGGCGGGGGATTCCTATAACGACATTCCCATGCTGAAGACGGCCGATAAAGGCATTCTTTTCAACCCGCCCCCCAAAATCGCGGGGGAATACCCCCAGTTTCCCGTGGCCAAAAGCTACAAAAGCCTCATGGCTAAACTTTTAGCTTGATCGCAGGCCCAAAATAGTTTATCTAACATAAGCTTGGTACCGGGTACAAATGGGATAATCGTCCCCTTGCATTCATCCCTTTGTTTGTCCCATTTGTACCCGGTACCATTCGGCTGGCCAATCTATTGTAAGGAGGATCATTCCCATGGCAAAAGAAGGAGCACGAACCAACGTTCAGCTCAGAAGCACCGAAAGCGGCTACGCTTATTTCGTATCGAAGAATAAGAGAAATACATCCGCTCGCCTCGAACTCAGAAAGTACGACCCGATCGTACGCAAGCACGTCATTTTCAAGGAAAAGAAGTAATCTACCGGTTCTGCACTGGAGGCGCCGTTGATCGACCGTGAATTTCTGAAAATCCTCGCGTGTCCCGAAACCAAGCAGGCCCTGCGTCCGGCCGAACTGGATATTATTTCCAGGCTCAACCAGGCGGTCCAGGCCGGCAAGCTGCTCAATCGCGCGGGACACAAAGTCACTGACGAATTCAACGAGGGGCTTGTCCGCGAAGACGGCCGCTTCCTGTATATCATCCGGGACGACATTCCGATCATGCTGATCGAGGAAGCCGTAAGTCTCGAGGGCATCGTTAATTCCCCATCCGTCTAGCCCTAGCTTGGATAACAAAGCTCGGTACCATTTTGCGCAAGATTCAAACAGTGAGGTCATCCGTATGAAAACAGACATGGTAGAAATGAAAACGGCGATGAAGCAGGGCGCAGTGAAAAGTTTTATCAAAGAGAATTTCAAACACTTCAACGCGGCCGTCGTCGTCGACGCAGCCGAAGCGTATATCAGCCACTTGAACGACGGCAACAAGATGCTCGTGACGCTCGCGGGCGCCATGAGTACGGCCGAACTGGGTAAGACGCTGGCCGAGATGATCCGCCAGGACAAGATCCACGCCATCTGCTGCACGGGCGCGAACCTCGAAGAGGACATTTTTAACCTTGTCGCGCATTCGAAGTACGAACGCGTTCCCCACTACCGCACTCTGAGCTCCGAAGATGAAGTGGCGCTCCACGACCGCGGGATGAACCGCGTCACCGATACCTGTATTCCTGAAGACGAAGCGATGCGCAAAATCGAATCCGCCGTGCTTAAGTACTGGCAGAAAGCCGACAAGGAAGGCAAGCGCTACTTCCCGTACGAATACATGTATCAGATTCTTCTCTCCGGCGATCTCAAGCACGAATACGAGATCGATCCGAAGAATTCCTGGATGATCGCCGCGGCCGAAAAAAATCTCCCCATCTGGACGCCAGGCTGGGAAGACGCGACGCTCGGAAACATGTTTGTTTCCCAGGTCCGCAAAAAAAACGTTTCCACGCTGAACGTCGTGAAGTCAGGCCTCGAAGCCATGGACAAGCTCATCGACTGGTATCTCGCAAATACGGTACAGAAGTCGGTCGGCTTTTTCCAGATCGGCGGCGGGATCGCAGGGGATTTTCCAATCTGCGTCGTTCCTCTGATCCAGCAGGACCTCGAGACGAATGCTCGCCTCTGGGGTTACTTCTGCCAGATCTCCGACAGTACGACGTCTTACGGATCCTACAGCGGCGCCGTCCCTAACGAGAAGATCACATGGGGCAAGCTTGCCGTCGATACGCCGCGTTTTGTGATCGAGTCGGATGCGTCGATCGTTGCTCCTCTTGTGTTCGCGTATATTCTCGATATGTAAATTGTAGTTATCCACAGTTGAAATAAAAAAGGCCCGGTCGGTTGACCGGGCCTTTTGCTTTTTACAGCAGGGACAAAAATTTAACCGTTCAGAATTTTCGCGGCCTCTTTTGCGTAGTAAGAGAGAAGGATATCGGCGCCCGCCCGTTTGATCCCCGTCAAGATTTCCATCATTGCCTGCTTTTCGTCCGCCCAGCCCATACGGGCAGCGGCCATGACCATTGCGTATTCGCCGCTCACGTGATACGCGGCGACGGGAACACTCACTGCGGATTTCACTTTTGCGATGACGTCGAGATAAGCGAGCGCCGGTTTCACCATGACCATGTCCGCGCCTTCCACGATATCGAGCATGACTTCGCGGATGGCTTCGTGCACGTTCGAGGGGTCCATCTGATAAGTTTTCTTATCGCCGGATTTTGGAGCCGAGTCGAGCGCGGCACGGAAAGGCCCGTAAAAAGCCGAGGCGTATTTGGCGGAATAGGCGAGTATCCCGGTATCCGTAAAGCCTCGTTCATCGAGAGCCGCCCGAATGGCACCGACGCGGCCGTCCATCATGTCGGAAGGGGCCACGAGGTCGGCGCCTGCTTCAGCCTGCGAGATTGCCATATCCGCTAAAATGGACAAAGTCTCGTCGTTGAGAATCAGCCCGTCTTTCACAAAACCGTCGTGGCCGTCGCTCGAATAAGGATCCATCGCGACGTCGGTGATCACCACGACTTTAGGCACCTTGTTCTTCAGGTCGCGGACTGTATTCTGAAGCAGTCCCTGCGGATTCATGGATTCCTTCGCGTGCTTGTCTTTCAGCTTCTTCGAGAGGGCGGGAAAGAGCGCCACGGCCTGGACGCCAAGTTTAAACGCTTCTGCCGCTTCCCGCACCACCAGATCGCGGCTCAGACGAAACACGCCGGGCATGGAAACGATCGGCGTGCGCAGACCCTTTCCTTCCTGCACGAAAATCGGAAGAACGAAATCGGCGGGGGAGAGGCGTGTTTCCCGGACGAGGGAGCGGATTCCCTGGGTCCGGCGGTTTCGGCGCGGACGTTCAGGCAAATCATAGACGGGTCTTTTAATATTTTTATTTCGACCGGGCATAGTCAGCTCGCTATAATGATGAAAATATTACGCTTTGAGTTCTGGTCCCGTCGCTTATGCGCCGGGACTATAAGCAGCCCAAAGGCTGGAACTTTGAGCTCTAGCCCCGTCGCTTATGCGCCGGGACTATAAGCAGCCCAAAGGCTGATACTTTGGGCTATAGTCTACAAATTTATCTCATGTTGTACAGGCGCATCTTTCACTTATGGCAAAGCTCCCCCCAATAGAGATCGCGATTACGGAAATGAAAGAAAATCCGTCCAGCGGCGGCGCCTTTATGATTTCCTTCGGTATCAGCTCACCCGGAAAGCCTTATGAAATGACGACAGTCCATTTTGCCGAAGAGTTCATCCAGCAGTACTTCCGCATCCACTGGCATAAAAAACTTCCGGAAGAGGTTTCCCGTATTGTCCGGGGAAAACGGGATTTATTCATTGCCTGGGCGCTCGCCAAGCTGGAACAGCGGCTGAGAATGAATGTGCCCCTCGAAAAAAGCATGTTTGATTACGATGAGGACGGAATCTGGGCTGATAAAGTGGAAAAAGGCTTAATCAAACCCGCCAGCGTCAAACAAGATAATCTCACATATCTTTTTAATCCAGCCAAAAACCCATGACAGGACAGCCATGACATCACAAAAAAAATTACGCGCATTGATCACGGGAGCTTCTTACGGAATCGGCGAAGACTTCGCCCGGATTTTCGCAGCGGAAAAATTTGATCTTGTCCTGACCGCCCGCTCAAGGGACAAACTCGAGGCCCTCGCCCGTGAACTCTCGCAGACTTACCGGGTCGATGTATCCGTTATCGCCGAGGACCTTGCGGACCCCGAAGCGCCGCGCAGGATTTTCGAGACGCTGGAAAGGGAAGGAAAACAGATCGACGCGCTCGTCAACAACGCGGGATTCGGGCTGCACGGCGAGTTCAGCAAACTGGGCCAAAAAGAACAGCTCTCGATGATTCATCTCAACGTCACGGCGCTCACGGATTTGACGAGGTTTTTTCTGCCGGGTATGCTGGAAAGGAGGCTGGGTAAAATTTTGAACGTCGCCTCCACCGCCGCCTTTCAACCGGGCCCCCTTATGGCCGTCTATTACGCGACGAAGGCCTACGTTCTCTCGCTTTCGGAAGCGCTCAATGAAGAAGTGCGCGGGACGGGGGTCAATGTCACCTGTCTTTGCCCCGGTCCGACCCAGTCTGAGTTTCAGAAAAGAGCCGGCATGGGCGATGTCGCCCTTTTTACTTACGCTTCCATGCGTTCGCGTCCCGTCGCGGAAGCCGGCTTCAAGGCTGTGATGAAAGGAAAACCTTTGGTCATTCCCGGGTTCCTGAATAAATTCATGGCTTTTACGACGCGTCTTTCTCCCCGGGCTCTTTCTCCCCGCATTGTTCACTCCCTGCAGGCCGGACGCAGCGATAAACATTAGGATGATTCTCGAGGATTCAATATGCCCCGCCCCGCGCGCGAGAAGATTTTATTTCTTCTTCCTTTAGTTATAGCGGCCGGCTTTGGCTTCAAGCTTTACGAGGGACCGGGTTCCGGCTGGGCAAATAGTTACGGCGCAGGCGTTGTGTACGAAATTTTTTGGATATACCTTATTTTCTTTTTTATGCCCGAGACCCGGTGGGCGGCCCGCATTTCCTTAACCGTCTTCGCTCTCACCTGCGCCCTCGAATTTCTTCAGCTCTGGCATCCGCGTATTCTCGAGGACGTGCGCTCGACTTTCGCAGGACGCACGCTTATAGGGTCCACTTTTTCATGGGCTGACTTTCCTCATTATGCGGCCGGATGCCTGATCGGTTATGTTTCACTCAAGATGATCGCAAAGAAATCTTTTAACGACAGCGAACGCGTTCTATCCTAACTGCCCGGAGAGTGACCATGAAAACCGAAAGCTTATTCTTCATGATGTTTTTTCTTTTCACGTCCCAGACTTACGCCGCGCCTCGAGAAGCTCATCTCGACCGTATTAAACTTCCGGAAGGTTTCAAAATTGAAATTTATGCCGACGATATTCCTAATGCGCGGCAACTGGCACTCGGCGATAAGGGTACACTGTTCGCAGGGTCCCGAGCCGAAGGGAAGGTCTACGCGATTTTTGACCGCAACAATGATTTCAAAGCTGATGAAGTCGTGGTGCTCGCCGAAGAACTCAATCTCCCAAGCGGCATCGCGTTCCGGGATGGCGCGCTTTACGTCGCAGAGGTGAATAAAGTCTGGCGGTTAGACGGCATCGAAGAAATCCTGCCGCGTATACCGGCCCGAACCATGGTCAACGAGACTTTTCCGGATAAAGAGCATCATGGCTGGAAATTTATCGGTTTCGGACCGGACGGAAAATTGTACGTACCCGTCGGCGGCCCATGCAACGCCTGCGAAAGCGAAGATGAAATTTTCGCTTCGCTGACACGTATGAACCCCGATGGCTCAAGGCGTGAAGTTTTTGCCCGCGGCATCCGGAACTCAGTCGGTTTCGACTGGCATCCGGAAACGAAAGAGCTCTGGTTCACGGACAACGGCCGCGACTGGCTCGGCGACGATCTGCCGCCAGACGAACTCAATCACGCGCCCAGGGAAGGAATGCACTTCGGATTTCCCTACTGCCACGGTAAAGATTTCGCAGACCCCGAGTTTAACAAGGGCCGCGGCTGCGGTGAATTCATTCCCGCGGCGCAGGAACTCGGGGCCCATGTCGCCGCGCTCGGGATGCGTTTTTACACAGGTCAAATGTTTCCTGAAGAGTACCGGAACCAGATATTCATCGCCGAGCACGGGTCATGGAACAGGGGTTCGAAGATCGGCTACCGGATTACGCTCGTGCGGCTTAAGGAAAATAAACCGGTCAGCTACGAAGTGTTCGCCAAAGGCTGGAACCAGGGCGAAGAAGTCTGGGGCCGGCCGGCAGACGTGCTGGTTATGCCTGATGGTTCTCTTCTGGTGGCTGACGATCATGCGGGGAAGATTTACCGGATTTCTTATCTTCAAGCGGCACCGGCCACGGAAGCAGGTTAGCAGGCCTGCACAGGATTTTCCTTAAGATGACTCCGGGAATCTGCCGACTGGAACCGAGGTTCCAGTAGTTTTTCAGGAAATCAGGCAGAGTCACCAATTTATGAGTGAGGGGAATCGATATTTCCTTATTCTTCGATTTACTCCATAGGCTCCAGACGTGGTCTTTCCATAAATCATGTATCGCACCCCGCGCAAGCGGCCGGTTTTTACCAAGCTCATGCATCCTGAGTTCGGCCTCAGAGACTTCGTTTTGCACCATTTGATGAAGCTTTAATACGACATTCTCCGGTATTTTATCAGGCCAAAGTTTTCTTAAATACGCAGCGGCCTCCCAGGCTATGAGAAGAAGCCTCTGGGAGCGGGCGTCTTCGCAGAAGGTTTCCCAATCGAAGTCCGGATGAGAACGCAGGATTAAGATTGCATCGGTAATCCAGCGAAAGGTCGGCACCGGCGACCACCAGAATCCGTGTACGCAGGTGTGCAGAAGATTTGATTCCGCATCAAGCGTCTTTCCCGTGAAGTTCCCGATTTGTACCGGGATCAGTCTGTCAGCATGAGCAAAGGGATCCCACATGCCCCGGGAAGTATCCAGGAGGTACCAGTGCAGGTCGATGCTGGTGCCCCCGCCTTTCGAATATTCTCCGGAATGCTTGATTTCCATATGTCGATGGAGCGGTCGTCCCACCGTAATTTTCCATCCTTTGGACTCAAGAAGCCGCCCCGCTTCTTCCGCCCGCCCGCGGGGAACTAAAATATCGAAATCGTTCATCGGCCTCAGACCAAGGTCTTTATAATAGAGGACCGTCAGCGCCCCGCCTTTGAAAATGATTGATTCGATCCCGTGCTCACGGAATAGAACCAAGAAATCAGAAGCGATCTGAAACAACTTTTGATTCCGGTACCAGCTTTTCTTATAAGCGCCTTTGCAGATGTTTTTGTCCTCCTCCGAAAGCAGCTCGCCAAGATTGTGCCACACAAGCGGAAGCAGCCGGGTCGAGCCCGCATCAATCACTTCAAACGCGGCGTGTTTTCGCCATTCTGTCCAGGCAGCATGAGCTTCCGGGGCAGGTAGCAGCGCGCTTTTCAGGAGAAGTTCCTGCCGGGCGTCTGGCCAGATCGCACCCTTAAACGCGGGAACAGAAGAGATTTTCAGGCGTGCCTTCATGAAACGGTTTTCTTTTTTTTTATAAAGAGGGATATCACTTCGGCGTATTCCTTCGGCAGCAATGCTTTGTCGACGATTCCGCTGTTCTCTCCGTGGATACGGCGTCTGAGAACGACTTCCGGCAGCATCTTGTACGTTAATCCCTGCATGTCGCAGGTCATGCACCAATGGAGAAAACCCGCCGTTTTCCACCGGGTTTCGAAAAAACCCGCGCGGTGGAAAGCCTCTCGCCTCACCGTTAATGATCCGGGAGCCCGGGCAGGCTGGGGTTCCGAGACGGCCCGCGCTCCCGGCGAGTCTTTAAACTGAACCATGTGCCCAAAAACCATATCGAGCCCGGGCTCTGACTCAAGCGCCTTCATCTGCCGGGCAAAGCGATCGGGTTCGCTGATATCGTCGGCGTCCATAAAAGAGTAGAAGGACCCTGATGCTTTTTGGACCGCGTGGTTTCTCGCGGCCCATACTCCCTGGTTTGATTGGGCGAGACAGACGATCTTTCCCGTGTAATTTTTTAGAATGGAGGGTGTGGCATCGGTGGATCCGTCGTCGATCACTATGATTTCATCCGAGGGCCGTGTCTGATTCAGGATACTTTCGAGAGCCTCTTCCAGAAATTTCTCGCCATTATAGACCGCCATAATGACACTGAGACCGGACGCTGCGCTCATGCCGCACACAAGCTCCGGATGACTGCGGGAATGGAAGCCATGTTCCTCCCCAGATTCAAAATGTAACAAGGAAGTTTCTGGATGACATCCGCCATCCTCCTCAGCTCTTCTGCGCCCGCACCCGGCATTTGAAGAAGCGTGCTCGGAGCGGCAGCGAGGACGGCTTTGAACGGCGCTAGGGGTTCGAGCGAGGCCATTTCCTGCTCGCTTATCCGAGGAATAACGATTGCTTTCAGAGGAAACCGGCGCAAAATTTTACCGCAGAATAAGCGGTTTAGATTGAGGACTGCTTTCTCGCCGTTCGCAGCGGCAAAGGCGATATCCTGCTTGAGGTCCGGAAAGAAGCGGTCCACCTGCTCGGGTTCGAGTTTTGCGGTGGCATAGACGCTGTAAACGAGGGGCGTTTCGGTATCAAGCATGACGTAATCGTCTCCCGCGAGTCCGAGTCCCGCCTTCAGGCAGAGAAGCGACGTCGTCGATTTTCCGGAACCGCCTTTCGCCGTGAGGATAATCCCGCCCGCGTCCGTACCGATACCCGCGCCGTGAATCATCATGCGTCCGGCCGTCAACGCGAACCAGTGCAACAGGACGCGAAAAGGAGCGGCTTTTTCAAAAGCCGGGAGATCGGCTGCTTTTTCCACCCAGTAAACCGCGCTCTTTTCTTCTGCGCAAAAAATACTGAGTGAGCGGATGAACCCCGAATAAAAAATGCGGAGTCCGCTGCCGGGGACGGCGATGTCTCCGCGGCGCTGGATCTGTTCTTCTGTCCAGGGCGGCGGGGGAAAAGGCGAAGCCTCGGTACTCCCATCGCAGACATGGATCGTCAGGTCGGAATCAATAGAATCCGCCAATTGAATGTGTGCAAGCGCCGGACAGAAGGCGTCATAAAGTTCGAGGGAAGCGAAAGCGAGGCGGATCCGGAGGGAGCCGATGGAAATAAAGCGTTCCCGCAAACGGTTCTTGTTTTCAGCCGTTTTGTAATAAGCAAGCATACGACGGTAAAAGATATAAGGTTCGCCTGAAGACGGCAGAAATTCTGAATGGGGCCTGATTGAGTCCACGAGAATTATTCCGGATTTTTTTTGATATGAGGCCAGCCCTTACTGTCGACATCATGAACGGGGTCGGAGAGGAGAAGCTGCTGCATATCGGTGAACTTGCTGCAGACAGGAAGATCGCTCCAACCCGATAGGGGGGCATGGGAGTCAGGCGGCAAATCCCTGCTTGATTCGGTAAGGAGATCTTCTTCGCGGAGCGTGTTAATGAATTCCCGTAACGATACTTCCAGGCTTTTTTCGGGAGTCTTGGCGTCGTCTGCCGCGGCGAGAATCGCCTTCTCTTCGTGTCCGGCCGCGAGAAGTTTCCAAACCGAAGAGCCGGCCGCATTCAAATTGTAATAATAGCCGGATTCCAGGTGAATGATAATAATTTCCCTGTCGACTTCGTGAAAAGCTACGGCAGGTTCATTGACCCTGTATCTCATGATCACCTTTCCGGGCTGGGGTGCCGGTTGACATTGACATAAATGATAGCATACCGAGCTCGTCCAGTTTAGCAGCCATTTCCGTTTCGCCCCTGGAAAGCAAACCGCGCAGCAGATCTGAAAATTCCTTTTCTTTATTTTGCCTCAGGTAGATTTTGGCGAGTTCAAGATAGGAAGGAAAATAGCGGGAATTATGGCGAATGGCTGACGTGAAATTAGCAGCCGCTTCCGTCCATTTCTCCTGTTCCATGAAATGGTACCCGAGATTGTGATAGGCAAAGAAATGTTCCGGAGCCATTTTCACTGCACGAGTGAGGTATTCAAACGCTTTTTCCCGCCGGCCCTGCATATCATGAATACTCCCTGCGTTATTGTAAGCATCGGCATGTTTTGAGTCCCGGGCGACCGTTTGCTCGAAATAGGAAAGCGCCTGGTCGTATTTGCCCTCTCTCAATAAAAGCACCCCGGAATTATAAAGCGCAGTAATATTTTGGGGGTTCTCTTCCAGAGCTTTCCCCAGAACTTCTCGGGCAGCGTCCATGCGGTCCAGCTTTTCATAGATAGCGCCTGAATTGGCGTGGATTTCACTTTTGTCGGCCCCCAGAGCAAGCGCATTCTCATAGTAAGAAAGTGCCGCTTCATAGTTTTCAAGCGCTTCCACGGGAAGTCCGAGGCGTCTGAACCGTTCGGCCTCCCGGACATGGGCCGCCCCAAGGAGCTGGTGAGGCCGCGGGTTTGCGGGTGCTTTGAGCGAGGTGTCTGTCCAGAGAGTGAAGTCGTTCCTCCAGATAAAGTTGCGTTGAAAAGTCAGAATGCAAAACACACCGAGAATGACGGCGGCACACAGCTTCAGCCCATTTGATTTTTTCAGCACCGGCCAGGCGAGGCTGGAAAGTGCGATCGCAAACCCTGCGGAGGGCAGGTAAAGGCGGTGCTCGAAAATCAAATCTCTGAGCGGGACCAGTGTCGATTCGACGCTGAGAGTGATAAAGAACCAGAGGATACCGAAGCCGGCGAGTTTTACACGCTCTTTATTTTGAAACGAGAAGAGGCCTGCAGAAAACAGGGAAATTTCCATAAGAAAGGAGAGGACCGTCTTCCATTCGAAGAAGCGGGTGGAAACAGGATAATAATAATCGAGGTTCAGGGGATACGGAATGATCAGTAACCGGAGATAGGTCCTTACGACATTGATCTGGGTAAAAAGATAATCCCATCCCACTGCTGAGAATCTGCCGTTATAAAACTGGGGATTGAGGTAAAATTTCATCTCCTGGTTTGATGCAAGTTTTAAAGGAATGATCAGGAGCGCGGCGGCAAAGCAGGCCCAGGCCCATAAAAAGCGCCGATCAGGTTTATTTTCAGCTCGAAGAAGGCCTGTCTCGCAAAGAAGCAAAGTAAGCGGCGCCGTAAATATGATTTCTTTTGAAACGGTTCCGGCTAGAAGGCATAAAATGGAACCTAAAATCCTGGGCCTGGAGGAGCTTACCCGTCCGGTGACATAGAAATAAACAGTAAGCAGATAAAAAAAAGTTCCCAGAAGCGTGCTTCGCTGCCAGACGTAGGTCACGGCCTGGGTCTGCACGGGATGAACTAAAAAAAGCAGTGCCGCAAGTGCGGCTATCCAGGGAGGCGCCGTCCTGTCGAAGGACTCGAGAGCGGGCGTTTTAAATAATGCGAGAAGCAGAAGGAAGAGCAGCCCGGCATTTCCGATGTGAAGGGCCAGATTAACCGCATGATACCCCTGGACATGGTAACCGTGTACTTGATAGTTTAGAGCAAAGCTCAGGTAGGTCAGGCACCGGCTGAGCTTCGGGCCGGAGCAATACTCGGAAATATTTCCGAGCTCCCGAATGGCGCGGTTCTCCGCTATCCCGCGCCGTCCGTCAAAAGTGAACTCGGCCTGAAACGTATTTGAATAGACCAGGAGACCGGCGGCGGCAAGAACTCCGAAAACAATGCGCCGGAAATTAGTTTCAATGACACTCGTTTTCCCAATCATCATATGAATATTCTGATTCCTACATCCAGTTATCCGGTTCAGACTTGCCCTAACTGGGCGCCGTTTCTTGGCGACACGGCCGCGGCTCTGGCTGAAAGGGGACACAAGGTTTATGTTCTGGTTTTCGCTCCGGACAACCGGAGGAAAGAATATCGGCAGGCAAAAACACCCGGTGTTTTTGTAACGGCTTATCCCTTCTTAACTTTAGGCAGGCAGCGCCTGCGCGACGCCCCGGGGATTCTACCTTCCCTGCGGCAGTCCGCGACGGCGAAACTCCAGCTTCCTTCGTATCTCGCGGCTTCAGCGCACGAAATTCTCCGGGCTGTAAACCGCCACGAGATCGATGTGATCCACGCAATGTGGTATCTGCCGATGGGCTTTCTTTCCACGTTCCTGAAACCGTTACACCGGAAACCCGTTATCGTCACGGCACTGGGCTCGGATTTATATCTTTCGGGAGGGCTGTCCAAGGCCCTTCTTCGTTTCGTCTCCCGCCGTTCGGACAGGAATGTTTTCTGCAGCCATCATCTCATGGACAGGTCGCGGTTGTACGGAATGGATCTGACGAGAAGCGTCGTCGTTCCTAACGGAATCCGTTTTGATAAATTCTGCAGGCATCCGAAAAAAGAATCCCGCGAGAAAATAAAAATAGGCTGTTCAAAACGCCTCGTGAAGGAAAAAAGACTCGAGCTTCTTTTTACGGCTCTGGAAAAACTCTCGCACCAGTGGAAGAAAACGATCGAAGTCGTCGTCGCCGGCGACGGACCGCACAAGGAAACCCTTGAAAGCCTGAGCCGCGCAGCGGGCCTCTCGGGTCTGGTTTTTTTTGCAGGTGAAGTCGAGCATGGCGGGATGTCGGGTTTCTTTTCGAAAATAGATATTTTCATCGACACCAGTCTTCAGGAAGGCCTCGCCACATCCAATATTGAAGCAATGGCTTCTGGATGCATCGTGATTGCGCCGGACGGCGCGGGCAACCGTGATTTGATCACTCATCGTGAAAATGGATTTCTCTATGAACAGGGTTCGGACGAACAGCTCTCCCTGATGCTCACCCAGGTGTTGATCGAATTTTTCAGTGGAGAGTCCGGGGATACAGAAAGCGCGTTCATTAGAAGAGAAGCGTTTTCCGTCCGGGCCGCAGATTCGGCTTCGAGAAAGTTTGATGTGGCGGCCGTGGCCGCGAGTCTCGAAAGAATCTACATGGAAGCGATGCTGCCAACGCGCGCCGAGACGCTTCACGCACCTCAGAGCGCAGGCGGCCTCGCGTAGCGCGCGGCCTTGCGCAGCATGTCCCAAGGGCGGGTCCATGATCCGGGCGGGAGAAGCGGCGGCGGCAGTATTTTTTTTGCGCCCGCTCTTTGCGCCCGCTGTTCCCAGAGGCTCGCAAAGAGTGCTTCATAGGAATTCAGCATGTTCTCAAGCCCGTAAGGGCCTTCAAGAAGCGTGCGGCGGGCTTGTCGAGACAGACTTGATCGCAGCGCGTTATGCAACCCGATATGAGAAAGAATGCGCGCCATGGAAATGAAATCGCCCCGGGCTGTAATATAACCGTTCTCTCCGTCCCTTATAAGCTCCGGTATCCCGCTTTCCGTCCGCATTGCTACTGGAATACAACCCCTGCTCATCGCCTCGAGAAGGGCGATCGGAAGACCTTCGAAGCGGGAGAGCAGAATAAAGGCGTCGTGCTCAGCGTACAACTGAAAGAGCTCCTTGCGGGCGAGAGTTCCCGTGAAAGACACCTTTCCTGACACCATGTATCTCGCCAGTTTTTTTTCGAGACTTTTCCGGTCGATCCCGTCACCCGCCATCGTGAGCCGGAAATCCACTTTTTCCCGGTCAAGCGCCGCAAGCAGATCCTTGAAAGCGAATACATTTTTCTGATATTGCTCAAGACGTCCGGCATACAGAAGTTTCAGCGGGTGCCCCGGCTGCGGACGCTGAGCGGGTTCGCCCGCAGGAATGCCGTAAGGAATAAAGTGAATGCGTTCCGTATGTGCGGGCAGCAGCCGGCGGGTCTTCTCCATGATGCAACTGCTTACGCAGACCACGGCGTCCAAAGAAGCGCCGAGACGCCGGGCATGTTCGTAATGAAAGGGGTCGTCGCTGTGAATGATCCCGACCGTTCGGACGCTCTCCGCCAAAAGCGGCGAGATACAGGAGTACCGGACGTCGTGATTGGGCAGATAGACGCAGGGCCCGCGGTTTTCGAGGTATTTCTTAAAAGCCATTCTTCGCGTATGCAGGCAGGAACTCCGGGGAAAAGCGAAAGGTTTCGGGCTAAGACCCGGGAAAGCAGGCATGGGCTGAGGATTCCCGCCCAGGCGGGTGAGAACGAGCTCGGCGTCATGGCCCCGCCGGGCAAGTCCCGATATGAGATCCGCTGAAAAAAGATTGACGCCATTTAACCGCCACCATGTCGATGCCGCGGTGACACTGTATTTCATTAAGCTCCTTACACCGTAAAAGGAGTTATTTTAGCCCTAATAGACGCTTTTTATGATCGCTTTCTTAGGAGAAGGTCTTCTTTGCGCGTTTTATAATGTCCTGACGACGAATCTATCATTCCTCTCGCTTAAGTTAAATACGTGTAAATATCGCTTCCAGTCTCTTGTTGAGGCCCCGTTTAGGCACTATGGTTATGTCATGAAGATGATTGATGACAAAGAGAACCGGGCACTGACGCCTCTCGAAATCCTGAGTGAGTTCGAGAGCGCGGGCGGGACCGGAGTCGATATCTGCCCGGAAAAATCAGCGCGCATTTTTTTCGAAAGCTGGATCAACAACAATATGGCAATTCTCCTTATTATGACGGAGTATACAAAGCAGAAACCAAGAGATAAGCAGATCGAAAAACTGCTTTCTTTCCTCGACAGTATTGAAACTCATTATGCTTTCCCCGAACAGCAGATGGTGTTTTCGAAGGCCATCGATTTTCTTCGGAAATATCTTTACGACTATCCTCTGGTAGACGCGCCCCGATCAGCCAGGGCGGCAACGATGATCCGCCATTTGTATCTCGCCATGGGTCTTCAGGTACGGGAAAATTTGAATCCCGGAGGGCGATTAGCGTGAACTTATTTTCCTCTACGAGCGAACGCGACCGGCGCGAACCGCGGCATAAATACAACACCCTCGTCCACTACCGGATCAAAGAAAAAGAAGCCATCTGGAATTACGCGCACAGCATCGATATTTCCAACAGAGGTATCAAGCTCGTCATCAACTGCCGGATCGAAAACAGCGATGTTCTGGTCCTCAAAATCAATATTCCAGGGCAGGATCAGCCCGTCGAGCTCCATGGTTCGGCCGTCTGGAAAAAGAACCTCGACAGCCGGAGCGGAGTCCAGTGCGGTATTGTATTTGACGAATCCACCTGCCAGGAAGACCTGGAACGTTTCCGCATTTTCCTTCACAGTAAATTCGGCCTCAATCTTCTTCTGAACACTTAAGCCCGCATTTCCGCCGCCCAAGATAATGCTATTGATCTTTCCGCTGCCGTGGTGCTCACAGTTATCCGAATTTCAGCCTTCTCCGCAGCGAACACCCTTTTAATTTTGGTAAGCCCACTGAACCATGCACTATCTGGAAAGTCATTTTAAGAGTGGTCTGCCGCAGGAAATGAAGGATTGCTTATGCATAGGCAAAGCAGTAAGTTATCCAAGAGGATAATATGTATGAGCAAATACTTTTCCAGGAAGTACCAGCCTGCCTGCAATTAAGCCTCGGGAGGTGATTTTTGGTTTTAAAAAAGCTCAAAAAATGGAAAGCGTGAAGTCATGACAAATGCAGTTGTCTTATCCTCAGCAGATCGTAAAGCTTCATTTTGGAATCTATCCATCCAAGAAGTCTGCAGCAATCTTCAGACTGATATCCAAAAAGGTCTCAATGAAGACGAAGCGAAACGCCGTCTGGAAAAGTTTGGCCCGAATCAATTACCCGATCAGAAAAGAGTTTCTACTCTTAGGCTTTTTCTCAGTCAGTTCTCAAGCCTTATCGTGTGGGTTCTAATCGGGGCTGTCGTCATCTCGGGAGTTCTCAAGGAGTGGATTGATGCCTCCGCTATTCTCGTCATTCTTCTTCTTAATGCCGTGCTTGGTTTTTTTCAAGAATACAGCGCAGAGAAATCACTTTCGGCCTTGCGAAAACTTTCAAGTCCCACATCAAAAGTTATCCGTGAGGGAAAGATCCAGACGATTTCATCTTCGCTCATTGTTCCGGGTGATCTCATTCTCCTCGAAGCCGGCGACCGGATTCCTGCGGACGGAAGAGTCGTTGATTCCACCCAGTTGTCCGCGCAGGAATCAGCGCTTACCGGAGAATCCGTTCCAATCGGGAAAGAAACCAAGATGCTGGAAGGCGGATTGTCCATAGGCGACCGGAAAAACATGGTTTTCATGGGGACGGTGATTACGAGCGGCAAGGGACACATGATTGTGTCGGACGTGGGTCTCGCGACCGAGCTTGGGAAAATAGCCAATCTTCTTAGTCAGGGGACGGAAGAAAAAACACCCTTGCAGATTCGACTGGAACAATTGGGCCGGCGGCTCGTCATGATTTGTTTTGGAACCGTTGGCCTTGTTTTCGTCCTCGGCTTATTCAGAGGCCAGTCTCTTATCGAAATGATTCTTACCTCATTAAGTCTTGCCGTGGCCGCCATACCTGAAGGGCTTCCCGCAGTCGTCACGGTTGCTTTAGCGCTCGGCGTCCGGAAAATGGCGAAGCGGAACGCGCTTATCCGCCGTCTGCCGTCGGTTGAAACCTTAGGCTGCACTTCGGTTATCTGCACGGATAAAACGGGAACACTCACGCAGAATGAAATGACAGTCACGCGTCTTTGGCTGCCTTCAGGAGAAATTCATGTTACGGGAGTCGGCTATGCTCCCACCGGTGAATTCCAAAAGAACGGTGCGAAGATTAATGTAAAAGATGATTTTGATTTGACGCTTGCGCTGCAAATTGGTGTTCTGTGCAACAGCGCTGGTTTAGACGATGCAAAGGGGTCGTGGCAGATTACCGGCGATCCCACAGAAGGTGCGATTCTCACCGCCGCAGGCAAGGCGGGACTAAAGAAGCAGGCTCTGGAATCTGAATATCCGCTCCTTGGCGAAATCCCTTTTGATTCGGAGCGTAAACGGATGAGCATGCTGCGGGGAACGGCAAATCAGGCAAGGCTTTTAGTAAAAGGAGCTCCCGATGTGATCTTAGGCATTTGTTCCGCGTCTGAAGAATTACGGGCGCTTATTACAAAGGCGAATGAACAGCTTGCAAGCCATGCCTTGAGAGTTTTAGCGCTGGCTTACCGGGATGTTGCGGCCGGAGAAACCGTGCATGCCGGGTTGGAGGAGAAACTGACTTTTGCGGGACTCATTGCGATGATCGATCCGCCCCGGCCTGAGGCAAAAGAGGCAATTGCCAGGTGTAAGAAAGCCGGCATTAGAACGGTGATGATTACGGGCGATCACAAGCAAACCGCTATGGCGGTCGCTAGTGAGCTAGGCCTCATTGAGCCGGGCGCTCTCTGTCTTAACGGCGCTGAAATTGAAACGATGAGTGAGGCTGCGCTGAAAAAAATTGTCCGTGCGGTCACGGTCTATGCGCGGGTATCTGCGGAACACAAAATGAGAATCATCAGGGCATGGAAATCTCTTGGCGAGATTGTGGCAATGACCGGAGATGGAGTGAATGACGCCCCGGCGATTAAAGCCGCGGATATAGGTATTGCGATGGGCATTACCGGGACCGATGTCACAAAAGAAGCTTCCGATATGGTCATCACGGATGACAATTTTGCTTCTATTGTGAATTCGGTCGAAGAAGGCCGCGGCATTTACGACAACATTATTAAATTTGTCAGCTATCTACTCTCTTCCAACATCGCGGAACTCCTGGTTATTTTTCTCGGGATGCTCCTGGGATTCACCGATCTGAAAGGCAATCCCTTCATCGTCCTTTCAACAGTCCAGCTGCTTTGGCTGAATCTCGTCACGGATGGATTTCCCGCTATTGCACTCGGGATGGATCCTGTCGACCCTCAGGCCATGAACCGCAAACCAAGAAACCCTTCCGAGCCGATTCTTTCTTCCCGGTTCAGTATGCAGCTGCTCTTGATCAGCGTCACGGTTGCCCTTGGAACTCTGGCCGCCTGTCATTATGGCCTGCGGCAAAGTACGGAACTGGCTCAAACAATGGCATTCACGACACTCGTCACACTTGAACTTGTGAGAGTCCAGATGGTCCGCTCGCAGTATCACATCGGTCTTTTTTCAAACCGCTGGTTGATCCTGGCGCTTACGAGTTCCATTTTGCTTCAGCTTGCCGTCGTTTATGTATCGCCGCTTCAAAAAATTTTCGGGACCGTGGGGCTGGGGATTGTTGAATGGGGCGTGATTCTGGCTGTGACTATCAGTGTTGGGTTAGCCGGGGCTTTAATTAATTTTGCGTTTAATCCAAAACACAAATAGCTTTAATGGAAAAACCTTAATCTGAGAGTATCTCTGAGGGAAGGGTTTAATCGTATTCCGGAGAGGTGCGTGCGAGGCGTCCGCCGACGCTGTTTAGCCTTGTGGCCTGTCCCGCCGCTGCCACATGGCGGTTGGAAATCTCGAGTTCATAGGAGGCGGCAACACCGGTGCTGAAAGTCCCGCCGCGAAGTCCCGAACCCGTCTCAGCCGTTATACCCCGGTCCTGGCTTGTTGTATTGACGCCTGGCCAGTCGAGGTTGGTAGCATTTCCTTCGTAGGATGACACGGAGGTGAGTGCGCCGTCCCCGTGACTGCCGCTGAAACCTCTTCCGGTTGCATTGCCGACCGTAACGACCTGTTCCCACAAATTACCGGAAAGTTCCATATTGCCGTAGTATCCCGCGCCCGCCTTGGCTCTGGTACCCGTCGTAGAAGTTGCCGCAAAGCCCGACCGCGCGGGTCCGTCGACGCCGTTGCCGCTGTTATTGTAATTGACGAGGCCGTTGCCTGATTCCGAAACGATTTCACCGGTTTGCCCGCTTGAAGAAAGAGTCGCGGCTTCGGTTAGGGAGGTTGAGCCCCAGGTGTGTTCTCCGTCGACGGGGTAAATCGGTCCGCGGGCGGTTTTTTCAAATTCTAATTCTGACATGGGGCGCAGGCCGGCCCAGTCGGCGTAAGCTGCGAGGTCCATCCAGCTGAGGTAATTAGCAGCAATCCATTCGCCGTCGTTGGTCTGGTCCGTTCCGCCGCCGCTCGTGAAATCGGCCGCGACTGTAGCCGCTGCGGTATATTTGATGCCGCTACGGCTAGTCACAGTTCCTGAGTTCGTCATCGCGTAATTGTTGATGGTTGTCGTTGCGATTCGTTTGTTGAATGGGGTCGTGGTCAGGCTGTTCAAAAAGTCACGGAGCTGACCCTGTCCTAATTCGTATTTCATGAGATAGAAGGCTTTGTAACCCTTCGGGAATGACGTGCTGAGGTCAAAAATTGTGCCATCGGCGGCCTCTCCCGATTCCGCTCCTGAATTATAGTACCAGGCATCTGTGCTGTTCGACCGGAAGGATATGCCGCTTTCCGAATTCACGGCCGGTATGATGTTCTGGGTTCCGGTACCGTATTCGAATTGAGCTTCGTAATCAGCATTGCCATTGCTGCCGTCTCCGGCGTAAAACCCGCCTTCCGTAATGTAGGTCATCTCGATCGCGTAAAGCCGCACCCTCGTAGTTGTAGCGCTGACCGTCGCGTCTGCGACGCCGTCCGTTCCGTAATCCCACACGAATTGAATGCCGCGGATATCGAGCGTGCCCGAGCCCTGCTGGGCAGGTCTTACGATGGCACCGATTTTATCCGAAGGAACGAGAATGTTAATCGAGGAAAAATTTCCGGAGCCCTTCGTCCCTCTGCTAAAATTTGTCGGATTCGTTCCGCCTGTGTCCAGCTTGACGTGAGTCCAGGTCGCGCCTGCGGAAGTACAACTTGAGGTACAGTACTTGGCAAAGACCCAGACGGCATCGTGATTGATGGAATCAAACCAGGCATTGGACCAGGTAACGTCGAATTCGATCTTGATCGTATCGGCGGTCGAATCCTGCTCGACCAGTTCCACGTTGGATACGCTTACATTATTGGCATACGAAGCCGGAACTGAAAAAAGCGGGACAAGCAGCATGAGAGCTGAGACGGATAATAAACCGCGCAGCAAAGAAGGACGCCTACACCTAAAAATCATTTCTCGAATTTTTTCAGGAATCAATCTCATGATGATTTGGCACCGGAACACACACATGGCAAAAATCAGGAAGTCGGGACCAATACGATTCCGCTCCTGGATTTGTTCCATGATGGTTATTAAAAGGATAGCATTTAGATCGGCACATTATGCTCTAAAAAAGAGTTTTTTGTTATTTAGAGATCGCCTTTGCGAGAATCTGAAAATATGTTCTAAAGGATGGTTATATAATTGTTTAAGCTCTCCCAAGCTTTCAAAACCGTCAATTGAAGGAAAAAAGCCGCCGGCGATGAAGGGGTATCGAAATGATCTCGGCAGCCGCGTTCAGCTCGTCCCCGCCGCCCATGCGCCGGGGACAAGAAGCAGCCACAAAGTCTGACACTTTGGGCTCTAGAAGTTGCAATTTGAAGGGGGAGCCGATATATTAGGCACTCTCAAAGCAGTCCTCTAATTAAGAAGGATCATCCTGTGGCGATCAAGACGAAGGTTGTTGAACGTCCCGAACTTAATTTCTGGGAAAAGATTTATTTTCCGGAAATTATCCGCGGCATTCTCATCACTTCGAGACACTTTTGGCGGAATCTTTTTTTCCATACGATGCATGCGTTCGGTCTTTTTCGCGGGATCCAGGCGGCGGTCACGATCATGTATCCTGAATACAGGCGCCTGTCGCCTTCACGTTCCCGCACCCGGCACCGCCTTATGAAGAGAGCCGACGGTTCTCCCCGCTGCGTCGCGTGCATGATGTGCGAGACGGTCTGCCCCGCCCGGTGCATTTATATCGTGGCGGAAGAACACCCGGATCCTACGATTGAAAAAAGACCCGCCAGCTTTGATATTGATTTAGGAAAGTGTGTGTATTGCGGCTTTTGCGTCGAAGCCTGCCCCGAAGACGCGATCCGGATGGACACGAAAATCATCAACACTTCCGCTTACAGCCGCGCAGAGATGCTACTCGACATTACGGAACTGCTCAATCCTCACCCTGATCGTGCCAGCATTCCCCAAAACTGACAGGCCGTTTTTGCGCTGATTGAATATGCGCAAAACCCGCCCTTCCTGATTTCCAAAAAAATAGTGAGAATTAAAAAAACGAGCGCGCGGCGTTTTCAGCGAAGGTATAAAAAGGCGCCTGCCAGAAGCCCATCACAATGATTCCTCCTGCCAGGGCGGCGAGAATAATCTTTGAGCTTAATTCAGCATGAATAGGCGAGGTATTGAGCGGTTCCTCGGCAATCATGATTTTGACAATACTCAGATAATAATAAAGCGAGACGGCAACGAGTGCGGCACCGAGCAGGGCAAGCCACAGATAGCCACCCTGAACGGCGCCGAGGAGTATCAGCAGTTTTCCGAAAAAACCCGCCAAAGGCGGCATTCCTGCCAGTGACAGCAGAGCGATAAAGAGGACGCCGCCTAAAAACGGAGAGCGGACGGCAAGTCCCCGGTAGGATTCAATGCGGTCGCTTTCCAGCGCGCGCCCCGCGATACAGATCACGAGAAAAGCCGCGAGACTGCTCAGGCCGTACGCGATAAGATAAAAAAGGACCGCCGTTACGCCTGTGATTTCTCCCGTGGCCAGGCCGATTGCGAGATAGCCCGCATGGCTGATACTCGAATAACCGAAAAGACGTTTTATGTTTTTTTGAACGAGAGCGCCAAGGCTGCCATACAGCATCGTCAGCGCGGCGAGTACGGAAAACAAGGCTTCCCTTCCTGATTCAAAAAAAACGAATACAACAAAAAGAAGCTTTAAGGCGATAACGAACCCCGCTGCCTTGGATCCCACCGATAAAAATGCAACCCCGGGCGTTGGCGCGCCTTCGTAGACGTCCGGCACCCAGAGATGAAACGGAACCAAAGCGATTTTAAAACCCACGCCCGAGATCATAAGGACGAGACCGAGAAGAACCAGCTGATTGCCCGGATTGGCTGAAGCGAACTGCCGTACGCCCTCAAACAAGGTGGTTCCCGCCGCGGCATAAATCAGGCTGATCCCGTATATAAAAAACGCAGAAGCGAGAGACCCGAAAATGAGGTACTTGAGGCCGGCTTCAATGGAATACAGCTCCTTCTTCATGAAAGAAGCCATAATGTAAAAAGAAAGCGTTACGATCTCGAGCGAGATAAAGAGAAGTAAAAGATCATTCGCCGAGGCGAGGAAAAACATGCCGATGAGCGCGCTCCAGAGCACGAGCACAAACTCTCCCGGATGCTTCAGCCGGTCTTTAAAAAAAACACGTGTCATTTGAATGACGGGAATGACGGCCGCGGCAAAAAAGATTTTCATGGACTGCGAAAATACGTCGGCCCGGAAGGAACCCGAAAAAGACTCGCCGTGGGCGTTGAAACGGAAGCAAAGCGTCAGGAGTACAAAACCAGCTCCCGCTATGGCTGTGGGCGCAGCGCGCTTATGTGAAAAATCCTTGTTGAACATTTCACCGGTCATCAGGACAAGCAGGACGAACAGCGCGGAGAATTCGGGACACAGGAGGGCGAGGTTCACGACAACAGGCCTCCTGCCGCGGGTTGAATATACTGGAGGAGTCCCTGGGGCCAGAAACCGAAGAGCAGCAGGGCCGTCAGGAGAAGAATAAAGGGAAGTTTTTCATAGAAAGTCCGCAGATCGCGGAGCTCAGGCCACTTTTGATTCACGGGCCCGTAGCAGACTTTCTGCACCATCCGCAGGATATAAACGGCCGTGATCAGAACGCCGAATACCGCGAGGCCGACCGCTAAGGGAAATTGATTCCACGCCCCGATGAAAATCAGGAGCTCTGAAGCAAAATTGGAAAAACCTGGAAGGCTGAGCGAAGCCATGGAAACCATGATGAAAGCCACGGACCAGAAAGGAGCTCTCGCGGAAAGCCCCCCGTAATCTTCGGCTTCGTTCGTGCCCGTCTGATCTGAGAGATGTCCGATCAAGCCGAAAGCGCAGGCCGTCGCGACACCGTGAGAGAAGAGAAGGAGCACCGCGCCTGAAAGTGTCACGGCATTAAGTCCCGCGAGACCCAGCAGTACATAACCCATGTGAGAAACAATCGAAAAACCGATGATCAATTTGAGGTCTCTCTGGCGGATCGCCACATAGCCCGCATACAGAATTCCCGCGCAGGCGATCCCCGCGAGCCATAACGACCACTCTCTGATTCCTTCCGGAAAAAAAGGAATGACGAGGCGGAGAATCAGGTAAGGACCTACTTTGACTCCGGCATGGAGCATGGCCGCCGAAGTGGGCGCGGCTCCGTAAGCAATCGGGGACCAGCTGTGGAGAGGCCAGAAAGACGAGAGCGCGCCAAAGCCGGCTAAAAGCAGCGGGACGATCCATGCCTGAATAGAGAGGGGCAGCGGTCTGGCTTTGAGCGCTTCGGTGATGCGGATGAGGTCAAAGCTCTGGGCTCCGGCATAATGATAAAGGGCAAGCAGTCCTACGAGGGCGAGAATAGCGCCCGCGCCGGTGAAGACGGCGAGTTTTATCGCAGCGTAGCCTTTATTTTTTCCGCCCCAGATCGCGATGAGGGGAAACATGGGAATCAAGGTTGTCTCATAGAAGAAATAAAGGAAAAAAATATCGAGGACCGTAAAGACGCCGTAAAGTGCGCCCGTCAGAATCAGATAAAAAAAGAGGTATTCTTTCCGCCTCTCGCCGCCGCTCGTGGCGATGAAAGCGCCTGAGAAAGATACCAGGGCGTGAAGCAGGCACATCGTCAGGTTAATGCCGTCGAGTCCTACCTGATAAGAAATGCCGAGTGAGGGAAGCCAATCGTAACGGTGCAGAAACTGGTATCCCGTTTTCGAGGTATCAAACTGAAGGGTAAGAAAAAGAATAATGAAGGCCGAAATCCCGCAGCAGGAGAGCGTGAGCCATTTCTGAGCAGAGAGATTTGTTTTCGGAATAAATAACATGACGAATGCTCCGAGCAGGGAAATCCAGGGCAGCGCGACGATCATTTTAAGGCTCCCGAAATAAGGACAAGGTAAATGATCACGGTTGTTCCGGCTGCAAAGACAAAGGCATAAAACTGAATGACGCCGGTTTGCAATTTCCGGACGATGTTTCCTATGTAGCGGACGATGCGTCCGCTGCCGTTGATGGTCCATTCCACGACCGCGTAGCGTTCGATCCTATCGGCGGCGCGGGCGATTTTTTCCTGGCCGCACTGGATCAACCCGTCGTAGGCGTCGTCAAAGAAATATTTTTTCTCGAGAACTCTGGCAGGCGCCTGCAAAGAATGAACCGACGAAGTCAGGGAAATCGTCCTGTTACGATAGAGCAGGAACGCGGCCAGGAAACCTGCCGCTGCAAGGGAGATCGAAAGGATCGCGAGTCCCGCTGACGAGGGATGACCGGCGGCGTGGCTTGAATGACCTTCAAGCACCAAAGCTTTGATGGGAAAAAATCCGCCGAAGGCTGACAGCACTGCGAGAATGATAAGGGGCACAGTGATGGGCCAGTTGTTTTCATGCAGGTGATGAGACCGGTCCTCTGATGCGCGGCCGGCTGGAAAAAAAACGATCGTGGCAAGACGGCCCATATAAAAAGCCGTCAGAAACACCGTCGCCGCCGCCAGCCAGAAAAGCAGTGCCGGGCCGTTAGATGCGGCGGCAAGGATCTCTTCCTTACTGAAATACCCGCTGAGAGGGGGAATGCCCATTAGTGCGAAAGTTCCGAGCAGGAAAGTCCAGGCGGTAACAGGCATCCTGCTGAAAAGATAGAAACGTCCCTTTCCCTCGTGCTTTGCTTCTTCACGAACCATGACGCCCATCTGCCGGATGTCCTGGGTATGGAAAACGTGAATAAGCGAGCCCGCGCCCAGGAAAAGAAGCGCTTTAAAAAAAGCATGGGTCGTAAGGTGAAACATTCCCGCCTCTGCATTCGCAAGACCAAGAGCGAGCACCATGTATCCCAGCTGGCTCAGCGTGGAATAAGCCAGAATTTTCTTGATGTCGTTTTGGACCAGAGCAATTGAGGCGGCAAGCATGGCCGTGATACCGCCTGTCCAGGCGATGACAGCCATGGCGTCAGGAGAGGCTTCAAAAATGAAAAGGAGACGCGCGAGCAGGAAAATACCGGCAGCCACCATGGTCGCGGCATGAATGAGCGCGCTGACAGGAGTCGGACCTTCCATCGCGTCAGGAAGCCAGACATGCAGCGGGACCTGGGCGGACTTTCCGACAGCGCCGAGGAAAAGGCCGATACAAATGGCGGTCATCCAAGCGGATGAAATATTGACCAGGGGAAGATTCTGCTCAATGCTTGCAAAATTGAAAGTGCCGTGGCCCTGAGCATGGAAAAAACCGAAAAGTGCGAGTATTCCCAGCATCATTCCAATGTCTCCGACGCGCGTGGTGATAAAAGCCTTCTTTCCCGCCGTGCTCGCTTCCTCTTTCTCAAACCAGAATCCGATCAGGAGATAAGAGCTTAAGCCCACAAGCTCCCAGAAAATAAAGATCTGGATCATGTTATTCGAAAGAACGATTCCCAGCATGGAGAAGACGAAAAGCGAAAGGCAGGCGAAGTAACGGCTGTAGCCGGGATCGCTTTTCATATAAGAAGTTGAGAAAAGAAATACGAGCGAGCCAACGCCTGTCACGATGAGAAGCATCAAAAGCGTGAGGCCATTCAGATAAATCCCAAATTCGACGGGGACGCTGCCAATCTGCATCCAGACGAGAGAAGCCTCGAGGCCATGGTGATTAGCGTCATAAAAACTCTGATAACGGGACAGGACAAAGAGAGTCAGAAGAAAGCAGATTAAAACGCCCCCCGTCGCAAGCCACGAAGCCGCCGCGGGCCGCTTGTGAAAAAAAAGCGGGATAAGGATTGCCGCAATCAAAGGTATGAAAAAAATAAACCAGCTCGCTGTGAGCATATGCTTTCAGGCGGCATATTCGTAAAGCCGCGTTTTCTATCCCTGTAAAAAAGTGATTTGATTCGTGTCGACCGAATCCTGTTTTCGGAAGAGCAGAACGGCGATGGCGAGGCCGATCGTGACTTCCGCCGCTGCGATGACCATAACGAAAAAAGCCGTGACTTGTCCGTCTACTTCACCGTGCAAAGCGGAGCCCGCAACGAGTGACAGGTTTGCCGCGTTCAGCATGATTTCAATCGAAAGAAGAATCAGAAGGACGTTCCGCCTGAGTAAAAGACCGAGAAGACCGATCGTAAACAGGACTCCGCTCAAAATCAGATAATGTGCCGCCGTGATCATAACGCGTCGTCCTTTTTAGCCAGAGCGACCGCGGCGAAAACGCTGAGGAGGAGCAGAACTGCCGTCAGTTCGAAGGGCAGGAGAAAATCGGTAAAGAGTGAACGGCCAACTGCTTCGAGCGTGCCTTCCGGCACCCTGAGAGCCGGAAAATTAATGCGGGAAAAGACCACAGTGAGAAGCGCAATGAAAACCCCGCCGGCAGCGAGGAACAAAATGATATAGCGGAGCGGAAAGCGTTTCAGAAGCGGAATATCTTCCGCCGCGACGCCTTGAAGCATGATGACGAAGAGGAAGAGGACGAGCACAGCGCCTGCGTAAACAATGATCTGGGCAATTGCGATGAAATACGCACCAAGAAGCAGGTAAAGACCCGAAAGAGCCACCATGGTGACGACGAGAGACAGCAGGGCGCGGGTGGGCTTTTTGACAAGGACCACCGAGAGAGCGCTAAGGACAGAAAGGGCGGAAAAAGAATAGAATAAAAGAGATTCCATTAAATGACACTTCAGGAATTGCTGCCGGTAAAATGCTGCGTTAGAAAGATCGCCTGGTTTTTATTAACCTCGAAAAAACCAGCTCCGACAGAAAAAGTCTTTTCGGCACCGTCCGCTTCACGCACGTCCAAGCGCCCGCCGAGAGATGAGACGATATAGGCGGCATGGTTGGCAAGAATTCCGACATAGCCGCCGTCGATGGGAACGCGCGTATGGACCACTCGGGCTTTGTAAGGCATTCCCTGCGGCGTGATGACCTGCAATTCAAATGTCGGTGCTGCCATAAGTAACCTGATGAAAGACTGCGTTTATGGGAAGGGAGAATACTATAAAGCCGCTATAATGAATAAGTTTACGCGCTTTGTCAATGTTACGCCCGCCCTGCTTATTGCCGTCAAACTTCGGTTCCGGGCCTTTATTCTGCCATGCTTTCGCAGCTTTTTAAGCCGTTACCGCTGCCTTCGACTTTTCATGATTCTCGATGACGTCCTGGATACCGCCGCACATATAAAAGTGCTGCTCTCCGATATGGTCGAATTCGCCCGCGACAATCCTCTTGAAGCTCTCGATGGTTTCAGCAAGGGGTACGTATTTGCCTTTACGGCCGGTAAACGCTTCGGCGACCGAGAAAGGCTGAGACAGGAAACGTTCGAGCTTGCGCGCCCTGATGACGATTTCCTTGTCGTCCTGCGAGAGTTCGTTGATGCCCAGAATCGCGATAATATCGCGTAGATCTTTATAGCGCTGAAGAATTCTCTGCACTTCACGGGCCGTGGCATAGTGGTCCGCGCCTACGATGCGCGGATCGAGCATACGGGATGTGGAGCCGAGCGGATCGACGGCCGGATAAATACCGAGTTCAGCGATCTGGCGCGAGAGCACGGTGACGCCGTCCAGGTGGGCAAACGCCGTAGCGGGCGCCGGATCCGTAAGATCGTCGGCGGGAACGTAAATCGCCTGCACGGAGGTAATGGAACCCGACCGAGTAGAGGCGATTCTTTCCTGAAGCTGTGCCATTTCGGTCGAAAGATTGGGCTGATAACCCACGGCTGAGGGCATGCGTCCGAGAAGAGCCGAAACTTCGGAACCGGCTTGGGTGAAACGGAAAATGTTGTCGACGAAGAGAAGCACGTCCTGATGAGCTTCATCGCGGAAATATTCGGCCATGGCAAGACCGGAGAGCGCGACGCGCAGACGCGAGCCCGGAGGTTCGTTCATCTGACCAAAGACGAGAGCGGTTTTTTTATGAACCCCCGATTCATTGAGTTCGAGCCAGAGGTCATTTCCTTCACGGGTTCTTTCACCCACTCCGCAGAATACGGAAACGCCTCCGTGTCTCGTTGCGATGTTATGGATGAGCTCCATGACGATGACGGTTTTACCGACACCGGCGCCGCCGAAAAGGCCGACTTTGCCGCCTTTCGGATAAGGCGCCAGGAGATCGACGACCTTGATGCCCGTTTCCAGCGTGGAGATGACGGGAAGGAGGTCGGTATAAGCAGGCGCCGGACGGTGAATCGGATAGGTCTGATTCGGATTCTTGACCGGTCCCGCTTCATCGATAGGCTGCCCGAGAACGTTGAAGATGCGGCCCAGAGTCTGGTCGCCTACGGGAACGGAAATGGGAGCGCCCGTGTCTCTCGCTTCCACGCCGCGGACGAGGCCTTCAGTCGAGGCGAGAGCGATGCATCGGACGGTGTTGTCGCCGATATGCTGGGCCACTTCAAGAACCATGACGCTTTTCGTGGCGGGGTTAATCACTTCGAGTGCGTTGAGAATATGCGGAAGTTTTTCGGGATCGAACTGAATATCTACGCTTGGGCCCATCACCTGAACGATTTTACCGACTGCCATACGACCTCCTTATAACCACAATATTCTTAAATTTGATAGCGGCTTGCTCATTGTGAGAGCCGGCGCCCGCATTAACACGGGCATGATATGGTGCAAAATTATTTTCTAGCCGCTTTAGAGCCCGAAACAATCTCGATGATTTCTTTCGTTATATTGGCCTGGCGCGCTTTATTGCGCTGCAGCACCAGGGCTTCGATCATCTCTTTTGCATTCTTCGTCGCCTGGTGCATCGCGCTCATGCGGGCTATCTGCTCCGAAACGAGCGCTTCTAAAAAAATCATCCGGGTTTTTGCTTCAAAATATAAGGGAATCAATTTTTCAAAAATGGCTTCGGGACTCGGTTCGAAAATATAATCCGCTGACGCTGCGGCTTTCTCGCCAGGTTCTTGCTTTGGCTCTTCGAGAGGCAGGATTTTTTCCGCCAGGCTCACGTACGAAGTTACCGTCTGAAAATGGCTGTAGACGATATGGATCGAGTCGGTCTGTCCGCTCACGAATAACTCTTCGAGGTAAGTCTTGAAATCCGCGAGTATTTCTTCGACGCGGCTCGCCCTCAGGTCGGTATAAGTCTTCTCGAAATGATGGCCCTGGCGTTTCAGCGCCGCGATGCCGCTTTTGCCGATCCCGATGAGAAGCGGTTTTGAACCTTTCCAAGCCGCTAGAAAATCAGAGGTTTCATTGATGAGGTCGAGATTGTAAGAACCCGCCAGGCCGGTGTCTGAGGTGATGACGACGAGCGCGGCTTTTGCGCTCTTTCGTTTTTCGAAGAACGGGTGGAGCGGCGCGGCTTCACCCCCTTCTTTCCGGGCCCTCTCAGCGGCCTCGTTCTGCGCCTGATGCAGACGCCTCACCTGCTCCTCGAGTTTTTCCGTAAAGGGCCGGGCGTTGAGCATCAGGATCTGGAAGCGCCGCAATTTTGCTGCCGCCACCATTTCCATCGCGCGCGTGATCTTCTTGGTGTTCTCGACGCTGCGTATGCGATTTTTTAATTCCCGTAACTGTCCAGACATAAGCTTTATCGACGGCAGGTTTTGCAGGAGTGTCAGCGCAAGTGCTCTGGTGCAAATCTGCCGTTGATCCTTTTATTGCGTTATTGCGCGGAAAACCGGCTTTTGAATTTTGCGATGGCTTGTTTTAGCTTCTCGAGGGACTGATCGCTAATAGCTTTTGTCTCACGGATGTCATGGAGGACATCGATGTAGTCGGAATCCATGAATGCGAGAAGTTCTTTTTCGAAAGCTTTTATGCGGTTATTCGGAACATCGTCGAGATGGCCTTCGTTTCCGGCATAAATCACGACGACCTGCCGCTCGAAAGGGATCGGCTCGAGAATATCCTGCTTCAAAATTTCTACCATGCGTTCTCCGCGGGTCAACTGGTCCTTCGTGGCCTTGTCGAGATCTGTCGACAATTGGGCGAAAGCAGCGAGTTCGCGGTACTGGGCCAGGGCGAGCCGAAGCTGGCCCGAGACTTTTTTCATCGCCTTCGTCTGAGCGTTACCGCCGACGCGGGATACGGAAAGCCCTACGTTCACAGCAGGCCTTACACCGGCGTAGAAAAGATCGGTTTCGAGATAGATCTGCCCGTCCGTAATCGAGATGACGTTTGTCGGAATGTACGCCGAGACGTCGCCCATCTGAGTTTCAATAACCGGAAGGGCTGTCAGCGAACCGCTGCCTTTGTCGTCGCGGAGCTTGGCCGCCCGCTCCAGAAGACGCGAGTGGAGATAAAAGACGTCGCCCGGATAAGCTTCGCGGCCAGGCGGCCGCTGCAAAAGCAAAGAAAGCTGACGATATGCGACAGCGTGCTTCGAAAGATCGTCGTAACAAATCAGCGCGTGCTGGCCCGAGTGCATGAACTCTTCGCCGATGGCGCAGCCGGCGTAAGGCGCGAGATACTGAAGCGGCGCAGGATCGTCGGAAGAAGCGCAAACGATCGTCGTGTATTCGAGCGCGCCGTTTTCTTCAAGCACTTTGGCAAGCGCCACAACGCTCGAGAGTTTCTGGCCGATAGCGACATAGATGCACTTCACGCCCGTGGTCTTCTGGTTGATAATCGCGTCGATAAGAATCGCCGTCTTGCCGGTCTGCCGGTCGCCGATGATGAGCTCGCGTTGTCCGCGTCCGATCGGGATCATGGCGTCAATGGCTTTAATACCGGTGTGAAGAGGTTCCTTGACGGGCTGGCGTTCAATGACCGAAGGCGGAATCGTTTCGACAGGGCGTTTTTTATCCGTAACGACCGGACCCTTCCCGTCGAGTGGTTCGCCGAGCGGGTTGACGACGCGGCCGAGAAGCGCTTTGCCGACGGGAACTTCCGCGATGCGGCCCGTGCGTTTTACCTGATCGCCCTCTTTAATGTTTTTGTCGGTTCCGAAAATGACGACGCCGACGTTGTCTGGTTCAAGGTTCAGAACCAGACCCATTGTCTGATCGGGAAAAGTGACAAGTTCACCGGCCATGACTTCATCGAGGCCATACACGCGGGCGATACCGTCTCCGACCTGCAGGACATAACCCACAGACTCCATCTGGAGTTTGTTTTCGTATTTCTTGATTTCCGTTTGAATCGTTTGAACTACTTCATCAGGTTTTAACATGCATTTCCTCCCAGTCGATTGTTGGGTGCTGGGCTTCTAAGCCATCAAGCTTTGACGAATCTGAAAAAGACGTTCTTTGAAGCTGGCGTTAATTTCCGTACCACTAAGACGAAGGACCAGCCCGCCGATCATGCCGGGATCTGTTTCGGAGATCAGGCGGATTTTCGCATTCAACTTTTTTTCGAGAACCTGGCGAAGCCTGATTTCCACATCAGCCGACAGGGGTGACCGGGTAATAGCGATAATTTCTTTAAGGCCTTGAGTTTTTTCATAAAAACGATGAAAAGCTTCCTGAATAGCTCCAGTCTCGCCGAAACGTTTCTTCTTCACGAGAACCTTCAGAAAATTTCTCGTCAGAAGACTCAGAGAAGAAGGGAAGATCTTCTCCAGAAAGTCTGCTTTCTCATCGAAAGCCACCGTCGAATTCCGGACAAGCTGCGTGACCTCGGGGTACTTGTCGAGAATTTCGCGGACAAGAAGAAGCTCTTTGTCCACGGCTCCGGTCAGCTTTCTTTCTTCCGCCAGGGCGAAAAGAGCCAGTGTATACCGGCTGACCGCACGATGGTCGATCATAAGTTCTTCTCGAGATGCAGAATAATTTCCAGGATCTTCTCGCTCTGTTTCTTGTCATCGGAAAGTTTTTCGTCGAGAACGCGCTCGGCCACGTCTACCGCGAGGTTAGCAATCTCACGCCGGAGTTCGGTTCTCGCCTTGACTATTTCCATCGCGAGGTTTTCCTTACCCTTTTCAAAAGCGGCCTGTGATTCCTGACGGGCTTTCTCCTGGATCTCGCGCGACACCCTGCGGCCTTCGTCGAGAGCTTCCTGTACCTTTGCCCTCGCCGTGTCTTCGATACCCTGAAGCCGGACAGCGTATTCGGCTTTCAAGGTTTCGATATCTTTTTTGGCCTGCTCGATATCAGCAAGTTCTTTGCGGATGCGCTCGCGCCGGTCTTCCATCGTTTCCAGCAGAGGCTTCCATGCGAATTTCTTCATGAAAAGAAAAACGAGAATGAACGCGATGATCTGTACGATCAATTCGCCCGGAATGATGTTAGCTCGGAAAAACTCCATATCGTCAGCCTTGTTTTTAGATTTTCCCCATTAATGAAAAACCGAAGACGAGCGCATAAAGCGTACACGCTTCGATCAGGGCGCAGCCTGCCATCATGTTGACGAGAATCGTCTTGGAGGCTTCGGGCTGACGCGCCGTCGCGTCCATTGCCGCGGCTACGGCATTACCGAGACCAAGAGAAGAACCATGGGCGGCGATAGCCAGACCGATGGGAAGTGAAAAAGCGAGTGCTGTATTAGGTTCCATTTAATGAACTCCTTTTGGGTTGGTGGAAATATTAAGGGGACCGGGAGCAAGAGGCTCGCCTTCTCCCCCTTCTGGGGTTTCTTCGTGATGATCATCGTGAGGCAATATCAACGACAGATAGACGGTCGTCAAAAGCATAAAGACAAAGGCTTGAATGACGCTGAAAAGAATCGCCAGCATATTGCCAAAAAGTTGAAACACAAAGCCAATGTAAAAAGGAGAGTTCAGTCCGATTCCAGCGAAATTAAAGAGCAGCCGGTCTTCGCTCGAAACGTTGGCGAAAAGACGGAGCGACAAACTGAACGGCATCGCCAGAAGTTCCAGAATGAAATTGATCGGCAGCATCAGCGGAATCAAAAAAAGGCCGATCATATTTTGCGGATTGCCCGCCATGTGCTTGACGTAACGAACAAACCCCTGCTCCTTGATCCCGTGATATTGCACATAGATCATCGTCGTGAGACCGATCGCAAGCGTCGTGCTCCACATGGACGTGGGGGATTTCATAAAAGGGACAATGCCGGTCCAGTTCATAAGAAGAAGATAAACAAAGATTGTCGCGAGAAAGGGGAAATGCTTGGGTCCGTGATGACCGAGAAGGCCCGTCACGAGGCCTGAAAGACCCTCTGTGAGGGCCTCACAAAAATTTTGAAGTCCGGAAGGAATCATTTCCCTTCGTTTGCCGGCCACGCCAAAAATCAAGGTAATGATGGCCGCGGCAAGCAGGGTAAAGATGACAGTTTCCCATTGATGAAGAAATTGGGTAAGCGGTGATTCGGGAAAGACTTTATGAAGCAAACCAAAAATATTAGGCAGCTCGTGCGGGGCATGCTCGGCTCCGTGTGCCGCAGCATGGGCTGCCGGGTGAGTTGCTGCATTTGCCGCTGTATGTTCATCCATAAAAAATCAATTCTTGTTGGACTGGTTGAGCTTCCTAATGAGGCCATAGCACTGAATGCCAGAGCCAAAGAGTCCTAGCCCCATCAAAACGGGCGTCAGATAGGCCGGAAAGCCAAAGTTGCGGATTAACCAGTAACTAATCAGATAACCGGAAAGAGGCCCGCTCAACAAAATCATAGGGAGCGTGAGCGCAAGACCCATTATCCACAGATTTCCTGCAGGATCATCTTTTTTTGCCACAAAACCCCAAAAAAAACAAAAATTTATTTTGATCCTCCCTGGACGATCAAAACAAAAACAGAACTTCAATGATTTCAACCGCTTACAAAATATTAGAGTTTCATATTATCTTGAAACCGCTTTGAAATGTCAACGACAAAAAACTCGGGTAATGCGGCTTTTAAAAATCGGTCACAAATCTTAATAATGAGATCGTGCTTTTTCACGCACGAACCCTGAATCTCAAAAATACCGACGGTCGATTCTCAAGGATCTCAACAAAAATGAAGATATATATAGAAAACATTGGGTAGGATATGGGATTGATCTGGCGGTTAATAAAATTCGGAATAACGGTTTTTCTCGTTCTCTTATTTTTGAGGAGTTACGGCCTGAAATGGGGCCTTTCGCTTTATCTGCAGCACCGGCTCGGGACCGAAGTCAGCATCGGGGAGGCGCGCATCGATTTTGTGAACGCTCAGGCAAAAATTAAGAATATCGTTATCCGCAATCCGCTCGTTTTTCCCGACGGCGACATGCTGCTGATCACGCAGATATTTCTCGACTTGAAACCCTCAGGACTTCTAGGCGGGCAGTTGGTTATCCCTTTACTGGATATGGATATTCAGGACGTGCGGGCCTTACGGGCACCCGGCAATGGCTTCAATCTTTACGGACTTAAGATTTTTCGCGAGGAGAAGAAGGAAGAAACGGCTTTGGAGCGTTTTAAACCGGATTTAAAAATCGAAAAACTTGTTCTGAGCATGCGACGCGGTTCATATACAGATATGACTTCTGAACCTCCGGTGAAAAAAGAATACGACCTAGACATTTTAAGATCAACCTATACGGAAGTTCTGGGTCTGGATGCACTTGGAAAAATTATTCTCGCCGAAACCGTAAAAAAGATGAGCTTGGCCGCTTTAAAAGACCTTATTTCCTGAGATCTTTGGAGCGGGCAGCGGGAATCGAACCCGCATGACTAGCTTGGAAGGCTAGGACATTACCATTATGCTATGCCCGCACGTGTGGGGAAAACAAGGCGGAATTATATAAGATGACGAGATCAAAATGCAAGAGGAACGGGATGAGCCCAGCCCGTCATCAGCTGTTGGAAGCGGCCCCTAATTTCTTCGCAAGAAGATCCCTGGCAGGTAATTTGATATTGGATGCAAGCCCAAGCATCTTGAATAAACGGATCGCAAAATAGGTCGTGTCGACTTCCCACCACTTAAGCCCATGGCGCGCTGAGTGCTGGAACGCATGATGATTGTTATGCCAACCTTCGCCGTAGGTCACAAGAGCTACCCACCATAAATTCCGCGAATCATCCTTACTATCGTAGGTTTTGTAACCCCAGACATGGGCAGCTGAATTAACGAACCACGTACAGTGCCATACAAGCACGAGTCTGACGAAAATTCCCCATACGACAAAACTCCAGCCGCCCCACGCATAAAAAAGGGCCGAAAGAATAATCGTAGGAACAATATGAAGTTTGTCTATGAGTACCATAACAGGGTCTTTCGCGAGATCAGGTGCGTGCTTGGAGTACACGGCAAAATTATCCAGGATTTCGTTTTTCGTGAGACACCAGCCCATATGGGACCAAAAAAATCCGTTGAGGGGAGTGTGTGGGTCACCTTCTAAATCCGATTTGGTATGATGCAGTCGATGCGCTCCCACCCAGGAAACAGGTCCTCCCTGACAAGCAAGACAAGCTATCACTGCGAGAACGTATTTAAGCGGCCTAGGGACTTCAAAGCTCTTATGGGTAAGAAGGCGATGATAGGTAAAGGTAATCCCCAACCCCCCTGTGACCCAATGCATCACTATACATAGAGCGAGGGCTGGCCAGGTAAAAGTAAAGAAACCGGCCAAGGCCGCGACATGTACGCCTATAATGAATGCGGCAGGAATCCAGTTAATGTTTTGCAGGGTAACCGCATACTTCGGGAGCTTTGCATGCAGAATGTATTTCGAGTTCACCAGCTGGGGGCGATTGGTTAAAGCGGACGGATTAACCGTAGATTGGGACAAGGCTTAGAGACCTTCCTTTTAGCTGATTTTTGTATATAAAATGTCTCGCAGCATTCCGAGTATAGTAAAGTATTTTGCCGCTGAGTTCCACTTGTATTTACATAGATTTGTAATGAGGCCTTAAGCGAAATGCGCTTTAGACGTTCTAATCCAGCTCGGAAGGTCGGTTGACAAACCTCTATCGCATACCGTATCATATGCTCCCATTCTGAAAGGGTGTGACAAGTGGGCCAAGAAAAGCCCACTTTTTTATTTTTGGGAACTTTTTCGCGCAAAGGAAGCCATAGTGAATCAGGATTTATTGACCTCTCTGGAATACATTGAAAAAGAGAAGGGTGTTCGTAAGGAGGTTCTCCTTGAAGCCCTTAAGCTGGCTCTCGTTTCTGCCTGCCGCAAGACTTATCCTAATTTGAGTGATGTTGCTATCGATATTGATGCCGATACCTACAAAATTAGACTTTTTAATGAAGGAAAGGAGATCCACGACACCGCTTTCGGCCGTATTGCCGCTCAAACCGCCAAACAGGTTATTATCCAGAAAATTCGAGAAGCGGAGAGAGATTCCATTTTTGACGATTTCCAGGCCCGAGTGGGAGATATCGTATCCGGAACGGTTCACAGGATCGAAAAGAAAGCAATTATCGTCGATTTTGGCAAGGCCGAAGGAATTCTACCCGCCAGAGAACAGTCTCCCGTGGATGAATTTGCACAGGGTAATCTGATTCGTGCATATGTGCTGGAAGTCAAAAAAGCTCCAAAGGGCCCTGAAATCATTCTTTCGCGTGCGCATGAAGGACTCGTGAAGCGTCTCTTCCAACTCGAAGTGCCCGAGATCCACGACGGGATTGTGGAAATACGTGCCGCGGCCCGTGAAGCAGGGTCCCGTACCAAGATCGCCGTTCACTCCAATGACGATAAGATCGATTGCGTCGGTTCCTGCGTCGGTGTACGCGGGCAGAGAGTTAAGAATATTGTTCGCGAACTCGGCGGTGAGAAAATCGACATTATTCGTTTCAGTGATGATATCGAAAGCTACATCAAAAATTCTATGGCTCCTGCGGAACTGGCTGAAATCAAGCTGCATCGCGAAGCCCGCTCGGCCGAGGTGCTTGTTCAGGATGACCAGCTTTCTCTGGCTATTGGGAAGAAAGGGCAGAACGTTCGGCTTGCCTCCAAACTGATCGGCTGGAATCTGGATGTTCGAAGCGTTCATCAGAAGATTCCTCTGGGTTCTTTGAACGGAGTCGATCCCGAGACCGAAGCTCTCCTTAAAACTGCGGGAATTCTTTCGCTGAAAGACATATTAAAAACAACGCCGGAAGATCTTAAGAAAATTCCTGGCATCAGCGACGAAAAAGCTGACGAAATTATACGTGCGGCCCACAAAGCCATACTCGAAAAGGGCGACTAGGCTTTCTGGAGGACACTTGAGCTTTCCCCCCGCCAGACGCCTTTCGCGGTAACACAGTAAGAACCCGAGCCGCCAGCGCGATATCAGCCTTCTAATCAAAAGTAATTAACTTTATATCTGGCCGGTCAAATTTGCGCCTGAACCAAATCAAGAAAGTGAATCATCATGAGAGTACATGAGTTAGCCAAAGAACTGGGTCTCACGAGCAAAGACCTGCTGGGACGTATCCGCGAACTCGGCGGCGATGTAAAAAACCATATGGCCGTTGTGGATGTAGACCTTCTCATGCTGATTCAGGGAAAGATCGATACCGTTAAGGGAAATGCCGCGCCTGAATCAGCTCCTGCTGATAAAGCTTCAAAGGCGGGTAAAGAGAAATCGGCCGCTTCCGAAGGCCATGAAGAGACAGGCCCACAGCCTTCTGGTGAGCAGGCTGTCGCGGAAGCCGACGCGGCTCCCGAAACGGGCCAGAAGGGCGCGCTCAAAATTCAATTTCCTATTACAGTCGGTAATCTTGCCGCGCATTTGAAAATTTCCGTCCCCTCTTTGATCAAAGAGCTTATGACTATGGGGATTTTTGCCAATGTCAACCAGCTGCTTAATGATGAAATTGGTATGGCTCTGACTGAAAAGCTGGGCATCCCGATCGAAGTTGTCAAAGAGGTCATTGAGGGGTATCGCTTCACGGCCGAAGATCCCGCAAAGTTGAAACATCGCGCTCCCGTGGTCACAATGATGGGCCACGTCGATCACGGTAAAACCAGTCTTCTTGACGCGATCCGAAAGACGAATGTCGTAAGCAGCGAGAAAGGCGCCATTACCCAGCACATCGGCGCTTATAACGTTTCACTTCCCGGTAAAGGTGCTGTTACTTTTCTTGATACTCCCGGCCACGAAGCTTTCACTGCAATGAGAGCGCGCGGAGCCAATATTACGGATGTTGTCGTTCTTGTCGTGGCCGCCGATGACGGCGTCATGCCGCAGACTGTGGAAGCGATCGACCACGCGCGCGAAGCCGGGTGTCCGATTGTCGTGGCCATTAATAAGTGCGATCTCCCGAGCGCGAACCCGGATAAAGTAATGGGCGAACTTCAGAAGTACGACCTCATGCCGGAAGAGTGGGGAGGGAAGACCATCTGCCTTCAAGTGTCCGCCAAGACCGGCAAAGGACTTGAAGAACTTCTGGAAATGCTGCTGCTCGAGTCAGAAGTCCTCGATCTCAAAGCAAACCCCGATAGCCTCGCCAGCGGTACGGTCATCGAAGCGCATATCTCCAAGGGGTCGGGGCCCGTTTCTACGGTCATCGTGCAAAGAGGAACTCTAAGAGTCGGCGACGTTGTTGTCTGCGGGACTTTTATCGGACGCGTGCGCTCCTTGAAAACGGATATAGGAAAAACGATCCGTGAGGCCGGCCCTTCTTTTGCCGTGCAGCTGAGCGGACTGAATGGGGTTCCCGAAGCTGGTGAGACATTCATCGTCGCCGAAGACGAAAAAAAGGCCCGCCTGATCACCGAACGCCGCGTTCTCGAAAAGCGCGAGCGCGAAATAAGCGGCGCTTCCAAACATCTTTCCCTCGAGAACTTGTACGAAAGAATTTCCGAAGGCAATTTCAAGGAACTCAAACTTATTATCAAGGCTGACGTGCAGGGCTCCATAGAAGCGCTCGCTAATTCTTTTCAGAAGGTCAGTAACGATCAATGCCACGTGCGAGTCATCCACGGCGGGGTTGGCGGTATCAACGAATCCGACGTTATGCTTGCCGCTGCTTCTGATGCCATCATCATCGGGTTTCACGTCAAGGCCGATGTGAAGGCCGAGCTGATCAGCAAAAAAGAAGGCGTGGATATAGAGTATTACAACATCATTTACGACGCCGTCGAAAACATACGGCTCGCGATGGAAGGTTTGCTCACCCCTACTGAAGCAGAAGTCATCGACGGCCGCATTGAGATCCGGAAACTCTTTAAGTCTTCCAAGGTCGGAAATATTGGCGGCGGCATGTGCATCAAGGGTAAGGTCATGCGGAATAATCCCGTCAGATTGATACGGGATAACATCATCGTTTTTGAGGGCAAGGTCGCAGCTCTTAAGCGTTTCAAAGATGATGTGCGCGAAGTGAACGAGGGCTATGAATGCGGAATCTCCCTCAACGGCCACGACGACATCCATGAAGGGGATATTATTGAATCCTACCGCATTGAAAAGACGGCGACCAAGCTAAGATAGGCAAGCCGTTTTTTGCCCGTAATGCATTTCTCCAGCCCATATATTTAAGATGGAGGCAGTATGCAAGGAAAGCGGACCGACCGGGTAGGCCATCTTATCCAGATGGAGCTCAGCAATCTGATTCTTTTCAGACTGAAAGATCCCCGGCTTGGTTTTGTCACGGTTACCTCAGTGGACGTATCCCCGGACTTGAGATCTGCCTGCGTTTTTTTTAGCGTGATGGGCGACAGCGAGGCAAAGCAAAAGTCTCAGATCGCTCTCGACCGAGCCGCGGGTTTTCTTCAAAGAGAAATCGGAACTGTCTTGAAGCTTAGAAACACGCCGAAGCTTATTTTTAAACTGGACGAGTCGATCAATAAAGGAATGGAAATTGACAGTATCCTTCGAAAAATCAAAACCGAAAGCCCTCATGACAGGGAAGATTAAGCGATCTTCCAAGGCCCCAGTCCGGCCGGCCAAATCGAACGGCGCAGCGGACCTCAAGGCGCTCGTCATTGCTTTAAAAAAACACCAACGATTTTTGCTGACGTGTCATGTACTCCCTGAAGGGGACGCTATCGGGAGCCTGCTTGCCATGGACTCTCTCCTTCGCAGGCTTGGCAAAAAGACCTACGTCCTCGCGCATGATTCTTTTCCGGAACGGCTCCCTTGTCTATCCAGTAAAAGATGGCGGAAACTCGCGGATCTTAATGGTCTCGCCCCGAAGTTCGACGCGATCGTCCTCACCGATTGTCCGACGCTCGAGCGGATCGGCGGAGTGCGCAGCCTCATCAAAGACGATACTGTCATTTTCAACATTGATCATCACGTGAGTAATACGCAGTTCGGCCATTACAACTATGTCCGTCCCGAAGCGGCCGCCACGGGAGAGGTCGTTTACGATATATTCAAGCAGTGCGGCCTCAAGCCGAACAAGGATGAAGCCAAAAATCTTTATATTGCACTTTCTACGGACACAGGTTCGTTCAAATACAGCAATACCTCGGCTCAAAGCCATCTGATGGCGGCGGAACTTATCCGTTCCGGCATCGACATCGAGAAGATCAACAATGAACTGCACGGCACCTACACTCTTAAAATGATGAACCTTTATGGCCGTCTCTTCAGCCGCATCAAGACGGCCGCTCACGGTGCGATTGCCTGGGCCTGCATGCAACGCGAAGATCTTACCCAATCCGGCGCCAGCTATGAAGACACGGAAGGCTTCATCGATTTCCTCAGATATTTGAAAGACGCGAAGGTTTCATTTTTTCTGACCGAACTGGGCGACAACACCGTACGAGTTTCCTTTCGTTCCAGCGGCGCGTACGATGTGAACAAGCTCGCAACACACTTTAACGGCGGCGGCCACAAAAAAGCCGCCGGCTGCATCATGCGTACAAGCCTGAAAAATGCCGAAGAGCAGATCGTCAATCTCATCCGCAGTAAATTTTCTTTGTAAAAAGGCCGTGATGAAACGAAAAGAAACGTTGATCGACGGCGTGCTTCTGGTGAATAAGCCATCGGACTGGACATCCCACGACGTCTGTGCTTTTGCCCGGAAGACATTTAACATCAAAAAAGTGGGACACGCTGGTACTCTCGACCCCATGGCGACGGGACTCCTCGTCCTTTTGCTGGGGAAAGCGACGAAAATCCAGAGTCAGCTCATGTGCTCCGACAAAGTCTATGAAGGCGTGATGCAGCTCGGTATCGCGACCGATTCTCACGACCGCATGGGAACCACTACGAGTGAAATGCCGTGGCAGGATATTACCCTCGAGAACATCCGTGAAAAGGCCAAGGAGTTTACCGGCAATATCATTCAGGTTCCGCCGATGGTGTCCGCACTCAAGCACAAAGGCGTGAGGCTTTATAAACTTGCGCGCAAAGGCCAGGAAGTCCCGCGCGAGGGCAGGGAAGTCGTCGTCCATAATTTCGATTTTCAGAAAAAAGAAGGCGCTCACGTTCATTTCAGCACCTGCGTTTCGAAGGGTACCTACGTGCGGACCCTCGTTCATGATCTCGGCAAGACCCTCGGAAGCTGTGCGACATTGCACGAACTCAGACGCGTGAAGAGCGGAAATCTTGATCTCGCGGCGAGCATCACCATCGAAGACATGCGCACCATGGAAACCGCCCGGCTTTTTGAGCAGGTACTTTCCATGCAGACGATCGCTGATTATGCGAATTCTCGATGACGTTGCTGACTTCGAGTCTTCAGCCGCTCCGCTGATTCTTGCGATTGGGAATTTCGACGGTCTTCACGCCGGCCATCAGCAGCTGCTTGAAAAAGTAGTTCGGCGGGCGCGGGCGAAGAATGGAACGAGTGCGGTTCTTACCTTTCGTCAGCATCCCCAGCATATTCTTCATCCCAGCTCGAAACCCCCGCTTCTCACTTCGGTAAATCACAAGCTCGCTCTTTTCGAGAGACTCGGGCTCGATCTTTGTTTTCTGATCCCCTTTACGCCTGACTTCTCACGGATGGAACCCGAGGATTTCGTCGAGCAGTGGCTCTACGGGATGTTGAAGGTTCAGGAACTTTATCTTGGTTACAATGCCCGTTTTGGCAGAGAACGGAAAGGCGATTCGAACATGATGAAAACCCTCTCTGCCCGCCACGGTTTCTATTATGAAGAACAGGTTCCGGTTTCAACCGGCGGCGGCCTTGTTTCCAGCTCCCGGATACGCGCCCTTATCCATGAAGGACGTCTCGAAGAAGCGCAGATTTGTCTTGCGCGGCCTTTCAGCATCTTGGCAAAAGTGGTCCGGGGCGCGGGCAGGGGAGCAAAAATCGGGTTTCCGACCGCGAATTTTGAAATAGAGAACGAAATCATGCCTCCTTTTGGAGTTTATCCCGTTATTCTGAATAGAGTTGAGATTCGAAAAGAAACAGAACCCGGCGGCAAGGGAACTGGATTCAGCTCCACTTTGGGCCCCCGGTTACAAGGTATTCTGAACTACGGTTACCGTCCGACTTTTCAGGAAAGCCAGACTGAAGCGGTCCCTGAAGTCTTTATCTTCGATTTTTCGGAAACTATTTATGGCCAGACGTTTGAGATCTCTTTTTACCCCAGAATTCGAGGCGAAACGGCTTTTTCCTCCGCCGCAGCCCTGAAAACACAAATTTCTCAGGATATCGAGCAAGCGCGCCGTTTATTTCAGGGTATGGCCGAGGCCTAGCGGATTTCCCTGAGAAGAAGTTTTCACACCACCAGAAAGAATTCTTTACAGACAGGCCTCGGAAAAGTATACTGCCCGGTCACTAGGATAAGCGAAAACAGACCCTAAGGAGTTAGACAGATTTATGGCACTGACTAAAGAGACAAAGACCAAAGTTATCAAAGATTACAAGCAGACCGAGAAGGATACGGGTTCCCCAGAAGTTCAGATCGCCATGCTTACGGAGCGCATCAACGGGCTCACCCCTCATTTCGAGGCCCACATCAAAGATCATCATTCTCGTTACGGACTTATCAAGATGGTCAGCCAGCGCAAAAAGCTCTTGGCTTATGTCCGCAAGCACAGCCAGGAAAAATACCAAGAGCTTATTAAGCGGTTGGAACTCAGAAAATAATCTTTCCCTCCGTAATCTTCTAATCTAAGGATGATGCTATGAGCATAACAAGAGTTTCCCGCCTGATCGGCGACAAAGAAATTACTCTCGAAACCGGCCGTATGGCCAAGCAGTCGCATGGCGCGGTAACAGTCCAGATCGGCGACACCGTTGTTCTCGGAACCGCCGTTTCCAATTATCAGCCTGATGAATCAAAAGACTTCTTCCCGTTGACGGTGGATTACCGCGAAAAAGCGTACGCTGCGGGCAAGATCCCCGGCGGTTATTTCAAACGTGAAGGCCGTCCCACGGAAAAAGAAACTCTTTCCTCTCGTCTCATTGACCGTCCTATCCGCTCCGCTTTCAATAAAGATTATCTCAACGAAACGCAGATTATCGCGACCGTGCTTTCGTCGGATCTGCAGAATCCCGCTGACATTATTGCTATGATCTCGGCCTCTGCCGCTCTCATTGTTTCTGACATTCCGTTCACAGAACCTATCGGCGCCGTGCGCGTGGGTCTCGTTGAAGGAGCGTTCATCATCAACCCGACTCTCGAAGAACTCGCAAAGAGCGATCTCGACATCATCGCAGCCGGAACGCGCGACAAGATCGTCATGATCGAAGCCGGCGCCAATCAGATTCCTGAAGAAAAGTGCATCGAGGCTCTTCTCTACGGACACAAGTTCATCCGCGAAATATGCGAACTTCAGGACGAACTCCGCAAGAAAGCGGGCAAGAAAAAGCGCGAGATGGTAAAAAAAGAAGTTTCCAGCGCTATTGCGGATAAAGTCTCTTCTATCGCGCGCGCCGGATTCGCCGAAGTATTCTCCAAAGGCTCAAAAGAAGAACGTGAAGCCGCAACAGGCCGTCTCTATGAAGAAAAAGTTCTTGGTTCCTTTGACGCGAAAGCCGATGGTTTTGACGCGAAAGCCGTGAAAGCCGCTTTCGAGAAGACGGAAAAAGAATACGTCCGCGACATGATCCTCAATGAAAACAAGCGCCCCGACGGGCGCTCGGCCCGGGAAATTCGCGAGATTACCTGCGAAGTCGGCGTTCTTCCCCGCACGCACGGTTCGTCCATCTTTACGCGTGGTCAGACCCAGAGCCTTTGCGTCACGACGCTGGGGACGGGCGACGATGAGCAGAGAATCGATGCGCTCGAAGGCGATATTAGAAAACGTTTCATGCTCCACTATAATTTTCCGCCTTACTCGGTTGGTGAAGTGGGCCGTTTCGGCGGCACTGGCCGCCGCGAAATCGGCCACGGAGCCTTGGCGGAACGCGCTCTTCTCGGCGTCATGCCTGATAACGAAACGTTTCCGTACGTCGTCCGCATCGTCTCCGATATCATGGAGTCAAACGGTTCGAGCTCGATGGCTTCCGTCTGCGGCGGCACGCTTGCGCTCATGGACGCGGGTGTTCCCTTGAAGGCGCCGGTCGCGGGTATCGCGATCGGTCTCATTACGAAGGAAGGACACCGCGGCAAAGTGCTGACGGACATCGCCGGCATCGAAGATCATCTCGGCGACATGGATTTCAAAGTAGCGGGCACGCGTGAAGGTATCACGGCGATCCAGATGGACCTTAAGATCTGCGGTATTACCGAGGATATTCTCCGTGAATCGTTTGACCAGGCGAAGGAAGCGCGTTTTAAAATTCTCGACATTATCGAGCAGTCGATTGCCGCTCCCAGATCCGAGCTTTCGATGTACGCGCCCCGCATTACGGCGTTGAATATCAATCCCGATAAGATCGGCGCCCTCATCGGCCCCGGCGGCAAAATGATCCGCTCGATCTGTGAAGAAACCGGCGTGAAAATTGACATCGACGACAGCGGTCTTGTCATGATCGCCTCGACGGATGCCGTCGCATCCGAAGCAGCTCTTGCCAGAATCCGGGGCATCTGTGCCGAAGCTGAAATCGGCGCCGTGTACGAAGGTACTGTGAAGAAGCTTATGGCCTTTGGAGCTTTCATTGAAATTCTTCCCGGGCAGGAAGGTCTCTGCCACGTTTCGGAAGTTTCGGAAGGCTACGTGAAGGATGTTACCGAATACGTTCGCGTAGGAGATGTTGTTCCGGTCAAGGTCGTAGGGACCGAGAACGGCAAAATCAGTCTCAGCATCAAGCAGGCGAAAGAAGGAGGTCTTCCTCCCCTCGGCCCCGACGTCAAGCGTGACACCATTTCTCCCAGCGCTCCCAGGAGCGCAGGCGGACGTGACCGGGGCCCTCGCCGCCGTTAAGCCATGACGGAGCTCGAGATCCGTATCCAGACGCATCCGAATTTTCAGGGGCTCGAACTTCCCCGGTATCAATCGGAACACGCGAGCGGATTTGATCTTGTCGCCGCCTGTGATCAGGATATCATCTTGAGACATGGGGAGTGGCAGCTCGTGCCGACCGGCCTCTCTATCGAACTTCCTGCAGGCCATGAAGCCCAGGTCCGCCCTCGAAGCGGGCTTGCGGCCAGGCATGGCGTGACCCTTCTCAATTCTCCCGGAACGATAGATGCCGATTACCGCGGCGAACTCAGGGTGATCGTTATCAATCACGGGAAAGATTCCTTCACGATCACAAGAGGGATGAGAATTGCCCAGATGGTCATCGCCAAAGTGGTTAAGACCCGGCTGGTCGCGGCCGATACTCTCAATGTCACCGCGCGCGGAAGCGGCGGGTTTGGACATACCGGAATTTAGTCCGTAATCGCTTAACAACGGACTCAGGATGGGCTCTCCGGAGATCGGCATCCCCTCCGTTCTGGCCGGCAAATCCTGCTCCTTAAACACCTGTCTTTATCCATCATGCGTAAAGAAAGAATCAACGAAATCTGGGGCGTGTTGTTTCTCCTGCTCGGGCTCTTCACCCTGGCAGCGCTCTTTTTTTATGAGCCTGAAGACATTTCTTTTTTTACCTCCAATCCTTATTCTCCCGTTAAGAACTACACCGGCGTTACAGGGGCCCATGTCGCGTTCGGCCTGCTCCTGACCTTCGGTGCGAGCGCCTATCTTCTCCCCGGACTTTTTCTCCTCTGGGCCGGATGTTTTTTCACTCAGAGAGTTCCCGAAAAAAAGATCTATAAATACATGGGGCTCACGGTCGCCCTTTTTTCAACGTCGACGCTTATCGCCCTTTCCGCCGATGAGGCGACCCGTTTCAACCAGGCGGGAGTCGTGGGCTATATCGCAGGCAATCACCTGCTGCGGTACTTTGGCGTCGTCGGGAGTCATATTCTCGCAGGTTCCAGCCTTCTGCTTTCACTTTTGCTCGCGACCGACTTTCTTATCTATCCGCTGATCCGCGGAACGTTGACCAGAATCCGAAACGCGTTTCAGTCATTTTTTTCGGGCATTGCCGTTATCCGGCATGAGGCGTCCTCACTTTTTCAGGGCCTGAAACCCAAGGCAAAAGAAAAGAAGGAAAAAAAAGAGGGCGCGTTTTTGCCGCCAGTCCTGAAGGGCGCTCTCCCTAAAACCACTGACTCATCCGAATTGCCCGATTTTCCGTTGAAAGTAAAAAAATACCGCCCTGATCTTCCCGACGAAGAAACCGAGGCGGGTGACAAAAATCAGCCAAAGAAAAAAGAAGCCGGCAAATCAGATGTTCCGATGAAAGCGGCTCCCGTGCCCGTCCCGATACCGCCCGCAGCTTTCCGTCAAAGACCTTCTTCGGAAGATGAAGACGAAGGCCATCACGATGGAGTCATATCGTCGAAGCCCGTCCGGCAGATCCCTTTTGAATTGCCGGCGATCGATCTGCTGAATAAACCGCAGCCCAGCGCCGCAGGTAAAAGCGACGATCTTCAGGGCAACTCGCGTATCCTCGAGGAAACTCTTTCCAGGTTCGGGATCGCGGTCAAGGTCGTCGAGGTTGAACAGGGTCCCGTGATCACCCGTTACGAACTTATGCCCGCGCCTGGCGTAAAGGTGAATTCGATCGTGACGCTAGCCGACGACATCGCGCTTGCGCTCAAAGCCGCGAGCGTCCGCCTCATCGTTCCGATTCCCGGTAAGTCCGCGATCGGTATCGAAGTGCCGAATTCGGTGTCGAGCATCGTCTCGCTCCGTGAACTCGTCGATTCCCACGTTTTCAAATCGAGAAAATTCGAACTCCCTCTGGTTCTCGGTAAAGATACAAGCGGCAAGACGCTTATCGCCGACCTCACTCATATGCCGCACATCCTGATCGCCGGCACGACAGGCTCGGGGAAGAGCGTCTGTATGAATTCGATAATCACAGGCCTTCTTTATTACTGCACACCCGACCAGCTGAAACTTGTCATGATCGATCCGAAGATGGTGGAACTCGCCGTCTACAACAAGGTCCCGCACATGCTGACGCCTGTCGTCACCAATGTGAAAAAGGCGGCGCACACGCTCCACTGGGTCGTGAACGAAATGGAAAACCGTTACAAGCTGCTTGCGAATATCGGTGTGAGAAATATCCAGGCCTTCAACAGCCGGCCGCTGAGCGACGAAGCCCGCGGCGAGATAGCCAATAAGGAATCTGAAAACGTGGTTCCTGAAAAACTTCCTTATATCGTGGTCATTATCGATGAGCTCGCCGACCTCATGATGCAGGCGCAGGACAAAGTCGAAGGGCCCATCGCCCGCATCGCGCAGCTCGCACGCGCCGTTGGCATCCACCTTATCATTGCGACGCAGAGACCGTCAGTAGACGTGATCACGGGCGTGATCAAGGCGAATTTTCCCGCGCGCATCTCCTTTAAAGTCTCCTCTAAAGTGGATTCACGCACGGTTCTCGATGCCAATGGAGCGGACAAACTGCTTGGAAAAGGTGACATGCTCTTCCTGAAACCAGGGATGGAAAAGCTCATTCGCGGCCAGGCGCCGTTTGTGATCGACGAAGAAATCAATGCCGTCGTCCATCACTGGGCCAACCAGGCGAATCCTGAATTTCACGCCGAGATCGCGGCCGTGCAGGAAGGGAAGTCAGGAATGCCGGGCGGAGCTCAGGAAAAGGATGAATTATTCGACGAGGCCGTTGCCGTTATACTCGAAACAGGGCAGGCTTCCACATCAAACCTTCAACGCCGCTTAAGGCTGGGTTATACTAGGGCCGCACGAATCATCGATCAAATGGAAGCAGAGGGCCTGATCGGTCCCACCCAGGGCGCGAAGCCGCGCGATATTTATGTGGGGCGGGAAGACATGGCCGCTGCCGAACAAAGAAACCCCGTATAGTAGCGTAAGTCTGTGGGAATTCATCAGAGGGGACAGTCATGAACGCGGCAATTGCGTTATCTCGTCATTGTTTTTTCCTTTTCAGGATGCGCTTCCAGTACCTATTCCACGAAAAAAGAATTCAACGGGTTGAAATCCATTGGCGATGAAAAGCTTCTCGCCCACGTGAACACCAAAAAACTCGGCGTTCACGTGCTCTTCGGTTGGATTCCGCTTCTGGGTGTAAATACTATCCCGAATACTGTCAATGCGTTGACGAAGGACGCTAAAAAAGCCGGAGCCGACAGCTTCGAAATCGTTCATTCCAGCCGGACCAACTGGTGGGGCGTTTTTCCGCCCTTCACCTTTATTTTGACCCCCGTAACGGTCGAGGTAGCGGCGAACGTGTATGGTATTGAAGATGATAGAGACGATTCATCTAAAGCGGTTACGGTAATTGACCGGCAAAGCTGAATCGGTTAATATACACGTTCCGAATTGGTAATATTAAAGCAGGTAAAAGTTATTCCCCTGTAGTCAGCGCCGGCTTGATCGGCGCAGTCCTGACTAGGATAGAATATGATTAAAGTCAGGGCAGTTGGCAGGGAGGCGAAGCCGAGCAGTCCCCGGAGGCCGGATAGGCCGGAGCGGGATAGAGCAGAATCGCTGCGAGCAAGCAGACGTAAAAGTTATTCCCCTGTAGCTCAGTTGGCAGGGAGGCGAAGCCGAGCAGTCCCCGGAGGCCGGATAGGCCGGAGCGGGATAGAGCAGAATCGCTGCGAGCAAGCAGACGTAAAAGTTATTCCCCTGTAGCTCAGTTGG